>Ga0209429_10002623_pt1 | contig 10526 bp, 5 predicted proteins | sample BarGraNGADG00212_3_FD_184493 | JGI IMG/M metagenome (GOLD analysis project Ga0209429, IMG submission 184493) | Arctic peat soil microbial communities from Barrow, Alaska - Barrow Graham LP Ref core NGADG0004-212 (SPAdes) (version 2) | ecosystem: Environmental > Terrestrial > Soil > Wetlands >... | reverse complement strand
GCTCCATTACCTCGATGTGATAGGTCTGGGCTATCTCACGCTGGACCGGCCCACGCGGACGCTCTCCGGAGGCGAAACCGAGCGCGTCAACCTGACAACCTGTTTAGGCACCCGACTCGTCAATACCTTGTTCGTTTTGGACGAACCCAGCGTCGGCTTGCATCCCCGCGATACCGAGCGACTCGTGCGCATTCTGGAACGTCTGCGAGATGCGGGCAACACGGTCGTGGTCGTGGAACACGAGGCCAGCGTGATGCGCGCCGCTGACCAAATCGTTGACCTCGGTCCGGGCCACGGTGAATCGGGCGGCCAGGTGGTGTTTCAAGGCAGTTATCGCGACCTCCTGAAATCCAGGGTTTCCTTGACCGGACAATACCTCAGTGGCCGAAGACAGATTGAATTGCCGGCGCGCCGTCCCGTTCGACTAGGTTTTCAATCCGAACCACGGCGCCCCAAGGCCGGCGTTCCTCGAGCAGCTTCGGCCGCGTTTATTGAAGCCGCCTCGCCTTGTCTGACAATTGAGCATGCCCGTCGGCACAATCTTAAAAACCTTTCCCTGCAAATTCCCTTGGGCCGGTTCGTCTGCGTGACCGGCGTGAGCGGTTCGGGCAAGTCAACGCTCATTCGGGAAGTGTTGGCGCCTGCCCTCGAGGCGCGCTTGCACCCCACCCATCCGGCCACGCGCGCCGGCGACGCCTCGGACGAGGAGGTCGCGGAAACCGAAGCGGAAGCGTTCGCCGGAAAACGGAACGCCCCCGCGTTGCGTTTGACCGGGTGGGACGCTCTCAGCCAGGTCGTCATGGTGGATCAGTCGCTGCTGAGCAAAACTCCGCGCTCCAATCCCGCGCTTTACATCGGCGCCTTCGATGAGGTGCGCGAACTTTTTGCCCTGAGCGAAGCCGCGCGACAGCGCGGGTTGAATGCCAGCGCCTTCAGCTTTAATTCGCCCCAGGGACAGTGCCAGCGCTGTCGCGGCGCCGGTTTCGAAAAAATCGAGATGCAGTTTCTCAGCGATGTGTTTGTCCGGTGTCCCGACTGCAACGGACGGCGGTATCGTCCGCATGTGCTTGAAATTGAATTGACGAGTCCGGACGCCCATGTCCATGACTCCAGCTCCCAAAAGGCGAGTCCCCGGTCCTGGAGCATAGCGGATTTGCTGGACGCCACCGTCGATGAGGCGGTGGGTTTTCTGGCTGGTTTTGCCCAATCGCGGCCGGCCAAGCGGGCCGTGCAAAAACTCCAATTGCTCCAGGAAGTGGGGCTCGGCTATCTACGGCTGGGACAGCCGCTCAACACGCTTTCGGGCGGTGAAAGCCAGCGGCTAAAACTGGTCAGCCACCTCGCCGAGGTTGAATCCGCGTCGTCCAGCCGCACCCCTGAATCTAGCCGGGCTGCGCGGCCGCTCAGCCCTGAAATCAGGGTGGCGCAGCAACGCCACCCTACCCAGCCCATGCTCTTCCTTTTCGATGAGCCCACCACGGGTCTGCATTTCGACGATGTGCGCGTTTTACTAAAGGTGTTCCAACGGTTGGTCGATGTAGGCCACTCGGTGCTGGTCATCGAGCACAACTTGGACGTGGTTAAATCCGCCGATTGGGTCATCGATCTGGGCCCTGAAGCGGGCGACGAAGGCGGACAACTGGTCGCCCAAGGCACACCGGAACAAATCGCCGCCTGCCCCGCCAGCCATACGGGCCGGGCACTGAAGGAAATCGGCATTGGCAGGGCGGAGTCCTGAGACTGCCGCAATCATTCTCTTGTTCGTCCTCGTCCTCGTCCTTCGTCCTTCGTCCTCGTCCTCGAATAACTTTCACTAAATCGAGGACGAGGGACGAGGACGATCGGATCCGATGGGCGGGTCCGGCCGGATGAAAGCCAACCAGAACGGTGAGGCCATCCCAAGCGGGCGAGGACGCCCAATGTCACTAAGATTTCACGGTCATCTGAAAGCGCCAGAGGACTGGCGCAGTCCAAAACGCTTCGCGCATTCACGGCCGGATCGAGCGGGCGCCAGCTTTTGGACTGCGCCAGTCCTCTGGCGCTTTGGGAAGGACGCTCCTGACCTGTCCCTTAGTTCTTGCCGCGCTGCGAAGATTCTTGTCACGGGAATCCGACGCGTGGTAACGTCATGCCATGATGCGAAGTCTAAAGCGCTCGAAAGCGTTTTCGAACCTAAAAACCAATTGAACCACCGCGCGTGAACAAGAACTCTATCTCCCTCGGAACTGGCTGCCTTATGCTTGCCCTTAGCATCGCAAGTTGCACGAAACCCACACCGGTGAAGGCCCGGGAGGACGCCGCGCCCGCCCCACCTGCCCAGGCGGTGAGCGAGTCGGCCGTCGGCGCCTCATTGGACACTCGGAGCTTTAGTGGCAAAGTGGTTGAGACGATGAATGCCGCCACCTACACCTATGTTCTGGTGGACACCGGCACGCAGAAGCTATGGGCCGCCGCGCCGAAGTTCCAGGTGAAGACCGGGGACTCGATCACCATCGAGGAAGGGATGCCGATGCGCAACTACCACAGCCAGACCTTGAACCGCGATTTCGATCTGGTGTACTTCACGGGCCGCGCTCTGGTCGGGGGCGTTCAGACGAGCACCGCTAATCCCGCCGTCACCATGCCGCCAGGGCATCCGCCCACCACGGGTGGAGCTGCTCCCGCAGCCAAGATCGACCTGTCCGGCATCCAAAAGGCTGAAGGCGGCAAAACCATTCAGGAGATCTTCGCGGCCAAGGCCCAGATCGAGGGCAAGCAAGTCAAAGTGCGGGGCAAGGTGGTCAAATACAGCCCCATGATCATGGGCAAGAACTGGCTCCACCTCCAGGATGGCACCGGGACCGAAGGCAGCAACGACCTGACTCTCACCACCGTCTCCGAAGTCAAGGTCGGCAACACGGTCGTGGCCACTGGCACGATCGCGATCGACAAGGATTTCGGCCACGGTTACAAGTACCCCGTGATCATGGAAGACACCAAACTGGTGGTCGAGTAAGCAAGGTCACGCGCGCCGGCTTATTTCGGGCGCATCGTGCGCCGCACTGCGCGGCGGCGCAAACATCCAGGAGCGCGAACGTTTCCGCATTTTGACGCTCCAACAAGTCGCGGGCGTTCCGATGTGCTCATCTCACATTATTCCGCAGGACTGGGAGCGCCGGCATCTTGCCGGCGTGGACGGAGTCGAACACGCCGACAAGATGCCGGCGCTCCCAGTAAGGAGTCAACGCCCGAAAAATGAGTAGATTCCATTCGGGTCACATCTCGACATTCGACAATTGACGGGGTGCGGTAAGCAGTAGTGTCACATCTTAACAATTAACAATTGGCGGTAATCTCACCGGTTGAACATCCCCCTGCGCAGGCCCGTTGTAAAGGGGTCAAGCCCGGAAAAAGAGACGCAATATGTCCAACGTTCGTTGGCTGTTTGGTCCGCGTTTCGGAAGTGTTTCCTGGCGGTTCGAGGGCGGCCCGAGGGTGAGCAGAAAAGGAGCGGACACCATCTGTCAGTGCGCAAGCATGACATGCACGGTTATCGAGCTCCCACGCTATGGAAGAGTCAAGGCCAAACACTAAGGCGCCGTTGATCGCTCAGGGTCCCTGAATGACGCAGTTGCCCCCAGGACAAGTCGAATTGGCCGCTGGGGATGACCCGGCATCTCTGACTGAGGACGACGAATCCTGGCTGGTCCGGCGTTGCTGGTGTGGCGCCGATTGGCAATCGGCTGGGTCGCAGGTTGCCAACCTGCGATACGACAGACTACCAGTCTGCGCTACTTGATAACGGTAGGGCTGAGTTGCTGCTCAGCCCTAATATTTGGGCGGCGCGGCAGCACCGCCCTACCTCCATTCGGAGAGCGCCGGCTTATTTCCCGCTAGCCTTCATTCCCTCAAGGGCGGTGGCGTTGGCCGGATCGAGTTTTAGGGCTTCGGCAAAGGCCCCGCGGGCCGCGTCCTTGTTTCCCTGCACGGCAAAAATCTGACCCTTTAACGCGTATGCGTCCGCGACGGTTGCGTCTTTCTCGATGCTCTTGTTCACGTTTTCAAGCGCTTTTTCGTAGCTCTTCTTCTGGAAGAGCTGCTCTCCAAGTTTAAGCCGCCGCCGCGCTACATCGGCATCGACGCTCGGGGTCGCTGCGGGTGGATTAAGCACCCGCTCCAGTTCCTGCCCGTTAATTTCCTTCAGCAGAAATCGGATGCGTGCCCGGACGACCTCCGTGAAGTTAACCTTGGTGAAATACTCGTAGGCCACCAGTTTGTGGTCCTGATCGGCAATGCCCAACACCGGGCTAAGCACCACGCCTAATTTCCCGTAGAGCGCGTCGCCGGCATCGATGAGGACCGGCATGGCAATACCGGTTTCTTTCACGGCGGCTTCCACCTCCGCCTTGGGGAAGCGGTCGGAGACAATGGCCACCCAGCGCACGGATTGGGCGGCCATTTCCTTCTCGCAGGTGGCCAGATGGATCATGGTGGTGCGTGAATGCTCCTGGCCAGGCTTGAAAAAAACGAACACGTTGGCCGTGGCGTTGGAGAGCAATGGGCATTTACTGCCGTCCAGCGCCGTCAGCTCGACATTCTCGATGACGCCACCGATCGGGGCGCGCGCAAAGGCCCACGCCGCTGTGACGCAAAGCAAACTCCCGGCGACCAACAGAGAAAAAGATGCTTTCATATGGTTATACGCTACTTCTTCGAAGCCGGTTCGGCAACGGCGGAGTTGTTGTAACTCCGGGTGGCGTGACAGGTTTTCGCGCAGGAGCCGCCGGTGGGGGTCGGCGAGTAATTGATCTTGAGCAGCCACCCCTTCGAACCATAGGGCACCGCGTCGCGAATTTGGTGCGGCTGTTTGGCGGCATGCACCTCGTGACAGGCACGGCAGGTGCGGCCGCGGTCCGCTTTGTTGACATGGAGGTAGTGAAGATTGCGTTTCCCGTCACGGAATTGGGTCAGCGTGGTGGTTTCCGGGGTGGTAAGCATGGTTGCCTCATGACAGTCAAAGCAAAGGGCGTAAAGCTTGGGATCGTAAGGGGAGTAAAATTGTGAGGGATAATCCAGGCTGAGGAGGCGGAAGTGGTCGCTGCCATGCGGATTATGGCAGGCGCTGCAGTCCTTGGAGGACACCGGACCGTGATGTTCCGGATTCTCCGCCAGCAAGGTCTTGAAGTTGGTGAGCGGCTTGCCCTCGCCATCTTTGACCCCATCCTTGCCATGACAGTTGATGCAGAGATCGAAAGGCAAACGGACCAGGAGATGCTCCACATTGGCGGCGTGCGGGTTGTGACAATTCAAGCATTTCCCCTCGGTATCGATGGCCCCGTGCTTCACTTTGGATTGAGTCACCAGCGTCTTGATACTCTCATGGCAACTGAGGCACAACGTCCCCACCTCCTCGACGAGCAACTTCGGAAGTTTGGCGTTATGCGGGTTATGGCAATTGACGCAGCTTGCTTGGGCGGCTCCGTGGCTGGACTTGCGGGCCATGATCCCGGTGAATTCCTCGTGACAGCCAAGGCACTGTTCATTGACCGGCGCCGTGAGGGGGCCAGGATTCTGAACCTCTTTGCTTTGGTGGCAGATACTGCAGTCACCGCCTTCGAAGGGGGCATGGGAAGCCACGGCCTTCTCGCCTGAAGCCAGCGGCGCCAGGTTGTTCTTTTTCAGCTTGGGCACGGGAGGCCCCTCGCTCTTTTTCGTCTCCGCCGCGCTGGCCAGCCAGCAGCACGCACCCAGGGACAAGCCCATCAGGATGAGCCGGGTAAGGCCACCCCAGGCCAGGCGGTCGGCCCGGACCGAACTGCTTTGGGCAGGTTTCTCGAGATTGTCTATGTTTAACATAATCACTCCGTGGATTGGTTTTTGGGGGTCAATAAGATTTTGGGTTGTGGTCTTGACCGTGGCAGGTCAGGTAGCAGCTTCCATGGCCGTTGCCATTGTCAATAAACTCCAAACGGTGGGCGGAAGAGCCGGTGACATAAGTGGTGTTGAAATTGATCAACCGGGTTTTGCTCGCCACCCCATGCGGATCATGACAGGTGGTGCAAGCAACCTGTTTCTCGACGACGTGCTTGCTGTGGTAGCGAAAACTTAGGCTGCTGAGCACGACGCTACGGCTGTGACACTTATAGCAAAGGGCGTAAACGGCCGAACTTTCCGGCTGGTAGTCGGTCAACTCCAACCGGCGTTCGAGCAGGGGGATATTGATTGATCCATGGGGTCCATTCGGACCGGTTCCCCCCGCCTTGGCGCCGGTGTTATTGTTATGGCAGTCGGTGCAATACACCCAACTGGAGATGGTCCGGGGTAAAATCAGGCTCGGCACGGCGGAACTTTTGCCCAGGGCCATGATCGGATGATACGAAGCGTTGGCGGTGGCGAATGCCAGCCGGGTATTGGTTTGCACAAACTGGCGCGTCACGCGCGCCGGGCCCCGGGCCGTGCTGTCGGCATGACAGCGGAAACAGAGCTCATACTCATAGGCAATCTGTTTAACCCGGTTGCCGGAGGCATTGACCCCGCGGACGCCGGTCAGGGGGCCGGGAGCGTAGGGCGCCTCCGCCGTTTGGTTTTTGGCGGCGTGTGGGTTATGGCAATCCATGCACTCGACATGCCGCGTAGCATTCACGGGGTCTTCGGTGGGATCATGCACCTGGGCCGTGTTGAAAATCGGATGGCTGGAGACCTTGTTGAACTCGCGCTGGATGTTCTGCGCCGCCACGTTGCCATTATGACAAGAGAAGCAGTTCGCCTCCTCCTCCGGGAAATTGAGCAGCCGCTGCTTGGTTCCAGCCGAGTGCGGCCGATGGCAGCTTTCACAACCATTATTTCGCACGGTGGTTTCAGAGGTATGGGGCCAGGGATTGGGCGAACTGCCGTTCCAGATCTTGGCGGAGGTGGCGTGCGTCGATTCGGTCCAATTGTTTTCGTTGTGGCAGTTCAGGCATAGGCCCGAGGCGGTATTCGGTTGCGCCAGAAATTTGCCGTTTTGATTGTTGTGGGGATCGTGACAGGAAGTGCACTGGAGTTGACTGTTTTGATCGAGCCGCACCGCGCCCAGGAGCGTGGCGGGATTCTTGAGCTGGCCATTCGCACTGGCCAACGCCGCGTCGTAGGTGAAAGAGACCGGATGATCGTCCGCCAAGTCAGTTCCCAATCTGGCGGCACCGAATGGCAGCGTGGCGGCCCCGCCTTGAAACGCGATGGGGGCGGGCCGACTGCGCACCATGCCCAGGGCGATGGTTCCATCGTGGCAACTCAGACAGAGTTTGGAGGCGCCGGTGGGCTGGCCGATGACCGCTTTCGTCGTCGTGCTTCGGTAGGGAAGATAGGTCGCGCCCGAATGGTAGCGGTTCCACAGCGGCGCTTCCGGAGTGCTGTTGTGGGGCGTATGACAAAAGATGCAGATTTCCGGTTCGGCCAGGGCTTTGACGACGCCGGGACCACTCGCCGAAAGATTGTGCTTGGAATTGACAATGCTGTCCGCGAACCCCAGCGGCACTGCCAGCAGCAGAACCAGCCGGCTCAGCCACGGCACGGTGTTTAATAATGGGCGGAAGCAGCGATTCACAGTTTGCCTAAATACTGGAACACTTGTACGCGACCGTTGTAACTGTCGGCGACATAAATCTGCTGGCGCCGGCTGATGGCGATCCCCGCGGGCAGCCAGAATTGGCCTGGCCCGGAACCCGGCTCGCCGACGGCGAGCAGGAATTGCCCTTGCGGGTTAAATATTTGGACATTGTCGAAGAGCGCGTCCACGACATAGACATGAGCGAAACGATCCACCGCGACGCCTTTGGGGCGACTGAAGTGGCCGGAGCTGTCGCCCGCGCTGCCAATCAGACCCAAGAGCCGGCCGGCCGAATCGAACATCTGAATTCGGGAATTCATGGAATCAGTCACCCAGATACGTCCCTGGGCATCGACGGCTAGGTGCGTCGGGAAATTCAACTCGCCAGGCGCGGCGCCGCGCTGCCCAAACTGGGACAAAAATTTACCAGTTAGCTCGAAGATCGCGATGTGATGGGCCGCCGTATCGGCGACGAATAACTTCTCGTCGGAAACGGCCAATCCGGCGGGCCGCGTCACCCCTTGGTCAATGGCAAACAAGAGCTTGCCTTGGCCATCGAACGCCACCACCTTCTGCAACGCCGAGTCCGCCACATAGAAGATGCCTTTCCTTCTTGCGATGGCGACCGGTGAAGCGAACCGGAATCCGCCGGCTTTTTCCCAGGATTGAACGCGTTTTCGGGCGCGATCGAAAAACCAAACTCGCCCCGTGCCGGTGTCGGTCAAGCAGAGGTTGTCCAGCTCGTCCAGCGCGATGCCGAAGGGTTTAACCAGTTTCTCTTTTCCCCGGTTTCCCCCGGTCACCAGATTGGCGAAGCGGTTCCAACCCGACGGTCGTATGCCGAGATCAGCCGGCCCGGAGATGCTTTGCAGATAGGCAACTCGTGGTTCCGCCGGTGGCGGCGGCCAGACGCTCGGAATGGCAGCGCCCACCGGCTCCTTATTCGCGGCCGTCAGGGAAGGAAAAATGCCAAATCCTGCCAGCGCCAGCGCGCCGGCCGCCCCGGCGAAAAGCCAGCGACGCAATGACCGCTGTCGTAGCGCAGGTTTCCAACCTGCTGTATCGCCGACTTCAAGTCGGCTGGGCGTGCGATTTGAGCAGCGCGTCCGCCATGCGCATGGCCAGCGGATTGGAAATCCGCGATACAGCAGACTGGAAGTCCGCGCTACCGGCCTGGCGTTCATTTCCGGACTCTTCATTCGTGAGTGCATTTATGAAATGGAGTACTTAAAAGCTGCGTTTGGCGCGCAGGAAAAAGAAATGTCTTAGGCGCAGTTCGCCCAGAAAAGCCTCATCCTCATACTCGTATCCGGCCTGCACCGCCAGTTTCCCGTATTTGAATTCGAGATTTGCGCGCGCCGTGGCGAGTTGCTGGTCATAGCCCTCGCCTTTCTGGAAACGCATGCCGCCTTCAGTGTTTAGGGCCAGCGCCGGGGTCAGTTGCATCCGGACGCGGGCGATGGCGTGGTAAGTGGTCAGGTCGCGATTCGCCTTGGTAAAAGTAATCCAGGTTTGCCCCATGTCGAGGGACAAGGTGGTCTCGGGACTGGGCTGGAAGCTGAAATTTTGAAACAGCCGGGCGGAGCGATAAGGCGACAGGTTGGAATCATACACCTCATATTCCGCCCCCGCCCGCACCCAGCGCCAGGTGACATCCAGGCCGGCCACCTGGTCATTGATATTCTCTAAAACGAGCGATTTCCCGCCATAGTTTTCCTGCTGGTTCAGGTGGGCATAGAGACCGAGCAATCCGTCGAAAAAGTCCAGCCGCACCTGGATTTGATGGGCGACCGTGGTATACGAATCCGAGGGTTGGGAATCCACGGTGTAATCCACCCGAACCGTGGCGCCGTCGGCAATTTGGCCGCCCACCAAGCGTTTGATTTCGGTCCGTTCCCCGTGCGGCAGGATCAGATAGTCCAGCAGCTCACTGTAGGACACGCTGCCGCTCGCGTCCCACACCTGGATGCTCGTGATTTTGACCCGCGGCTGATTGAGGAAAGTGATCACGCCATCCTTGAGGGCATGAGATTCACCGACGACGAACAGGGTTTGGCCTAAAGTGGTGCGTTGTTCCTGGTCGAGCAGTCCGCCATAGCCGAGGGTTAACCGGCCCCAATCCCCCATGCGTTTGGTGTAGTTTTCATTCAGCCCAATCCCATACCGGGTGGTGTCGAGGGACGAGCCGGCGCCGCTGGAGGAAAAAACCTGGCTGTGGACGTCGAAGGTCGAGTTCAGGCTTTCGTACAGTTGGTGGTGCAGCGCCGCGGAAGCCGAATGGCCGTCGCTCTTGACCGCCCCCAAGTTCTGCAGATTGTAACTGTAATTATAATCGCTTTGCAGTGCGTCGGTATGTCTCAAGTTGAGGTATTCGTGATCGGTAAAATATTCACTGAGGCGGGGAATCGCGCCCCGTTGGTTCCAAGGGGTGGTGGTGCTGTCCAATTGATTGTACAGGAGGGTGGAGTTCAGTTTAACCCAATCCTTTTGGCCCAAGGTTTTGTGGTCTATCAGACTGATCGAGTTTTGGACTCCCGTTTGGGTGTAGCTGCCCGTTTCATCGCGGGTGTAATCATCGAACGTGTAAGCGAGGTCGGTCCGGTTGCCCGAGGACGACTCATGGAAAGCCGTGAAGGCGAGGACGTTCTCCGTCAGGCTCGACGGGCGGGCCTGGCCGCTGACATCTTCCTTCACATGCCTGAACAAAAGGCTGAAGGGCACCGGTCCATCGGTATATCCCACCCGCGTGCCATAGCTTTCCTGGTCCACGGTGGCCCGGGTAAAAAAATCGTAATCGCGCGTGGTGTGTTCTTTATCGGCGAAGAAATTAGCCGTGTAGGGCTTCTCTTTGAGGAGCGAGGCATTGAACTGATACCGTAGCAGATAAAGGAGATCGCTGCGGGAGCCCCCGCCGGGCACGTCGAGGCTGGTTTCCTGCCAGCCCACCCCATTTTGCGCG
>Ga0209429_10002620_pt1 | contig 10530 bp, 7 predicted proteins | sample BarGraNGADG00212_3_FD_184493 | JGI IMG/M metagenome (GOLD analysis project Ga0209429, IMG submission 184493) | Arctic peat soil microbial communities from Barrow, Alaska - Barrow Graham LP Ref core NGADG0004-212 (SPAdes) (version 2) | ecosystem: Environmental > Terrestrial > Soil > Wetlands >... | reverse complement strand
GCGCCGAGCTCGCCCATCTCGGTGAGCTGCTCGCCGGCGAGCCCGCGGGTGACGGCCGCGAAGAACCCTACGGGTATCGCGGCCTCGGCACGGGCCGTCTCGGCGAGCCCCTTGAGGACGGTCGCCGTGTCGACCACCGGGTCGGTGTTGGCCATCGCGAAGATGGCCACGTACCCGCCCGCCGCCGCGGCCCGCGAGCCGGTCGCGACGTCCTCTTCGTCCTCGCGGCCCGGCGTGCGCAGGTGCGCGTGCAGGTCCACGAAGCCGGGCAGTACGAGCATGTCGCGGGCGTCGAAGACCCTGGTGTTCTTGCCCGGCTTGAGCTCCTTGCCGAGCTCGGCGACCTTGCCCCTGCTCACGAGCACGTTCTGGGCGGCGTCGATGCCGGCCTCAGGATCGACGACACGGCCGCCCGTGATGAGGAGGTCGGCCGCGGGACCGCCTTTGCTCCACGTGCGCTCCATCACAGCACCTCCCCGCTCGCAGCACCGTCACTGTAGCCGACGATGGTCCTGTACAGGATCGCCATGCGCACCGCGAGGCCGCTGAAGACCTGGTGGGCGATGAGGTTCTCGTCGTCGTCGGCGATGTCCGAGGCGATCTCCACGCCGCGGTTGATGGGGCCGGGGTGCATGACCCTCTGCCCCGGCCGCAGGCGCGCCTGTGAGATGCCGTACAGATCGTGGTACTCGCGCAGCGACGGCAGGTAGTTGGCTCCGGCCTTGATGCGTTCCTTCTGGATGCGCAGAAGGTAGATGACGTCCGCGTCCTTGAGGCTGGCGAGGTCGTACTCCACCTTGACGCCCATCTCCTCGATGCCGCGCGGCATCAGCGTGGGGGGCGCCACCAGGGTCACCTCCATGCCGAGCATCCGGAAGCCCATGATGTCGCTGCGCGCGACGCGGCTGTGCAGGATGTCGCCGATGATGAACACGCGCAGGCCTCTGAGGTCGCGACCCAGGTTCTGGCGCATGCTGAAAAGGTCGAGGAGACACTGCGTGGGGTGCTGGTGCTTGCCGTCGCCGGCGTTGATGACGCTGGCCTCGGTGTTGGCGGAGAGCGTCTGGCAGGCGCCGGCCGACGGGTGGCGCATGACGATGATGTCCGGTGAGTAAGCGCTCAGGGTGATGGCCGTGTCTTTGAGCGTCTCGCCTTTCTCGACGGCCGAACCGGAGGCCTTCAAGCCCAGGGTGTCGGCCGAGAGACGCTTGGCGGCCAGGTCGAAGCTCGACGACGTACGCGTCGAGGCCTCCCAGAAGAGATTGATGATGGTACGCCCGCGCAGCGTCGGCACCTTCTTGATGTCGCGCTCGAGGACGGGCAGGAAGCTCTCGGCGGTGTCGAGGATGAGCTCCACGTCGGCCCGCGAGAGGTCCTCGATGCTGATCAGGTCGCGCTTGGGCATGGTCAGGCCTCCTTCGAGCGCACGAGGACGACCTCGTCGACGCCGTCGCACTCCTCCGCGCGCACGCTGATGCGCTCGCGGAGGGCCGTGGGCAGGTTCTTGCCGACGTAGTCGGGCCGGATGGGCAGCTCGCGGTGACCGCGGTCCACCAGGACCGCGAGCTGCACGACCGCCGGCCGCCCGTAGTCGAACAGGGCGTCGACGGCGGCGCGGATCGTGCGGCCCGTGTAGAGGACGTCGTCGACGAGCACGATCCTGGCCCCGTCGATCGTGAAGGGAAGGTCGGTGTCCTTGACGACCGGCTGCGGCGTGCTGGGGATCACCCCGATCGCCCCACGCGCGGCGACGTCGTCGCGGTAGAAGGAGATGTCGAGGTTGCCGGCCGCGTACGAGCGGCCGCCGACTTCGCAGAGCAGCTGGTGGATGCGCGCGCCGAGGAAGGCGCCGCGCGTGTGGATCCCCACGACGGCGAGGTTCTCCTCGCCGGGATTCTTCTCGAGGATCTCGTGAGCGATGCGCGTGATGGTCCGCGACATCTGCTCGGCCGTCAGGACGACGACCTCGTTGGCGGGTCTGGGCTCAGGCATACAAAAGCGCCGCCGTGGCCTCGGTAGCGTACGGCAGCGCTGCACCCCCTTTCCGTCTCTCCGGACGTGGTTTAAAGGTCAGCGTACTTTAGCAGCCCGGTCAACGGGCGGCAAGGGGCAGAATCGCTGCGCGGGCACGATCGACTAGGCAGCCCGAGTGTCCACCCTCCTCGTCAGCCGCACGCGTGGCGTCGTAGCGTTGCCCGCGAGGACCGCGCCCCCGCCTGACCCCAGTTCACCCTCGCGGGACGAAGTCCACGGCGTCGCGGTGCATGCCCGAGGTCACCGGGGCTGCGACCTCTGCGGTGCCCACGCAGTCCCACACCGGGCAGACATGTCGGCAGAGCAGGCAGCCGACGCAGCGTTCCTCATCGACTTCGGCCTTGCGCGTGGCGGCATTGAATCCCATGGCCTGGTTGGCGCCGTCGTGACAGGCGATGTGGCACAGCCCGCAACCGATGCACTTGTCCGGGTCCACCTTGGCGACGATGTGCACGGACTGGTGATGCTCGGCAGGCTCGACGATGAACTCCAGGCCGGCCCCGACCAGCTGGGTGATGGATTGGAACCCACGGGTCTCCAGATAGTCCTCGAGCCCTTCGCGCATGGATTCGACGATGCGATACCCGTAGCGCATCACGGCCGTGGTCACCTGCACATTGGTAGCACCCAGCAGGAGGAACATGGCCGCATCTCGCCACGTCTCTATGCCGCCGATCCCGGAGACTGGCAGTGCCACTTCCCTGCTCTGGGCGAGTTCGGCCACGAAGCGCAAGGCGATCGGTTTGACCGCCGTCCCGGAGAAGCCGCTGATCGAGCCCCTGCCCTGAATCGTGGGCTTGGGCGCGAACGTGTCGAGGTCGACTTCGGTGATGCTTCGCACCGTGTTGATGGTCGACAGTGCGTCCGCACGGCCGCGCTTGCACGCCAGCGCCGACGGCAGCATGTCCGTGACGTTAGGGGTCAGCTTGACCATCACGGGGATCGAGACGTTGTCCTTGACCACACGCGTGTAGCGTTCAAGGAGGTCGTTGGACTGTCCGACTTTGTGGCCGGCGCCTTCGCACGCCATCTGCGGGCAGGAGACATTGAGCTCGAGCATGTCGGCGCCGGCAGCCTCGGACCTGGTTGCGAGCTCGATCCAGCCCTCGTCGCTGTAGCCCATGATGCTGGCGACCAGGATGCGGTCCGGGTAGTGCTTCTTGAGCCACGCGATGTCCTCGAGATTGTCGGCCAGCGGACGTTCGCTGATCTGCTCCATGTTCTGCAGCCCGATGAACCGCTCATCACCGTGGGTCAGCGCGTTCAGCCGCGGCGTGGGGTCGATGACCTCGAAGTCGCTCTCGAGGTTGAGTGTCTTGTAGACCGCCCCACCCCAGCCGGCGTCGAACGCCCGGGCGATCATCTCCGCGGTGTTGCCGACCGGTGAGGACGAAAGGAAGAACGGGTTCACGCAGTGCAGCCCACAGAACTCGATCTCGAGACTGGGTCGCGGCGTCTTCGAGGTCGCCAGCGCCTTGCGCAGAGGGAAAGCTTCGGCTATGGCCTGTGCCGCCCTCTTGCCGTCAAGGACGCTGGCGGCTACGGTCTTGCCCGCAGCCACCAGATCCCCACCGCCGAACACCCGCGGATCCGACAGGCGCATCGTCTTGGGATCGGTCCGCGGGCGACCCTTGTCGGCCTCCATGCCGCTCAGCATGCCCGACAGCTCCGCCGAGAACCCCGCCCCGATCGCCTCCACGACGATGCTGGCCGGGATGGCGAACTCGCTTCCAGGGACGTCCACCGCGTTCTGCGGTACGAAACGACCCGGTTCCAGCCAGCGGATCTCGACGCCATGAACGGCCTTGACTGCGCCGTTCTCGCCCTCGATGCGCGTCACCCGTCCATTGGGCTTGAAACGGATGCCCTCGCGGAAGGCAAGGTCCTTCTCGTCATCGTCGGCAGGCAGCTCTTCCATCGCCTCCAAGGAGACGGCATACACGCGGTCCGCGCCCAGGTGCTTGGCGGTCACGGCGCAGTCCATGGCGACGGCGCCGCCCCCGACCACCACGACGTTCTTGCCGGAGACCGCGGCGGCCAGCTCCGTGTGCGCCAGTGAGTCCTTGCTCTGCCCGAGGAAATCGTCCCAGGAATACACGCCGGCCGACGCTTCCACGCCCAGTCCCAGCGAATAGGGTCGATCGTACCCTGGAGCGACAAACACTGCGTCGAAACCCTGTTCGAAAAGCCCTTCCAGGTCGGCTCGCGTCGAGATCGAGTGCCCGCACTCGAAGTTCACGCCCAGCCCGCGGACAAGACCGATCTCATGCTCGACGAGCTCGGGGGACAGCCGATGGTCGGGGATCCCGTAACGAATCTGGCCTCCCGGCTCGGGCATCTTCTCGAAGACGACGGTGGCGTAGCCCATCAGGGCCAGATTGGCGGCGGCAGAAAGGCCAGCCGGCCCCGCCCCGATCACGGCCACTTTGCGGTCTCCGGGCACGGGAGCCTGCAGGACTTGCATGCCCTCTTGCCGCTCATAGTCAGCGAGGAAAGCCTGGATCTCGTCGATCCGGATGGGCTCGTCGATCCCGCTCCGCGCGCACCCTTGCACGCACAGACGACACGTCGGGCAGACTTGGGCGCAGGTGGCGGCCAGGATGTTGTTCTTCCGCATCGTGCGGACGGCGCCCTTGATGTTCCCCAGACACAGCTGCCGGATGAACGTCGCAGGGTCGTTGTCGGCTCCGCAACCTGTGTTGCATGGCGCGTCGTGGCACAGCAGACAACGTCCCGCTTCCTGAATCGCGCCCTGTAGATCCATCGTTCGTTCACCGCTTTCCAAGATCACATCACTCTGCCAACAGAAAATCACGGTCGCCACGCAAGGCTCGCGTCGACGAAAGGCGAGCTTATTGACCGTGAAGGACCACTATTGATTGTACTCCCTCCGCCGATGCCGTGCTTCTTCTTGGCGTCAGTCCGCTCGCTCACTGGCCGTCTGGATCGCCCCCAGCAGGACGTCCACTCCCAGAGCTATTGCCTCGTAGGGTGTGTCCTCCTCCGGACAGTGACTTCGACCTCCGATGGAGGGCACGAAGATCATGGCCGCGTCCGTGACCCGGGCGATCTCTTGTGCGTCGTGGGCCGCCCCACTCGGCATCTCAAGGTAGTCGATCCCTTGCCTCTCGGCCGAGCGGATCAGCGCGTCGCGCAGGCGCGAGGACAGAACGACGGATGCCGACTCGGCGGTCAGCGTCACCCGTGCGTCGACCCGCCGCTCCTCGGCGATGCGCTGGATCCGCTCCAGCACGCCCTCTCCAATCTCGTCCAAGGTCGCCGCGTCGGTGTCCCGGAGGTCGACTGAGAAGACGGTGCGAGCAGGTATGACGTTGGCGGCGTTCGGCTCGTTCACGAGCATGCCGACCGTCCCGACGGTGACACCCGTCGCCGAGTCCCCCGCGAGCCCTTCCACCGCCGCGATCGCTTGCGCCGCGGCCGCCAGGGAGTCCCTGCGCAGACCCATCGGCGTCGCCCCCGCGTGGTCGGCCACCCCTGAGTAGGTGACCCTGTACTGGCGGAGCCCGACGATCGCCTGCACGATCCCGATCGGGACATGAGCTGCCTCCAGCACCAGCGACTGTTCGATGTGCAGCTCGAAGTACGATGCGACGTCCCTGGCTCCGAGCACGTCGCCCGGAGCGGTCGAGGCATGCTCGCCCTTCTCCCCGAGAGCCTCAAGGTAGCTTGTCCCGTTCGCGTCCTTCATCTGGGCCAGCTCGCGATACGTCAGCCGGCCGACGAGCGCTTTCGAGCCGGCTAGGACGCTTCCAAAGCGCGCGCCTTCTTCTTCGGCGAACACGATCAACTCGTACGGTCGGCCGAGCCGAACGCCCAGGTCGTCCAGTGATCGCGCGATCTCCACGCCGGCAACGACCCCGGCTACCCCGTCGAATCGCCCCCCGTGAGGGACCGCATCGAGATGCGAGCCGACCGCGACGGCCGGCTCGCCCCAATCCGCGTCACGTTTGCGAAAACGCGTGTTGCCATGGGAGGTCGTCTTCCTTTCGTATCCGAGCGCAGCCATCTGGTCGGCCACGTAGTCGACCGCTGCCCAGTACTCGGGCGTGAAGGTCAAGCGATTCGTTCCCGGGCCGGAAGAGCTACAGCCGGCGATAATCTCGATGCCTAGACGGATGCGTTTGGCCGATGCTCCCACTGCAGCCACCTCTTCAGCATGATCCGAATGGCGCCGGTACTTGAGCTGTTCACGCTTCGCGCCAGAGCCCTGCTCCCCGGGTACGATGCGTCCGGCGCGCGCCGGGGCCCGGTGGCTCAAAAGGCCCAGATGCCAGATGGCCCCGTCCTATGAAGACGGGACGCTCGCAGGAGACGCGTCACAGTCGAGCGGCACGCTCACGACGCTTCGTGACGATCCGTGAGGCCGAGAGGGCGACGACCAAGGCGCCTCCGTAGAACACGCTCTGCACCCAGGTCTGAACGCCCAGGATCGCAAGGCCGGTGATCCCGGTCACCAGGAAATACACGGCGATGAACGTGCCCCACGGATTGAAGCGGCCCGGAGTGATCGCCGTGCTCCCGAGGAAGGCCGCGGCGAACGCAGGTAGAAGGAACGTGGCGCCGGACGTGGGATCCGAAGCGCCGGCCGTCCCGGTGTACAGGACGCCGGCAGCCGCGGCGATGATACCGGCGGCCACAAAACACCCCCAGCGCACGCGTCCCACGCGAATACCGCTCAGCCTGGCGACGTTCGTACCCCTCCCCACGAACAGGATGCGACGACCGATCGCCGTGAAGTCGAAGAGGTACCAGAGAAAGATACAGAGAAGCAGCCCGTAGTAGAACTCATACGATATGCCGAACAGACGGTGCTCCACGACCCAGCTGGACAGCCAGGGCGATACTCCGCTGATGGTCTGCGACGCGCTGATCCACAACGTGAGCCCCAGGACGATGGTACCGGTGCCCAGCGTCACGATGAACGCGTCGATGTCGAAGAAAATGATGAAGAACCCATTGATGAGACCGATCAAGGCGCCGATCGAGAGGGCGATGGCGATCGCCACGCCGATGGGCACTCCGTGTTGTGCGTTCAGCACGGCGACGATCATACCCGTCATGGTCAGGGTGGCCGCGACAGAAATGTCGTAGTCGCCAGCCGTCAACGGTATCAGCAGTGCCAGGGCAAGGATGACGAGGGTCGTCTGCGTGCCGAACATCGTCGTGAAGTTGCGCACGTTGAAGAAAGTCTCCGGCGCCAGGATGCTGAACACGACGATGACGACGATCCAGGCGCCGACGAGCGCGAGACGCTCGGTGTAGTCGCCTAGACTGAGGCCCTTCTTCTGGTGCTGAGGCTCACTCGCGGTGGGCGGCAGCAGCTCGCCGGCCGCGCCTGGGCTGACTTGGTTCATGCTCGCATCCTCATATCCTTGTCGGGCCTGAGTGTCCTGGCGCTCATGTAGCATTGTTCCGTGATCCGATCCTTGGTGATCTCGTCTCCGACGAGCGTGCACATGATCTCCCCGCCGTGGAAGACGAGTACCCTGTCGCAGATCGCCGCGAGCTGCACGTAGTCGGAGCTTGCACACACGACGGACATACCTTCGGCGGCAGCCTGAGTGATCGTCTGGAACACCTGTAGTCTCGCGCCCACGTCGACACCTTGGGTGGGCTCGTGGACGAGGAGCACTTTCGGCGCGGCTTGGAGCCACTTCGCCAGGACGACCTTCTGCTGGTTGCCGCCGCTCAGGGCCTGAAAATCCATGTTCGGCTCGGGCGGACGCACGTCATATTGGCGCAGGGCCTCCCGCGAATCCTTGAGATACCGCCGCCGGTCGAGGCGATACGGTCTGTATCGATCGATGATCTGCAGCATCACGTTGTCCCGCACGAGCAGCGAACCTACTCCAGCGGCGCCCTGCCGGTCCGCCGGGATGAGAGCCATCCCCGCCTTGATCGCCGCTGACGGCGACATGCCTGCCAGATCGTGCTGGTGTCCCGAGATCGTCAGGCGACCCTTCTCTGCAGGCTCGGCTCCGAACAGGAGGTAGGGGATCTCCTCGAAGCCGCTGCCCACCAACCCGGTGAGGCCGAGCACTTCTCCCTCTTTCATGGTGAAGGAAACGTTCTCGATGGTCCCTCCGCTGACGCCGTCGACCGTCACGTGGCCTTCATCTGCGACGGTGTGCGCTCTGTGCAATGCCTCGAAAGCCTCAAGACGCTTGCCGATGATCATCTCGACAAGCTGGTCCTTTTCGGTCTCGGCGCTCACCACCGTTCCGGCTACCCGACCGTCGCGGAGGACGGTGATGCGGTCGGTCACCGCCAGGGCTTCGTCCAGGTCGTGCGACACGAACAGGACGCTCGCCCCCAGCGCGACGCTCTTGCGCACCACGTCGAAGAGCCTGTCCCTGTCGGTCCGCGGCAGAAAGACCGTCGGCTCATCGAGGATCAGGAGCCCGCTCCGCGTGTCGTCGTCCTTGGTGTACTCGGCCAGATCATCAAGCGCGCGAACGATGGCCAGCAGAGCGCGCTGCACGGCGGGCAAGTCGCCCACCGTCGCGCGCGGATCGAGACTCAGCCCGAACCGGGCGAAAGCCTCCTCGGTCCGCTCCCGCTCCCTGCCCCACCGGATGAACCACTCGGACTCTGTGGAGATCCTCCAGGCGCGGAAGTTCTCCACCACCGTCAGTGACGGCAGAAGCCCAAGATCCTGGTGGACGAAGCTCAGCCCGAGCTCCGAGGCGGATCCGGTGCGCACCGGCAACTTCACCGGGCGACCGTCGATCTCCAGTTCGCCGCCCGGGTCCGGGTGATGGTAGCCGGCGAGGATCTTGATGAGCGTCGATTTCCCGCACCCGTTCTGGCCGACAAGGCCGTGGACCTCTCCACGCCGAATGCTCACGCTGACTTCGTCCAGCGCCCTCTGTCCACCGAACGTCATGGACATGTTGCGCACGACGAGTGTTTGGTCCACGGCCTTGTCTCCGATCTAGATTTCAGTCACCTCTACTGCTTTGGCTTGCTCTCACAGACCCCAGAGCTTGGCGTATTCGACCTTGTACGTGCCATAGCCCTTGGAGAACGACGCCGGGACGCCAGCCTCGGCGGCGTTGTCCGCGGTGAAGAGGCGATACGGGATGTTCATGCTCTTCACGAGGCCCATGCCGCCGATCAGACGCATCTCAGCGTCCGCGATCGCGTGGCCCGCCCAGTCCAGGCTTTCACCAAGGTCCATCTCGACCTTGCCCTGGCGGATGAGATCGAGCACGAACGGCGTGCCGTTGAAGCCGATGACCTTGACCTTGCCGGCCGAGTTCGTGGCGGCGATGGCCGGAGTGACGAACTGCGACATGCTGTCGTAGATGCAGATGATGTAGGTCAGGCCGGGATCAGCCACGATGGCCGATTGCACGGAAGGCTTGACCTTGGTGCCCCACTCGGGGATCGGGACGTTGACGAAGGTGTACTCGATGTCCGGGCCGCCGTAGGTGTCGAACTCCGCGCTGATGCCGTCCCTCATGGCTTTCGTCGAGACGATCTCGTCGGAGACGAGGACCAGGACGTGCGCCTTGGTGTCTTTGCTGATGACCCAGTCCGCCAGCAGCCGGCCGGCCTTCTTGTAGTCGATGGGCAGGTTGTAGCTCACGTTCGGCACTACCTGCTCAATGCCGGAGAGGTGGGACGAGACGACCAGGACCCCGGCGGCCTTTGCCTCGTCGATCTGCGGCTTCAGGGCGTTGGGGTCCGGGCCGGCGAGCAGGTCGATCAGGGCGACCTTCTTCGTGATGCCGTTGGCGATACCCTGCTGGTACTGCGTCAGCTGGCCCTGGTTGTTCCACACAGAGAAGTTGTAGCCGACCTCCGCGGCTGAGTCCTTCATGCCGTTGTTCATCTGCACGTAGAACGGGTCGGTGCCCGTGCCGGGGATGCTGAGGATGGACTTCCCAGCCATCACCGTCTTGGCGTCGAACGCCGGACCGGCCGGTTGGAACGTCGGCACCGCCGAGAGTGGCGCCAGCTGCTGCTGCGCGTAAGCCTGGTCTGCTCCACCGCCCGCGGCCGAAGCCGAGGGTGATGCCGTACTCGATGATGACCCGCCACAGCCGATCGCCGCGAATGCGACGACCGCCAGGCCGACCATCAACACGAGTGCCAAAATCCAATAGCGTTTGCTGTTCATCCCGCCCCCCTGTCTGACGCTTTTGCAGGTGATCGTCAGTTGTGATCCCCTGCTTAGACGAATCGCCCCACTAGACCATGAGCCGTGGTACCTGTCAACAAGCCTACATGGAGTATCCGCGGGCTGGTCGCGACCCTCGCGCTGCCCTCCTCAAACAGCCGCTCCGACGGCGTCCGGCACGATCCGCGTCCCGGCCTCACCGGCCATCGCGGGCACCACTTCGGTGAGGCTGGCGATGACGGCCGTGCCGCCGCCGGCCACGAAGCGCATGCAGGCCGCCACCTTGGGGCCCATCGAGCCCGCCTTGAAGTGGCCCTCGGCGGCGTAGGCCTGCATCTCGGCGAGGGTCA
>Ga0209429_10002619_pt1 | contig 10531 bp, 4 predicted proteins | sample BarGraNGADG00212_3_FD_184493 | JGI IMG/M metagenome (GOLD analysis project Ga0209429, IMG submission 184493) | Arctic peat soil microbial communities from Barrow, Alaska - Barrow Graham LP Ref core NGADG0004-212 (SPAdes) (version 2) | ecosystem: Environmental > Terrestrial > Soil > Wetlands >... | reverse complement strand
GAAAATGGTGGAAGATATTCACAATCAGAATGCCCACGTGATCATTTCCATTTGGTCTTCTTTTGGCCCGCAGACAAAGCAATTCCGCGAAATGGAACCGAAGGGTATGCTTCTGAACTTCGGTACATGGCCACAATCAGGATTGGATACCTGGCCACCAAACCGCGATTATCCATCGGGCGTACAACCTTACGATCCGTATAACCCTGAAGCCCGCAATATTTACTGGAAATACCTCCAAAAAGGACTTTTCTCGGTGGGAATTGACGGTTGGTGGATGGATTCTTCTGAACCTGACCACTTGGATTTCAAACCTTCCGATTTCGACCTGAAAACGTATCTTGGTTCATTCCGTAAAGTACGCAATGCTTTCCCATTGATGACGGTTGGCGGGGTTGGGGAACACCAACGTGCGGCTAGTTCTGATAAACGTGTCTTTATCCTTACCCGCTCTGCCTTTGCCGGACAACAACGGTACGGTGCTAATACATGGTCGGGCGATGTGAATTCTTCCTGGCAAAATTTGCGCAATCAGATACCTGCAGGGCTCAACTTTTCCATGAGTGCTATCCCCTACTGGAACAGTGACATTGGAGGCTTTTTCGCAGGCGCATATAACAAAAGCTGGATGGATGGATCCGGAACCAAAAATCCATTATTTCAGGAACTTTATGTACGATGGCTTCAGTTTGGGGCATTTACCCCAATGATGCGTTCGCACGGTACGGATGTTCCCAGAGAGATTTATAACTTCGGGAAGAAGGGAGAACCTATCTACGATGCGATAGACAAGGCTATTAATTTGCGTTATTCCCTCTTGCCTTACCTATACTCTACGGCCTGGGCGGTTACGAATAACCAATCCACTTTTATGCGTGCTTTAGTGATGGACTTTAACGATAAAAGCGTTAGAAACATGAACAACGAGTACATGTTTGGTAAATCAATATTGGTAGCTCCGGTAGTCAATGCACAATATACACCGGAAACTATTGTAAAATCAAATGCTGAAACCGGTTGGGACAAAAAAGACGCTAATAATGAAAATAAAAGTCAGTCTTTGAACTTCACTCAGTCTAAATCTACGAAAGTATATTTGCCATTAGAAACTGTATGGTATGACTTCTGGACAAATGAGAAAATCAATGGCGGTCAGGAAATTTCAAAAGAAACAAAGATCGACATTATTCCTTTGTACATTAAGTCGGGAAGTATAATACCGTTCGGACCACAAGTACAGTATGCCACCGAAAAGAAATGGGACAACCTCGAAATTCGCGTTTATCCCGGAGCCAATGGCGATTTTACTTTGTATGAAGACGAAAACGATAATTACAACTATGAAAAAGGAGCATACTCAACGATAACTTTTACCTGGAATGATGCAAAGAAAGTTTTGACTATTAACGACCGTAAAGGCTCATTCACTGGAATGCTCACTGAGCGTAAGTTCAACATTGTGCTTGCGTCTAAAAACAAAAATAATGGAATGGATGTGATTGAGAAATTCGATAAAGAGGTTACCTACACAGGAAAGAAAATTGTAGTTAACCTGTAATCAGACATTTTTTATCAATATTCAAGAAATAACTATAAAATGAAACTAATATTCATATTGGTAATCAGTCTTTTCCCATTTTTATGTCAGGGACAAGTTGTGAAAGGGTTTAAGCAGTTGTCCGACAAGATAAATATCACTTTATCGGAAGGGACACTCAGCATTTGTCCCCTAACCGAAAATACTGTTCGAGTCAGGTTTTATAAAACTACTGAAGTCTTGCTACCTGAACTTATTTTTAGTTCAAGTCGCACAACACCTAAGTTTCAGATATCCGATTCACCTTCAAAACTTGAAATAAAAGCAAAAAACATTGTAGTAATATTGGATAAGCAAACAGGCAAATTGTCTTTTGCAGATCATTCAGGAAAAATATTTCTAAACGAAGCAGAGGGATCACGAAAATTAGTGCCTGATTCTGTCAAAGGAGAACCTTGCTTTTTGGCGGAACAGAAATTTGTGTCACCACCTGATGAGCATCTTTTTGGATTAGGACAGTTTCAGGATGGGCATTATAATTTAAGAAATGTCAGTCGTCGTTTAACACAGGTCAATTCACAGATTTCAATTCCATTTATATATTCTAGCAAAGGGTATGGATTACTTTGGCATCAGTATGGACTTACCGATTTTAACCCTACTGATAATTTTATAACCCTCGAGAAACAAAAACAATCGACCCCCGGTAACAATCAGGTAGCCGAAGTGACTACTACCTCAGGAACCCAGAAAGTATCGCAAAATCAGTCCCTTTATCTGGGTAAATTTAAGGTCTTAAAGGATGGAATCTATTCCATTTTCCTTGATTTGGGTGACATGGGAAACCGGCAATATGTTGTTATCGATGGAAAACCTTGTATTGACCAGAGCAATATGTGGCTTCCTCCTACTGTAAGTACACTTCTAAATTTAAAGGCGGGAGAACACCAGATCCAGGTTGTTTGCAAATCAAGCAACACCCCCAAAGTATCATGGAATCTTTCTGACAACTTAACCACGCTGCGGTCACCTAATACGAGACTACTTGATTATGTTGTTTTTTATGGTCCTTCAGCAGACAGTATAATAGCCACTTATCGGAATCTTTCAGGAAACGTCCCAATGTTTCCACTTTGGGCTTATGGGTTTTGGCAATGTCGTGAACGCTACTCATCGAGTACTCATCTGGTCGAAACGGTAAAGGAATTCCGCAAAAGAAACATTCCGATGGATGTTATTGTCCAGGACTGGCAATATTGGGGGAAGTATGGATGGGGCGTCATGAAATTTGATGAAACGCATTATCCCAATCCTGCAGGTTTTATCAAAGAGTTGCATGATTTAAATGCCCATTTCAGTGTTTCGGTTTGGGAAAACCTGAACAAGGATTCGGATATTGGTAAAGATTATGTAGCAAAAAAGCTTTTTATTCCAGATAGTCCCTGGTTAGATGCACTGAACCCTCTTGCGCGTGAGACACATTGGAATGCATTGAACCAAAACCTCTTTGCCTTTGGAGTTGATTCATGGTGGATGGATGCTACCGAACCGGAAAATGATGGATTGAAAGGCAAAAAAACATATTTAGGGTTAGGTGATTTTTACCGTCTTACCTATCCTTTGTTTGTCAGCCAGGCTGTTTATGAAGGACAACGAAAAACTACATCTGAAAAACGGGTTTGTATTCTAACCCGTTCGGCTTTTCTTGGTCAACAAAAGTATGGTGTTATTAACTGGTCTGGCGATATTGGTGGAAACTGGGACACGTATAAACGACAAATTGTTGCAGGGTTAAATTATACGATAACAGGTTTCCCATATTGGACTACCGATATCGGAGGTTTTTTCAGATCAGGCTCCTCGCAATATTCGGATAAAAAATACCACGAGTTACTCACACGATGGTTTCAATGGGGCGCTTTAAACCCGATTTTTCGTATTCACGGATACCAGTCTGAAACTGAACCATGGAAATATGGACAACAAGTTGAGGATAACATGCGTAAAATGCTAAACCTCCGCTACAGATTACTCCCCTACATCTATGCTGAAGCATGGCAGATCACAAAAAAAGGATCAACCATAATGCGGCCCCTGGTGATGGATTTCAGTACTGATCAATCTGCTTTGAGTCAGTCATTTGAATATATGTTTGGGAAGTCAATTTTAGTAGCTCCGGTCACTGAACCTGATGTAAACGAGTGGATTGTTTATCTTCCCAAATCGGCAGCATGGTATGATTTCTGGACCGGCAAACACTTTAAAGGAGGTCAAACAATAAAGACACCAGCACCATTGGATAAAATTCCGCTGTTTGTTAAAGCCGGTTCCATTATTCCAATGGGCAAGTTTGTTCAATATGCAGGACAAAAATCTGCTGATACACTTGAAGTACGCATCTATAAAGGAACAGATGGAAAGTTCGATTTATATGAAGACCAGGGTGACAATTACAGCTATGAAAAAGGATATTACACGATTATTCCATTCAAATGGGATGAACAACGTCAAATCCTGACTATTGGTGAAAGACAGGGAAATTATCCGAACTGCCTGAAGAAACGCATTTTTAATATTGTTTTTGTCAATGAATCTAATGGTTTTGACATTAACTACAGCACTGTGAAAAAGCAAGTGAACTACAGCGGGAAAAACATTGCATTAAAATTTAAATAAAGCTATGAATAAGAAGATTTTAGGAACGATCCTTTTGCTACTAATAAGCATTTGCAACACGCTGGGACAAGATAAATTATATTCTAATTCATTCTCACTTGGTGATGTCAAACTTCTGGATGGACCATTTAAAAAAGCACAGGACCTTAACATTAAAACCCTGCTACAATATGATGTGAACCGATTTCTGGCTCCTTACCTGAAATCGGCTGGTTTGCCTAGTCCTGCTGAAAACTATTCAAATTGGGAGAATACCGGCCTGGATGGGCATATGGCAGGTCATTACCTTTCTGCAATGGCCCTGCATTATGCATCAACCGGGGATATCCGTTGCAAGGATCGGATGGAAATCATGATCAGTGTGCTAAAGAAATGTCAGGAAGCAAATTCTAAAGACACAAACTTTATTGGATATCTTGGAGGAGGACCTAATGCGAAACCCATGTGGCTTAAAATAAAGAATGGAAATCCCGGCGCTATCTATGATGGCTGGGCTCCCTGGTATAATGTTCACAAGATGTACGCCGGTTTGCGGGATGCATGGGTATATGGAAACAACGAAACTGCAAAAGTATTGTTTCTTAAGTTTTGCGACTGGGGAATAAGTCTCTGTGATAAACTATCAGATGCTCAGATGGAAACCATGCTGGCCAATGAACAGGGAGGAATGAATGAAGTGTATGCAGATGCCTTCCAAATTTCAGGGGATAAAAAATACCTGAATATGGCTAAACGTTTTTCGCATAAAGTCATTCTCAATTCATTCGCAGCTAAAATCGATAATCTGGATAACAAACATGCCAATACTCAGGTGCCTAAAGCAATAGGATTTCAACGTATTGGCGAAGAAAGTAAGGACCCTGCCTATGTTACTGCAGCGAATTTCTTTTGGGAATCTGTCACACAACATCGGACATTGGCATTTGGTGGAAACAGTCGCAGGGAGTTTTTCCCGCAGGCTTCTGCGTATATTGATTTTATAACAGACCGGGAAGGGCCTGAATCTTGCAATACCTATAATATGCTTAAACTTACCGAAGGGCTTTTCAGAATGAAACCCGAGGCCTGTTATGCAGATTTTTATGAAAAGGCATTGTATAACCATATATTGTCGACACAACATCCCGAACATGGTGGATATGTGTATTTTACTCCGGCCAGACCAGAACATTACAGAGTTTACTCGGCCCCTAACGAGGCTATGTGGTGTTGCGTTGGCACCGGGATGGAAAATCACGGAAAATATGGACAGTTTATTTATACGCACTGTTCAGATTCTCTTTTTGTGAATCTTTTTATTGCCTCTGAACTAAAGTGGAAACAGAAAGGTGTCACAATTATCCAACAAACTCTTTTTCCTGACGAGGAGTCAACAAAATTGATTATTCATACCGCTAAGCCAACCTTCTTCAAATTATTGATTCGCCATCCAAAATGGGTTTCTGCCAAAAAGTTTAAAATTGTTGTAGGAAATGAGACATTAACTGTTTCTTCAGAGCCTTCATCTTATGTGCTTGTAAGTCGTACCTGGAAAGACGGAGACGTGGTAAAAGTCATCATGCCAATGGAAAACAGGTTGGAAGAACTTCCTAATGTACCTATTTATGTAGCTCTGATGCATGGACCAATTTTGTTGGCAGCCAAAACAGGTACCCAGGATATGAAAGGTCTGATCGCTGATAACAGCAGATGGGGACATATTGCTAACGGCTCTTTAATTCCTTTGGACAAGGATCCGGTTATGGTTGGAGAACGTTCTACGATGTTATCTAAGATTTATCCGGTTAAGGGACAATCTTTGACTTTTACTACAAAAGGATTGTTTGCTTCCGATGTGGATTCCAGATTAATCTTAGAGCCTTTCTTCCGTGTTCACGATTCCAGGTATATGATGTACTGGATGGCCTTGTCAAAATCACAATATCAAAAGGTTGTTGATTCACTGTCAATAATTGAAAAAGAAAAGATTCTGTTAGACCGACGAACAATTGATGCAGTAGCTCCGGGGCAACAACAACCGGAAGCCGACCATATGCTTAAATCTTCGAATTCCAGAACAGGCATCTTTCAGGATGAATTCTGGCGCGATGCCAGAAACGGAGGCTTTTTTAGTTATGTTATGCGTACTAATAAAGAAACCAACCTGACCCTTATGGTTCGTTATCGAAGTGGTGAAACCGGGGGTCGTCAGTTTGACATACTGATTAACGGAGAAAAATTTGTTACCGAGAACCTTGCCGGTAAAGGGAACAAATCCGGATTCATTAATATCGAGTATCCGCTGCCTGATTCGATAATTAAAGGAAATGATTCTTTGGAAATAAAGTTTCAGTCAACAACGGGAAACTCTGCAGGTGGTATTTTTAATGCACGTATTCTTCGAAAAGCTCCTTTGAATTAATTGACTGTTAATCTACTAATGATCATATATTAATCGAGAACAAACAAAATTTGAAAATGAAAAAATATTCAATCATTGCAATGTTTATAGTGTCGGTATTGTATTCTACACTTTATGCACAGGTAAAGCAAGCACAGAATCCAATCATTTATGCGGATTGTCCCGACATGTCCATGCTGCGCGTTGGTGATACTTATTACATGTCCAGCACTACGATGCATATGAGTCCCGGAGTGCCGATCATGAAATCCAGGGATCTCGTCAATTGGAAAATCGTGAGTTATGCTTACGATACTCTTGGCAATACTGATGCATTGAATCTTGACAACGGCAAAAATGCTTATGGAAAAGGGTCATGGGCCAGTAGTATCCGTTATCATAATGGAACTTTTTATGTCTCCACTTTTTCTTCGACAACAGGTCGTACCTATATATATTCCACCAAAGATATCGAAAAAGGGCCCTGGAAAGCATTATCTTTCCGACCTTCTTATCATGACAATACCTTGTTTTTTGATGACGACGGGCGTACTTATTTGATAACCGGAGCCGGTAAACTCAATATTGTTGAATTGAAAGAGGATCTTTCAGGTGCGATACCGGGATCAGAACAGGTGCTTATAGCAAATGCCAGTGCACCGGCAGGTCCCAATATTAATCTGGGTGCCGAAGGTTCCCAACTATTCAAAGTGAAAGATAAATATTATCTTTTCAATATCACCTGGCCAAGAGGCGGTATGCGAACTGTTGTTGTCCACAGAGCTGATAAAATTACCGGCCCATACGAAGGTAAGCTTGCATTTCAGGATTTGGGTGTAGCGCAAGGTGGGCTCATCGATACACCTGATGGAAAATGGTACGCTTATTTGTTCCGTGATTTTGGTTCAGTAGGACGAATTCCTTATCTGGTTCCTGTAAAATGGGAAGATGGTTGGCCGGTAATTGGAGTGAATGGAAAAGTTCCTGAATCATTGGATCTCCCCGCAAGTAAAGGTTTAATTCCGGGTATAGTTGCATCCGATGAATTTACCCGTGGTAAAAAAGATCTTGCGCTTCCTTTGGTTTGGCAATGGAATCACAACCCTGACAACAAACTCTGGTCGGTTACACAACGGAAAGGTTATTTACGCCTCACAACAGGGCGGATTGATACCATTTTCACACAAGCAAAAAACACCTTGACTCAACGAACAATTGGACCCGTGTGTTCCGGTTCAACCTGTATTGATGTATCAAATATGAAGGAGGGTGATTTTGCAGGTCTTGCACTCTTGCAAAGAAAATTCGGACAAGTTGGGGTTAAATATACCAATGGAGCTAAAACGATAGTAATGGTAAACGGGGCAACCATTAGACCTGTTGAAGCCCAAAGTGTTCCATTGACACAAAAAACTGTATACCTGAAAGCTGAATGCAATTTCGAAAACAAAACGGATATTGCCTATTTCTTCTTTAGTCTGGATGGTAAATCTTGGACCCCAATCGGTTCGCAGCTAAAAATGGAATACTCAATGCCTCACTTTATGGGTTACCGTTTTGGTCTGTTTAACTATGCAACTAAAAATCCGGGTGGATTTGTTGATTTCGACTATTTTCATATAAATAATCAAATAACTAAAAAGCAATAATAACGATTTCAATATTGCTGGTGGACAGAACTTGAAATAAAATGAAAAATTAAAAAGAAAAACATTTATGAAAATACAACTAAGATTATTCGTGTTTGCAGGATTACTTATTTTAAATATGACCGCCTTTTCGCAGGATAAGAATTTTCACATTTATCTGTGCTTTGGTCAGTCAAACATGGAAGGTAATGCGAAAATTGAAGCACAAGATACAATAGTGGATAATCGATTTCAGGTACTGGAAGCAGTTGATTGTCCCAACCTTAACAGAACAAAAGATCAGTGGTATACAGCAGTTCCTCCTTTGTGTCGAAATCGTACAGGCTTAACCCCTGCCGATTATTTTGGCAGGACAATGGTTGCAAACCTGCCTAAAAAAATCAGAGTAGGTATTATCAATGTTTCTGTTGGAGGCTGCAAAATTGAACTGTTCGACAAAGATAATTATCAATCCTATGTTACAACTGCCCCATCGTGGATGATCAATATGATCAAAGAATACAACGGAAATCCCTATGCGCGTCTTGTTGAGTTGGCAAAATTAGCTCAGAAAAATGGAGTCATCAAAGGAATTCTAATTCATCAGGGTGAGTCAAATACAAATGATACTATCTGGCCTAAAAAAGTCAAAGGAGTTTATGATAATTTATTGAAAGATCTGAATATTAAGCCTAATTCTGTACCACTCATTGCCGGAGAAGTCGTAAATGCTGATCAGGGAGGCGCTTGTGCTAGTATGAATAAAATCATTGCAAAACTCCCTCAAACGATTCCAAATTCATACGTTGTTTCATCCAGCGGTTGTCCTTCGGCTAAAGACCATTTGCACTTCACAGCAGAGGGCTATCGAATACTTGGAAAGCGATATGGCGTGAAAATGCTTTCATTGTTGGGTTACAAGATAGCTGATCCTGAATAATCTGCAGACGTAACTGTTTCATTGACCGTTTTGCCTTTGTCTGCTGAGTATATACCCTTACAAAAAGATTTTTAAAATCAGATCAATGATCAATAAATTTCGAAGTATCTAAAAAAATTTGGAATGACAACCAATTTAATTATGATATATATTGTTTTATGACTTTAATCTTAATGATGATTGCCTTATGATGAGTTCATGTCCCAACGGAGAGGGTCTGATGGGTACAAATAACTTTGAGTTTAGCGTGTATAATCCCAAATTGTCTAAATAAGATAAAATTGATCTTTCTATACCATTCAGTCGCCTTTGATAATAAGAAAGTTGAAAAAATCAGTATTTTAGTATGAGCAAAATAAAAAAAATAGCAGGCCTTTTGTTTTTGACCTTATGCATGGTACGAGTTACCGCCCAAAACAACGATAGCATTATAGGCAAGCTCAATCAATATGTAAGTATCATTGATCATTTTTCTAAAAACTTACCGCAGGAAAAAGTCTATCTGCATTTCGATAATTCCACATACTATCAGAGTGATGATATTTGGTTCAACTGTTATCTGGTTACTTCAGGTCAGCATCAGGCAAGTCCGCTCAGCAAAACGCTGTATGTGGAATTGCTGAACCCCGGAGGCGAAGTAATCAACAAGCAAATACTGAAAGTTGAAAACGGTAGGTGTCACGGAAACTTTTCGTTGAATAAACTTCCGTTTTATTCCGGCTTCTACGAAGTACGTGCTTATACCAAGTACATGCTCAACTTTGGGGAAGATGTTATCTTTTCAAGAACCTTTGCCGTTTACGATAAACCTACGAAACCGGGAGATTACTTAGAAAAAAGCCTGATGAAGTACGGACAGGGATTATACCCGATACTCCGCCCGAAACCCGTGAAAGAGAAAAAGGTAACCCTGAAATTCTTTCCCGAAGGTGGAAACCTGATAAAAGGAGTTTCTTCCAGGATAGCCTTCGAAGCTACGGATGATTACGGTAATCCCATTGACGTTTCAGGGGCTGTTGTAAACGAAAATCAGGAAACCCTGGTTCGGTTTACAACCGTGCACGATGGAAGAGGTGTTTTCTCATTCACGCCTAGTGACAAAACACAACCCGGCGATAAAGCGCCAAAAATAACGGTCACTTACCAAAACAAGCCCTATCAGTTTGACCTTCCTGTAGTTCTTCCCAAAGGAATTGTACTGAAAGTGGATAACCTCTCCTCATCCGATAGCATTGGGATTAGCTTGCAATCAAACAGCGAAACTCCACGCGGGATATTCGGTCTGGTACTTATGAGCGGAAGCGCCTTGCAGAAATACCTTATGATTGATACCTGGGTAGGTAAACCCATTGATTTCAAAATAAACAAAC
>Ga0209429_10002616_pt1 | contig 10542 bp, 7 predicted proteins | sample BarGraNGADG00212_3_FD_184493 | JGI IMG/M metagenome (GOLD analysis project Ga0209429, IMG submission 184493) | Arctic peat soil microbial communities from Barrow, Alaska - Barrow Graham LP Ref core NGADG0004-212 (SPAdes) (version 2) | ecosystem: Environmental > Terrestrial > Soil > Wetlands >... | reverse complement strand
TGGTATATTCGGTAAAGAATCAAAAGAAGGCAATATCGTAATTACCGGATGGGCCGAAGACGAAGACATCGTGTTTATTGTTTCGGATGACGGAATCGGTGTTCCGCCGGAAAAAATGGAAACAATCCTGAGCGGCAAAGGAGACAGCTCCATCGGCAGCAATATCGGCATCTATAATACGCATAAACGTCTGCAGTTATATTATGACAAGTCATACGGCTTGACTTACCGCAGTTCTGAAACAACGGGTACGGAAGTTGAAATCCGTATTCCTGCGAAAAAATACGATGGGAGTTCTCTGTAAAGCCGTCACACATTTATTTGTCGAGCACGACACACGAAATATCCATAATATCCGCAATTTTCTGAAACAGGGATGCATTGTGTCCCACGGACATTGCAAAATGATGTGTCGGTGCTTCCGCAAACCATTCATCCATATAGGCATCCGGGTCCTTCTTGAATCGGACCGGTGTCTGTGTATTTCCGATCGACATGATCGTTCCGTCAGTCGACTGCGCTTCAGTAATGATGAATTTGAGTTTGCCGTCAATTGTCTGTGTTGTTCCGAGATTTGTGATCGGACCCGTACGAACCTTTGCTTCTACCGATACTCCCGTTCCCTGTTTTCCATGATAGAGTCCCATGCCGCGAAGAATCGGCTTCCCTTTTGCAATTTCCAGATGAAAAGGCCCGTCATGACCAAGAAGGATCGTGTTGTCTTCATAATCCGTAACAACTATTTCACAGAAACTTCCGCCCTTGCCTACAATGTCGCATATTTTCATTGCAAGGCAGGTTTTGAGATCGCCTTCGCCGGAACATGGAATGCCTTTTGCTGTCAAAAGCGAATGCCCAACGATAAATCCACCCTGTAGTTTTTCGTATGCGCCGCCGGGTGCGCCGTGATAATAGTATGTCAGTGCATCAAGATCATATTCTTTTATCAGTCGTTCCTGGGCAGCAGCAACACGCGCCGACCATTCGATCTGCTCTTCTGTCGGCTTTTTGGCAAGGGGGTCTGCCGATGAATCTTCACTTATTACAAAGAACTCCGCAATTTCCTTTTTCTTTTCTTCCACTTCTTCTGCGGTAACCTTCTGGAGCATACGATCGAGGTCGCACATTTCGAGGGCTTCGAGGTGTGCTCCTGTCTGTCCCTGAAACATAGTAAAATCACTGTACATATCAAGCATTCCACTGTATGTGTTTCCTAAAAATCCGAAGCGCGCATATCGTAGTCCGCTCTTTACGCTGGCTGCAAGTACCCATTCACCGATTTCTTTCCATGCTCTGACAGCTTCCGGCCGTTGATATGTGACCTCATCCGCAAGTGAAATATCAGGCGTCTTTTCCAGACCGAGAAGTCCGTTGATAACACGGTATTTGATACCGGCACGGTGAAATGCATTGGATATTTCCGGTACGGGGCATGCACCGCAATGAGCGAGCCATTCGCCTGTAGTTGTCTGTGCATAATTAATTCTGGCAGTTGGCTGAAGATTGAGAATGACAGCCGGTGCCTTGCATATCTGGTGCACGGGAAGTACCGAAGCACTTGTTACATAAGTACCCGCATGTGCAAAAACTATATCAACATTATTTGCATTGAAGTATTCCCCTGCTTTTCTGCCTTCCTGTTCACTGTCAACAAGACCGAAATTGAATACTTCTGCATCTGCAAAGGAGGATACTCGTTCTTCGATGAATGTACCATAGCCGATCAGACGTTCTTTCAGGCCGGGAAATTGGCCCCAGTAATGTTTCAGTCCCATTGTGTAAATACCGATGCGGGGTCTTTTCGCTGGCTTCATCTTTTCCATAAATAATTCCTCCATTTACACTTTGATATACAACTGAGAATCACTTTCTACGGGCACATTTTCAGATAATAATTTATTAGAGCCGTTTTACCATCCCTGCTCAAGGAGGAGACCTGCAATATCTTCAGCCATTTTACGTCTGGATACACCAAATCCGTCACCTTCCGCCGCGTGCTGCAGTACGGCTTCAGCTAACACATTTGAATGGAATCGCGTTCCTTTGAGACAGTTGATAACCGTGTCGATATAATCGCAGTCCAGTGCATCGGAATAAATTTGAGCGTTGCTGACAATTCCCTGGTGAACATTCAGGCAGATCTGAATATGGCCCCAGTCAAATTTGTTGTCAATCTGCGAATCAAAATGTATACTTTCGCCGAAACGCCAATTCCACGATGCAAACTGCTCCGTTAAAGCAAGGAGCGCCGGATCCCCAGCGAAGTCAGCATCTGTAAGTCTTTCTATCTGTAGATTATGGTCTTCCCTGTTTTTTTCTTTTGAAGAACAGAAGGTTCTGATAAATGAATTTTCCATGGCTTTCGATAACATTTCCACAGTAATATCCGGCCGTAATGCCTGAAGATTTGTAATGCGGGAACGAACGGAGGCCACTCCCTTCGACGCAAGTTTTGCAGGATTGACCGTCAGATACCTGGCAACCCTTTCAAAAGCTGAATGAACCAGCAGTGTGCCATGGTGCAGGCCGACACCCCTGTTAATACGGAATGCATTTCCTGAGAATTTGAGTCCGTCAACAAGTATGTCATTACGACCGGAACGCTCTGCATCAATCCCTTCCTTCCGAACCGTGTCGACGATCATCTGGAAGTTACGATCCAGATTAAAATCGGCTTCAGGCAGCAAAAGGGAAAAATTCAAATTCCCCAAATCATGAAATACAGCCCCGCCTCCGGTGCTGCGGCGGGCAAGGCGTCCGCCCTCCGCTTCAAGTTGTGCAGTACTGCATTCCGCCCATGCATTCTGGTTTCTGCCAATAACGACAGTATCCTGATTCTGCCACAGATATAGAATCGATGAGAGATCCGATTCCCCGTCAATGGCCCTTATTAGTTTTTGCATAAGAAACTCTTCGAGAGCTAGATTGAACCAGGGATTGTGGCTGCGGCTTGTTATGATTAATGAATGCGGCATTGCATGATCCTCCTACAATAAGTTAACGTGAGCCTGTCTGGCCGCTTTTTGAACATCTTCCGGAAGAGGACCATCTGTAATCCAAGTGTGAATATTACTTAATCTGGCAAAAGTATGCGGCAGCCCGCTGTTAATTTTCGAAGTATCCATTAAAAGAATAACGCGCTGTGCCTTTTTGATGATCAGCCGCTTGAGTTCGGCTTCATAATAATCGCCGCATGAAAAACCGCTGGATAACGAAAATGCACTGGCAGCTACAAACGCAAGATCAATATTGAGGGTCTTAACATATTCACTGGCATTGAATCCGGACAAGGAAAGTGTTTCCCTGTTGAGCTGCCCGCCGGTCAGGTTAATCTTGATATTCTGATGCTTTGCCAATTCGAGCGCAATGTTTGGAGCCGGTGTCAATACAAATAGATTCTGGTCTGTAAGCCGCTGGGCAAAGCACATGCAGGTAGTGCCTGAGTCAATGTACAGGGATCGTCCCGGTTCAACCAGCGCAATCGCTTTATCTGCAATAGACAGCTTTGCGCTCGTGTTTTCGGCCTGGCGCTGGGTATATGCAGCTTCTTTGATCATCGACAGATGAGCAAGTGATTTGGCTCCTCCGCGCACACGCACAATATAACCCTGTCTTTCGAGAGTCTCCAGATCCCTTCTGAGCGTCATACTCGAGACATCCGGATATCTCACCTCAAGCTCAGTAAGGCGGGCTTCACCACGCGATTGAATGAACTGGTTTATTGCTTCACGTCTATCTATTGGCATAAGCACCTCCAAATTATCATTGTTTTATTGTGTGTAAATTTCGTAATAAATTGATGATATCACAGGTCTCGTCGAAATTCAATCAATTACTAAATTCGTCCAATATCGCCTTTTAGTTATGAATAATAGTATATATACGATCTAAATTCAAGGAATTATTCATATTTCACCTAATAGCAAAGATGATATTTTTGCAAAACAGATGAAAGAAATTAACAAATTAGTGTTCACAAGCAACATGATTGATGCTATAATCGGACACAAGAAACAAAACGGATCATCCGTTCGCTCTCCAAAATGTACCGGACCCCGAAAACCTGCCGGATTTCTGGCATCACCTTTAAGGAGGATCTACATATGAAAACTACAGCAGTAAGACTGTACGGGAAACAAGACCTGAGACTTGAGACATTTGAACTGCCGGCTATCGGCCCCGGTGAGATCCTCGCCAGGATTATTTCAGACAGTATTTGTATGTCTTCCTACAAAGCGGCTATGCAGGGTTCCGATCATAAGCGTGTTCCTGCGGATATAGCAGAAAACCCGGTCATCATCGGTCATGAATTCTGCGGAGAGATTGTAGAAGTCGGCAGTAAATGGGCAGATGAGTTCAAGCCGGGAGAACGTTTCGGAATCCAACCGGCTATAAATGATCCTACAAACGTATATGCAGCTCCCGGCTATTCTTTTCATTATATCGGCGGTGCGGCAACATATATTATCATCCCTGAGATCGTCATGAGCCGCGGCTGTCTTCTCCACTATACAGGGGATGCCTTCTACTTCGGTTCCCTGTCCGAACCAATGTCCTGCATTATCGGCGGCTATCACGTCAACTACCATACTGATGCCGGAAGTTATGTGCATAATATGGGCATCGTCGAAGGCGGCAGCATGGCTCTTCTTGCCGGCGTAGGTCCCATGGGACTCGGTGCTATTGACTATGCGATTCACAATTCCCGCCGTCCGGGACTTCTGGTCGTTACGGATATCGACGATGCTCGTCTGGCACGTGCCGCATCCATCTACTCAGTCGGCGAAGCCGCCAAAAACGGAGTCAAACTCATATATATCAACACCACTGGTATTGAAGATGTGCCTGCACACCTGATTTCGTTTACTGACGGCTCGGGTTATAACGACGTATATGTATTTGCACCTGTAGCTCCCGTTGTAGAGCAGGCGGATAAGATTCTGGCTTATGACGGATGCCTTAACTTCTTTGCCGGTCCCACCAATACAGCATTCTCTGCCCAGATGAATTTCTATAACGTGCATTACAATGCCTCTCATATTGCCGGAAACAGCGGCGGAAATACGGATGACCTGATTGAAGCAATTGATTTGATGACAAAGGGAGTAATTAATCCATCTGCAATGGTCACCCATGTCGGAGGAATAGACTGCGTCATTGAGACAACACTTAACCTGCCAAAGATCCCGGGCGGAAAGAAACTGATTTATACAAACATCAGCATGCCGCTTACCGCCATCAACGACTTCAGGACCCTCGGCGAAAAAGATCCGATTTTCAAAAAGCTGGCAGATATAGTCGAAGGAAACAACGGCCTTTGGAATCTTGAAGCTGAAAAATTTCTTCTGGCAAATGCCAAATCAATCTAATAAATAACGCGTCGATGGTCCGGACATACAGGAAACTGTGTGCCGGACTCTTTGCCGTTAAAAATGCATTTAGGAAAGGTAAGGATATTATGATGAAATGGATTGAACAGGCAGGCGGCCGGACAAGTATTGCAGCCGCAGTTGCACCGGTTATCCGGGCACTCTCTAAAAACGAACAGTATCCGCTTGTGCGTTTTTCCGCCGGGGAAGATGCATCCGCTGAACATGGTGTAATCAAAATTGATACAACTCCGGTATCTGATCTTTCTACATTATGCAGTCTCCTTGCGAGCAGCCTGACTCCCGGTCACAACGCTAAAAAAATAATTGTTTCCGGTCTTGGTTCTTTTACCCTTACAGCTCCGGGCACGAATTCTTCCGGGCAACGCCTGCTTGGCAAGATCTCGCTGGTAACCGGAGGAGCACAGGGTTTTGGTGAAGGTATCGCACGTGAACTTGCTGCAGCCGGAGCACATGTGGTTATCGCTGATTTAAACCTTCCCCAGGCCGAAGTTGTAGCTGCATCCCTCAATACCGAGTATGGTCCGGCAGCTGCTGTTGCACTGGCGGTTGACGTCGGCCAGGAAACTTCCGTCCAGACGCTCATGGAGAATATTGTTCTACTTTTCGGCGGTTTGGATCTTCTCGTCAGCAATGCCGGCGTTCTTCGCGCCGGCGGCTTAGAGGAAATGTCTCTTTCAAATTTTGAATTTGTTACCAAAATCAATTACACAGCTTTTTTTCTTGTAGCAAAGTATGGCTCACGTCCGATGAAAATTCAGGCACGCTATAGCTCTTCCTACTATTCTGATATCGTACAGGTCAATTCAAAATCGGGCCTTGAGGGTTCCAACAGAAACTTCGCCTACGCAGGCGGCAAATTCGGCGGCATCGGACTTGTTCAGAGTTTTGCCAAAGAACTCGTAGAAGACAGAATCAAGGTCAACGCAGTCTGCCCGGGAAATTACTACGAAGGCCCGCTGTGGAGCGATCCTGAAAAGGGTCTCTTTGTTCAGTATCTAAATACCGGCAAAGTTCCCGGCGCAAAAACAGTTCAGGAAGTATATGATTTTTATGTTGGCAAGGTACCTATGCGAAGAGGGTGCTCCCCTACTGACGTAACAAGGGCCATTACATATTGTGTGGAACAGCTTTACGAAACCGGCCAGGCGATTCCAGTAACCGGCGGCCAGAACATGCTAAATTAGGAGGAAATACTATGGCAACACCAGTAATCATGCCCAGACAAGGGCAATCCGTGGAAAGCTGCATTATCGGTAAATGGCACAAACAAGTAGGCGATGCAGTAAAGACCGGAGATCTGCTCTTTACGTACGAAACCGACAAAGCAACCTTTGATGAAGCTGCAAAAACAGACGGTACTATGCTTGCTGTCTTTTTCGAAGAGGGTGACGATGTTCCCTGTCTTATGAACGTGTGTGTTATCGGTCAGCCGGGAGAATCATTTGCTGCATTTAATCCGAACGGTGAAACCGCAGCTGAAAATGCAGCTCCGGAAACAAATGCTTCTGTCACAGCATCTGCTGAAATTGAAAAGGATACATCAGAAAAGCCTGTAACCGCAGAAGCGGGCGAAATGCCTGCTTCTATCAGCCCCCGTGCCCGTAATCTTGCAGAAAAAGTCGGGGCCGATCTTAGATTCGCCCTTAGCAGCGGCCCGCACGGCCGTGTAATTGAGCGTGATGTTCTGGATCTGATTGCATCCGGAAAGCTGGCAACATCTGCTGCCGGTAAAGAATACGCAGCCGAGCTGGACGGAACAGGATTAGGCGGACGCGTAACTACCGGCGATATCAGTAAAGGTGTTACTTACGCAGAACCGGAAGTGGCTCCTGCAGCAGCTCCTATATCCCTTTCCGTATCTGCTGTACCCGAAAGCTACACACAGAAACACAGCAATATCCGCAAAGTTATTGCCCGGTCGATGCAGGCATCCCTCTCCTCAATGGCACAGCTTACACTGAATACAACATTTGACGCAAGCGATGTACTTGCACTACGCGCCAAACTCAAAAAGGCCGGAGAAGCGGGTCTCAAAGCCGACCAGGGATTCAATCTGGCCGAGAATGTGCCTACACTGAACGACATCATTCTTTATGCCGCATCCAGGGTTCTCAGCCGTCATCCTTCCTGCAACGCACATTATGATGATGAGAAAATGACTTTCTTTAATCATGTTCATATGGGAGTTGCGGTAGATACCGCCCGCGGACTTATGGTTCCGACCGTCTTCAATTCCGATCTTATGAGTCTTTCCACATTGTCAGCAGAGGTAAAATCCGCTGTAGCTGCTTGCCAGACCGGTACAATCAATCCGGATTCACTACGCGGCGGAACATTTACAGTAACCAATCTTGGAACTATGGGAATCGAGTCCTTTACACCCGTTATCAATCCGCCTCAGACATGTATTCTGGGCGTTGACACAATTATGACTCGTGTCCGCGAAGTAGGCGGCGAGCTCAAGGGTTATCCGGCAATGGGACTTTCCCTTACATTCGACCATCGTGCACTTGATGGTGCTCCGGCAGCCAAATTCCTTAAGGATCTGGTAAAAACACTGGAGAATTTCTCGTTGCTGCTGATGCAATAAAGGAGGACAAAACATGTACGATTTACTTGTATTGGGCGGTGGGCCCGGCGGATATATGGCCGCTGAACGAGCAGGCGGAGCGGGTCTTTCCGTTCTCCTGATCGAGAAGAATAAAATCGGAGGAGTTTGCCTGAATGAAGGCTGCGTCCCTTCCAAAACACTTCTTAACAGCGCCAAGATTTTCGATCATGCCTGTCATGGAGAAAAATACGGTGTTACTTCCGAGAATGCAAAAATCGACCAGGAAGCAGTCATCAACCGCAAGAATAAAGTCGTCAAGAATCTTGTGAACGGTATCAAGTTCACATTGAAGAACAATAAAGTTACCGTAAAAGCAGGACTTGGGATGATTCTTGGCCGTGAAAACGGCATAATTCGTGTCGCTGTCGGCGAAGAAATCTTCGAAACCAAAAATCTTGTCATCGCTACCGGTTCAGAAGCCGTTGTGCCTCCGATTCCAGGTGTAAAAGAAGGTATTGCTGACGGAACTGTTATGACCAACCGTGAGATCCTTGATCTTACAACGATTCCCGAGTCACTTGTAGTTGTCGGCGGCGGAGTTATCGGTCTTGAAATGGCCAGTTACTTCAATACTGTCGGCAGCAAGGTAACTGTAATTGAGATGCTCGATCATATTGCCGGTCCTGCCGATCGTGAACTTTCTACTCTCCTTCAGAAGACATTTGCCAAAAAGGGTATTACTTTTAACCTGAACTGTAAGGTTACCGCGGTCGGGAACGGTCAGGTCACTTATACCACAGCTGAGGGCGAAACCAAAACGGCTGCTGCAACAAAAACTCTTCTTTCCATCGGACGCCGTGCCGTATCGCAGGGCTTCGGTGTGGAAAATTTAGGATTACTTGTTGAGCGCGGACGCATTGTCACCGATGCCCAGGGTCGTACCAACGTACCCGGCGTTTACGCTGTCGGTGATGTCAATGGCGTATGGATGCTGGCACATGCTGCTTATCGCGAAGCTGAAGTAGCTGTCAACACTATTTTGGGCAAGAAAGACAACATGCGTTACCAGGCTATGCCTTCCGTACTTTACACCAATCCGGAAATGGCATTTGTTGGAGAGACCGAAGAATCCTGTATTGAAAAAGGAATCAAGTACGAGAAAACCGTGCTGCCCATGAATTTCAGCGGCCGATATATGGCGGAAAACGAAGGCGGCGAAGGTATTATCAAAATTTTGATTGATCCGGATCGTCAGCGTCTTCTTGGATGTCATCTGCTGGGAACGTATGCTTCTGAGATTATCATTTCGGCAGGCATTATGATTGAGTCTGAAATGCGCATTGATGATATCAAAGAATTGATTTTCCCTCACCCGACCGTCAGCGAAATTATCCGTGAAGCAGTTTTCCACCACATCTGACACCAAGGACCAACCAAATGAAATGTTAAATGAACTGCGGCGCAAACCGCCGGCATAAGGACAAACAATCGGAGGAAATATCATGAGCAAACAACTTTTCATCAAACCCGAAGACGTAAGAAAGCCAAGCTGGATCAAATTCAAGGATATTCCTGTTAACCAGTACCAGAAGAAACCCGGCGATGAAAAAGCTAAATTCAGCAAAGAAGATTTTATGCGGATTTATCGCGATATGCGTATGATCCGTGAATTTGAAACCATGCTTTATTCGATCAAGACCACAAATGCCTACAACGGACTTGATTACAATAATCCGGGTCCTGCTCACCTTTCCATGGGACAGGAAGCATCATCCGTCGGACAGGCCTATCATCTGACCACTGATGACTTCATCTTCGGTTCCCACCGCAGCCACGGAGAAATTCTTGCAAAAGGCTTGTCTTCCATCCACAAGCTCAGCGAAAAAGAGCTTCTCACCATTATGGAAAATTTCCTCGGCGGAGCTGCCTGGAGAGTCATTGAAAAAGACAATAAAGGTAAAGGCCGTTCAGTTAAGGAGCTCGCCATCGACTTTCTGATTTACGGGGCTCTTGCAGAAATATTTGCAAAGGAAACCGGATTCCATAAGGGATTGGGCGGTTCCATGCATGCCTTCTTCCTTCCTTTCGGAATTTACCCCAATAATGCAATCGTCGGCGGTTCGGCCGGTATTTCAACAGGTGCAGCACTTTTCAAGAAGATCAACAGAAAACCCGGCGTTGTAGTCTGCAATGTCGGTGACGGATCCATGGCCCGTGGTCCTGTTTGGGAAGGTATGATGCTTTCTGCAATGGACCAGTACCGCACACTTTGGGATGACGACATGAAGGGCGGTCTTCCGATTCTCTTCAACGTCATGGACAACCAGTATGCAATGGGCGGCCAGACCCGCGGCGAAACCATGGGTTACGACTTCCTTGCACGTATCGGTGCCGGTGTAAATCCGGAGCAGATGCATGCCGAGCGTGTTGACGGATACAATCCCCTTGCTGTCATCGACGCGATGGAAAGAAAACTTAAAATTCTAAAAGATAAAAAAGGGCCTGTACTTCTTGACACACTGACATACCGTTACTCAGGACATTCTCCGTCGGATGCAGATTCTTACCGCACACAGGAAGAAAAAGATGCATGGGTGA
>Ga0209429_10002614_pt1 | contig 10543 bp, 7 predicted proteins | sample BarGraNGADG00212_3_FD_184493 | JGI IMG/M metagenome (GOLD analysis project Ga0209429, IMG submission 184493) | Arctic peat soil microbial communities from Barrow, Alaska - Barrow Graham LP Ref core NGADG0004-212 (SPAdes) (version 2) | ecosystem: Environmental > Terrestrial > Soil > Wetlands >... | reverse complement strand
ATGTATAAATACTGATATACATGTCGCATAATTGCCAATAGATCATTAAATCCCATTATTTATATTTGATAAAAACAGATAAATATTATTATGCTAGATATACTAATAAACCAATCCGAAGAAAAAACCGGAGTAAAAGGTATCATAAAAGTCAGTGACAGGGCTGATAAACCTATTAAGAGCCTTATGAAATCGGTCTCATGGAGAATAGTAGGAACTTTAGACACCATAATAATCAGCTATTTTATTACAGGAAGAGTTACAATCGCTTTATCAATTGGAAGTGTTGAAGTCTTGACCAAGACAGTTCTATATTATTTCCATGAAAGATTGTGGGCTCATATTCACAAGTTTAAACTCAAACTCAGGATCAAAACGGATGAAAAACAATTTGAAGTTAAAAGAGTTGAAAGATCAACTGTCGGGTAAATCTATAGATGAACGTCTGGAAATACTGGCATCTATCTTCAATGATAAAATAATATTTACTTCCAGCTTTGGAATAGAGGATCAGGTAATAACTCACAAAATATTCAGAAATAATCTTCCGATTAAGGTTGTAACCCTCGATACAGGAAGGCTATTCCCTCAGACTTATGAGGTCTTCTCTAACACAATCATTAAATACAGGAAAAAAATAAACGTCTATTTCCCTGATTATATGTCTGTTGAAAAAATGGTGACAGAAAAAGGTCCATTTAGCTTCTATGACTCAATTGAAAACAGACTGGAGTGTTGCAGATTGAGAAAAGTTGTACCGCTTTCACGGGCACTTAACGGAGTAGATTGCTGGATTTCCGGGATACGGGCAAGTCAATCAGATGATCGCGGGCAAATGGATTGGATCGAATATGATGAGGTCAAACATCTTTACAAATTCTACCCTCTTTTTGATTGGTCACTAGAGGATGTTGAAAAATTTATAAAAGATCATAATATTCCATATAATAGTCTTCATGACAAGGGATTTGTAAGCATCGGATGCGAACCATGCACAAAAGCCGTGAAACCAGGTGAAGATTTCAGAGCCGGAAGATGGTGGTGGGAAAATGAGGGGCCGAAGGAATGCGGGTGCCATGTTAGTCAGGCGTAAGGCTATGAAGATTAACGTAATTTTTATAATACTCCCGGAGATTGCTTCGTCGCAGGCTCCTCGCAATGACAGTCGAAATAAATGAAATATCAGAAAATAGGGAAGGATTGCTTCGTCGCAAGCTCCTCGCAATGACAGGCGAAATATAGGAATTATAGGATAACCACGAGGATTGCTTCGTCGCAGGCTCCTCGCAATGACAGTCGATGCTAGTAAGTTAGGAAATTAAGAAAATGAAGAAAATGATAAATATTAATGACAAGCATCTGAGAGAACTGGAAAATGAGGCAATCTTCGTAATGAGGGAGGTTGCAGCACAGTTCGAGAACAAGGTATTACTGTTCTCAGGAGGGAAAGATTCAATAGTGCTTGTTCATCTTGCCAGGAAAGCATTCTGGCCTGCAAAGATCCCGTTCAGCCTCATGCATATTGATACCGGGCACAATTTTGAGGAAACACTTAAGTTCCGCGACGATCTTGCAAAAGAATTCGGAGCTGAACTTATTGTCAAAAAAGTGCAGGATTCAATAGACAATGGCAGAGTAGTTGAAGAACAGGGTGTTAATGCAAGTCGGAATAAAGCACAGTCAATTACTCTTTTAGATGCAATTGAAGAATTAAAAATCGATGTTGCAATAGGTGGTGGCAGACGTGATGAGGAAAAAGCCCGTGCCAAGGAGCGTTTCTTCTCGCACAGAAATGAGTTTGGTCAGTGGGACCCAAAAAATCAACGCCCTGAGCTTTGGAACATTTTCAACGGACGTAAACACCCCGGCGAACATTTCAGGGTATTTCCTATCAGCAACTGGACTGAACTTGATGTATGGCAATATATTCTGAATGAAAATATTAAACTGCCTGACCTTTATTATACTCACAAACGTAAGATCTTCAGTCGCAATGGAATATACCTTGCCTGGGCTCCATTTATGCAGCTGAAACCCAATGAAAAGGTTTTTGAAACAGATGTTCGCTGCCGGACAATCGGAGATATAACCTGCACAGGAGTAACACTCTCCAAAGCTGATAATCTGGAAGATATTATATCAGAAATAGCTGCAACAAGAGTGACAGAAAGAGGTGGACGATACGATGATAAAAGATCGGAAGCGGCGATGGAGGATCGGAAGAAAGAAGGGTATTTTTAGGTGGAAACTCAAGGAGATTGCTTCGTCGCAAAGTTTACCCCGCCCCGCGGGGCTCCTCGCAATGACATTGGAATAAATGAATTATAGGATAACCACGAGGATTGCTTCGTCGCATGCTCCTCGCAATGACACTGGAATAAATGAATTACAGGATAACCACAAGGATTGCTTCGTCGCAAGCTCCTCGCAATGACGTAGAAATATAGCAAATAAAAAGATGACAATAAACGGTAAAAGCAAGAATAAGAGTCTGTTAAGATTTACAACGGCAGGTAGTGTTGATGATGGGAAAAGTACTCTTATCGGGAGATTGCTTTATGACAGCAAATCGATCTTTGAGGACCAGATGGAGCATATAGTTCAATCGGGTAAGAGGCTGGGCAGAGAAGAACTTGATTTATCACTGCTCACAGACGGACTCCGGGCAGAACGTGAACAGGGTATTACAATTGATGTAGCCTACAGGTATTTTGCGACACCTGCCAGAAAGTTTATAATTGCCGATACTCCCGGGCATATTCAGTATACACGTAATATGGTTACCGGTGCAAGTACAGCTGATCTGGCAGTTATTCTTGTCGATGCGCGTAAAGGTGTGCTGGAACAAACCATCAGACATTCTTATATAGCTTCATTACTGGATATCAGGCATATAATATTCTGTATTAATAAGATGGATATGGTGAATTGGTCCGAAGCAATATTCACATCAATTAAGTCGGAACTAACTATACTTGTTAAAAAACTTGATATTGCTGATGTCCATTTTATTCCGATAAGTGCCAAATATGGTGATAATGTAGTTGACAGATCCGAAAATATGAATTGGTATGATGGAAAAACCTTTCTGAATCTGATTGAAACAATTGAGATAGAAAAGAATAAAAATCCTGAGAATAAGCGCTTTCCTGTCCAGACAATTATAAGGCCACACACATCAGAATATCACGATTACAGGGGTTATGCCGGAAGGGTTGCAGGAGGGATATTCTGTCCAGGAGACGAAATAACTGTTTTGCCATCACTAAGAAAATCAAAGATTAAGAGCATTGATATGTTCGGAAAAACACTTTCAGAATCTATTGCGGGTGATTCAGTTGCAGTATCACTCGAGGATCAGATAGATATCAGCCGCGGTGATATGCTGGTAGCTTCAGATGATCTGCCTGTTATAAGTCAGGATATAAACCTGATGATCTGCTGGTTCAACGAACGCCCGTTAAAAGTCGGTGGAAAATATCTCATTCGCTTAAACAGCAATGAAGCCGGATGTATAATAAAATCGATCAGTTACAGAATGAATATCGAAACCCTGGAGCATGATTTCGAAAACATTGCAGTAAACATGAATGATATAGCACATATCAGCATAAGAACCTCAAAACCTGTGTTTTTTGACACCTATAAGAAAAACAACATTACCGGGAGCATGATCTTTATCGATGAAGGAACTAACGAAACTGTAGCAGCCGGAATGATTGTTGAGGCTTGAAGATCTGCAATCATAAAGATTTATTAAACTTTAATCACCTTTATTGACTTCCTGAAACTCTGATTAAAAACTATAATAAAATAAGCCCCTCTCGGCATAGTTTCTATATTTATCAAAGTCTGGTAATGGCAATTGGTCTGTTCCCGTAATAATTTTCCAGATTGACTTACTATCCGGATATTGTAAGAATCATTACTACTGAGAGCCACAGTAAATTGAGAACTGGTAATTGTTGGCCAGACATAGACATCTGAATTCTCTGAAAAATTTACTTTCTTAACATAAACATAAACCGAATCACTGGTCACTGTACCGCAGGTTCCATTAACAATCGTCTTGTAAAGTCCTATATCATTGGCATTTACATTAAATAATGTCCATAGTGTACTATTACTGTTCATTATTGGAACATTATCTTTTTCCCATTGATAAATCAGGTCATGCCCTACGGCATTTACTTCCAAAGTAACATCATTGACGAACTGGACAGCAACATCAGGGGAAATATGCGAAATACCTGTAAGAGGGTAAACAGTCAGTTTGGATAACTTTGAAATAACAGTACCACAGGTTCCTGATATTTCACATTTATAATTACCTGAATTATTAACAGATGATTTTGAAAAGCTAATAATACCGGAAGTTCCTGACTGAACAAGACTATTATCCTGGTACCATTTATAATACAAATTAAATCCTTCCGCTCCTACCATAAGACTCACCGGCTTTTCCGCACACAGAGTGGTATTATTTGACTGGCTGAGCAGTTTAGTATTCTTAGCTATTTGTACATTAAGTTCCGACCAGTCAGAAACAGCTTTGTTGATTGTAACCCTGACCATTACAGCAACTGTACCGGTTTTGCTTATATCCCATAAAACTGACGAATTCAGGGTATTTCCTGATATTACTCCAGCGTCTGCCGGAAATAGTCTCCATTCATAGGATGTTGCACCGGACTGATTTGTAATTGAATACTGTGAAGATTCAACACCCTGACAAACTATTGAATCTCCAACAGGAGAAGGTGGAATATATGCTTTAGGAATTCCTGTTTTTGTCGTAATCCATGTATCAAAAACAGATACTCTCGTATAGGCTCCGTACGTGTTACATTTTTGACTGCCCCAACTGACAATTCCAACCAGTTTATACTCACCCAGTACCGGAACCACCAACGGCCCTCCGCTATCACCGTTACAGGCATCTTTATTCCCATTCAGGTACCCTGCCATCATATCTGTTGATGGAATTGTTCCCCAGACTGTTGATGCCTGCAAATTTGAAACTAAGGGGAGCTGTACTTTCTGAAGACTTGTTGGTAAAAAAGAAGGAGAAACATTAGTCAGACCCCATCCGGTAACCCACGACATAACTCCCGAATTAACGGCTCCCTCTGCAATGTCAGTAGCTGTTAGCAGTTTAATTGGCACTGCATTAGCAAATTTTATGGTATCCTGAATTCTTAATAATGCAATATCGTTTTCAAGGGTTTGACTATTGAACCCTTCATGGACGATAACTTCACTTACCTGATAAATCTTACCGTCAAGAGTATTATACGGATTATTTGCCCCTACTTTAACTTGCATGTTAGATGCAGGTATTGGATTCCCATTGCTATCCTTTGTACAATGAGCAGCGGTTAATACCCACTTACCCTTTATGATTGAACCTCCGCACCTGAAATTTCCGGATATATAATAAACCTGCCATGGAAAATCAGAAATAACATCTGAAACGCCTCCAACTATTTTTGTTTCTCTGGTCTTGGTTCCTGTAAAAAACGGGTACGAATAATCACCAGTCCCGGAATCAGATTTGGCAATCAAAATAGGTTCATTCTCAATAAGAAGCGTGTATAAAGTAGTATCAGAAATATAAATTTCAGATACTGAGATTTGCATTATATATTTTTTATTTGCCTCAAGAGAGAAGATCAGGGAATCGTCATAAACGTAATCCTTCCCTGATGCAACTATCATATTTTGTTCATCAAGCACCTTCCATTCAGTCTTGGCAGCATTCTTTACTTTAAAAACCTGCACTTTTACTTTTTGCGCACTTGCAAAAAATGAAAATAGAAGTATAAGAGAAATAAGTAAGCTTTTTTTCATAAGTAAAAATAATGCTTGCTTCAGACTAAACATTCTACGGGTGAATGATGTTCATTAAAATCAAATAATATTTATAACAATTATTTTAGATACAGACAATTGTAACGAAATATACCTATATATATTTTGGATTCATTGTTAAATTAATGAATATTTGATAAAGGAAAAAAGGAAAATACAAACGTTTATTTCTTACTTTAGACAAGAATGACTTTGTACAATTGCAAAATGTCTATTTAATTAATTACCAAAGCAATGAATAATAATAACTATTACAGGTTCTTCCTTAAGCCCATTCTGTTCTTACTGGTTGCTTTAGTGCTTTGGGGTATTTATTCTTACCTCAACATGCAGTCAACCTTGTTCCCTGATGTGACATTCCCAAAAATAACTATTATTGCTGATAATGGAGAGCAACCGGTTGACAAGATGATGATTACGGTAACCAAACCACTTGAGATTGCTATAAAAAGGGTTACGGGAATTACAACCGTAAGGAGCAGTACAAACCGGGGAAGCTGTACAATTGATGCATACTTTGGCTGGAACGTCGATATAAATCTGGCAAAAACTCAGCTAAATGAACGTATCAATGAAATAAAAAACATTCTTCCCTCATCGGTAAATATTGTGGCCGAAGCCATGAGTCAGACGATATACCCGGTTATAGGTTTTACGATTGAAAGCGATAAATTCAGTCAGATAGAACTTAAAAACAAAGCGCTTTTGACAATAATGCCGCAGTTCTCCCAGATACCTGGTATTTCCAATGTAATCATCAGGGGTGGAAAGACCAAGGAATTTGTGATATCCCCTCTCCCATTGAAACTTATTGAATCGGGGCTTACTCCCCAGGATATAATTGTCGCGCTGGGAAACACTAACTTCATAGAATCCAGCGGTTTATTATCAGATTACAGACGTCTTTATCTTTCTCTTACCGATACCCGGTTTAAAAATATTGAAGATTTAAAAAAGAGTGTGATAAAAAATTACGGAAATCGGATAGTAAGGCTTTCAGATATTGCTACTGTTGACCTGGAAGAACAGCAGGATTTTATCAGAATAAATGCAAACGGACATGATGCGGTCCTGATAGATCTTGTAAAACAAAAAGGGGTAAATCTGGTTGATTTTGCAAAAAATGTGACCCTCAAGGCAAATGAAATTCAAAAACAATTGCCAAAAGGGATGATTATGAAACCCTACTACAATCAATCAGCTTTTGTTACCAGCTCAATTGACAGTGTCCTTAGAAGCATTTATGAAGGACTATTTCTTGCGATCATTGTCGTAATTCTTTTCTTACGCTCATTCAGGGCCAGCCTGAATATCATCATAATCATCCCGGTTACACTGGCTCTGACAGTAACTGTATTGCATTTCGTACATATTACTCTGAATATTATGTCGTTAGGAGCCATTGCTGCTTCCATTGGACTGATTATTGACGATGCTATAGTAATTATTGAACAACTTCACCGTACACACGAAGAAAATCCGGAAAAGGATAAATATACCGTTGTACGTGAAACCATAAAATTATTCCTGCCGGCAATGATCGGATCATCACTCAGCACTATTGTTATTTTTCTTCCTTTCGTTTTGATGAGCGGAGTTGCAGGCAGCTTTTTTAAAGAACTTACTCTTACAATGGAAATAACTCTGGTATGTTCTTTCCTTGCAACCTGGATTGGATTACCTGCCTTGCATCTGCTATTTGGATATAAACCTCATAAAAAGGTTCACGCATCTTCAAAAAATAAAGATAATCCTGAAAGACAAAAACTATGGTGGTTGGTCTGGTTCTTTAATAAACCCTGGTTTGCTTTTGGTTTCATAGTTCTTCTTGTCATATCGTCAATTTTGATTATAAATAAGTTGGAAACAGGGTTTTTACCAGAGCTTGATGAAGGTACAATCGTGCTCGACTACATCGCCCCACAGGGAACAACCCTCGATGCTTCAGATGCCATTCTGAAAGAAGTAGACAAAGTAGTGCTTAGTCATCCCGATGTAGAAACATATATGAGACGGACAGGAACAAATATGATTTCCGGTATCAGCATGGCATCAGGTATAATACCCCCTAATTATGGCGACTACCTCATACAGCTAAAACAGGGAACAAAAAGAAAAACGGATGATGTAATTTCCGAGCTGCGGATTAAAGCTACTTCAGTGGCCCCGGCTCTTGAAATTGAATTCGGTCAGAGAATAGCTGATCTTCTGGGTGATTTAATTGGCAGGCCACAGCCGATTGTCATTAAAATATTTGGCGATAATCCTGAGGAATTGCAGAAATTAGCTCTGAAAGTGCAGGAAAACCTTAAAAAAACCGAAGGCGTTGCTGACATCATGAATGGTATTATTTACGATGGACCGTCTGTGACAATTTTTCCAGACCAGGATAAACTGGCACAGTACAAAATAACGCCGCTGGATTTTCAGACACAGCTTTTAATTTGTAATGAGGGTTTAGGCGTAGGACAGGTTCAGGAAAATGAACAAATGCTTAGAATACTTCTACGGAATACGAGATTTAAAAACAACAGTATAGACCTTATAAAGAATCAGTCAATTTTTGCTCCCAATGGCTCATTCAGACCGCTGCAATACTTTGCAAAAGTAGAATTATCCTCAGGTGATCCGGAACTTACCCGTGAAGACCTTAAATCGAACATTGAAGTGACGGCCCGACTTGACAACCGCGATTTAGGCAGTGCTATAAGTGAAATAAAAGGTATTATCTCTAAAAATGTTCCGCTTCCCTCTGGTTATTACATTGAGTATGGAGGAACATTTGAGCAGCAACAAGCATCCTTCCGTGAACTTTTACTGATCCTTATTATTGCAGTAATTCTTGTTTTTACCATCCTTCTTTTCCTGTTCAGGAACTATGGGATTGCTTTGCTGATTATTTTTATTTCGGTTCTGGGCATCAGCGGATGTATCTTCGCATTATATCTGACAGGAATCCAGCTTAACGTGGGGAGTTATACAGGTATAATAATGATTGTCGGAATAATTGCTGAAAATGCAATTTTCACTGTAAACCAGTTCCTTACGACACTGGAAACAACATCAGATGTAGATAAATCAATTAATTACGCCATATCACTCCGTATCAGACCTAAACTAATGACTGCAATCGGAGCCATTCTTGCACTTACTCCTCTGGCACTCGGAGTCGGTGTTGGAGCGCAAATGCAACAACCACTGGCAGTAGCAGTAATAGGAGGATTTATTATTGCGATGCCGCTGCTTCTGTTAGTCTTCCCATCGTTACTGAGGTTGTTGTACAGGCGGAAGGCAGAAGGCAGTAGGCTTTAGGGAATAGGCTATAATTCCCTAAAGATTTCTCAAAAGTAAGACGGCTTTGTGTTGCCTATAGGTTTCTTTTTAACCGCAGAGTTCGCAAAGTCGGCGCAGAGTTCGCAAAGTAATAATTACTGAATATCAAACCTTTGCGATCTTTGCGTAGATTCTTAGCGACCTTTGCGGTTAATGGATTTCAACTTTTAAACAACCCATAACAAAGCGGTATGTAGCAGATCTATATTCATTTGTAGAATGAATTTCTATATTTCAAAAAAATGTGTTCCTTTGTAAAACAATTGTAGCTATTTACTGTTGTTAGTATAGATGAAGACCATTCTATCCATACCATTAATAATACTGATTCTTTTTACAGGGGTCAGTGTAAAATTTGCAACTCATTATTGCGGTGGAAATGTTTCCTCTACAAAGATTTCACTTACCGGTGAGTTTGCTACCTGCGGTATGAAAACTGATTTCGAACACCATTCTCAACAACAGACTATCACCCATAATTGCTGCGATAACACTTTATCAGCTTATTCAATCTGCAATACCTATTTTTCTTCAACTTACGATGCAGTTTTTAATGGACAAGCGGCTAATGACAATATCTTAAACCCGATTGATTATATTCTTGATAATAAGATAATTATTAATATCACAAATAACCAGTCCAAACCGCCTGGTTCTTTTAATCCAAATAGTGTTGACCGTCCGGTCCTGTGTATCTTCCGTATCTGATCTTATCTTTTAATAAATAAGACAGACAATGCATTGCATTGTCTGAAATTTCTATTTTATCAATATTATTCATTCACTTAATCTTTATAATTATGAAAACAATTAAATTATTCGCTGTTGTTATTTTGTTAATGGCAATTGGAGCAAATACTTCAGCCCAGACAGGAACCAAAACTTCCGGACCAAAAACAGAAACAATTAAGGTCTCGGGAAATTGCGGAATGTGCAAGACCCGTATTGAAAAGGCAGCTAAGGAAGAAGGTGCAACAAGTGCTACTTGGGATTCAAAAACCAAATTGGCAACTGTTACTTTTGACCCTTCAAAAACAAGTGTTGATGCACTAAGCAAGAAATTTGCATCTGTTGGTCATGATACAGAAAAGTACAAAGCTGATGATAAAACCTATGCTGCTTTGCCAGGGTGCTGCCATTATGAGAGAGTAAAATAAAATAATAATGATTACAGTGACCTGATAATAATTTGAATTTATATTTTCCCGGATGACTATTACAATTTAAAAAATCAGTTCCTTTGCAAAACAATTTCAAAGGATTTACGTCATATTATATAATGAAGAAGGTATTTTCAATATTTCTTTCACTCTTAATGGTAGTTGCTATGTTGCACATA
>Ga0209429_10002611_pt1 | contig 10548 bp, 9 predicted proteins | sample BarGraNGADG00212_3_FD_184493 | JGI IMG/M metagenome (GOLD analysis project Ga0209429, IMG submission 184493) | Arctic peat soil microbial communities from Barrow, Alaska - Barrow Graham LP Ref core NGADG0004-212 (SPAdes) (version 2) | ecosystem: Environmental > Terrestrial > Soil > Wetlands >... | reverse complement strand
TACACTGGACGAATACGATGCTTGTGCCGCAGATTGTGCCGCCGCGATTGTCATGTTCTGATCGAACGCTTCTTTTTCCTGCGTGAACTGAAACTGAGCAAGGTTCATTTCGTTTTCGAATTTCTTTTGCTCCAAGTCAGTCTGGTACTGATCGGTCTTAAACTTCTGATCCCAAGCCGTGTTGATTCTATCATTCTCAAATTGTGCAAGTTGGAATTTATATGCGCGCTCGTCTGTGTATTTCTTGTATGCCGTTTCCTGATATGTTATTGCCAAGTCTGACATTTTAGCGGCAACAGCATTTTGGGCAACAGAGGAATAAAGTCCTCCGCGTCCGATAATGGACTGAATGATAGAGTTCTCCGCTTGAGCCGCCGCCATAAGATATCCCTGATCGGTTGCAGGATTATAGTCGAACTTAGTTGTCAGCAAGTCGTTAAGATACATGTTTGGTTCTTTGGGTTCTTGTGTAGGAGCGTTACCAGACGATGTTGTACCTGTACCGTCACCAGTACCCGTTCCTGTATTTGCCCCTGTACCTGGAACAACAGGTTGAATAACTCCGGTACTTGAACCATCGTAAGCAACTCCGCCGCTAGAAGTGCCGCCAGAAGAACCAGAACTGCCAGTTCCAGTACCACCCGTAGTACCGCCAGAAGGAGGGGTGTTTCTATTCTCTATCTTATTTCCCACATCAGCTACATTTTGTCTGCCCATTGCGGTGTTAGCAAGGATATCCATAGGATTGCGAGTGTTTGTTGACTTGGGTAAAGCCGCGCCTGCTATGATGTTCTGAACGCCACTAGGCATTCCACCTATTCCGGTTGTTTGCGGAGTGGTAGCAACGGGGGCGTTTTGCAAAGAGGGATTGGCAAGAATGTTTGGAGTCGCATTCGCCTGAGCGTTCTGTAAAAACTTTGCAGAACTTCCGATTGTTATATCGGGAGCCATAGTAGGCGCAACGGGAGCATTCGCCAAAGAAGGATTCGCCAATATATTTGGAGTAACAGGTGCAACCACAGGAGCAACCGCCAGAGCCGCCATTTGAGCCTGTACCGCTTGTGGCGTGTTCAGAGTCGTTGCGTTAGAAACAACGGGAACAGGAACAACCGCCGGTTGATTTAGTTTTAGCTTCTTCTGAACATCGCTAGGCATTCCGCCGTAATTCGCCATATTTGCACCTTCCTTTGTTTTAATTATAACATGTGTAGATATATCAAATATCCGTACGCATGATTGTATATCTTAACGTTATATTTTGCGTAGAACCTGTTGCGTTTTGCACTCCAACCCAAATTTGTGAGCCGTAAAAAGAGCCATATGTCCACACTTTCCACGATCCAGATGTTGTACTAACAAGAACTATTCCTATAAGGACACAATTTGCGTCAGTAAATCCTGTAGGAAAGTTAATAAAAGAATCTTTATTTGTTCCGTCTGCAATAGAAGTGAATGTTGTTGTACCCGTAAAAAATCTAGCAGGTAAAATAGGACTACCAGTCGTTATATTTCCTGTAAACGTTGGATTTGCTAACGGTGCATAACCGGATAAATCAATGGGAACATTGTTTGTAAGCGGCATAATTATTCCTCCTTTTAAGTTAATTCCGTTATTCTTGCCGAACCAACCGCGCTATTCCAAATTCCGTCAATAATACCATAATATCCAAAAGGTACTTCGAAGTAAGAATCCGGTTGCATCTTGACAGTAAATGACGTGGCAGAAGCTGTTGCGCCTAATTTTAATCCGAGATTAGAAGTGGAATCATTAAATATTGTAGCACCAAGTCTTGCCGTATTTGCCGAAAGTAGCGTTACATTTGTTATGCTACTCGCTATATTTGTAGAAATGCCCGTTAGAGCCTTTTGTGCGACTACCTGCCTGCCCTGTACATCAAAGAAAGCATCCACCCTATCGTTTGCATCTACAGCGACAACAGGAGTAGCAGATGCGCGTCCGCCCATTTTAACGGGGTTGCCACTATCGGCTGAATGGTGTGCAATGTTTCCGCTTGCAATTATCGGGAAAGCGGTATTATCAGAAGCGATTGTAACTCTCTGAGAACCAGTTCCCGTCACACCGTTTCCCATAAGCGGAGTAACGCCATTAATTTGAGCGTTATTAACGGAAGAATTAGCGGCAATCTGTACCGCGAACGTTCCTGCATTCGTTACGGCATGAGAAGGAATGCTTGCAACTGATATAGGCACAGCTGTTGCCCTTAACTGCGCATCCGTTAAGCCTTGTGTGGCAGGAGTCAATGTAGTCAACTGAGCCGCCGTGAGGACAACGGGAATAGAAGCCGCTGCAAGAGCCTGTCCGAGCGCCGGTGTCTTTGTATCGATAGAATCTACGTGCCCGTGTATGGTTCCAAGTGTTGTTTCTGTGGCTACGCCCGTGACAACTACCGTTCCGTCAACAGTAATAGTATTTCCGCCGTCCTGAATATTAACAGCCGCTGCACCTGTAGAATTATTGATTGTTACATCGCCTATGTCAGTTCCCGTGACTAACTTGGTATTCAAAGCCGCAAGCGTTGTTTGCGTGGCAAAGTCTTTCGCCGCGATGGTGTCTAGAACGGCATTGTCTGTTGCGGATAAGGCAACAGAGTGACCGTCTGGAAGTTGTTTGGCAGATGTAGCAAATCCCGTAATTGCCGCAGGAGGAGTAAGGGCGGATACCTGTGCCGTAGACAAAGGATACTCAGCCGGAAAGTTATTCACAGCAACATGATGCCCGTCTGCCAACTGTTTTGCACTTGTAGCAAGTCCTGTTTCTGGATTAGTTGTAGGATTAGCAACGGTTACCGTTCCAGATATCCCTTGAAGAGTTGCGGCATCGTCGTAGAATATTTGCAACTTATCCGTGTTGGACATGGTTGTCGTATTGTATGCAAGTGTAAGGACGTTTGTTGCACAGGTTCCGCCCTTTGAGGGGTCTGCAAAATTATAAATTATTAAACCGTCCGTGGTATTAGTAACAAGAAGGATTCTCTCAGCGATAATCGGATTGTAATCGGTGAAAGTTATCTTCCGAGTAGATGCTACAAACGAATAATTTAAGACAAGGACTTTCATGCTTCACACCTCATAACGCCACAGCATACGCGATTGCCAACGTATCGGAACTAGAAAAGTCTATCAGACTATTGTTGATATGCGTTCCGTCAAATACGGTTGTGCCTAATTCGGTTGTTTCCACTTTATCCAGATACGCCAAATCTCCAAGAGAGGTAATCAAATCTTCGTATGCCTTAATTTCAAATTGACCCGAGGTAGGATCCATGCCGAATATCTGTACTCCGTCTATAAGTCCGGTAAATCCATTGTTAGCATCAAGAGTGATTCTTGCCTTGTGTCCGTTTATATTCGATTCAAATACCTGCCCTCTGTCGAGAAGATCGATTAACCGATTGTATGCTTCCTGCAATTTTATATCGGTTGCGCCCTGACACTTAGCAGATGCAAATTTTCCCATTATCTCGACCTTCCTTTCACGCGGAATCTTCTCTCAATATTATACAGGTAAACGCCAGCTGTGTCAGAGAAATTGCCAATTTCCACTCTGATTCTATAGTGGTGCGCGTTTGCTATGTTCGATATTGGAACAGGAATCGAAATAACTTCCAAATCTCCGGTAAACACATGTGCCGCAAGAACCTTAATATCTGCAAAATCATCTGCATCAACCGTAAGGCTGTATTGTACTTTTATGTTTGCCGTTTGCGCATTTGTTCCCTTGATTGCAAGGATAATTTCTGTAAGTGTTCCTGTTTCAGACGGATTTGTATTGAACGCCTTTGTAACGAAGAACGGTACTAACGTTCCCTGAGTACAACCTTGTTCATTTGCGTATACATAATCAAGAGTTTCGCTCAAAAGGGAAATCATGTTGAACCACGCCTGCCGATTAAACGAAGGGACGTACATTATTTTCTCTATGGTAGCCGGAGTAGCATATATAGGAGCAGACAACACAAGGTTTGCGCTTGATATAAAGGTATGTACGGTGTACGCACCGTCGGTTGTAATCGTTCCGCCGGTTGCACAAGGAACAGCGGGAGTAGGATATCGAATTATAACAATACCGGAGCCGCCAACTCCCGTACTCGTTCCTCCGCCGCCACCGCCACCCGTATTTACAGCACCAGCATATCCGGCTTCGTGACCACTGCCACCGCCCGCACCGCCACCACCAGTTACCGCCGCCGTTCCAGCATCGCCGCCGCTTCCCGCGCTACCGCCTCCACCATAGTAATGTTCGGCACCACTAATGGAATTAGCCAATCCAACTCCACCCTTGCCGCCGTTATCCCCATTTGTATTGTAGTTGACACCATTAGCACCCGCACCACCACCGCCGCCGCCGTGATAACCAGAGAATAAACCTCCGCCAGTTCCACCATCGTGTCCTTGCCCTGCAATACCGTGACCTGGTACTCCATTTGCAGAAATTCCGCTATCCCAACGACCTCCGCCGCCAGAACCGCCATCGTTTCCTACCGCACCAAATGTAGTGCCTCCGAATCCGCCACCATTGGCAGTGGTTCCATTAAACGAAGAGTTTTCTCCGTTAGAACTTGCGTTTTGCCCGCCTAGTCCGACCACTACCGGATGTGTTCCGGCAGACAGAGAAGCAACGCCAGACAAAGCGACGCCACCGCCGCCACCTCCACCAGCACCGTTACCTCCACCACCGCCGCCGCCACCTGCAACAACAAGACACTCTAAATCTTCCACATATGGAACAATGCCGACCATATCTAACATTTCGAATCCAGATCTTTTCCACCAAGTTTTTGTTTCAAAACGATAGAAATAATAGTACGCCGTATCTCCCGTATAGTCATACAAACACAGAGCATCTGCAATCGCCTGTAACACCCACGATTCGCCCGTGAAATCTATTCCGCCTATAATTCCATTCGAGGATTGATTATTGATAACAACCGGACGCGACATAATCCGAGGTTGATTGTTTCCGTCAAATTCATATACAAAACCGTCGTAAATGAAATACGCGACATTCCTGCCGGTAGATAGTTTACGATAACCGTTCGGAGTTTCCATTCTGTCTATTCCGATATCGGCTATGGATTTTGACAAAGAAAATGTATCGGGAGAATATCCATTGAAGGCATAGATGTTATGGTTGGTGAAGATATACAGAGAGTTGCCAAGTATACAAAAATCGTGTAAGAACAATTCCTGTTCTAGTGTCCAGAAACCCGCATCGTCTGTGACGAATCCTAAGCCTACCGGAGCAACGCCAACAATGATTGTATCGGCTGTAGTGCCGCCTATAGTCCATCCAGACTGTGTAGCGCTAGTAATTGTCTTAAACGCCATAGAGCCTTGTACGCGTCCTTCTATAAGCGTCAGAATTTCTGTCTGTGCCGCATCTAATCCACTCGTTCCGACGATAGTAAGAATTCCAAGAGTATCTATAGTGTCTACTTTTGTAACGGTTGCCATAACCTGTCTAGTCGTTGTTGGTTGAGAGGCAAGTACAAATGCTGCATTGGCACAATTACGGGTAGTTGTAATAGCGTCCGCGTCGTATTCCATTGAGTACCAAGAGTATAAATCTCCCGCTCTGCACCACCAGATTTTATTCGAAGTGTCGATAAAGAATATCCGACTTGCGTGTGCGACCATTTTCTTTGGGTAAGCAGGGACGTCTACATAGGCATAAGTATCACCAACTGTCGTATGTTTAATAAAATGGATCCGTTTCTCATGTGTGTTGGAGAAAACATAGTACGTATCTGCTTCTACCTTGAAAATAGCAGAAGAGGAATCAACAAGCGTAGGGTCTGAGGGAGTACTTCCCATTGTCATATTATCTGCGTGTAATACAGTTCCGCCAGTAGAAATGGTATAGGAATGTTTAATAATCCGCCAGTAATCCGTATTGGAAGTCATAAGATAGAAGACTTCTTTATCGGTTGTGCTTTCGTCAGAGTGTACACAAGCACGAACGTACCCCATTCCCTTTGTGGAAGAAACACCTTTGCCCACTATATGTGCATCGGCATTAAAAAGAACGCATTCTTCCCTGTAGGGATATACGTCAATTTCGTCCGACATAAGAGCGTCATTTATCGTATTAGCAGGAAGATACTCGTTAATGCCGGAAGTCATCTTTGACATGATTCCTGCACCTTGATTCGAAGCCGACCTGCCGTATTGATATAATTTAGGCATTTATTCTACCTCTTACCACCTGTTGATGTATCCCCTGTTGTGCCAATGTTTGTTGTCCTTGCGCTTTCTAGGAGCGGTTATCTGTTGCTGATAGGTCTGTTTCCACAGTTGTGTAATTCCTTCTTCGTATTGCGCGGAGAACCGTACTGCCTGTATCGTATCGGGAGAAGCACCATTGGAGCAAATCTGATAACAAGCATAAATAGCAAGAAGGTTATGAAACTCGCTATCAAACTCAGGACTACCGGTAAATATAGTCGTGCTTAAAGGGGTAAGTTTCTTGTGGTAACGAATGGTAATAGGTCGCCCCGCCGAACTAGGTGCAGGATAAATAATAATCGACTTTACTCCCGCAGTAGAGTACATCTGATAGATGGAATTTCCCCATTGCGGGTTTTCGTCTTTGTACCCAATATTGTATCGAATGGTTTCGTACCTGTCTGGCTTAACGCCTACGGTTATCGTGTCGTTTCCTGCCGCTATAACCCAACCTACGCCCGTAAGAGAAGTTACAGAGGAATAATAATACGAACTATATACTGTGTTATTGGCAAGAGGGGTAAGCGTTTCGGTTGTAACAGCACCGCCGGACACTCCCACAAGAACAATGGTTCCAAGAGTATCGGCAGTACCTACGCCTACATGCGTCAAGGAAATGCGCCTATGTGCATCTAGTTGTCCGGTAAGGGTATAAGCACCTACCTTCATGTTGGTAGATGTTAAAATCTTATCCGCTTCCAATTCTCGATCAAAAATATCAAATGTTTCTATCTGAGCAATGTCCTCTATTCCCGCAGGAAGGGCATATTCGTCGTCGTCTGCACGAGTAACAAGGGACACGTCCGTAACGACTAATCCGAACTGATCGGTTAGACTATCCTGAGCCATGTTCATGTACCCTACTTTTACGGCATCCGTTGTAGCGGATGGATACATAGTGTCGACGAGGGATAAAAGTGCGGCTATTGTGGACATTTAATTGCCCTCCCTTATTCGAAGATAATACATTCAAAGGTCGCGGCTTGACCATCCGAGATATAACTAAGTACGTCAGATACGCCAATGTCCAAAACTTCACCTACTGCCATTTTATACGAAGAAGTAGTAGCAACTGCAATGGGATTGACAAAGATAGCACCAGATATTGCTTTGAATCGAATAGACTGTCCTCTGACCTCTATGCCGCCTGTTGCAGGAATTCCTATAATGATAGTGTCCTTGCTTGTATCGGCTGATACAACCCATCCTGCGGCTGTTGCAGTGGTAACTGTCTTGAAGTATCGAGTTGTCCAAACAACAGAATCAGAAATAGGAACAACAACTTCGGTAAGAGCGTTATCCATGATATCCGTTCCAACAAATGTGATAGTTCCCATTGTATCGGCATTGCCAACTTTGGTAACTGTAGTGCCAATTTTGCTAGGAGAAGTAGGTTGTGCGGCAATGGTATATGTACCGTTCTTCATGTCAACAGTGGTTGTTATAAGATTATCGTCTGCCGCCACTTGAACACTTGTTACGCCAAGCATGGCACGTGTTTTATTAAAAGCATTTCTAACGATCATTTTAATTTACATCCTTTCTATTATTAAAAGAGGACACGAAAACCATGTTAATAGTCTTGTGTCCTCCTTTCGCTTTAAGTGTTCATAATCAAGACTTTGTAGCGGCAGTCTGTGTCGGTACTGTGTAGATAACCGTCATAAGTGTTCTTCCGGTTGTGCCTGCACCAACAGATACGATTACACCAGATACAACTCTTGTGCCTGCAAGATAGCGTCTGCGTACATGGAACCCAGTTCCTGCAACGTCAAGGTCTGCACCCTGTTTGCCACCAGCGAATGCGAAACTAATAGATTCAGCAGCGAGCAAGTCCGTTGCTTTCAAATCGACAGCGGCATAAATGCCATTAGGATCAGCGGCATCACCAACGTTGAGTGCGGCACTTGTTCCTGCTGCCCAAAGAGCGATTGCGTGAACAATAACATCCTGAATAACCGCACCTGCCGGAAGGTTAATTGCTCCTGTGTATGTGCCTGCGCCCGCTTCGGTAAAAAGAACCGATTGTTCATATGACTTATTAAGATTAAGATTTGCCGCAGTCGCGGACAACTTTGTTCCAAGATGAAAGAGTGCGCCATCTTCATCGAAAACAGTTTTCTCTACACTGGAAGCATTATAAACTCTGAAATCAAATTTGCCGGTTGAAGCATTATATGTCCAACCTTTTGTAATTTTAACACCCATAACCGTTACCTCTTTCTTTAATATGGGGTAGAGGTTGTTACGCCACTACCCACACGAACGATTTTTAATTAAGCACCAGTTGATGCTATGAAACCATACCCAGGTGCTGTGCATCCGACCCCGTAAATTTCGTACGCAGTACCTCTCAATGTGAGGTCGTCGTCTTCGAGCCAGTTATGAAGGCTGATGCCCTGCTTTGTCTGCATAATGACACCGGCTTTATCGAGACTCATGTCAAGCATGAACCACGGCGCAACGGGGTCGGTGCCAGTTGATGCGATTGTCAGGTATGGATTGAGAACGACTTTGATCTTGCCGTTCATTTCAAGGGAGTTCTTTGTGTTGGACAATTCCCAGGGCATAAGAGCGGAGTTCAAAAGTTCAAACACCTGAAACTGCTTGTCCTCGTTAACCAGAAGGTGAGTTGCGCGTGTTCCGTGAAGCGCGCCTGCCTGATTGTAGATACTGTGGAACATGTTCTGCATCTTTTTAATGTTCTCCGTAGAGAGAGCACCGGTCATAAGGTTGTTGTTTACTTTTCCGGAATTCAGTAACGGGTGAGTTGCGGATGCGTAAAACACACCGTCTGCGCCAGTGGAAGTAAACATGTCGTTGTAAACACCGGCAACGTTGATTTCCTTGAGATCGCGCAGTGTCTTGATCATCGGAGCGCCAAACTGTTTTTCAACAACGCCGTACTGGTCAAAGACGTTGGCTTCGAGAGTAATCTTGACTTTCTTCTCCCAGACATAAGAGGTAATATTGGTTCTGTTGTTGTACTCAATTTTGTCGTATGCTCCGGCAGACTCTTCCTCGTGTTTTACAGCGGGACCGAGATTGCCAAGAGTATCATAGTTTCCGACCTGTTTATCTTCGGGAACGACTGTTGCAATTTCGCGCCAGTATTCCTTTGCGGGAACCTTAACGTTCTTTTCGAAAATTGCTGTTGATCCTGCAAGCATGAGAGCGCCAATATCGGACATTCTGGTTGTAGCCATTATCGTTTACCTTCTTTCTTCTTTAATTAACTGCAATAAATGCAGGAGTTTATGATTTTGACAAATGCTTTTTTGGTTGTATTGTTGTATCTTATTAGAAGCATCGGTCCGGTGTTGAGGTTGGGATCAATTGCAAATTCGCCAGATGTAACATTGAAGTCAAAGTTTTCTCCAATATCCGTGTCAGCAAAAGTGACAATTGTTCCGCCGGTGTAATAGTCTATTTCCAGATCGACTCCGGCAACAGGATAAATGTTAGCGATTGTAGAAAGAGCCGCATCGTCTGCCACAACCCCGATAATGGTAGCTGTAGAAATGGAAGCCGCACCTGCGACTGCTGTGTTAGAACTATTTACGACAAGTTGTCCCTTTACAAGAGCGGTTGCTCCTGCCATGAATTTAATCAACGCGCCGGGATTGATATTTGATACTTTAATCATTTAGATTACTTCCTTTCTGATTTCACTTAATGGTATTGAGATAATCTCTGTCTGACATTCCTCTTAACGAAGGGAACGCTTTCATCAAATTACTCTTGCCTGTTTTCTGTGCTGGTGTAAGACTTGTGGTTGCCGGAGTTTCCGCCGACCTTGTTGCACTGCTTACATTGTTATTTGATTTTGTTCTTTCGAGTGTACCGCTGACTGCCTGTTTTGCCCGTTCTCTTGAAGGACTTGATTCTTCTTTGTAAAGTATCGAGCAAACTTCCTTGGCGGTAAATCCTGAACTCTTCGCCTTAGCCATAATCGTTTCAATGTTCTGTCTTGCTTCGGGATATTCTTTGAACAGGTCTGCATTTCTTGCCTCGAACGTCAAAACTGCAATTTGCAACTTCTGTTCCTGCATATCGAATTCCTGTGAGGCGTAGTGCTTCGCCGTGTCCTCGTCGTAACCCTGACTGGTGTATTTGTTTACAAGAACTTCCAACTTCTGCGATTCGACTTCTGCCGCTTTATTGGCTTCGGCTTTTGCAAGTCTTTCCTTGATTTCCCGATTCTCCCGTTTGAGTTCGACGATTTTTTTCTCTTCTTTGGAAGAAACTTTCTTCACAACAGGATGGGTATCTTCTTCTTCGAGTTCTTCGGTATCATCGGTA
>Ga0209429_10002610_pt1 | contig 10548 bp, 6 predicted proteins | sample BarGraNGADG00212_3_FD_184493 | JGI IMG/M metagenome (GOLD analysis project Ga0209429, IMG submission 184493) | Arctic peat soil microbial communities from Barrow, Alaska - Barrow Graham LP Ref core NGADG0004-212 (SPAdes) (version 2) | ecosystem: Environmental > Terrestrial > Soil > Wetlands >... | reverse complement strand
AAATATCTCATAAGTACCATTGTAAGGGCAACTATGAGAAGGTTCTGCCATCTGATCAGCTTAAAAAAGGCTTTCATAAATTACCAGGTAAATGCGTCAGAATCCATCCAATCATTATGTAGCCTGAGTACCTGTTCAATGACATCTCTTACACATCCTTCCCCACCCTTTTTATCTGAAACATAAGAAGATACCTGTTTAATCTCACTATCTGCATCAGAAGGACATACTGCGATACCAGCTTCTTTCATTACTTCAAAATCAGGAATATCATCACCCATGAACAAAACATCAGCCTTATTAAGTTTGTGTTTGTTGAGAAAAGTATTAAAATAGTCGAGTTTAGTCCGGCTGTTGAGATATATATCAGTCACCCCAAGCATCTTAAGCCTCTTCTGATATTCTTTGGATCTGCTCCCCGAAATAACACCAATAGGATAACCCTTTTTGACTGCTAACTGTAAAGCATAACCGTCCCGAAGGTTAACTGTTCTGTTTGGCACACCAAATGCGTTCAGACTGATTGTCTGTAACGACAATACTCCATCGATATCAAATACAAATGCTTTTACTTTTACAAGATCTTCCTTAAAATTAGACATGAATCACGACTTATTATAGTACTTAATTATTGATCTGGTCATCTCTTTGTAAATCCTCTGTAATTCAGAAGAGAAAGATAGCAATTCCAAATGTTTTTTAATAGTATTCTTATCATTTCGCACAGCAGGTCCTGTTTGCGAGAGATCGGGTCCGATTTCCATGGCTTTTGAGAAAGTCTCTTCTATTAATGGCCTGAGCACTTCAATTGAAAAACCTGCTTTTAAGACTAACGCCTGACCTTCCGTCAGCATATGATTTGTAAAGTTGCAGACAAAAACGGCTGCAAGATGAAGCATCCTTCTATGTTCAGTATCTGTAAAATGCACTTTCCCTCCAATAGATTCTGCAAGGTTTTCCAGAATTGCCGATGATTTATTATCTGAAGATTCAAGGAAGAAAGGAAGATCTTTGAAAACGACTTTTCGTTCCTTAGAGAAGGTTTGCAACGGATAAAAAATACCTTTATGTTTAATATGCCCTGGAAAAACATCAATTCCTATACTGCCTGCTGTATGCACAACTAAAGTTTCAGGCCGGCATTTTAATTTATCCAGAACGCTTTTAAGTCTGTGATCTGGTACAGCTACAATTATTATATCAGTGGAATCCGGGTATTTAAGGTCCGGCGACCATAAGGCTTTACAGGAACCGGTAAGTGAACGACCGTTTTTTTCAGATTCCGACACAACCACTTCAATATTGAAGCCAGAATAATACATCTCCATACATAAAGCGCTGGCTACTCTTCCTGCTCCTGCAAAAGAAATATTCTGTCGGGTCATTCCTGAATTTTTCTGAAATATACAAAATTGCCGCCATAAATAATTATGAATGACGGCAATGAGAAGTAAAACAATTAAAGTCGCTTGAAAATCAATGAATCTATTTCTTACCGTAAAGGTTCACGGTTACATCAGATACCTGGACCTGATAGCTCTTATAGGGAGTCGAGTAACCATAATTACTACTCTGGGATAGATAGGTACAATCGTAGAAAACATTACCAGATACTAAAAGTACATCTCCTGATTTATAATCAGTAAATTTTGGGAACATTTCACCAGGGTTGCAAAAGGTGTATGTTGAATATGGATCAGCTAGAGTACTAAAAATGATAGTTTTTCCACCTTCAGTATAAGAAACTTTTGCCTGTGTCAGGCTAAGACTAAACAGTACATCTCCGTCGCAACCGCATTTTGCCTGCTTTTTGCAACCTGAATATGATACAACAGGTGCAATAATTATCAGCACAACAAAGATTTTTCTTATTATGTTTCCTCTCATTTCAGATTTATCTTATGCGGTTAATAGTAATAACGGGCAAATAAACTTTTTATTTCATGCCTGAGCTGTCGGACCACCAAAGCTTAATGGTATGCTATTTTCTGATCCTTTAACTTCTTTAATCTTACCATGAACAGATTCGTACTTGGCAATATTATCCTGTAATGCTGCAACAAGTCTTTTTGCATGCTCAGGAGTAAGTATTATCCTCGATTTGACCTGTGCTTTAGGTATACCTGGCATAATCCTTACAAAGTCAATAACAAATTCAGAAGCTGAATGAGTTATTACAGCAAGGTTAGAATATGTTCCCTGTGCAACTTCTTCATTCAGTTCAATACTTATTTGCGTCTGGTTCTTAGGATCTGACATAGCTATTAATATTAACTTTATTTTACGGCTTCTGCCTCAGTTACCTGATCAACTCCTACAAGGTTTTCATATTCCTCGAGTGAGCCGACTATAATACCATTGTACTGACGCTGACCTGTGCCTGCAGGAATAAGGTGACCTACAATAACATTTTCCTTCAGTCCCTCAAGTCTGTCAACCTTACCCAGGATAGCAGCTTCGTTCAATACTTTTGTAGTCTCCTGGAATGAAGCAGCAGAGAAGAAACTCTTAGTTTGAAGAGAAGCTCTTGTTATGCCCTGCAAAACCTGACTTGATGTTGCCGGAATCGCATCCCTTGCCTCAACTATTTTAAGGTCACGGCGCTTCAGTACGGAGTTGTCATCTCTCAGCTTACGTGCTGATATTATCATTCCAGGACGAAGTGTCTGAGAATCACCTGAATCGAGAATTACTTTCTTTCCATAGATCCAGTCATTTTCATCCATGAACTCAAGTTTATCTACTACCTGGCGTTCCAGAAATTTTGTATCTCCCGGATCAACAATCTCAACTTTTCTCATCATCTGCCTGATAATGATCTCAAAATGCTTATCGTTAATTTTAACTCCCTGTAAACGATATACTTCCTGAATCTCATTAACAATATATTCCTGAACTTTCGTCGGACCTTTTATTGCAAGAATATCAGATGGAGTAATGGCACCGTCGGAAAGCGGAATACCTGCTTTTACATAATCGTTTTCCTGTACAAGTATCTGTTTTGAAAGCGGAACAAGATATTTTTTTGTTTCATCAGTTTTTGATCTGATAGAAATTTCCCTGTTACCTCTTTTAATCTTTCCGAATGTTACTTCACCATCGATCTCCGATACGATAGCCGGGTTAGATGGATTACGTGCTTCAAATAGTTCTGTTACACGAGGAAGCCCTCCGGTTATATCACCCGATTTTCCAATTGCCCGCGGTATTTTTGCAAGTACCTCTCCAGCTTCGACCATTTTATTGGTATCAACAACAAGGTGAGCTCCGACAGGAAGGTTATATAACCTGAGTTCTTCACCCTTCGGATTTAATATTTTAATTGCCGGGTTTTTGGTCTTGTCCCTGCTGTCAATTATTACTTTCTCCTTAAATCCGGTTTGTTCATCAGATTCTTCACGGAACGTAACCCCTTCTATAAGAAAATCATATCCTATTTTTCCTGTCATTTCAGAAATGATAACGGCATTGAAAGGATCCCATTCGCAAATCAGCTTGCCCTTCTCAATTTCCTGTCCTGATTTAATATAAAGTTTTGAACCATAAGGAATTGTGTGAGTCGTAAGTGCAATACCGGTTTTCTTGTCAATTATCCTTAATTCTGCAAGACGTCCTATAACTATATCAATTTCACCTTTTTCTGCATCCTTTTTAGGAACAGTCCTGATCTCTTCAATTTCAGCTATACCAGCATAGCGGGCAACAAGCCTCGACTCGGTTGTAATGTTCGATGCAGTACCTCCAACGTGGAATGTACGAAGAGTCAGCTGAGTACCGGGTTCCCCGATACTTTGAGCAGCAATTACACCGACAGCTTCACCTTTCTGAACCATAAGTCCGTTGGCCAGGTTACGACCGTAACATTTGGCACATACTCCTTTTTTGGATTCGCATGTGAGTACCGAACGGATCTCAACCTGCTCAATCGGAGAATCTTCAATTTTCTTTGCAAGGTCTTCAGTCAGTTCCTGTCCCGATTCAACGATCAGTTCACCTGTAAGCGGATGATACACATTATGAACGGTTGTACGTCCAAGAACTCTTTCGTAAAGCGATTCAACAACCTCTTCATTTTTCTTGATTGCAGTAGCTATCAAACCTCTCAGTGTACCGCAGTCTTCTTCATTAATAATAACATCCTGTGAAACGTCAACAAGACGACGGGTAAGATAACCTGCGTCTGCAGTTTTAAGTGCCGTATCGGCAAGACCTTTACGGGCACCGTGAGTTGAAATAAAGTATTCAAGAACCGACAATCCTTCTTTAAAATTTGACAGAATCGGGTTTTCAATGATCTCAGAACCTGACGAACCTGATTTCTGAGGCTTGGCCATAAGACCCCTCATCCCTGAAAGCTGGCGTATCTGTTCTTTTGAACCCCTTGCACCTGAATCGAGCATCATGTAAACAGAATTGAATCCCTGCTTATCAGTGGAAAGCTGCTTCATTAGTGTTTGGGTAAGTCTTGCATTAACGTGTGTCCAGATATCAATTATCTGATTATATCGTTCGTTATTGGTAATGAATCCCATGCTGTAGTTACTCAGTACCTCTTCAACCTGCTCATATCCCTCAGCAACAAATTTTTCCTTTTCCAGAGGTATGATCACATCATCGAGGTTGAACGATAAACCACCTTTAAATGCAGAATAGAAGCCAAGATTTTTAATAGCATCGAGGAAGTCAGCAGTTTTTGCAGTACCGGCAAGTTTGAGAACCCGTCCGATAATATCCCTTAATGATTTTTTTGTTAAGATCTCATTTATATAACCAACCTCTCTTGGAACATACTGGTTGAAGATAACTCTTCCGACAGTTGTCTCGAGAAGGTGATTAACGAACTCACCATCAACCCTGTCATTAACTTTAACTTTAATGACTGCATGAAGGTCTATCTTTCCTTCGTTATATGCAATATTTACCTCTTCAGGAGAGTAGAAAATAAGTCCTTCCCCTCTCACTTTCTCGGTTTCTGTGCTCTTTCTACCTTTTGTAATATAATAAAGACCGAGAACCATGTCCTGTGAAGGAACTGTTACCGGAGCGCCGTTAGCCGGGTTAAGAATATTATGTGAGGCAAGCATAAGCATCTGAGCCTCAAGCACAGCACCGTTGCCAAGAGGAAGATGAACAGCCATCTGGTCACCATCGAAGTCAGCGTTAAAAGCGGTACATACAAGAGGATGCAGCTGAATAGCTTTTCCCTCAATAAGTTTTGGCTGAAATGCCTGAATACCAAGTCTGTGAAGTGTCGGAGCACGGTTTAGAAGAACAGGGTGTCCTTTAAGTACGTTTTCCAGAATATCCCATACTACAGGATCTTTCCTGTCAACTATTTTTTTAGCCGATTTAACTGTTTTTACTATACCACGTTCAATCAGTTTACGGATAATGAATGGCTTATAAAGTTCTGCTGCCATATCCTTTGGCAAACCGCATTCGTGCAAAGCGAGTTCCGGACCAACTACAATAACGGAACGGGCAGAATAGTCAACACGTTTTCCAAGCAGGTTCTGACGAAACCTTCCCTGTTTTCCCTTAAGACTATCGCTCAGCGACTTAAGTGGGCGGTTAGCATCTGTCTTTACTGCATTTGCTTTACGTGAGTTATCGAAGAGAGAATCGACAGCTTCCTGGAGCATGCGCTTTTCGTTACGCAGAATCACCTCAGGAGCTTTGATCTCAATAAGTCTTTTCAGACGGTTGTTCCTGATTATAACCCTTCTGTAAAGATCGTTCAGGTCGCTTGTTGCAAATCGTCCACCATCGAGAGGAACCAAAGGTCTCAATTCAGGTGGAATAACAGGAACCACCTTTATGATCATCCATTCAGGTTTGTTAACATGCTTTGAATCCCTGAAAGCTTCAACAACCTGAAGGCGTTTAAGTGCCTCATTTTTACGCTGTTGTGAGGTTTCGGTATTAGCCCTGTGACGAAGTGAATATGACATTTCGTCAAGATCGATACGGCTGAGAAGTTTATTAAGAGCCTCAGCACCCATATCAGCAACAAATTTATCGGGGTGGTTTTCCTCAAGATACTGGTTTTCTTTTGGAAGCGATTCCGTAATCTCGAGGTATTCCTCTTCTGTCAGAAAATCAAGATACTTAACACCATCCACTGCTTTTATGCCGGGATTGATTACAACATATCTCTCATAATAGATTATTGAATCGAGCTTTTTGGTTGGAAGACCCAGAAGATAGCCGATTTTATTTGGTAATGAACGAAAATACCAGATATGAGCAACAGGAACTACAAGAGAAATATGCCCCATCCTTTCCCGGCGTACCTTCTTTTCTGTTACCTCAACGCCGCAACGGTCGCAAACGATGCCTTTATAGCGGATTCTTTTATATTTTCCGCAGTGGCACTCGTAATCTTTTACCGGACCAAAAATCCTTTCGCAGAATAAACCATCTCGTTCAGGTTTATATGTACGGTAATTTATTGTTTCTGGCTTCAGTACTTCACCACTTGAACGATCAAGTATTTCTTCAGGTGAAGCAAGGCCTATTGAGATTTTTGAGTAACTGGTCTTTGTCTTATTATCTCTTCTGAATGACATATGCTGAATATTTTTTAATTCTAAAACTAAAAATTCAATACCTGGCGAATTACTTAATCAAGTATTACGCTCAGTCCGAGACCTCTCAGTTCATGTAAAAGAACATTTAATGATTCAGGAATACCTGGTAAAGGCATAGGTTCACCTTTTACAATTGCCTCATATGCTTTGGCACGGCCAACAACATCATCAGATTTAATTGTAAGTATTTCCTGTAGTATCTGTGCGGCACCAAATGCCTCGAGCGCCCAAACTTCCATTTCTCCGAAACGCTGACCTCCAAACTGAGCTTTACCACCCAATGGTTGCTGTGTAATAAGTGAGTAAGGACCGATTGAACGGGCATGCATCTTATCGTCGACCATATGGCCAAGTTTAAGCATGTATATTATTCCTACAGTTGCAGGTTGGTCGAATCTTTCGCCTGTACCACCATCATAGAGGTAAGTCTTCCCATACCTTGGAAGTTTCGCTTCTTCTGTGTACTCAGTTATCTGAGCCAGAGTTGCCCCATCGAAAATCGGTGTTGAGAATGTAAGTCCGAGTTTCTGACCGGCCCATCCAAGAACAGTTTCGTAAATCTGTCCCAGGTTCATTCTCGAAGGAACACCCAGCGGGTTCAGGACAATATCAACCGGAGTACCATCTTCAAGGAAAGGCATATCTTCTGCACGTACAATCCTGGCAACGATACCTTTGTTACCATGACGGCCAGCCATCTTATCACCCACCTTAACCTTACGTTTCTTGGCAATGTAGACTTTTGCAAGACGTACTATACCAGCTGGCAGTTCATCGCCAATGGTGATATTGTATTTCTTGCGTTTATAAACACCGTCAATCTCCTTATACTTAAGTATGTAGTTATGGAGCAATTGTTTGATACTGTCATTTTTCTTCTTATCGGTAGTCCACTTATTTGGATTAACATTCAGAAAATCAACCTCCTGAAGCTGTTTTAAAGTGAACTTACTTCCTTTAGGAATTACATCCACGTTCAGATAATCCTTAACGCCCTGTGAAGTTTTACCGTTAACAAGGATGAAAAGTTTGTCAACAAGTCTTGCTTTGAGTTCATCTACGCTCCTGTTGAACTCTGTTTCGATTTTGTCGAGCAGAGGTTTTTCCACTGCTTTGGCTTTTCTGTCTTTTATAGCCCTGGTGAAAAGTCTTTTATCTATTACTACACCTTCGAGTGAAGGACCTGCTTTAAGAGATGCGTCTTTTACGTCGCCGGCTTTATCGCCGAAGATAGCACGAAGCAGTTTTTCTTCAGGTGAAGGATCTGATTCTCCTTTTGGTGTTATCTTACCGATAAGAATATCTCCCGGTCTGATGTGTGCCCCAATCCTGATAAGGCCATTCTCGTCAAGATTCTTCGTGGCTTCCTCGCTAACGTTTGGAATATCAGAAGTAAGCTCTTCAAGACCACGTTTTGTATCGCGTACTTCAAGCTGGTATTCATCTATATGAACTGAGGTGAAATAATCTTCCTGCACAACTTTTTCGGAGATAACAATAGCATCTTCGAAGTTATAACCCTTCCATGGCATGAAAGCTACTTTAAGGTTTCTTCCCAGAGCCAGTTCTCCGTGTTTTGTACCATATCCTTCTGTAAGAACCTGTCCTTTAATTACTTTCTCACCTTTTCTTACAACAGGAATAAGATTGATACATGTATTCTGGTTTGTTTTCCTGTATTTTGGAAGTGTATAACGTCTGATGTCATCATCGAAACTAACAAATTTTTCTTCATCGGTACGTGTATACCTGATAACTATTTCATTTGAGTCGACGGATTCAACTACTCCATCGCCTTCAGCCATGTACAGAATACGGCTGTCTCTGATTACCTGTGCTTCGAGACCTGTACCAACTATCGGGGCTTCCGGATTAATAAGCGGAACTGCCTGGCGCATCATGTTTGATCCCATGAGTGCCCTGTTGGCATCGTCGTGTTCGAGGAATGGGATAAGTGATGCTGCTATTGAAGCAATCTGGTTTGGAGCAACATCCATAAGGTCAACCTTATGGTTTTCTTCAAAGGGATAGTCAGCTTCATATCTGCATTTCACTCTCGCATCGGTAAAAGTGCCATCCTCATTAAGAGGTGCATTTGCCTGTGCAATCATTTTTTCTTCTTCCTCCTCTGCGCTGAGCCATACAACACCTTCATTGGAAAAGTCAACAGATGAATGGGCAACTTTGCCTTCTATATTGTTTGTTGCGCTGTGTATAATAGAACGATAAGGTGTTTCAATAAATCCCAGGGTATTTATTTTAGCGTAAACACAGAGAGAAGAGATAAGACCGATATTTGGTCCTTCAGGTGTTTCAATAGGGCAAAGACGTCCGTAATGTGTATAGTGAACGTCCCTTACTTCAAATCCTGCTCTTTCACGTGAAAGACCGCCAGGTCCTAAGGCTGATAAACGACGTTTGTGAGTCATTTCAGCAAGAGGGTTGGTCTGATCCATGAACTGTGAGAGCTGGTTTGTCCCAAAGAATGAGTTAATTACCGATGAAAGTGTTTTTGAATTTATAAGATCAACCGGTGTAAATACCTCATTATCCCTGACATTCATTCTTTCGCGTATTGTACGTGCCATACGGGCAAGACCTACGCCAAACTGTGCGTGTAACTGTTCTCCGACGGTACGGACCCTTCTGTTACTAAGGTGGTCGATATCGTCTATATCTGTCTTGGAGTTTATAAGTTCTATCAGGTATCCGATTATCTTAATGATATCTTCTCTGGTAAGAACCTTAACATTCATTTCAGTATTAAGACCCAGTTTTTTATTGATCCTGTAGCGTCCCACCTCACCAAGGTCATACCTCTTATCTGAGAAGAAAAGCTTGTCGATAACATCTCGGGCTGTTGCTTCATCAGGTGGTTCAGCATTACGTAACTGACGGTAAATATAGATAACTGCCTCTTTTTCAGAGTTACAGGGATCTTTCTGAAGTGTGTTATATATTATTGCGAAATCCGAGAGAGTTGAATCGTCTTTATGCAAAAGAATTGCCTTTGCGCCTGAATCAACTATCATATCGACATGTTCCGATTCGATAACCGTCTCCCTGTCGAGGATTACTTCATTTCTTTCAATTGAAACCACCTCACCGGTATCTTCGTCAACAAAATCTTCAACCCAGGTCTTAAGTACCCTGGCAGCCAGTTTACGTCCGACCAGTTTTTTGATATTTGTTTTTGATACCTTATGTTCTTCGGCAAGGTTAAAAATCTCCAGTATCTCCTTATCGCTCTCGAATCCGATAGCGCGGAGAAGTGTTGTTACCGGCAGTTTTTTCTTTCTGTCGATATATGCATACATGACGTTATTGATATCAGTAGCAAATTCTATCCATGATCCCTTGAAAGGAATGATCCTGGCGGAATAAAGTTTAGTTCCGTTTGCATGTATGCTCTGACCAAAGAAAACCCCCGGAGATCTGTGTAACTGTGAAACTACAACTCTTTCAGCACCATTAATAACAAATGTAGCACGTTCTGTCATGTATGGCACTGTTCCAAGATATACATCCTGGATAACTGTATCAAAATCCTCATGTTCCGGATCGGTACAATAAAGTTTTAGTTTTGCTTTTAGCGGAACGCTGAACGTTAGTCCGCGTTCTATACACTCTTCTATGGTATAACGTGGAGGGTCTATGTAATAATCCAGAAATTCAAGAACGAAATTGTTCCTAGTATCAGTTATCGGGAAATTTTCTGTAAAGACCTTAAAAAGTCCTTCTCTTTTCCTGTTTTCGGGAGTAGTTCCAAGTTGAAAGAACTCACTGAAGGATTTCAACTGAATGTCCAGAAAATCAGGGTATTCAAGCTGATTTTGTCTGGATGCGAAACTTATTCTTTCGGTATTTTTTGAGGACATTTATTAAAAGATTAAGTGAACTTATTATTTAAAGAACAAAAAGGCTTAGTCCCGCAGGGCGGGACTAAACCTATAACCCG
>Ga0209429_10002609_pt1 | contig 10549 bp, 11 predicted proteins | sample BarGraNGADG00212_3_FD_184493 | JGI IMG/M metagenome (GOLD analysis project Ga0209429, IMG submission 184493) | Arctic peat soil microbial communities from Barrow, Alaska - Barrow Graham LP Ref core NGADG0004-212 (SPAdes) (version 2) | ecosystem: Environmental > Terrestrial > Soil > Wetlands >... | reverse complement strand
GCCGCGCTGCAGCTGCTCGGAGCCGAGCGTCGCGGAGATCTGGGCCTCGCTCTGCACGTCGAAGGTGAGCGGGAGGGCGCCGAAGTTGAGCTGGCGGGCCAGCGTCGCGGCGGTGTCGCGCGTGAACGTCCCGGAGATGATCGCGTCACCCGTGGGGATAATGTCCTTCACCCGCGGCGCCGAGACCACCAGACCGTCCAGGACAATGCCGAACTGGTTACGCGGCGACTGCAGGTCCTTCAACCGCGTGGTCGCGTCGCGGAAGGCCACAGTGCCCGCGCCGTCGAAGCTGACGGTGGTGATCCAGTTGGTGCCAAGACCGCCGCCGGGAAGGGACTCCAGACCGGACGACGCGCTGGTGATCATGTCGCCGCGGACCTCCACCGGCCCGAGCGCGTACTTGGCTGTGCCCGACGAGTCACACGTGACGATCGCCTTGGCGGGGTCACCCATTCGGGCGGTGCCCCCGCTGAGGTTGGCCGGGTCGGTGCAGTCGAGGGCCTCGAACTCGGCGAGCAGTGCGTCCGTCAGCCAGGCGGGGTCGCTGGGATCGGTGGGTGTGACGTCAGCGGCCGGGCTCGCGGTCGGGGTCGCGGTCGGGTCCGCAGCCGGGGCCGCAGTCGCGTCCGCAGCCGGGGTCGCAGTCGCGTCCGCAGTCGGGGTCGCAGTGGGGGTGGCGGACGCGGCGGGCGTCGGCGCCGCGACCACGAGCACGGGACGGAACACCATCTGGGCCGACTCGCGGACCAGCGCGAGAGTGGCCTCGTCCGGTTCGCCCGGCAGGGCAACGACGATGTTGTCCCGGCCCTGGCTGGTGATCTCCGCCTCCGCGACACCCGACGCGTCGACCCGGCTGCGGATGATGTCGATCGCCTGCTTGATGGCGTCCGGAGTGGCCTGCTGACCCCCCTCGGCAACCGGGTGCAGGATGATCTCCGTGCCGCCCTCGAGGTCGAGGGCGAGCCCCGGTGTCATCGACGCGTCGGACCATCGGGTCCCGGCCAGGAGGGCCGCCAGCAGCCCGATCACCAGGACACTGAGGGTGACCAGGGAGCGCACCGGTCGTTCGCGGCGGGTCGTTGTGACCAACGGGCTCTTCTCTCGTGTTCGTGCGCCGGATCACCGGCGCGGGGCCGTGCCTGGGGCGCGGTGGTTCAGCGTGGGGTCTCGTCGTCCTTGTCGGAGGTGAGGCTGGAGGCGTCGTCCGGCGCCTCGATCTCCTCCCACTCCTCGTCATCGGTCTCGTCTGCGCCGTCGACGTCCTCGTCCTCGAACTCGTCCTCAGGCTCCTCGCCGTCCTCGAGCTCCTCGTCCTCGTCCTCGAGCGGCGGTTCGACGAGCTTGGAGATCGCGGCCTTGATCCACTGGCTGGTGCTACCCGGCGCGATCTCGAGAGTGACGCGGTCGCCCTCGACCTCGACCACCGTGCCGAACAGCCCGGAGCCCGTCATGACCTCCTGGCCGGCTTCGAGGTTGTCCCGGAAGCGGGCCGCCTCCTGCTGTTGCTTGCGCGTCCGCCGCGACATGAACCAGAGCATGCCGACGCCGAACAGCAGGATGATCAGAAAACTGGGATCCATGGGGGGTTCTCACGTCCTTCGAGGTAGCAACCGCGCGAAGTCTAGGCGACCGGAAGGCCGCTGCCCTAACCGTTCGTCCCGACGGCGTGCGGCCGGGCGCTCCGCCGACCCGGAGCGGGTCGGCGGCTGTGAACCCCGACCAGGGAGGTCACTCGAACAGGGTGCCGGGTCCGCTGGGGGCGGCAAGGCCAAGGTGCTCCCAGGCGCGCGCCGTGGCGACCCTGCCACGCGGGGTCCGTCCGATCAACCCCTCGCGCACCAGGAACGGCTCGGCAACGGTCTCGACGGTCTCCGGCTCCTCACCGACGGCGACCGCGAGCGTCGTCAGACCCACCGGACCGCCCCCGAAGCTCGTGCACAGTGCCTGCAGGACGGCCTGGTCCAGCCGGTCAAGGCCCAGCTCGTCCACCTGGTAGACCTCCAGGGCCGCGCGTGCGGCCGCGCGGTCGCACTGCCCGGTCCCCCGCACCTGGGCCCAGTCGCGCACCCGCCGCAGCAGTCGGTTGGCGATCCGCGGCGTGCCGCGGGACCGGCGCGCGATCTCGGCGGCGGCGTCGTCGTGCAGGTCGACGCCCAGCAGGCCAGCGGACCGCGCCAGCACCCGCTCGAGCTCGGCGTCGGAGTAGAAGTCCAGGTGCGCGGTGAACCCGAAGCGGTCGCGCAGCGGTGCCGGCAGCAGGCCGGCCCTTGTCGTAGCACCGACCACCGTGAACGGTGGCAGGGCGAGCCCGATCGCGTTCGCCCCCGCGCCCTTGCCGACGACGACGTCGACCCGGAAGTCCTCCATGGCGACGTACAGCAGCTCCTCGGCCGGCCGGGCAAGGCGGTGGATCTCGTCGACGAAGAGCACCTCGCCCTCCTCGAGGGACGACAGGACCGCAGCAAGGTCGCCCGCGTGCTGGATGGCCGGGCCCGATGTCACGCGCACGGAGGTGCCCAGCTCGACCGCAATGATCATCGCCAGCGTCGTCTTGCCGAGCCCTGGCGGTCCGGACAGCAGCACGTGGTCAGGGATCCCGCCGCGGGCGAGGGCGGCGTGCAGCACCAGCTCGAGCTGCTCGCGCACCACCTGCTGCCCGACGAACTCGCTCAGCCGGCGGGGGCGCAGCGCCACCTCGACGGCACGCTCGACCTCCTCGGCCTCGGCGGCCACCACCCGGTCCTCAGCCACGTCCACCCCCGAGGGTGCGCAGTGCGGCACGGAGCACCGCAGCGATGTCGGCGGGGTCCACCGGACCGGCGTCGTCCGGCACGACGGCGCGCACGGCATCCTCCGCAGCCCGGGTGTTCCAGCCGAGGCCCACCAGCGCCTCCACAACGGTCCCGCGCTGGTCCTCGGCGACCGGCGCACCGCCGTCGGCCGGCGTCCCGGCCGGTCCGAGCCGGTCGCCCAGCTCCAGGACGATCCGCTGGGCGCCCTTGCGGCCGATCCCGGGGACGCGCTGGAGCGCGGCCAGGTCCTCGGTGGCGACCGCGCGGCGCAGCGCATCGGGGCTGTGCACGGCCAGCATCGCCAGGGCCAGCCGGGGCCCGACACCGCTCACCGTCTGGACGGTGTCGAAGACCTCGCGCTCCTCCGCCTCGGCGAAGCCGTAGAGCGTCAGCGCGTCCTCGCGGACGACAAGGGAGGTCGCCAGCGCGGCGTCCTGTCCGAGCCGCAACCCGGCGAGGGTCGCGGGCGTCGCGTGCGCCAGCAGCCCGACTCCCCCGACCTCGATGACGACGGCGTCAAGGCGCAGGTCGACGACGCGGCCACGAAGTGAGGCGATCACCGGCCCTCCTCGCAGGTGAGCAGACCGCCGGTGAGCGGCCGGCGGGCGAACATGTGTACGACCGTAACAGTCACCGCTCAGCCACGACCGAGGCGCGCCGCCGTCTCGGCACGCGCCCAGGTCTGCTGGGCCGGCGTCCGACCGGTGGCAGCAACGCGGCCGTCGCCGGAACCGCCGGCAAGCGGGCGCCACAGGTGGCAGATGGCGAGGGCGAGCGCGTCGGCGGCGTCGGCCGGGGTGGGTGCCTGCGGCAGGGCGAGGATCCGGGCCACCATGGCCTGCACCTGGGACTTGGGCGCACGTCCGTTCCCGGTGACGGCCGCCTTGACCTCGCTGGGGGTGTGCAGGGTGACCGGGATACCCCGCCGCGCAGCGGCGACCATCACGACCCCGGACACCTGGGCGGTGCCCATCACCGTGCGCAGGTTGTGCTGAGCGAACACCCGCTCGACCGCGACGGCATCCGGCGCGTGCAGGTCGAGCCACCGCTCCACCTCGTCGCCGATCCGCAGCAGGCGCAGGGCGGGGTCGTCGCCGGGATCCGACCGGGCCACACCGACGGCGACCAGGACGGCGCGGCGGCCAGGTGCGGAGTCCACGACGCCAAGACCACACCTGGTCAGGCCGGGGTCAACTCCGAGCACGCGCACGGTGTCAGTCTCACAGTCCCCCGACCATTCCCCGCGAAGCCTCGCCGGACGCCGGTGCCGCTCGGGTCAGTCCTCGTCCTCGAGGGCCGCCAGCACCTCGTCGGACGCGTCGAAGTTCGCGTAGACCACCTGCACGTCGTCGAGGTCGTCGAGAGCGTCGATCAGTCGCAGGATCTTGCGGGCACCGTCGACGTCGACCTCCACCTGGGTCGCCGGGACGAACTGCGCCTCCGCGGAGTCGTACTCGATCCCGGCGTCCTGCAGACCGGTACGCACCGCGACGACGTCGCCCGGCTCGCTGAGCACCTCGAACGCCTCACCGAGGTCGTTGACCTCCTCGGCGCCGGCGTCCAGCACGGCCGCCACCACGTCGTCCTCGGTCAGGCGGTCGCTCTTGGGCACGATCACCACACCGCGCCGGGAGAACAGGTACGACACCGAGCCCGGGTCGGCCATCGCCCCGCCGTTGCGGGTGAACGCCACCCGCACGTCCGACGCCGCACGGTTGCGGTTGTCGGTCAGGCACTCGACCAGGACGGCGATCCCACCGGGCGCGTAGCCCTCGTACATGATCGTCTGGTAGTCGGCGCCGCCGGCCTCCTGGCCGGAGCCACGCTTGACCGCGCGGGTGATGTTGTCGATCGGCACGGAGGTCTTCTTGGCCTTCTGGATGGCGTCGAAGAGGGTGGGGTTGCCCACCGGGTCGCCACCGCCGGTGCGGGCCGCGACCTCGATGTTCTTGATCAGCTTCGCAAACACATTGGCTCGCCGTGCGTCGACGATGGCCTTCTTGTGCTTGGTCGTGGCCCACTTGGAGTGACCGGACATGCTGGAGAACCCCTCAACCGCGGTCGGTGACGATCTGGACGAAAAGCCGGTGCAGGCGGAGGTCCCCGGTGATCTCGGGGTGGAAGGACGTGGCCAGCACGTCACGCTCACGCACCGCGACGATCCTACCGGCGGCAGCGCCGGCCTCCACCCTCGCCAGCACCTGGGTACCCGGCCCGACCTCCTCGACCCACGGCGCACGGATGAACACCGCGTGCATCGGGCGCTCCGCGCTGTCGGCGACACCCCGCACGACGAGGTCGGTCTCGAACGAGTCCACCTGGCGCCCGAAGGCGTTGCGCCGGACCGTGATGTCCAGGCCGCCGAGGGTCTGCTGGTCGGCCGTCCCGCCCGCGACCCGGTCGGCGAGCAGGATCATCCCCGCACACGAGCCGAAGGCCGGCAGGCCGGCCCGGATCGCTGCCCGGAGGGGCTCGAACAGGTCGAACGCGCGCAACAGCTTGTCGATGGTGGTCGACTCCCCGCCCGGGATGACGATGCCGTCGACCCGCTCCAGCTCGCTCACGCGCCGCACCGGGACACCGTTGGCGCCGGACCCCTCCAGGGCGGCGACGTGCTCACGCACGTCGCCCTGCAGGGCCAGCACACCGATCCGGGTCATGGTCGGCGATTCTACGGTCGGCCGGGACGGCGGCCGTCCGGGGCTCAGACCGGGGCAGGCAGCGAGGCCCCCAAGGGCCCGTCGCCCTCCAGGACCGACCCCCAGGTGGCAACCAGCTCCGCCAGGCGGTCGAGCCCCTCGAGCAGCGCACCGCGGTCGGCAGCGAGGGACACCCGGACCATCCCCTCACCGCCCGGCCCGAAGGCGGAGCCGGGCGCAACGGCAACGTGCCGCTCCGCCAGCAGCCGGAGGGCGAACTGCTCGCTGTCCGGCGTCGCCGCTGAGACGTCCACCATCAGGTAGAACGCCCCCTCGGGCCGGACGAACGGCACGCCCCGCAGGCTCAGCAGCTCGACTGCCGCATCGCGCCGTTCGCGGTACGACGCCCGGGCCAGCGCAACGTGGTCCTGAGGCCCGCGCAGCGCCGCGAGGGCTGCCCGCTGGCTGACCGACGACGGGCAGGCGACCGTCGCCTCCGCCAGGTGCTCCATCAGCTCCCGGATCTGCGGATCCGGCACGACGACGTAGCCCACCCGCCAGCCGGTCATCGCGTGCGTCTTGGAGAAGGTGAAGAAGGACAGCACCCGGTCGTCGGTGTCCAGAGCGGTCAGGCCGACGTGCGGGGCATCGAAGGTGAACGCCTCGTAGCACTCGTCGGAGAGCACCCACAGGTCGTGCCGCCGGGCGATGTCAAGGATCCCCGCCAGCACCTCCTCGGGGTACACGGCACCCGTCGGGTTGTTCGGCGAGCACACGACGATCGCCCGCGTCCGCTCCCCGACCGCGGCCTCGACGTCGGCGACCGTCGGCACGAACCCGTTGCCGGCGGCGGTGCGATAGGTCCGGACAACCGCACCTGTCGAGACCGCAGCCATCCGCCAGTTGGGGAACTCGGGGTCCGGGACCAGCACCTCCTCCCCCGGCGCGAGAACCGTGTGCAGCGCCATCGCAAGACCGTGCATCGCGCCGTGGGTGACGAGCACCTCGCCGGCGGTGGTGGGCCGGCCGTTGGCGCGGGTGACCTTCTCGGCCAGCGCGGCGCGCAGCTCGGCGGACCCCACGCTGGAGGTGTAGCCGGTATGTCCGGCCAGGGCGTCCTGGGCTGCTGCAGCGATGACGTGCAGCGGGGTGGTGGTGTCGGGCTCGCCGACCTCGAGCCGGATGGCCTGCGGGTCGCGCAGGGCCAGCTCCATCAGCATGCGGATCCCGCTGCGCGGGATCTGCGCGACAGGTGAGGTCGTGATGGGCATTCCCCGACGGTAGTACGCGCAGGTCAAGGGCAGGTTACCGCCCAGTACGCCGCCGACCGGCCGCGGTCGTCATTCCCCGTCGGGCAGCTGCCGCACGATGCCGTCCCACCCCGTGAGCAGGTCACGTGCCAGGTCGACGAAGCCCTCGGGGTACACCTGCTCGCGCACCGTCGCGAGGGCGTCGAGGTGCCACCAGCGCACCTCGTCCATGAAACTCTGCTCGAGGTCCGTCCAGCCCTCGGTCGCGATCTCGGACGGGGACTCGATCCGCGCGAGGAAGAAGACCTCGTCCTGGCGGACGGTGCGCGCGGCGAAGTCGAACAACGCCATGCGGGTCAGCACAGGCCCGACAAGAACATCTGGGTCGATGCGCAGGCCCGTCTCCTCGCGCAGCTCGCGCGCCGCCGCCTCGCGCGCCGTCTCGCGGGCATCGATCCCGCCACCGACGGTGAACCACCAGTGCCGGTCGGGCTCATCGACGTCGTGCCCGCGGACCATCAGGACGCGGTCGGCCTGGTCGACCAGGATGATCCGTGCGGCCGTACGGAACGGGACGCCGTCCTGGCCGAGCACCCAGTCGGGGCCCAGGTGGATCAGCCCGTCCCGCCAGCCGTCGTCGAGCCCTGCCGATGTCACCAGCCGCGCTCAGCCAGCCGGTGCGGCTCCGGGAGGTCCTCGACGTTGATCCCCACCATGGCCTCGCCGAGTCCGCGGGAGACCTGCGCGATGACGGACGGGTCGTCGTAGAAGGTGGTCGCCTTGACGATCGCGGCAGCCCGTTCAGCGGGGTTGCCGGACTTGAAGATCCCGGAACCCACGAACACGCCTTCGGCCCCGAGCTGCATCATCATCGCGGCGTCGGCGGGGGTGGCGATCCCACCCGCGGTGAAGAGCACGACGGGCAGCTTGCCGGTCGCGGCGATCTCCCTGACCAGGTCGTACGGGGCCTGGAGCTCCTTGGCGGCCAGGTACAGCTCGTCCTCCGGCAGGCAGGTCAGCCGGCGGATCTGGTCCCGGATCTGGCGCATGTGCTTGGTCGCGTTGGAGACGTCGCCGGTGCCCGCCTCACCCTTGGAGCGGATCATCGCCGCGCCCTCGGTGATCCGGCGCAACGCCTCACCCAGGTTGGTCGCCCCGCAGACGAACGGCACGGTGAACGCCCACTTGTCGATGTGGTGGGAGTAGTCGGCCGGGGTGAGCACCTCGGACTCGTCGACGTAGTCGACCCCGAGGGCCTGCAGCACCTGCGCCTCGACGAAGTGGCCGATGCGCGCCTTGGCCATCACCGGGATGGACACCGCCTCGATGATCCCGTCGATCAGGTCCGGGTCGCTCATCCGGGCGACGCCGCCCTGGGCGCGGATGTCGGCGGGGACACGCTCGAGCGCCATCACGGCGACCGCTCCGGCGTCCTCGGCGATCTTCGCCTGGTCGGCGGTGACCACGTCCATGATCACCCCGCCCTTGAGCATCTCGGCCATGCCGCGCTTGACCTTTGCGGTGCCGATCATCGGGTGGTTCTCGGTGCTCACGTCAGTCAGTCCCTCGGTCGTCCTCTGGGGTGATCTCCGCCCACACGCTCGTCAGCCGAGCGCCAGCGGGCGAGGCGGCCGCTCGTCGTCGCAGCCGGCACACCCATCTTAGACCGGCGGCACTTCGGCCGGAGATCGACTTCCTCGGCGCCGGTCGGTCAGGCGGCCTGGGCGATCCGCTGCAGCGACTCCGGCCAGGCGTCGTCGATCTCCACGGTGGTCGGCATGACGGCGTGACCGTGCAGCCGCAGCGCCCGGACCAGCGCCTTGCGGCGCACCCGCTGGGTCTGCGCGACCGCCTCGTTGTGGAACCGCCGGGCCAGCTGCACGCGGTACCAGGCGGCCGCCAAGGCACCCAGGAGCTCCCCCCCGCCGGGTTCGGCACGCACCGCCTCGGCCTCCACGGGGTCGGCGAGGGCCTCGCGGACCGTCCGGGAGAGCTCGCTCTCGGCCAGGTCCCGGTCGTCCGGGAGGGCCGTCGCGTCGTCGTCGGGGCCCATCTCGTCACTCGGGTGCTGGAGCATCCGGCCGAGATCAGGCAGGGCGGCAACGAGCTCCGCTCGCCCGTGGCCACCCGCCGAGAGCGCCGCCCAGGCGGCCTCGCCGACCAGGATGGAGCTCACCGGGTCCAGCAGGCCGGAGGCCGCCAGCTCCGCGGCGGTCGAGGCCCGGCGGACCAGCTGGTTCTCCAGTGCGGCCCGGGAGGTGACGACCTTGCGGTGCAGCCGGTCCAGCCGGCTCCCGATCACCCAGACGAACCACAGCAGCACCAGCAGGGCGCCCGCGACCAGCAGGGTGACCTCCGACCACGTCATCGCTGCCCCCTGGCATCCCACCGCAAGCTCCGGACCGAGGCCGGGTCCTCGGCGACCCGCACGCCCGGCGTCGAGCCGGACAGGACCATCTCGTAGACGGTTAGGACCTGCTCGGTGACCACCGACCAGTCATACCGCCTGACCACCTGCGCTGCGTGGTCGGCCGTCGAGCGCCGCAGCTCGGGGTCGGAGAGCACCCGGTTGAGCGTCCTGGCAAGGGCCGCACTGTCCCCGGTGGGGAACAGGACGCCCGCGGCACCGTCGTCGAGCACGCGCCGGAACGCACCGAGGTCGCTGGCGACGACCGTCGCGCCCGCGCTCATGGCCTCCACCAGCACGACGCCGAAGCTCTCGCCACCGGTGTGCGGAGCGCAGTACACGTCGACCGAGCTGAGCAGACGGGCCTTCTCCTCGTCCGAGACGGCACCGAGGAACTCCACCGCCCGACCATGCTCACCGAGGGCCTGACGGGCTTCCTCGGCCCCCGTGTCTCCCCGGCCCGCCACCAGGAAGCGCGCCCCGGGGTGCTCTGCCAGGACCGCAGGAACCGCGGCCGTGAGCACTGGCAGGCCCTTGCGGGGCTCGTCCAGGCGGCCAAGGAACGCGATCGTCGGCGCATGGGGTCCACCGGTCCACCGGGGGTCCGGCTGCGCGAGCTGGAACTTGTCGGCGTAGACGCCGTTGGGGATCACGACCGCGTCGCCACCCAGGTGCTGCACCAGCGTCCGCCGTGCGTCCTCGGACACCGCGATCCGTGCCGAGATCTTCTCCAGGCTGGGTCGCACCATCGGGTAGGCCACCTGCAGCGCCCGCGAGCGGAGCAGCGCGGTGTGGAAGGTGGCGACGATCGGCCCCGACGCGATCCACAGGGCGAGCATGCCGAGGCTCGGGGTGACCGGCTCGTGCAGGTGCAGGATGTCGAACTCGCCACCCTGCAGCCACCGGCGCACCCGACGGGCGCTCATCGGGCCGAAGGTCATCCGTGCCACCGAGCCGTTGTAGCGCACGGGCACGGCCCTGCCCGCCGGCGTGATGTACCCCGGTAGCGGCGTCTCGTCGTCGGCCGGGGCAAGCACCGAGACCGCATGCCCCCGTGCCTGCAGGGCCTCGGCCAGGTCCCGGACGTGGAACTGCACGCCGCCCGGCACGTCGAAGGAGTACGGGCAGACGATCCCGACCCGCAACGGCGCAAGACTCACGTCGCCGTCCCCTTGGCCTTGTCCTTTGCCCTGTCCTTGGCCTTGGTGACGGCGTACCGCTCGCGGTCGAGGTCGGCGACGAACACCTTCTGCAGCATGTGCCATTGGGTCGGGTACTCGATGATGTGCGCCCCGAGCGCGTCAACCCAGGCCTGCGTCATCAGGCGGACCTGCTCCGAGCGCCGGACGCCCGTCGGGACCGGCACCGGCGTCCCGAACGTCACGACAACACCCCACGGTGTCCCGGCCGCCCGGCGCCGCTGCCCGTGCAGCCGCTCATGACGCACCTGGGTGGGTACCA
>Ga0209429_10002606_pt1 | contig 10556 bp, 10 predicted proteins | sample BarGraNGADG00212_3_FD_184493 | JGI IMG/M metagenome (GOLD analysis project Ga0209429, IMG submission 184493) | Arctic peat soil microbial communities from Barrow, Alaska - Barrow Graham LP Ref core NGADG0004-212 (SPAdes) (version 2) | ecosystem: Environmental > Terrestrial > Soil > Wetlands >... | reverse complement strand
GGCGTCGCCGGCCAGCGGCCCGCTGGCCGTGACCGGCGCCTGCGGTTCGCTGCCGAAATCGGCGAGCACAAACGACGCGATGGCGACGACGACCGCGAAGATGCCGATCACGAACAGGACCGTGTACACGAAGATGCCGGTGGGCTGGGCGATGCCGAGGTAGGCGCTGATCGTCCAGCAGACGATGGCGATCGCCCAATTGGCCAGGGAGAGCGTCAGCAGATGGCGATGGATGTTCCCGCGAAACACAGCCGCCTCCTCACGGATGTGAGCACGCCGTCACGACCGCCCCAGTGTAGAAGCGCGACGCGCCGCCGTAAAGCGATAGCTGCGGCGCGGTGGCCGGCGGGCGGAGCCGGCCCGGCCGCGACGTCATGTGAACGGCAGCCCGAACTCGGCCCAGCGCTCGTCCACGCGGCGCACGACGGCCGGATCCATGGCCAACTCGTCGGGCCACTCGCGGTCGTGCCCTTCCTCGGGCCAGGTCTTGGTCGCGTCGATGCCCATCTTGGCGCCGTACCGCGGCAGCGGGCTCGAGTGGTCGAGCACGTCGAGGGGGCCGTGGGCGACGACACAGTCGCGGGCCGGGTCGACGTTGTTGAACACCCGCCAGGCGACCTCGCTGTAGTCGTGCACGTCGACGTGCTCGTCGACGACCACGACGAACTTGGTGAACATCATCTGCCCCATCCCCCACACCGCGTTCATGATCTTGCGGGCGTGGCCGGGATACTCCTTGCGGATGCCGATGATGGCGCAGTCGTGGAAGACGCCCTCGATGGGCAGGTCCATGTCGACGATCTCGGGCTGCACGAGCTGCAGCAGCGGCAGGAAGAGGCGCTCTGTGGCTTTGCCAAGGAAGGCGTCCTCCATCGGAGGCTTGCCGACGATGGTCGCCGGGTAGATCGGGTCGCGGCGGTGGCTCATGGCGGTGAGGTGGAAGACCGGGTACTGGTCGGCGAGCGAGTAGTACCCGGTGTGGTCGCCGAACGGCCCCTCCAGCCGCGTCTCGCCCTTCTCGACGTAGCCCTCGAGGACGATCTCGGCGTCGGCCGGCACCTCGAGGTCGACGGTCGCGCAGGGCGCCAGCTCGATGGGCTCGCCGCGCAGGAAGCCGGCGAACATGAACTCGCTGATGCCCGGCGGCAGCGGTGCCGTGGCGGCGTAGGTCACCACCGGATCGGTGCCCAGAGCCACGGCGACCTCGAGCCGGGCGCCGGCCTCGCGGAAGTTGGCGGCGCCGTCGTGATGGATGTGCCAGTGCATGCCGGTCGTCTGGCCGTCGAAGACCTGGAGGCGGTACATGCCGGCGTTGCGACGGCCCTTCCGGTCCTTGGTGACCACGACCGGCAGCGTGATGAACGGTCCGCCGTCGCCGGGCCAGGTGGTGAGCACCGGCAACCGGGAGAGATCCGGAGGGTCGACGACGATCTCGTGAAAGGCGGCCTTCTTGACGGTCTTGGGGCTGTACGAGGCCAGCTCCTTGAGCTGGCCGAGCGCCTTGACCTTGCCGACGAGGCCGCTCGGCATCTGCAGGTCGAGCAGGCCACCGATGCGCGCCGCAAGCTGGTCGAGCGGCGCGCCCAGGGCCAGCTCGAGGCGGCGGAACGACCCCATCTGGTTCATCAGTACAGGGACGGCCGGGCCGGCTACGCCCGCCGGCCGCTTGGGCTGCTCGAACAGCAACGCCGGGCCGTGCGCCTTGCTCGCGCGGTCGGCGATCTCGGCAATCTCCAGGTGCGGATCGACCTCGGGGCGCACGCGGACCAGCTCGCCCTCGCGCTCCAGCAGGCCGATGAAGGCGCGCAAGTCCACGGTCAGCTCCTTTCGTCGGCGTCGGCGGGCGCGGCGGCTACCGCGGCGGGGCCGGCCGGCGAAGCCTCGCCGGCAGCCAGCTCCACGTCCAGCGGGACGGCGTTCCGCAGTCCCAGGCGCCGTGCGGACGCCCGCGCCAAAGCGCGTACGTCGATGGTCACTACGTCGGCCACAGCTGCGTCGAACCGCTCGAAAAGGGCGGCGGCCGTGGTGGGCGGCACGCCGCGGCGCAGCGCTGCCAGACCGCCCATCGTGTAGGCCCACAAGGCATCGTCGTCGGTGAACGGCGCGGCCACCCCGCGCAGGTACGAACAGGCCGCCATGAGACGCGCAAGCAGACCTACCGCTTCGGCATCGCCCCGCGCGGCGATGAGCCGCAGGCCGCGCGCGTAGAAGAAATCCCCGGCCAGCAGCGCGGAGGCGTGTCCGTCGTCAACCGTCGCGCTCACGCGGCTCTCGCGGTAGTGGTACAGATAGCCCTCGTAAATGAGCTCGATGGCGGTGACGTAGCCCTGGTCGCCGTCGCTGTCGAGAGCGTCGAACAAAAGACCCCAGCGCAGCGCCGGAGAACCGGCCAGCGGCGGATCCGCGATCGGCGGGCCAAAGGCTTGGCCGGCAGCCTGCAACTCTGCCGCAACGGGCGCCGCCTCGAACACGTCAGCCCTGCTCGCGGTCGAGGTAGAACGACAGCGACATGAGCTCGCTGGACAGGTCGACCTGGCGCACCAGCACGTCACCGTCGGTGTGCACCTTGACCGGCGCGAAGTTGAGGATCGCGCGCACACCGGCGGCGGCGAGGCGCTGAATGGTCCGCTCGGCCTCGGCCGCCGGCACCGTGACCAGGGCGATGTCGACCTGCTCGGCGTGACAGAACTCCTCCAGATCGGAGACGCTGCACACCCGGCCGGTACCGTAGCTAGCGCCGATCACCGTCGCTGAACTGTCGAACATGCCCACCAGCCGGAAGCCCTGCTCGCTGAAGCCGCGGTAGCGCGCCAGGGCGGTGCCCAACAGGCCGGCGCCGACGATGACGACGTTCCAGGATCGGTCCAGACCCAGGCAGTGGCCGATCTCATCGATCAGGCGCTGCACCCCGTAGCCCACGCCGCGCGTGCCGAACTCGCCGAAGTAGGAGAAGTCCTTGCGGATCTGCGCCGCGTTCAGCTCGATCATCGCCGCGAGGTCCTTTGACGAGACGCGCTCGACCCCCCGCGCGCGCAGCTCGCGCAGCTTGCGCAGGTAGAGCGCCAGGCGCGGCACGGTGACGGCGGGTACGTCCTTCTTGTCCACGTTGCGCACGGTGACCTCCGTCCTCAGCCGGCGAAGAACGCTCGCGCCGCGGAGGCGGCGCGGTCGATGTCGCCGTCGCTCAACGCCAGCGAGATCATCGCCGACTCGAACTGCGACGGAGCGAGGTAGACACCGCTCTCGAGCATGTGGCGCCAGTAGGCGGCGAAGGCGTGGGTGTCGGCGTGCCGGGCGTCGGCGAAGCTGCGTACCGGGCCCTCATGAAAGAACATCGTGAGCATCGCGCCCACCCGGTTGATCGTCACCGGTCGGCCGACGCTCTCGGCAGCCTCGCGAAGGCCCTCGGCCACCCGGTGCGCCAGCGCCTCGAGGCGCTCGTACACGCCGGGTTCGCTCAGCACGCTCAGCGTGGCGGCGCCGGCTGCCATCGCCAGCGGGTTCCCGGACAACGTGCCGGCCTGGTACGTGGACCCAAGCGGCGCCACCGTCTCCATGATCTCGCGACGGCCGCCAAAGGCCCCCACGGGCAGGCCGCCGCCGATGATCTTGCCCAGCGTGGTGAGGTCGGGCAGGATGTCGAACCGCTCCTGGGCGCCGCCCCAGGCGACGCGGAAGCCGGTGATGACCTCGTCGAAGATGAGCACGGCGCCGTGCCTGGTGCACAGATCCCGGCAGGCTTCGAGGAAGCCGGGCGCCGGCGGCACGACGCCCATGTTGCCAGCCACCGGCTCGACGATGAGGGCGGCGATCTCGTCGCCGCGGTGGTCGAACAGCGCGCTGAGCGCCTCCACGTCGTTGTACTCGGCCAGAAGCGTGTCCGCGGTGGTGCCCCTGGTGACGCCGGGGCTGTCGGGCAGCGAAAGCGTCAGCACGCCGCTTCCCGCAGCCGCGAGGAAGCCGTCCGAGTGCCCGTGATAGCAGCCGATGAACTTGACGACCTTCTCGCGCCCCGTGTAGCCGCGGGCGACGCGCACGGCGCTCATCGTCGCCTCGGTGCCGGAGTTGACCATGCGCACCAGCTCGACCGAGGGCACGGCGCCGCAGATGAGGCGCGCCAGCTCGACCTCGAGCTCCGTGGGGGCGCCGAAGCTCGTGCCGGCGTCGATCTGCGCGTGCAGGCGAGCGACCACATCGGGGTGGCCCCAGCCGAGGATCATGGGTCCCCAGGAAGAGACGAAGTCGATGAACTCGTTGCCGTCGGCGTCCCAGATGTGGGCACCCTCACCGCGCGCGATGAACAGCGGATGAGGCATACCCACGCTCTTCATCGCCCGCACCGGCGAGTTGACGCCACCGGGGATGAACCGCCGTGCCTCGTCGAAGAGACGTGCAGAGGTGACAGTGTCCACTAGATCCTCCCTGTCGGAGCGACGCACTCTTGAGGCTGATGACTATACTACGCGGTCTACGCGGCCATGTGCATTGGTGCACAACCTACCCAGAAACGTGCGGAACGGAGCCGTTCCGGGCGGCCTCCTCGCCGCCGGCGAGCCGCGGACGCTTGAAGCGGGGCCACGCGGGGAACCGGGACAGGGAGTCGGTGCCCACCGGCGAAGGACTCGGGCAACGACCGACCACCATCAGCGAGCAGGAGCGTGATCACATGGCAGTGACCATCCGCCACGCCGGCCCAGGCGACGAGCCCTCCGTCGTGGAGCTCATCCAGGAACTTGCCGTCGCCGTCGATTACCCCACCACCATCGACGAGCACTACGTGCGCCACTTCCTGGCCTCGCCGGTCAGCGACGTGCTCCTGGCGATCGATGACGACGCCCCCGTGGGGCTGCTCAGCTATGCCGTCGTACCCGGGCTGTTTCACGCCGCCGACTCTGGCCTCATCGAGGCCCTCGTCGTCGCCGAGGGCCGGCGCAGCGAAGGCATCGGCCGGCAGCTCCTCACGGCGGCGATCAAGCTGCTCGAGGAGAAGAATTGCTCCGAGATCTCAATCGGCGCCGGCGCCGACGACGAGGCGGTCCAGAAGCTCTACTTCGAGGCCGGATTGACCGAGGCGTCGGTCCTGCTCGAGAAGCACGTCGAACGCTGAGCTGGGGCGCCTCAGCCGCCGGTCCCGGGGCGACCGCTCAGCCTCCCGGCGCGCACCAACCTCTGGGCACGTAGGCGCAGTAGGGCTCCTCGGCCATGTAGTCGCCGGTGGCCTCGTAGGCCCGCGCCCGGCAGCCGCCGCAGACCTTTTTGAACTCGCAGGCGCCGCACTTGCCCTTGAGGCCGTCGAAGTCGCGCAGCTCGTTGAACAGCGGTGAGTCGCGCCAGACCTCGGGGAAGGTCTGCTCGCGCACGTTGCCGGCGACCTTGTCGAAGTAGCCGCAGCCCTGCACGTCGCCGCGGTGGCTGATGAAGCAGAAGCCGATGCCGGCCAGGCAGCCACGGCTGAGGGTGTTCATGCCGCCGTGGCTGTGCGGGTGCACCTCGACCTTGCGGCCCTGTGCCTTGGCGCGCTGGCGCATGACGCGCCAGTAGTGCGGCACGTCGGTCGGCTTCATGAACAGGTCCGACTCCTGTTGCGCGTCGTACATCCACTCCAGAGCGCGCTCGTACTCCTCGGGCGGCAGCTCCTGCTCCTCGAGCTCCTTGCCACGGCCGGTGGGCACCAGCATGAAGGGGTGGAAGCTCACGGCGCCGAGATCCTCTGAAAGCTGAAGCAAAGCCGGCAGGTAGTGCCCGTTGAGCTTCGTGATCGTGGAGTTGATTTGCACCTCCACGCCGGCGTCGAGGCAGTTGCGGATGCCGCGCACGGCGCCTTCAAAGGCGCCGGGGACGCCACGGAACGCGTCGTGCTCCGCGGCGTTGGGGAAGTCGATGGAGATGCTCACCCGCGCGATACCCACGTGGTGCATCCGCTTGGCCACCTCGGGGGTGACCAGGGTGCCGTTGGGCGACATGACGGTGCGCAGGCCATTGCCAATGGTGTACTCGGCGATCTCGAAGATGTCGGCCCGCATCAGCGGGTCGCCGCCGGTGAGGATGAGGATGGGGCTGGCGAGCGAGGCGATCTGATCGACGAGGGTGAATGCCTCGGCGGTGCTGAGCTCGCCCTCGTAGGGGCCGTGGACGGCCGAGGCGCGGCAGTGCACGCAGGCGAGGTTGCAGCTGCGCGTGACCTCCCAGGCGATGACGCGCGGCGGCGCGACGCCTCCGGCGTCGCCGGGCCGCGCGCTCATACCCTCGGAGTTTTCTGCATGCGGATGGTGCAAACCTCTCCCAGTGTGCCAGGGTCCACGCGAGTGCGCAACGTCGCGAGGGGCGGCGACGCTGCGCCGCCCGCCCGGCCGGCTCGCCCAGCCCGCCCGGCGGCAAGCCTCAGCCGATCCAGCGCGCGATGTCCTTGGCGTGGTAGGTGATGATGAGGTCGGCGCCGGCGCGCTTGATGCCGGTCACGGCCTCCATGACGGCGCGCTCCTCGTCGAGCCAACCGTTGGCCGCCGCCGCCTTGATCATCGAGTACTCGCCGCTCACGTTGTAGGCGGCCAGGGGGAACTTGGTCTCCTGCTTGATAGCGTGCACCACGTCCAGGTATGGCAGGGCCGGCTTGACCATGATGATGTCGGCGCCCTCCTCTATGTCGAGCAGCGCCTCACGCACGGCCTCCTCGCCGTTGGCCGAGTCCATCTGGTAGGTGCGCCGATCGCCGAACGCCGGCGCCGACTCGGCTGCTTCGCGGAAGGGCCCGTAGAAGGCTGAAGCGAACTTGGCCGAGTAGGCCATGATGCTCGTGTCCGACAGCCCTTCGTCGTCCAGCGCGTTGCGGATGGCAGCCACGCGGCCGTCCATCATGTCGCTGGGGGCCACGATGTCGGCGCCGCTCTCGGCGTGCGTGATCGCCATCTTGCACAGCAGCTCCAGGGTCACGTCGTTGAGGACCTCGCCGTCCTGCACGACGCCACAGTGGCCGTGATCCATGTACTCGCAGAGGCAGACGTCGGTGATGACAACGAGACCGGGAAACTCGTCTTTGATCGCCCGCACGGCCATCTGGATGACGCCCTCGGAGTCGTAGGCGCCGGTGGCGGCGGAGTCCTTGTGCGAGGGAATGCCAAAAAGCAGCACCGCGGGGATGCCCAGGCTCACGACCTCACGAACCTCGCCGAGCAGGTTGCCGATGGAGAGCTGGAAGCAGCCCGGCATCGAGGAGATGGGGTTCTTCACGTTCTCCCCGGCGATGACGAACAGCGGGTAGATGAGATCGTCCATCTTCAGGGTGGTCTCGCGCAGCATGTCGCGGATGGCCGGGGTGCGGCGCAGCCGCCTCATCCGGTAGCTGGGGTAGTACATGCGTTGGTGTCCTTTCGTACGGGAGCGGCGGCGAGCCCGCTTGCGCCTGCAATCTTCCCCCACGGGCCGGGTGCTGACAAGCGGCCCTGGCCGTTGCGCCGCGGAGCCGGCCGGCCCCCGCGCCTCAGTGCTCGACCAGCTCGAGCGCCGCTTTGACCACCCCGGTCACCGACTCGCGATCGCGCAGGTGACACGGGATCACGGGCACCTTGACGTCGATGCCCAGAGCCTTGGCGACTTGTTTGGGGCTGAGCTCCTCGTCGGCCATCGACGTGTACGTGGCTACGACCATCGGGACGTCGCCGAGGCTGCGCACGAACTCGAGGTCCGCCAAGGTGGAGCGGAGGCTGTCGGCGTCGTTGGCGTTGGCGAGCAGGACCCAGGCGGAGCTCTCGCCGGCGAGACGCGTCCAGGCCTGCTCGGACGAGGACGCCGAAGCCGTGAACACGAGGACGTCCTCGGGCGCGCTCCCCTCCCCCCCGTCGCCGTTGGGCGCGGGCAGCTGCCCGGCGACGATGGGGATCTCGATCTCTTTCTCGCCGATGAGTTCGACGCGCAGCTGCTTGACCACGTTCGAATCGGTGAGCGTGTTGAGGAACACCTCGTTGTAGATGTCGATGGGCCCGCGTACGGCGACGCTGAGCCCCGTCGCGATGCCCTCGATGACCGGCTCGCTCACGGTGATCAGACCGCCCGAGAAGAGACTGTAGATGACCTTGGCGCCGTGGAAGCGCTCCAGCCCGCAGTCGCGCAGGATGGTGTTCATGTCGCCGCGGCCGTCGATGTGGACGATGACGCGCCACTCCTCAGCGGTGAGCGTGAGCTCTCCGCGTTCCTCGACGTGCGCGCTGTACGCGAGGTGGGGCACACGCTCGAGCGACCCGAGCTGCTCGAAGATGAGCTCCCATTCGTCGATGCGGCGGCAGCCCTCCATGATGACGTTCTCGACGTTCATCTCGACGAAGATGTCCTCGTCGGTGACGTGCTCGTCGGCGCCGAACTCGAACTCGCCGTCCGACCAGCTGAAGAAATCGAAGGCGGCGTCCTGGATCTGCTCGCGCACGGCGGTCTCGAGGGTACCGCGGTCGATGGTGCCGTCGTTCAGGAGGATGGTGCCGATACGGGCGCCCTCGCCGCTCTTCTTCTGCGCCGCGAGGGCTTCCTTCAGCTGTTTGGCGTTGATGGCCGCGGCCTTCACAAGACGTTCGCCCAGCGGCAGGTGCTGCGGCACCGAGAAGGCGTAGTAGATGAGGCCCTTGCGAAAGAAGATCTTGCCCCACGCTTCGTCACGCCGGATGGTGAGCGCCCCGGACTGGGCGCTCATCTTCACCAGCTGGAAGATGTTGGGGAGACTGAACTCCTTCAGGTTACCCTGGAGAAGCATCACGCACCTCTCTGCACTGTGGGCCCGCTAGCGATCAAAGCCGTCCGTCACCTACATCGGCAACGGCGACCGTTTCTCAATACTACGACAGCTGGGCGGTGCGGACGGAATCATCCGCCGTGTCGGCGGTATGGACGGCCACTGATTCGGTGAGCGCGTCGCCGGGCGCCGGGCCATCGGGCAGGCACACCGGCGCTTCGCAGGTGCCTGCCTTGAGCTGCCGGCGCCGCAGCGCCCAGTAGGCGCCGACGGCGGTGGCCAGGGCAGCGACGCCGCCGACCGCCACCGCCCAGCGCACGCCGAAGCCGCGTACGAGCAGGCCGGTGAGCGGCCCGCCGATGGGCGTGCTGCCCAGGAAGAGCACCGCCCACAGCGACATCACGCGGCCGCGCATGGCGTCGTCGGCGTTGAGCTGCAGCAGCGAGTTGGTGGTGCTGATGAAGAGCACGCCGGCGCCGCCGAGTGGCACCAGGAGCGCCATGCCGACGTAGTAGCCGGGCGCTGCCGCCAACGCCACGGTGACAACGCCAAAAGCGAAGGTGCTGGCGACGAGCAGGCGGCGCGAGGGGCGCGCCCTGCTCGCCATAAGCAAGGCGCCGACGAGCGCCCCCACGCCCATGGCCGCGGAGAGGGCGCCGTAGGCGCCGCCGCCGCGGCCGTACACGCTCTTCGTCAGCAGCGGCAGCACGACCGAGTAGTTGTAGGCAAGCGTGCTCACCACGGCCATCATGAGCAGAGGGATGCGCAGCGCCGGTGTGTGCCACGCGTAGCGCAAGCCGGCGCGTATCTGCCCGGGCTCGCGCGCCAGCGGCGCGCCGCGCAGCAGCTCGCCGGTGTGCATCAGCGCCAGGGCCACGATCACGGCCACAAACGACGCCGCGTTGAGAAAGAAGCAGGGCGCGACCCCGACGCCGGCGATGAGCACGCCGCCGAGCGCCGGCCCGATGATGCGCGACGAGTTGATGATCACCGCGTTGAGCCCCACGGCGTTGGCGAGGTCGTCGGGCCCGACCATCTCGTACACGAAGCTCTGCCGCGAGGGCATGTCCATGGCCGTCGCGGCGCCGGTGAGCCCCGCCAGGACCCAGATCATCCAGACAGTGACGACGTCGGTGACCGTGAGCACCCCGAGGATGAGTGCCAGCAGCGCCGCCGCCGTCTGCGTCGCCATCAGCAGCCTGCGCTTGTCGACCCTGTCGGCCAGCGCCCCGGCCCAGGCGCCGAGCACGAGGACGGGGCCGAACTGCAGGCCCACGGTGATCCCCAGGTCGATGCCGCTGCTCGTGAGCTGCAGCACCAGCCAGCCCTGGGCGACGGACTGCATCCAGGTGCCGCTCATCGACACCATCTGGCTGAAGAAGAACAGCCGGTAGTTGTAGATGTGCAGCGAGCGGAAGGTGCGCTGCAGCAGGCCGCGCGACGCTGCGGTCACGTGCGCTGCAGGTACGCCTGGCCGGCGCGGGAGACGACCTTGACGCCCGCGCCGGACGCTTCGGCCGCCTTACGCAGCCCGAGCGCCAGCGCCTGCGGCTTGCGCCCCGGCATCTCGACCAGCGCCGAGCCCAGCCCCGAGGCGACGAAGTCGGCAACCGCCTCGGCGTAGACCCCGCCGCCGCGGCCGCGGCGCGGCGGCACCTCGGCAGGGACCAGCTTGTACTGCTTCGCGGTGCGGGGCATGGGCGGCACCTCCAGTGACCGGCTCTTGGTCGCCGCGCGGGCGCACGGCGTGCATCCTGAGTCTACGCCACCCGCTACCGCGGAGCAGCCGGCCGGCGAGCGACGCAGGGGGCCGTCCGCGGGCGTAGCCGGGCCGGAGGCC
>Ga0209429_10002604_pt1 | contig 10559 bp, 7 predicted proteins | sample BarGraNGADG00212_3_FD_184493 | JGI IMG/M metagenome (GOLD analysis project Ga0209429, IMG submission 184493) | Arctic peat soil microbial communities from Barrow, Alaska - Barrow Graham LP Ref core NGADG0004-212 (SPAdes) (version 2) | ecosystem: Environmental > Terrestrial > Soil > Wetlands >... | reverse complement strand
GAGATGCCGTCCTCGGCCTGGGTGAAGCGGCGCCGGCCCTCGAAGCTGAACGGACGGGTCACGACACCGATCGTCAATGCCCCCAAAGAGCGTGCGATCCGCGCGACGATCGGCGCACCGCCCGTGCCCGTACCGCCGCCTTCGCCCGCCGTGACGAAAACCATGTCGGCGCCCTTGAGCACTTCCTCGATCTCGTCGGCGTGGGCATCGGTGGCCTGGCGGCCCTTCTCAGGGTCGGCACCCGCGCCGAGGCCGCGGGTCAGGTCGCGGCCGATGTCGAGCTTCACGTCGGCATCGCTCATCAGGAGCGCCTGAGCGTCGGTGTTGACCGCGATGAACTCCACCCCACGAAGCCCGGCTTCGATCATCCGGTTCACGGCGTTGACGCCACCGCCGCCGACGCCGACGACCTTGATGATGGCCAGGTAATTCTGGGATGCCGTTGCCACTGAAGCCTCGCTCGGTCTGATCGGAGCACTGGGCACCCAATCGGTCCCCGGTGCGGTCAGGCTACGAGAGTGTCCGAGCCTTTGCCACGTTGGCGCGGACGACTCGCCGCATACCTCGACCTATGGTTCAGGGTCGCGACGACCAACCTCTGGGATCAGCCTTTGGTAGTCGGATGGCTTGGGGAACTCACGTCGTACACGCTGGCCTTCAGCGAGAGCAGCGCCGCGATCACTTGGGATTTCTGCGCCGAGTTCTCCGCGCTCCCCCAGACCACCTCCGCACCGCCGGTCAGCGCGATGACGATGCTGTCGGCAGTGTCGGCCGTGATGAGGACGGCCCGGTCGCGGAGCGTCTGCGGCAGGGCGGTGACGACCGTGGCCACATCGCGCCGCAACCGCGCGTCGTCCCCGTTGATGGTGGCGACGATGAGGCCCTGCGGCACGGCCATGACGGACGTGTACGGGACGCCCGAGGCGTCGACGAGATCGAACCCGCTGCCCGAGGAGACGGCGTAGACGGCCGTACGCTCGGTGACCGCGATCCTCACCCCGTGGGGCACCACCCGCGTCACCGTGACATCGGCGACGGGCTTCAGCTGCTTGACGCGGGCGGCGATGACGGCGGTGTCGAGACGCGCGAGGGGTGTGCCGAGCGGGACCTGGGCGACGGCCGTCACCTGATCAGCGGTGAGGACCGATGTCCCGGTCACGGACACCGTCGTCGCGGCGAACGCCTGCGAGAAGAAGACGATCCACACGCCCCCGGCCACGACAGCGATGGCGACCAGGGCCACCCCCACCCGCAGCATCCGGCGGCGAAGTTGCTGCCACCGCCGGTGGGCGAGCCGTACGGACGCGTCGACGGTGCGCGCACGGTCAGCCACGTCCCGCCTCGAGGAGCCTCGCCAATGCCGGACCTGCCGTCGTGATGTCTCCGGCACCCAGCGTGAGGATGAGGTCGCCCTCGCGCGCGAGCTCGGCGAGCGCCGCGGGTACGTCGCTCAGCGCAGGCACGTACCGGACGTCGGCTCCCGCGTCGCGGGCCGCTGTGACGACGAGCTCACTCGAGACGCCCGGCATGGGCTCCTCGCGCGCCGCGTACACGTCGGTGAGCATCACGACGTCCGCCGCGGCGAGGGCTCGGCCGAAGTCGACGGCGAAATCGCGCGTTCTGCTGTACAGGTGCGGCTGGAAGCACGCGACGACCCGTCCCGCACCTGCCGCGGCCCGCGCCGCCCTCAACGTCGCGGCGATCTCAGTGGGGTGGTGCGCGTAGTCGTCGACGATCCTGATGCCGCCGACGTCCGCCACGAGCTGGAAACGACGCTCCGTGCCCGCGAACCGCGACGCGCCGTCGAGCAGCTGCTGCGGATCGAGGCCCAGGTGGTGGCCCACCGCGAAGGCGGCGGCCGCGTTGTGCAGGTTGTGGCGGCCCGGGAACCCGAGCCGGAGCTCGCCCGTACCGCCCGGCCACGTGATCGTTGCGCTCGCCGTCCCACGAGAGTCCACGATGCCCGTGAGACGGATGTCCGCGCTCTCGCTCTCCCCCACCGTCGTCACGGGGCTGCTGCCGCCTTCCAGCGCCGCAGCCAACCGCCGACAACCGGGATCGTCGGCGTCGAGGATGACCGCACGCACCGTACGCGAGGTGCAGAACTGGACGAAGCCCGCCGCGTACGCCTCCGGCGTGCCCCAGTTGTCGAGATGGTCCGCCTCGATGTTCGTGACGACGGCGACCACCGTGGGGTACTGCCGGAAGCTGCCGTCGGACTCATCGGCCTCGACGACGAACGTCGAACCGGCGCCGAGGTGGGCGCTCGAACCAGAGGACTGCAAGGGCGCGCCGACCACGTATGACGGATCGGCGCCGGCGGCAGTCAGCATCACCGACGTCATCGCGGACGTCGTCGTCTTGCCGTGGGTACCGGTGATCGAGACCGCAGTGCGGCCCAGCATGAGGGCGGCCAGCGCCGCGCTGCGGTGCCAGACCAGAAGTCCCTTGTCGCGGGCGGCGGCGAGCTCCGGGTTGGACTCCTTGACCGCGCTCGAGACGACGACCGTACGAGCGTTGCCGATCTGCTCTGCGCGGTGCCCGACGAACGTAGGGATCCCGGACGCAGCGAGCTTCCGGAGCGCTGGCGAATCTGCCTGGTCCGAGCCCGTGACCTCGATGCAACGCTCGGCGTAGAGCTGGGCGATGCCGCTCATGCCCGCACCGCCGATCGCGATGAAGTGCACCGGGCCGACGTCGGCGGCGGGAAGGACAGGGATCGGATCGAGCAGCGTCATCGTCGCGCCGCCTCGAGCACGATCGCCGCGACCCGTTGCGCCGCATCGGCCGGGACGAGCCCTCGGCCGGCGGCGGCCATCCGGGACAGTGCCTCGGGGTCCTTGACGATCCGCAGGACCTCGTCCCGCAGCCTGTCGGCAGTCAGCTCCCGGTCAGGAATCAGCACGCAGCCCCCTGCCGCCACGAGCGACGCCGCATTGCGCGCCTGCTCGCCGTTGCCGTGCGGCAAGGGGACGAAGATGCCGGGAAGCCCGACGACCGCCGTCTCGACGACCGTCCCCGCGCCCGAGCGGCCCACCATGAGATCGGCCGCGGCGTACGCACGTTCCATGGCGCTCACGTAGGCCACCGGCTCGTACACGGCACCGGCGCCCACGTCCGTACGAGCGATCGTCGTCGGCGTCATGTTCTTCGGCCCCAGGACATGCAGGATCGACACTCCCGCAGCGAGCAGGTCGGACATCGCCCCCTCGAGCGCCTGGTTGATGCTCGCGGCGCCCTGGGAACCGCCGCTGACCAGCAGTACGGGTCCGGTGCTGGGCAACCCGAACTCGCGCCGTGCGGCGTCGCGGAGAGCCGACCTGTCCAGCCCTGAGATCGCGGCGCGTACCGGCAGGCCCACGCACTCCTGCCTGGGCAACGTCGTTTCGGGGAAGGACACGCACACCCGGTCCGCGAACCGTGCGGCGATCCGGTTGGCCAGCCCTGGCAGCGGGTTCTGCTCGTGAACGACGACGGGGATCCGCATCGCCTTCGCCGCGAGGTACACCGGCAGCGACGCGTACCCGCCGAAACCCACCACAACCTGGGCCTCGTGCTTCTTGAGGATCCGGCGGGCAGCCAGGACGGCTCCGGCGAGGCGGCCAGGCATGGTGACCAGGTCGAGGTTCAGCGCACGCGGGAAGGGCACCGCGGGGATGAACGTGAGATCGAGTCCCGCCTGGGGCACGACGGTCGACTCGATCCCCTTGGGCGTGCCGACACAGGCCAGGGTCACGTCGGGGTCGGCGGCGCGCAGCGCCTCGGCGGTCGCCACCATGGGCGAGATGTGCCCGGCCGTGCCGCCGCCGGCGAGGATGATGCTGACCACGCCGACCTCCTAACCCCGTCCGTCCACCACCGCGGTGACGCGCGCCTTGTTGGCGCTGCGACGCCGCGCCAGCACCTTACGTGCTGCGGGCTCCTGCCGGGCGCACGACACAAGGAGTCCCACGGCGGCCATGGTGGCCAACAGACTGGACCCACCGTACGAGACGAACGGAAGCGTCACCCCGACGACAGGCAACAACCGGAGCACGACGGCCATGTTGAGTGCGGCCTGGATGAGGAACCACGCGCCGATTCCAGCGGACACGTGGCGGCAGAACGGGTTGTCGCAACGAGCAGCGATGCGGAACGCGGTCGCGACGAGGACGGCGAACAGGAAGATGACCACGATCGTGCCGACGAGCCCGAACTCCTCGCCGATGACCGCGAAGACGTAGTCGCTGTGCGCCTCGACGAGCATGCCCCACTTCTGCTTCGAGTTGCCCAGTCCGACGCCCCACCAGCCGCCCGACGCCAGCGCGTACATCGCCCGCAGCGGCTGCGCGTTGATGCCCTCGATGTCGCTCGCGGGGTTGAGGAAGCCGATGATGCGGCTCATGCGGTTCGGGGAGAATACGGTCATCCCGGCGATGAGGAGTCCAGCGGCGCTCGCGCCGGCGACCAGCAGCCGCAAGGGCGTCCCGGCGAGGAACAGCACCAGGGTGATCATCAGCGACAGCACCATCGCGGTCCCGACGTCTTTCTGCAGCAGGACCAGGCCGATGACCGCGCCGGAGAACATGAGGTACGGGACCAGCTCCTTGGGCCTGCCGAGCAGCTTCTCCTTATGGGTGAGCTGATCCGCCCCCCACAGCAGGAGCGCGAGCTTCGCGAACTCCGATGGCTGCAGCCGCGTCCAGGACGAGCCGAACTGGACCCAGTTCCGGTTGCCGTTCACGGTGACCCCGAGCGGTGTGAACGTCAGCATGAGCAGGATCAACGTGACGATGAGGGCCGGCCACCCGATCGAGCGGAGAAGTCGCGGCGACAGACGCGTCAGCAGCCAGGCCGCGCCGAGCCCGATGACCAGGAACATCACCTGACGCTTGGCGAAGTAGTACGGGTCGCCGTAGTTGACTTCGGCGTACACGCTCGATGCCGAGAGCACCATGAGCACGCCCAGACCCATCAACAAGCCGGTGGTCGTGAGCACCAGGTAGAGGCTGGCCAGCGGAGTGTCGAGCGCGTGACGGATGAGGCCCTTGTTGTGAGCGCCTGATTCGGTACGGACCGTCCTGGGGGAAGTGAGGACTGTCATGAGGCGACCTCAGCCGGTCCCGGTCGGAAGTCGTCTGACGGCGGCCACGAATGCGTCGCCCCTCGCGTCGTAGCCCGAGTACATGTCCTTCGAGGCGCATCCGGGTGCGAGGAGGACGGTGTCACCGGGCTGTGCCAGGGAGCACGCAGCGCGTACCACCTCGTCCATCGCCCCAGTGTCGGCGCTGTCCACGACGATCACGGGGACGTCGGGCGCGTGTCGGGCGAGGGCCTGGCGGATGTGCTCGCGATCGACCCCCAGCAGCACGGCTCCCCGCAGCCGATCCTTGTGGCGGGAGACCAGCTCGTCGAACGAGGTGTTCTTCGCCTGGCCGCCCGCGATCCAGACCACCGGCGAGAAGGCCCGGAGCGAGCTGTCGGCCGCATGGGGGTTCGTCGCCTTGGAGTCGTCGACCCAGCGGATCCCGTCGAGCTCGGCGACGGTCTGGATCCTGTGACCGCCGATCGTCAGCGATTTCAGGCCCTGGGCCACGGCTGCCGACGGCACACCGAACGAGCGCGCGAGGGCCGCCGCCGCGAGGGCGTTGGCAATGTTGTGGGGAGCGTTGGGTACGACGTCGGCGACCTTTGCGAGCTCGATCGCCGAGTCCCGACGCTGCGGGATGAACGCACGATCGACGAGCAGGTCGTCGACGACGCCGAGCATCGAGATCGCCGGGACGCCGGTCGTGAAGCCGATGGCCCGCGCGCCCTCGGTGACGTCCGCCTCCTCGACCATCCGCTCGGTCGCCGGAGCCTCGACGTTGTACACGCACGAGTGGGTGACGTGGCGGTAGATGAGGGCCTTGTCCGCGCCGTACGCATCCATCGGCTCCGCGTGCTCCGACCAGTCGGCGCTGTCCTCGTACCACTCGAGGTGGTCCTGCTCGAAGTTGAGGACGGCCGCCGAGTGCAGGGCGAGCGAGTGGGTCCAGTGCAGCTGGAAGCTCGACAGCTCGACCGCGTACACGTCGTACGTGACGTCGTCGGCCATGGCCTCGAGGACCGGCCGTCCGATATTGCCCACCGCCGCGGCGCGATGGCCGGCCGCGAGCAGCATGGACTCGAGCATCTGCGTGGTCGTGGTCTTGCCGTTCGTGCCGGTGACGGCCAGCCACGGTACGACCCGGTCGGGCTGCTGCAGCCGCCATGCAAGCTCGATGTCGCCCCACACCGGTATCCCCCGCCTCGACGCGTCCGCGAGAAGGGGTGACGACGGCCGGGCTCCCGGGGAGGTGATGACGAGGTCGATGCCGTCGGGCAGGACCGTCGGGGCGCCAGGTCCCATGAGGACGCTCGCGCCCAGTACCTCGAGCATCGTGCCTGCCTCGGCGAGGGAGGCCGAGGCCGCCGACTCGACGACGACGATCGACGCGCCGCGCGACAGCATGGCGTCGGCCGCGGCCACGCCCGAACGTCCGAGACCGAGCACGAGCACGGTCGCCTCGTGCCACGGAGACAGGCCGTCAGCCTGGTCCAGCCATGCGATCACTGAGCCGCCACCCACTCGGTGTAGAACAACCCCATCCCCATGGCGACGGCGAGGCCGCAGAGGATCCACATCCGTACGACCACGGTGATCTCGCCCCAGCCGAGCGCCTCGAAGTGGTGATGCATGGGCGCCATCCGCCACAGGCGTTTGCCCTTGGTGAGCTTGAAGTAGCCGACCTGCGTGACCACCGACAGGCTCTCGAGGACGAACATGGCGCCGATCACCGCGCTCAGCAGCTCCGTGCGGGACATGATCGCCAGTGCCGCCACCGCGCCGCCGATCGCAAGGGATCCGGTGTCGCCCATGAAGATCCTGGCCGGGTTGGCATTCCACCAGAGGAAGCCGAACAGGGCGCCGGCGATCGCGATCGCGAACAGCGCCAGGTCCGAGGGGTTGCGCACCTCATAGCAGCGTGGACCGATCGTCGACGCCCTGCCGCACCACTGTCCGGACTGCCAGACATTGAGGATCACGTACGCGGCGAACACCATCGTCGCCACGCCCGAGAGCAGGCCGTCGAGACCGTCGGTGAGGTTCGACCCGTTGGAGAACGACGCGATGATGAACATCATCCACAGCATCGCGACGAACGTGGGCAGTGTGAGCGCAGGGATGTCGCGCAGGAACGACACCGCGCTGGAGGCCGGCGTGACGCCGCGATGGTCGGGGAACATCAGGCTGAGGATCGCGAAGACCAGCCCGATCACGCCCTGGAGGATGAGCTTCGCCATCACGTTGAGGCCGAGCGAGCGCGCCCTGCGGATCTTGGTCCAATCGTCGAGGAAGCCGACGAAACCCAGACCGACGAACAGGAACACGGCCAGCAGACCCGACGCTGACACCGGACGCCAGAAGATGAGGTGCGAACCGAAGTAGCCGAGGACGACCGCGACGATGAGGATGAGGCCGCCCATCGTCGGCGTGCCGCGCTTGGTGTGGTGCTCGGTGGGACCGTCGTCGCGGATGAACTGCCCGTAACCGCGCCGCGACAGGAACTCGATGAGGAATCGGGTGCCGAACAGGGTGATCGTCATCGCGATGGCCCCGGCGGTGAGGATGCTCAGCACGGTGCCTCCAGCAGGTCGGCGGCGACCGTCTCCAGGCCCACGCCGCGGGAGGCCTTGACGAGTACGACATCGCCGGGACGCAGCCCAGCCAGCTGGGCGAGAGCCTCGGACTTGTGGGTGAGCCGCAGCGCATCCACGCCCTCGGCCGCGGCACCCGAGACCAGATGCTGGGCCTGTGCGCCGACGGCCAGCACCAGCACGGCTCCCAAAGCGGCGGCGTAGCGTCCGATGCTCGTGTGCTCGCTCGCGGTGTCCTCCCCGAGCTCGAGCATGTCGCCGAGTACCACGAAGAGCTTGGCGCCCGGGCTGGTGGCCCGCCTGGCCGCCACCATCCGCGCGGCCGTGTCGAGCGCGGCACGGGTCGAGTCCGGGTTGGCGTTGTACGCGTCGTTGACGATCGTCACGCCGTCGGATCGGTCGCGCACCTCCATGCGCCAGGGCGAGCGCGACGTCGCGGTGGACAACGCCCCCGCGATCACGTCAAGGGACAGGCCCAATGCGACCGCTGCGCCTGCGGCGCTCAGGGCGTTGCTCACCATGTGGAGGCCTGTGACCTGCAGCTGGACCGGCTGCGGCGTCTGCGCTGTCGCGTGCAGCGCGAAGCGGTACCGCTCCCCGTCGTCGGGTCGTACGTCCTCGGCCCAGACCCCGTGCTCGCCGCCCGGGTCTCCGGCGGCGGACACGAGAAGCACCTGCCCGTGCGTGCGCGAGGCCATGGCCAGCACCCGCTCGTCGTCGGCGTTCAGTACGGCCCATCCGGTCGCCGGTACGGCCTCGACGAGCTCACCCTTCGCCTCCGCGATGGCCTCGACGCTGCCGAACTCCCCGAGATGCGCCGTACCGACGTTGCACACCACACCGACGTCCGGCGGGACGATCCCCGTGAGGCTCCGGATGTGTCCCGGCCCGCGCGCGCCCATCTCGACGACGAGGAACCGGGTCTCGGGACCGAGCGTGAGCGCGGTCAGCGGCGTACCGATCTCGTTGTTGAACGACCCACGAGGCGCCACGGTGTCACCGTCAGCCTCGAGCACCTGAGCGAGGAGATCCTTCGTGCTGGTCTTTCCGGCCGACCCGGTGATCGCCGCGACGCGAAGCCCGCGCTCGCGCGCAGCGGCCACCTGGACGCGGGCCAGGTCGGCGAGAGCGGTGAGCGGGTCGTCGACGACGACCTCGGCGAGCGGTGCACCGGTCGCGTGGCCCACGAGTGCCGCGGCGGCGCCAGCAGCTGCTGCGGCGGCCACGAAGTCATGCCCGTCGGTACGCTCACCCGGCAGCGCGACGAACAGCGAGCCGGGGGTCGCGAGCCGCGAGTCGATGACGACATCAGGGCCGATCAGGGCGTGCGCATCATCCGTACCGAACGTTCCCGAGACGGAACGAGCGATGGCTGCCAGGGGCGTCAGCTCCACGTACGCACTCCTTGTCGCAGCCGGGCCCACTCCTCGCGGACCACGTCGGTGTCCTTGAACGCCGTCACGCTACCCCGCATCTCCTGGCCGTGCTCGTGACCCTTGCCGAGTACGGCCACGACGTCGCCTGGGCGGGCCCCTTCCAGGGCACGCCGGATGGCACGTCGACGGTCGCCGCCGTCGACCACCTCGCACCGCGCGGCACGGCTGTCGGGTGCTGCCGTGTCCCGGGCGTGTCGTGCTCCCTCAAGGATCGCGTCGCGGATCGCCGCAGGGTCCTCGGTACGGGGATTGTCGTCGGTCACGACGAGCAGGTCGCTGCCCTGGACCGCGACCGCGCCCATCGGTCCTCGCTTGAAGTGGTCACGGTCGCCGCCGCAGCCGAGCACGCACACCGTCCTGTGGTCGTTGAGCGCGGCGAGGGCGGCCGCGACGGCCTCCGGCGTGTGCGCGAAGTCGACGTACACGTCGGGCGCGTCGTCGCCCAGGTCGACGCGCTCGAGCCGTCCAGGGATCGTGACGTCGGCGAACCCGCCGATCGCGTCCTCGAGAGCCACGTCGCCGGCCCGCAGCATCGCGACGGCCGTGACCACATTGCGGACGTTGTGGCTGCCCAGAAGTCTCAGCACCACGTCGAGATGGCGGTCCGGGAGGTCGATCGCAACCCGCTGGCTTCCGCCCGGGAGCCTCTCCACCGACGTGGCCCTGACGTCCCCGCCGTCGCCGGTCGTCAGCAGCGGGGTCCCGGCCGCGCTGACCCGTGCCGCGAGCTCGCCTCCCCAGTCGTCGTCGGTTGCGACGACCGCGGACCGCGCCTGGCCGGGCAGGAAGAGCCTGGCCTTCGCCTCGAAGTAGTCCTCCTGGGTCGGGTGGAAATCGCGGTGGTCCCAGCCGAGGTTGGTGAATCCAGCCACGTCGAACGTCACCGCATCGACGCGGTGCATCGCCAGCGCGTGGCTGGAGACCTCCATGATGACTGTGTCCGCTCCGCGCTCCACCATCACGGCGAGCAACGCCTGGAGGTCGGGCGATTCAGGTGTCGTGACCGTGGTCCGGCTCATCGGGATGGTCTGGGCGCCCACGCGAACCCCGATCGTACCGATCGTGGCGACGGTCCGGCCGGCAGCCGTGAGGGCAGACGCCAGCAGGTACATGGTCGTCGTCTTGCCGTTGGTGCCCGTGATCCCGTACGTCTGCATCCGGCTCGCGGGTCGCCCGTACACCTCGGCCGCCCAGGCGCCGATCGCCTGCCTCGGCTCGGCGACGACGATCACCGGGACGCCGAGGTCGCCCGTCAGCGCGGCACCCGCCTCGTCGGTCACCACCGCGACGGCGCCGGCGCCCACCGCGGCACCGGCGTAGCGCGCACCATGCGTCACCGCGCCCGGCAACCCCACGTACAGGTCACCGGCGCACACCGCACGCGACGACATCGACACGCCGGTGACGCGCACTGACGGTGCACCCGGTACGAGGTCGGCCAGGTCGGCGCCATGAGGCTGCACA
>Ga0209429_10002603_pt1 | contig 10559 bp, 8 predicted proteins | sample BarGraNGADG00212_3_FD_184493 | JGI IMG/M metagenome (GOLD analysis project Ga0209429, IMG submission 184493) | Arctic peat soil microbial communities from Barrow, Alaska - Barrow Graham LP Ref core NGADG0004-212 (SPAdes) (version 2) | ecosystem: Environmental > Terrestrial > Soil > Wetlands >... | reverse complement strand
AGTGCTTCACCTACTGAAATCACCCTTTTTGATCCGGATTCTACGCGATATCCACGCGAATGCGCAGGTGTGCGCACCTGATCACTACCTCTTTTCAACGAATATACCTCCAACCATATTGAAATACCAAACATTTACCCTATGTTAAGTTAACATTCCTATGATACAGCAAGGTTACCGGTGTGACAATCCTTCATTGCGGAACATTATCCCCGGTGTTTTCACCGGAAGCTGCTGTGACGCTGTCCTGCTTATCTGTATAACGGTAAGAATTGCCGTAATTCTCAATTCTTATCTCGACACCCTTAGTATTTGCATATATCGTATTTGACATCATTTCATTATATACTTCCGGAGGCGAATTTTCCGGAATGATAAGAATCAGTACACGCCCGGATATTTGTCCGCTCTCTATTTGAATGCCGTCTTTCCCCCAGGGCTCCTCCGTTCCATCGAATCCTGACAGTTCGTCTATGAATTCTTCAACATTTGCGGTCAGTGATCCTGCCGACTGATATCCGGGGGCCGTCAGATCCACACTTTTTATCGAGGCTGCCGTACCGTTATCCCATATGGCAATTACAGGATAACTTACCGGAAGATTGCTTCCAAATGCAGTCCTCAGCGTAAGCCCGCGTTCGAAATTACCTAAAAGCCATACCTTATCTTCCTGCGTTGTTTCTGTCTTTGTCACAGGAAGTGTCAGCTCAAGATCACCAAAAATCGGGACGGCGCTCACTATACTCTTATCCGCCGGTCCAAAAAGCGTATTCCACTGATAATAGACGTACAGCCAGATTACTTTTCCGGATGCGTCATAATCCACATATACACTGACATTCTGTATCCGGCTATGCAGAAGTGTCTCCGACGAATTATATGAGGCAAATGTATTTACTATACGGTTGCGGATTCCCTCCCCGAAAAGAAGCGTTCCCAACACATCTCCCCCCTCAATCCCGAATTCTTCCAGAATTGCACCGATTCCGCCCGCAGCACCCGTCAGGATTTGACCGACCCCCGCCGCAACTGTATCTGTCTGCGTACCGCCGGTATCCGGGGAAGCACTGTTGATATACTCGAGGGCTTCTCCTGCAAGGTCAATACCCGCTCCCGCTATAGGGACCGCAACAGAAAGTTCCTGTGTCACCTGATCAACTGCGCATGAAAAAAGAATATCCGCCCGTGCGCATGAAATTGCTGTAAGCATAAAAGCGCCAAGCAGCAAAAAAACCGGTGCCGTAATTGCAGTCTCCAAAATAATGGATCCTATTCTGGGTCCCATTGCATTATCCGGACGTGTACGCATCATATTTGTCCTCCATAATGAATTGGTTGCCCCTGTAGTCTACAGATAGGCGTATGCCTGTGTACAAATCATTACCGCAGTCTTTATTCAGTATGGTCATAATTCTTGACAGTTTCCATTCGGAAGGGACAGCCATCAGAAAAAAGCCGATATAGTCTCTATAATCTGTCAGTAAAGCATCCTGAAGGACTTCATAATCAGATAATGCACTGTGATCAAAGAGTACAACACTATCTCCTTCCGCAAGCTTCATCAGATCTGCAAACCCTTGTCCGAGAGCCCATACGTACAGGACGGCAAATTGAAGAATTGCAGGATCAACTGAAATCGTTCCGGCCGAGACAACTCCAATGGCCGTGCTCAATATCTCGGCTATTTCCTTTGCTTTCTCCATTTTCTCCGTGTCGACAAGATATGCCCCGAAATTTGCAATGATACGCATATCGTAAACAAGAATCTTCGCTGCGCCGAAGGAAGCGGTCTCATTATCAATACCTGTCAGGATATATTCCAGATCACCGCGATTACTGCCGTGAATATCAGTAAACGGAACGCCGAGAAGATTTGCTTCCGGAACTTCCGTATCGCCGTCCTTCTCATTTATTATATTGGAATCAAAAAAGGAGACCGCATATTCTGTAACCATGATGTCGTCAACTACATCCGGCAATTCAAAATTCATATAATTATCTGCATAACCCATGATCAGTGACAAATTATCAGGATTCATAATATCGTCCGCACTGCTGTCTGCTGTCCCGCCTTGAAGATATAGTGTTGTATTTCTTTGCATCACCTCCTGAAATGATTGGGAAAATTCCTCAATTTCCTTAATTTTACCGGTAACGTCGATTGCCTCTGCGACAGATACGGCGCTGTTAATGACCCCTCCCCATTTATCTTTTTGATCAAGGAAGCTCTTGACATATGTTAACCATTCGGATGATTTCGAGCCTTGTGCCTTTTGAAAAATCTGACTGTCTGTTATCTCTTTGATCACGCCCTTCAGGCGAGTCAGTATTTCTCCGGCTGCAACCGCAGGCATACGGATTTTCATATAATCGGAAATTCCGGTCTTTAAATCCGAAGACGTCAGTATACCGGAAGGTTCTGCTGTCAGTACAGCATCATCGCTGCCTGAAAAACAGCTGTTGAACACTGCGGAACTGACAGAAGATGCATCCACCCCGTACAAGCCATAATGATCAAGAAGAGACTGGTTGTAATTGCCAAGAATCTGTGAGATCTGAAGACGCATACATCGCTGCAGATCTGCCTCATACGCCCTCACACGCGCTGCATAATAGAGAATGCCTTCCGTGAGAACGACTGCAGACAGAATAATGCAAAGGAATATACTCACGCCTCCGCACCGTCCGAATAATTTATGCTTTTTCACGGGGATGTCACCCCCTCAGTCAGGATCTTCCCTGAATCTTCGACCGCCCGTACAAAAAAGTGCATTCGCTCCGGAGACACACTGATAATATCATACGAATGGTCTTCGTATATCAAGGTCTTCTTAATATAAATACTGCGGCATTCTGCTGACAGCTGTATAGCTGACGCCTTAAAAGCAGCCGTTTCCGATGCTTCCTGATATAACACGGGGCCGGACGAAATGAGAAAAACAATTCCTGCCAGAACGATTGGAAAAGCAATAGCTGTCTCAAGCGTATGGGACATATAAATCACCTCCTGGTAAAGATTTTACCAAGAGGTGATTCATCAGAATCATTAATTTTCCGACAATCGGCGGCATTTTCCGACAATCGTTTACAAAGGATTTTTCATCGAAGCTCGGCTCCGAGTTCCTTGTTAAGGGCCGCAAGAATATCATTATATGCAGTCTGAATATCAGCATCCGTAAGCGTACGTTCAGGGGAACGGAAAATCAGGTTGTATGCTACTGATTTTTTGGATTCACCTATCTGCGCACCGGTATATACATCGAAAAGAGAGTATGACTCGATGAATTTTCCGCCCCTCTTTTTCAATATTTTCTCAATGGATCCCACGGGAATGCCAGAATCAAGAATAACCGCAATGTCACGGGTGATTCCGGGAAATTTCGGAAGGGGCGCGTAGGCACGTTTGGGCGTGGCAGCTTCAATCACAGACTGTACTTCAAGCAGCAGAAGAACAGTCATTTCCGGTGCTTCAAAATGATCTGCAGCCTGCGGATGTACATAACCTATGTGTCCGCACGGTCTGCCGTTGATTAAAACAGATGCAGCACGGCCTGGATGCAGGTAACTGATATCGCTTACGGTCTCAAAAGAGCAGTTTTTAATTCCAAGATTGCCGCAGAGCTCTGTAACGACACCTTTCATCGTATAAAATGCATCTGCCTGGTTTGCCAAAGCTTCAAGGTCATAAGAAAAAGCAGCAAGCATCCGCTTCTCTTCCGGAAGCTTCGCTATATCTTCATCAGGCAGGTAGACGTAAGCAATTTCAAAAATAGATGCTGTTTTGACCGACCGGCTGCTGTTAAGGGCTGCAATCCTGAGCATGGACGGGACCATGGATGTCCGCATGACGGAATAATCTTCCCCAAGCGGATTTGAGATAACAACCTGGCGGCGGCTGGGGTCTTCTGCAGGAAGCATTAACTTATCCATCTCTTTAGGACTCTCAAATGAATAGGTAATCGCTTCAAAGAATCCCTGTGCAACCATAACGTCCTTGATTTTTTCAACGGTAAGCTGTGCGGGCGTCCGTCCTCCGAGAGTTGTCTGTTTGCCGGAAAGAAGGGTCGGCTCAATACGGTTATAACCGTAAAATCTGGCAACTTCTTCGGCAATATCTGCGTCACATGCCAGATCGGGACGGAATGTCGGTGCCGTGCAGATTTTATTCCCGTTGACATCATGAATATAACATCCGAGCTTCTCCAGTGTATCCTTCATAAAGGTGTATTCAATATCTGTTCCGAGAAATGCATTGATTTTTTCAACGGAAAACGGAATGCGCACAGGCGTCTTCGGTGTAGGAAATATGTCGATGATTCCTTTACTGGCTTTGCCGCATCCAAGGATCTCAACAAGTTCACATGCGCGGTTCAGTGCACGAAGCGCATTGTCCGGATCAAGGCCCTTTTCATAGCGGGAAGAGGCTTCTGTCCTAAGTCCGTTCTTTACCGCTGTCTGGCGGACACTGTATGAGTCAAAAGTCGCGGATTCAAACAGTATCGCTTTTGTTTCCTGCTTGACATCAGAGTGTTCACCGCCCATGACTCCGGCTATAGCGCATACTTTTTCCTCATCTGCGATAACCAGCATTGAATCGTCAAGCACACGGTCAATTCCGTCAAGTGTTCGTATTTTCTCCTGGTTTTCAGCTGTACGGACAATGATATGACGTCCGGCAAGATATTCAAGATCAAACGAATGCATCGGCTGCCCAAGCTCCAGGCAGACATAATTCGTAATATCGACAATGTTGTTGATAGGCCGCATCCCGGCATCCCGAAGTCTTCTCTGCATCCATTCCGGGGACGGACCTATGCAGACATCCTCAACAGTACGCGAACAATAGCGGTAGCAAAGTGCAGGCGCAAGTATGTCAACCTTTGCCATATCCGCGCTGTTTCTTAGTCCTTCTTCCCTGACAGAAGGTGTCAGCGGAGTGAAAACGCCGCCAAGCGTAATGGCAGCTTCTCTCCCGAGGCCTTCTATGGAAAAGCAGTCCGGCCTGTTGGATGTGATTTCAAAATCAATTGTAGTGAATCCAAGACCAAGATATTCTTTGATATCCATGCCAATCGGTGTGTTATCAGGCATGCGCCACAGGCCGTTTTCCACAGCGCCCTCAAAATCAGACGGAGAAAAGCCCAGCTCCTGAATGGAGCAGCACATTCCGTTACTCTCTATACCGCGAAGCTTGCCCTTTTTGATTGCAAGACCTCCCGGAAGCTTTGCTCCGGCGATTGCGACCGGGCAAATCATTCCCGCGGCAACATTAGGCGCTCCGCAGACAATCTGAAGAACACCGCCAAGTTCAGGACGGCCCATATCAACCAGGCATACAATAAGGTGATCCGAATCCTGATGCGGAACAAAGGAAATGATCTTACCCGTGTAAACGCTCTGAATATCATCACCGCTGGTGATGACGCCTTCCACTTTTGATCCGGAAAGAGTCATCATCTCGCAGAAATCATGCGTAGGAACATTAATATCCGTAAAATCCTTAAGCCACTCTATTGGTGCTTTCATTAGTAAAACCTCCTGCGGGCGGATGCCCGGTTGATAGCATTTCTATACATACCTGAACCTGGAAATAATCTGAACCGGTGATTATCCGTACGGATAATCTTATTTGAATTGACGCAGGAAACGAATATCGTTCTCAAAAAGATTGCGGATATCGTCAATTCCAAAACGGCCCATAGCCGTACGCTCCACGCCGATGCCAAAGGCAAATCCGCTGTATATTTCGGGATCAATGCCGCAGCCGGCCAATACTTCAGGATGAACCATACCGGCGCCGAGCACCTCTACCCAGCCTTCCTGCTTGCATACACGGCAGCCTTTGCCGCCGCATGACCAGCAGGTAAGATCGACTTCACAGGATGGTTCTGTAAACGGGAAATGATGCGGACGCAGGCGCATTTTTGTATTCTCCCCGAAAAGCTTCTGTGCAAAAAGCTGCAGCGATCCGACAAGATCCCCCATTGTTACGCCTTTATCAACCACCAGACCTTCGATCTGGTGAAAGATCGGGGAATGGGTGCTGTCAAGTGCATCCATACGATATACTTTACCGGGGCAGACAATCTTTATCGGAGGTTTGGTTGTCTCCATGACGCGCACCTGTACCGGGGATGTCTGCGTACGGAGAAGAATATTTTCAGTAATATAGAAAGTATCCTGCGTATCTCTTGCAGGGTGTCCTTTCGGAAGTCTCAATTTCTCAAAATTGTAATGATCAAACTCAACTTCCGGCCCCTCGGCGATTACATATCCGAGGCCAAGGAATACATCACAGATTTCATCGATAGCCTTATACATGGGGTGCCTGCCGCCCATAACAACCGGTTTGGCCGGCAATGTGACATCGATTGTCTGAGATGCGAGCTGCGTCTCTTTTTCATGTGCCAGGATTCCTGACAAATGTGCTGCGAGTGTCTCTTCCATCTCGGCACGAATATCATTGGCCAGCTGACCGATGACCGGTCTTTCTTCAGGCGACAGGGAACCCATGGCACGAAGGACAGCAGTAAGCTCTCCTTTTTTTCCAAGATAGCGAATACGTAAAGAATCAGCTTCAGCCGAAGTATTCACAGATAAAACCTGAACCTTGAACTCCTTCTGTATTGATAATAATGATGTTTTCAAATCACTCATCAGAAACCTCCCGGAAGTGTTTATCGTTATAATTATACAATCTTACATGAATCAGGGCGGAATGCATAGATTGTCATCCAAAGCAACTTCAAATGATATCATCGCATTTCTATGCTGTAAAGTAGGGGTTGTTTGTTTTCTCGTATCCCATTGTAGTCGCTTGTCCGTGACCCGGCAGGACAAAGACATCATCAGGCAGCCTTGAAAGCCTTTGAATTGAATTCATCATATCGGGCATACTTCCTCCGATATCGGTTCTTCCAACTGAACCGGCAAACAATGTATCCCCGGAGAACAGATATTTCCTGACTCCGTCCGGTGTATTCAGCGTAAACAAAAGACATATGGAGCCTTTGGTATGACCGGGAGTATGAATTACCGTCATAGTAAAGTCGTCCTTCGTCTTGATTTCAAAATCACTGGCCGTAAGAACTTCACCGTCTTTGAGTCCGCAGACCGGTGGTGAAATAGATAAAGCCGGGAAAAACGGGGAGGAGCTATTGAATGCAGGATCCAGAATGGATTGGATTTCATCCTCATACGCGAGAAGAATGCTTCCTGTCAGGGCGCGGATATTCTCCGCTTCTACGATGTGATCATAATGGGAATGGGTGCAGATAATACCGCACACATTGATTCCATCGAGTCCCAGCATGTCAAAGGAAACACATGGGTCAATTATTATTGCATCAGATTCAAAAGCAATGATATATAGATTGGCCTGCAGCGGTCCGAACGGATATGTACGAATTTCCATAAATGCCTCCTGGCTGATAAGATGAAAAAAGGAATGCAGGCTGCATTCCTTCTTGCAAAATTCATAATAAATCTGACATCAGGTACGGATAAGCTCTCTCCAGTCAAGATCGCCCCTGTCTATTGCAAGAATAAGTATTTCTGCGGATGCGAGGTTGGTCGCATAAGGAATACTGTTATAATCGCATGCTTTGAGTAAAGCATTAGGTTCATCGTAAAAGGGAATCTGTGTATCCCTTAAGTAAACCACAGAGTCTATTTCATTAAACATCGCCCTGGATGCGAGCTGATCGAATCCCGCAGCGTAATCCATTGATAAGCCGAATACTTTGAGTTCCGCAGCCGCCTCAAGAAATGTTGCCGTATTATTCATGGAATACAATTCATGCTTGGCGAGAAGCTGTCGATAGGCAATGCAGAAATTGACAAGCAGCTCATTTTTGCGATTATCCGCCAAAAGGACTATCTTCATAAACTAACCCTCCCGCATTGACCAATTTTGTTCACACTTATTGTACAAATACTTATGGGAATCCGCAAGGGAATCCGGCAAACTATACTAAACAAATCGTTATTATGCTGCCGTATTCGGTTCACGGGAAAATCAGATCGCTGTATTTGTACGTTTTGAGCCGGTGAACCGGTCATTATGTCCCCGTTTCCGTAACTGAACCCGGTGTAGGTGTATTTGTAATCAGAGGAATATCCCCAATCGCTGCATCCGAATTAATAACATCACCGTTTCCGGGATCGGACAGTCCAAAATAAGCCAGTAAAAGCTTCTTGGCAATGATTGACGTTGATGATCCCCACTCACCCTTTTCGACAACGATCGCAATGGCTATCTGCGGATCATCTGCCGGCGCATAGCACACAAAGAGTCCATTGGAACGCTCCATATTAACGTATTCAAATCCAGTCTCAGCAGTTCCTGTCTTACAGGCAATGGTGACCGGCAGATCACTTAAGTATTTATTGGCTGTTCCCTGACTGTCCGTAATGACTGCCTTCATCCCCTCCTTGATCACATCAAGCGTCGACTGTGAAATATTCAGCGGGGTAACCTCCGTAGATCCGGAATACAGAACTGTCCCGTCTTCGGCAGTAACGTCTTTTATAACATGAGGCGTTACCATGGTATTTGTTGCAAGTGCTGCGGTATAACGGGCGAGCTGAAGAATCGTAAAACAATTGTCAAACTGCCCGATTGAACTTTGTGCAGTATCTGCAGGGAACCATGTCTTATCTTCAATTTTTGGACGAAGGAGGCGCTTTGTCTCGCGGCTTGCCCTTATCCCGGTAATCTCTCCGGGCAGGTCGACTCCGCTCAATTCTCCGAGCCCAAGGGTCTCGCCCCACTTGTCAATTGCATCAATTCCTGTTTCGACTCCAAGAAGCTGAAAATATATGTTGCAGGATGTAGCAAGTCCGCGCTGCAAAGTAAGCGGCCCGTGCCCCCCATTGGGGAACTCATGGCATCTGAATAACCAGTCACCGATATAAATCGGACTCTTACAGGTTCTTATACTGTTATTGGGCGAAATAATACCTGTCTCCAGTGCGGCAGCTGCTGTAACCATTTTGAATGTAGATCCCGGAGCATACTGTGCCTGAATCGCACGATTGAAAAGAGGTTTATCGTCATCCGTCTGTTCAGCATAGTCTCCAAGACCAAGATAGTATTTAATCTGTTCTTTTGCCTGAGCGTCGCCCTCCATTGCCAGAACAAAGTCACTCGGGTCAAAATTCGGGTATGAAACCATGGTGAGAATTGCACCTGACTTAACATCAAGAACAACAACCGCGCCGGCTGATGCTGTTGCATATCCGGTAGGATTGGCCGTTTCTTCTGCAGCCGCAGCTGCAATATAGTCCTTCAGTGCATCCATGGCGACCTTTTGAAGCCTGGAATCAATTGTCAGGGTTACATCCGCTCCGGGAACAGGGTCCGTCCCGATACTTTCAGGGAAAAATGTTCCCGCATCCTGATCCACGGCATTCCAGATGTTATATGCTTTTGTTCCGGACTGTCCGTGCAGATAACGCTCCATCTGGGCTTCCATTCCGATTTGTCCAATGATGTCATCCAGTGAATATCCCATGTTGGACAGGATCGCAAGCCGCTCCTGTGATATCTTTCCTACATAACCAATGATGTGTGAAGAAATCTCCGCCTGCGGAGAATACACTCTCCGGAAATCTTTACCGGAAATAATCCCCATATATTTATAATTCTGTTCGAGCAGCAAATTGATAAGCTCCTGAGGAACATCCGTGGCAATTTTGATTGGAATACCGGTGGTAAACGCCCAGTTATCAGCAAATATCTGATACCTTATCAGAAGAATCCGATATGCCTCTTCAGCGGAATAAGCCTTATCAATTTTAAATTTTTCACGAAGATACAGGAAGAATATCTGGGGATCGCTTTTTACATTTGTATCCGTATATGTCACAACAGAATCCGTTGTCGATTCCTTCAGTGCGAAAAGATTTGTGCTTACCTGCCACGCCGTTATTTCGTCAGCTGTTTTCTGAAATGTATACGGGTCAATTGTTATGTAGTCAGAAAGACCGGCGACCGGAACCACATTGTATTCATCGAATAAATACGAAAGGTCCAGCAGCATGGCATTAAGCTTTACATCACTCATATCCGCATCAGCAATCAAGAGCGTATTTACTTCTTCCGTTGATGCAAGCATAACGCCGTTGCAGTCCATAATATCCCCGCGCGGTGCCGTAACGGTATATTGCCGGGATATTCCGTCCGATGCGCTAAGAATATTGTCCTTGATGTTGGAGAATTGCAGCGAAGCAGTCATTACCAGGATAATAATGCCAAGAGTACTCAGAATCATTCCCATAACAGCATACCGACTTGTAACAAAAGACCGGACTGCCGTTGCAGCACCATGTTTCTCTACGGTACCGGTATCGACATGATCCTGATCAAATACATAAATTCCGTCATCCTTTATCTGATTCGCCATACTTCCTCCGTCGCCATTTTATCCTCATCCGCTTTTCTTTTTTCATCTCTGCGATAGGGACCCAAATAATAAAGCAGAAGAATCATCGGAAAAGAAATAGCAAGATTAATTGCAATCTGCGGCAAAATACTATCAAGCATGATTGTACTGAGC
>Ga0209429_10002602_pt1 | contig 10561 bp, 9 predicted proteins | sample BarGraNGADG00212_3_FD_184493 | JGI IMG/M metagenome (GOLD analysis project Ga0209429, IMG submission 184493) | Arctic peat soil microbial communities from Barrow, Alaska - Barrow Graham LP Ref core NGADG0004-212 (SPAdes) (version 2) | ecosystem: Environmental > Terrestrial > Soil > Wetlands >... | reverse complement strand
CTGCCCGGCGCCGGGAGCGCCCCGGGCGCAAGGACTTTGTCGAGGTTCGTGAGCGACACGTCGCGCCCGCCGATCGTCCACGACCCGCCCCGGGCGGGCATGGCGTCCAGGGCGGCCAGCTCCTCGGCGGTTGCCGGAGCGAACGCCAACGGCAGTGGAGGAGCCGGCGCCTCCTCGATTGCCCGATTCGCGACCCGCGTGACGGCCGCGGGCCGGCCCGTCGACGACAGTGCCACGGCATGACCGGGCCGAGCCGCAACGCCGGCCTTCGTGAGGGCCTGGGCGGCCGCCTCCGGGCCCACGGCGTCCTGGCGTTCGACCGAGGCAGGGTCAACCTCGGGCGCCTCGTGGGTGAACGAGGCCTGGCGCACGATCCCGTCGCGGGACCAGCCGCCGATCTCGGCCCGGATCACGAGCTCGGGGGCTGCCCAGGCTGCGCCGGGCGTCCGTGCCAGCCCGTCGGGCGCGTCGTGGAACGGCGGGGCGTCGCGGACGCGTGCGTCGAGGGCCGCGCGCAGGCGGGCGCGGGTCGGCGTGTCGAGCCCGCTCCCGACACGCCCCGCGTACCGAAGGCGGCCCGCCTCCATCACGCCCACGATGAGCGCCCCAAGGTCGCGGTGGCTGCCCTGGCCCGGCACGTAGCCCGCCACGATCAGCTCCTGGGTCGGGCGAACCTTGAGCTTGAGCCACGCGGTCGAACGACGGCCGGCCTCGTACCGGCTGCGGCGGTGCTTCGCCATCGCGCCCTCGAGGCCCTGGGCGGCCGCAGCCGCGAAGAACGCGACGCCGTCGCGCGCAACGTGCCCGCCGAAGCGCACGCGCGGGTGCTCGCGGAGGACCAGGCGCAGGATCGCCTTGCGGTCCTCGAGCGGCACGTCCAAGTACGACCGGCCAGCGCACCAGGGCAGGTCGAAGGCCATGAAGACGAGCGGCGCAGCGCGGCCCGCCTCGCGCTCGGGGCCGCAGGTGGGGAGGTCGGACGCGCTGAAGCCACCGCCCAGGCGAGCCTGGAGGAGGCCGAAGTCGGGGCGCCCCTCCGGGTCGAGCGCGACCACCTCGCCGTCGACGATTGCCTCCGGCGCGGCGAGCCAGGTCGGCTTCGCGAGCAGCTCCGGGAAGAGGCGGCCCGCGTCGTGGCGGTTCCGCGTCCGGAGCGCGACGCTTCCGCCGCTCACGATCGCCTGGATTCGGTAGCCATCCCATTTCGGTTCGAAGAGCCAATCCTCGTCATCGAACGGGGCAGTCCCGGGCGTCGCGAGCATCGGCTCGACGAAGGTGGGCTGGGCGGCGATCCGGGCACCCGGCGGATCGAGCGAAGGGAGCGGCGCCGGGGCGGCGCGAGCGACGCCTGGAGGAACGCCGGCGGCCACCTCCTCGTTCGTCCGGTCGGTCCTGACCGACGCCGGGTGCGCCTCCGGGTCCCAGGCCGGGATCGCGTCCGGGCCGGCCTTGGCGATGAGGAGCCAGGCGGCGCCGTCGTCGGTCCCGCCCTCGCCGCGTCGACCACCGGCTCGCCCCCCAGCGTGCCCCGCCGTTCGCACGAGCGTGAAGCGGCCGGCAAGCTTCTCGCCCCGAAGCCGGAACTTCAGCTCGCCGGCGCGAATCGCTTCCCCGGGGTCCCAGGTCAGCTCCGGCTCGAAGGTTCCCCAGTCCCAGCAGATCGAATCGCCCCCGCCATACTCACCCGCCGGGATGACGCCCTCGAAGTCGAGGTACTCGATCGGGTGGTCCTCGGTCCGGGCGGCGAAGCGCCGCTCGTCAGGGTCGCGGGTCGGGCCCTTCGGGAGCGCCCACGACGCGAGGACGCCGTCGATCTCCAGGCGCAGGTCGTAGTGGAGCCGGCTGGCCCGATGGCGATGGACGACGAACCGGCCGCAGCCGCCGGGCGTTGCCCGGGTCGCCGGGGCCCCTGTAGCCGCCGGAGCCGCCGGAGCCGCCGGAGTCGCCGTCGTGCCCAGCTTTCCGGTCGCCGGCGGGCCGGGCGCAGGCTCGGGCGCAGGCTCGGGCGTCCGGGCGAAGTCGCGCTTCTGCCGGTAGCGGTCCAGCGACACGTGAGTGTTCCGCGTCCCTGGCGCGGTCAGAGCGGCAGGCGCCGGAGGACGGCGAGGAACGGTGGCAGCTCCCGCGGCGCCGCGACGACCGGGACGCGGTACCAGGCGTCGCGGGCGGGCCCGGGTCGCAGCGGCGCGTCCAGCCGACGTGCGGAGAGTGCCCGGAACCCGAGCGCGCCCAGGGCGGTCGCGACCGTGGTGCCGTCCCCGATGAACCCGCGCCCGGCAAGGCACCAGCTCGACGGACTCAGCAATGCGGCGAGCTCGCCGCGACGCTCGCCGAAGGGCAGGGCGGCGAGGGACGTGCCCTCGAGGTAGAGGAGGTCCGAGGCGACGAGAGCGGCGGACCCGCGGCTCGTGCCGGCACGTCCACCTGGACCGCCGCTGCCGCAGCTCCCGCCCTCGCCGGCGAGGCGCCGCTCAAGGAGCGTCCGGCTGGGGCGGCCGCGCGCGTCGAGCACCATGAGGGTCGCGTCGAGCACGACCCCGTCGGAGCGGACGAGCTCCGCGACGCCGGCGAGTTCCGGGAAGGCCGCGGTGGGGTCGCCCAGTGCCTCTGCCCGCAGGCGTACCGCGCCATCTTCCACGAGCACGAACGCGCGGATCCCCGGCCACCAGGGCTCGAAGAAGTAACCCGGGTCGTCGAACGGGCCTTCGCCGTCCGTCGGGCGCATCGGGACGATCCGCTCCGGGAGGCGCGACGCGGTCGGCGCGAACTGGAGCGGCAGCGGCTCACCGGTCGTTCGGCGCGTCATGGATGGATTGTGGGCCGCGGGGCGAGCGTCCGCCAACGCTGGGACCGCCGGGGCCGCGAGGCACGCCCGAGGCGGACGCGGAGCCTCAGGCCGACTTGCGTCGGACCAGCTTCCGCGCCGGGGCCTCGACCTGCTCGGCGTCCTCCGCGGCCGGCACGACCTTCTTCGGACGCCGGCCTGCGACCGCTGTTCGGCCCGCGACGGCCTCCTCGGCCGCGGCCTCCTCGTCGCGGTTCGCGCGGGCCGTGCGGGCCGCGTTCACGCTGGCCTCGAGGGCCGCCATGAGATCCACCAGCTGGCCGCCGACCGGCGCCTCGTCGGGCTCGGCGATCGCGCGCCCCTCGACCTTGGCCTCGATCACGGCCTCCAGGGCCTGGCGGTATTCGTCGCGATACTCGGTCGGGTCGAACCCGCCGGTCATCGCCGAGATGAGCTGGGCCGCCATCTTCCGCTCGGCGGGCTTGATCTCGACGTCATCGGCCGGCAGGTCCAGCTCGTCGGTCGCCCGGATCTCGTCCGGCCAGTGAAGCGTTTCCAGGACCATCGCGTTCGCGTGCGGGTTGAGCGCCGCGAGCACTTCGCGATCCTTGATGACGACCTTGCAGATCGCCGCGAGCCCCTGCTCGGCGAGAACCTCGCGGAGAAGCGCGTAGGCCTTCTTGCCGATCGGCTCGGGCTCCACGTAGTAGGCCTGCTTGACGAATCGGACCGGCTCGTCCTCGGCCGGCCGGGCAGGGACGAACTTCTCGATCTCGATCGAGCGGACCGTCTTGAGCGGGACGCTGGCCAGGTCCTCGTCCGTGATCACGACGTACTGGTCCTTCGCGTATTCGAAGCCCTTGACGGTGTCGCCGCGCGAGATCACGTCGTCGTGGAACGGGCAGTACGTCTTCATCTGGATCCGGTTCAGGCAGCTCGCGTGGAGCATGTTGAACGCGATCCCCTTCGAGTCCGTCGCGAGGTAGAGCCGAACGGGTATGGTCACCAGGCCGAACTGGATGGCTCCCCGCCACATCGAGCGCGCCATGGTTGGTCGCGTGCCTCCGCCGGTGCCGGTCAGGTCGTGGGCGGGCATCCGGAGCTCGCCCCACGCGCCGGGACCCGAGTGTACCCCTGGGGTGCAAGCCGGGCGCCGGAACCCTCTCGTTGGTCCGCGGGAACCCCGGCCCACGGGTCGGCCGGCCGCGGTCAGCCGGCCGCGGTCAGCCGGCCGGTTACGACGCGGCGCGCGATCGCCGGTGCGCCTCGACCAGCGCCGCGACCGCGTCCGCGATGGCGGGAAGCGCCGCGGCCACCGGCGGGGAGAGCTCCTCGCCCAGCTCCATGGTCGCGGTGCCGACGCTGACCACGAACGCGTCGGGCGCGGCGCCGTACAGGTCGCGGGCAAGGGCGAGCAGCACGCCGGGGCCGACGTGATGGGACGTCACGCCCTCGCCGCCACCCGCCGCACCCACGTCTTCGCCCTCCAGGGGCCGGATGGTGATCGCGCCGGGTGGACCCTCAGCGCTCGCGTCGACGAGGATCACGAGGGACGCCCGGCTCAAGTCGAGCGCGAGCTCGGGCGTGAGCTGGTGGCTCGCGACGACCTCGACGCCGGCCAGCCGGGGATCTTTGGCGAGGAGGCCGGCGGCATGCCAGCCGACCCCGTCGTCGGAGCGCAGCGCGTTGCCGTACCCGATGACGAGGACGCCCCCGGCGGCATCGCCGGGGGCGTCCGAACGAAGCGCGGTGTCGCTCAACGGGACAGCTCGTCCAGCACCTTTCCGTCGGGCGCCAGCAGCTGGATCTGGAGTGCCATCTGGCCGAGGGCGTGCGTCGAGCAGCTCAGGCACGGGTCGTAGCAGCGGATGACGGCCTCGACCCGGTTGAGCATCGGTTCCGTGATCGTTTCGCCCTTGACGTGGCGCCGGGCCACCTGCAGGACGCTCCGGTTCATCGCCATGTTGTTGTGGCCCGTGGCGATGATCAGGTTCGCCCATAGCACGATCCCGTCGTCGTCCACCTTGTAGTGGTGCATGAGCGTACCGCGGGGCGCCTCGGACACGCCGATGCCCTCGTTTCGGTTGATGCCGGCGATGGAGCGGACGTGTTTCGAAAGGATGTCGGGACCCCGCAGGAGCTCCTCGATCTTCTCGACGGAATGGAGGGTGTCGATCAGGCGCGCGTAGTGATAGTGGAACGACGAGCCCGCGACCCGGCCCACCCGCCAGCGGAACTTCTCGAGCTCCTCGTCGGCGCGCGGGGTTCCCATCCGGTCGGCGACGTTGACCCGGGCCAGCGGCCCGACCCGGTAGATGCCATCCGGGTACCCCATGGCCTTCCAGTAGGTCGACTTGAGGTACGACCAGGGCTCGACCGCCTCGCCGATGTAGTCGTTGAAGAGCTTCGGGTCGACCCGGTCGGCAAGGTACTTGCCGTCGGCGTCGATGACCCGGAGCCAGCCGCCGTAGTGGTCGACGTTGCCTTCACGGTCGACGAGGCCCATAAACGCCGAGCGGAAGTTGCCGAAGGTGGCAGCCTCATCCTCCCAGCGCAGCATGTCCGTCTTGTACCAGGCGATGGCGCGTTCGACCGCGGCGATCGCCTCCGGGACGCCGGCCAGGATCCGGTCGCGGACTTCGGCCGTCAGCGGCGTGGCCATGCCGCCCGGGACGATCCCCTCCGGGTGGATCCGCTTGCCGCCCAGCCATTCGATGATCTGCTGGCCCCACTTCCGGAGCCCGATGCCGTCCTTCGCGAGCTGGGGGTTCTGCCGGGCCACGCCAAGGATGTTGCGAACCGCCGGGTCCGCATCGAACCCGAACAGGAGGTCCGGCGACGAGAGGTGGAAGAACGACAGCGCGTTCGACTGGACGATCTGGCCCAGGTTGATGATCCGCCGCAGGTCCACACCGGTGGGGGGCGGTTCGACGGCCAGGATGTCGTCGACCGCCTTGGCGGACGCGATGAGGTGGCTGACCGGGCAGATCCCGCAGATGCGGGCCATGAGCGCGGGCATCTCGTGGACCGGGCGACCCTGGGTGATGCGCTCGAACCCGCGGAACTGGGTGACGTGGAAATGGGCGTCGACGACCTCGCCGCGGTCGTCGAGCTGGATGGTGATCTTGGAGTGGCCCTCGATCCGGGTGACCGGATCGATGACGATGGTTCGGCTCATGTGGGTCCCCCGTCAGCGACCGAACCGGGATCCGGCGACGTCGGGGACGCGACCGGCCAGCAGGTCATCGAGCATGGTGTAGATCAGGTCCGCAGACGGCGGGCAGCCGGGCAGGAAGACGTCGACCTTCACCACCCGGTGAACCGGCGTCGAGGTCGGCAGGAGCTTCGGCACGATCTCCGACGGCATCTGCGGGTTGAGCGTGACGTTCTCCCGGTAGGCCCGGTCCATGAGCGGCGCGACCCCGATCGGGTTCCGCATCCCCGGGACGTTGGACGTCACTGCGCAGTCACCGAAAGAGACGAGCGTCTTCGTGCGCTCCCGGATCATCTTGATCTTGTGGAGGTCCTCCTCGCTGGAGACGGCGCCTTCCACGAGGCAGACGTCGACGTCCTCCGGGTAGTCCTTGAAGTCGACGAGGGGGCTGTAGACGAGGTCGGCCCGCTCGAAGATGTCGAGGATGCGCTCGTCCATGTCGATGAGGGACATGTGGCAGCCCGAGCAGCCGTCGAGCCAGACGGTGGCGACACGCGGCTTGCTCACAGGCCACGCTCCTCGGCGACGACCTTCATCCACGGAAGGAACGGGCGGCGGGTCTTGCTGCCGCGGGCCACCGCCCGGCCCTTCTCGAAGAGGGCCCCGGTCGGGCAGACCTGGACACATTTCCCGCAGCTGGTGCAGGTGGTGGATTCGCCCCACGGGATCCCCATGTCCGTCTGGACCCGGGTCTCCAGGCCGCGATGCATGATGTCCCAGGTGTGCGCGCCCTCGATCTCGTCGCAGACGCGGACGCAGCGAAGGCAGAGGATGCACCGGTTGTGGTCGATCGCGAACAGCCGGTGACTGGCGTCGATGTCGACCTTGGGGCTGATCCGCGGCAGGTCGAAATGGGTGAGGCCGAGCTCCTCCGCCGTGTCCTGCAGCTCGCAGTGGTTGTTCGCGACGCAGACCGCGCAGACGTGGTTGCGCTCGACGAACATCATCTCGGTGACGGTGCGGCGGTACTCCAGCAGGAGCTCGGAGTGCGCCGTGACGTCCATGCCCTCGGTGATCTTGGTCATGCAGGCCGCGGCGAGCTTTGGTGAGCCCGCGATCTCGACCATGCACAGGCGGCAGGCGCCGCGATCGTGGATCCCCTCCAGGTGGCAGAGGGCCGGGATGTCGATCCCGTTCTCCTCCGCGACCTCCATGACGGTCTGCCCTTCCGAACCGGCGACGTCTTTGCCGTCGATCCGGAAGGTGAAGACGGTGCTCATGCCATCACCTCCGCGGGAGTGATCGTGCAGACGCCGGCGGGACAGACCCTGTCCACGATGTGGGCCAGGTACTCATCCCGGAAGTAGCGCAGCGTGCTGAAGATCGGGTTGGGCGCCCCCTGGCCGAGCCCGCAGAGCGCCGTCTTCTGGATGATCACGGCCAGGCGCTCCAGCTGGGCGAGGTCGTCCATCGTCGCCTCGCCGCGGGTGATCAGGTCAAGGAGCATGTACAGCTGGGTGGTGCCGACGCGGCAGGGGACGCACTTGCCGCACGACTCGTCGCGGCAGAAGTCCTGGAAGTACTTGGCGACGTCGACCATGCAGGACGTGTCGTCCATCACGATCAGGCCGCCGGACCCCATGAACGAGCCGAGCTCGATGAGCGACTCGTAGCTCACCGGCATGTCGAGGAACTCGGCGGGGATGCAGCCGCCCGATGGGCCGCCGGTCTGGACAGCCTTGAACGGCCGGCCATCGACGATCCCGCCGCCGATGTCGTACACGATCTCCCGGAGGGTCATCCCCATCGGGACCTCGACGAGGCCGGTGTTGACGATGCGGCCGGCCAGGGCGAAGACCTTGGTGCCCTTGCTCTTGCCGAGGCCGATCGCGGCGTACCATTCCGGGCCCTTGCGCAGGATCGTGGGCACGCTGGCGAACGTCTCAACGTTGTTGATGAGCGTTGGGCAGTCCCACAGGCCCTGGACCGCCGGGTACGGAGGCCGGGGCCGCGGCGTGCCGCGGCGGCCCTCCACGGAAGCGATCAGCGCGGTCTCTTCGCCGCACACGAAGGCGCCGGCGCCGAGCCGGATCTGCACGTCGAAGTTGAACGAGGTGTCCGCGATCCCGGCGCCCAGGTACCCGGCGCGCTGGGCCAGCCGGATGGCCGTCCGGAGGCGGGCCACCGCCAGCGGGTACTCGGCCCGGCAGTAGACGTAGCCCTCGGTGGCGTGGACCGCGAAGGCCGCGATGGCCATGCCCTCGAGGATGCGGAACGGGTCGCTCTCGAGGACGCTGCGGTCCATGAACGCGCCGGGGTCGCCCTCGTCGGCGTTGCAGATGACGTACTTCTGGGTGCCCTGGGCCTTGGCGACGGTGGTCCACTTGAGGCCGGTGGGGAAGCCCGCGCCGCCGCGGCCGCGCAGGCCGCTGCGGGTGATCTCGTCGCGGACCGTGGTGGAGGTCATCTCGGAGAGCACGCGCTTGAGGGCCTCGTAGCCGCCGCGCTCGACGTAGTCGTCGAGGTTCTCGGGGTCGATCCGACCCATGTTCTCGGTGGCCACCCGGAGCTGCTTCTCGAAGAAGGGGCCCTGCGGCTGCCGCGTGTCGGTCGGCTTGACCTTCTTGAGGGCCTTCACGATGCCCTCGACGTCGTCCGGCTTGACGTGTCCGAAGAGCTGGCCCGTCTCGGCGATCTCGACGAGCGGGCCGGCGGCACACAGGCCGAGACAGCCAACGCGCTTGATCATGACGTCGGTCAGGCCGGCCTCGGCGGCACGCTCGCCGAGGCGCAGGGTGATGTCGTGGGCCTGCGCCGACATGCAGCTGGCGGCCTCGCACACGTACGCCGACGCGCGCGGCGCCTCGTCGTTGATTTCTTCCGTGATCACGCGGCGTCGGATGGGCCGCGCCGCGGCAGGCATCTCGCTCACATCGCCTCCAGTTGGGCAACGAGCTCGCCCACGTTCACCTTGCCCTTGACGTCGCCGTCGACGATCACGGCGGGCGCCAGGCTGCACGCACCAAGGCAGCGCGCGGTCAGCATCGAGAGCTTGCCGTCGGCGGTGGTCTCCTTGGGCTTGACGTGGAGCGCACGGTCGAGGCCGGCAAGGATGTCCTTCGCGCCGTTGATGTAGCAGGCGGTCCCCGTGCACACGACGCACGTGTGCTCGCCCTGCGGCTTCAGGGTGAAGAACGAGTAGAAGGTCGCGACGCCGTAGACGCGCGAATGGGGGACGCCCAGGGTGTCGCCGACGAAGTTGAGGGCCTCGGTGTCCAGGTAGCCGAACGCCTCCTGGGCGGCGTGGAGCGCCTCGATCAGCGCGGCCGGGCGGTCGCCCCCGCGGCGCATCCGCGTCTGGACGATCTTCCAGCGCTTGTCGTCGCTTGGCGCCGGTGGCTTGGTGTACGGGATGGGCATATGCCGCCCTCCATTTCGCAGCGAAAGGAGCGCGCCGACGGGGTGCACCGGCGCTTGTGTCACAAAGGTTGGGCGGGACCGAATTGGCCCACCACGACGATGATAGGAAGCGGCGGCGGCGCCGCCGGGGGCCGCACTTCCCGACTCTGGGGGCCGCATCGCCCCTGTGCGTCCCGACCTGCGAGGCCGGGAGGGTTTGCGCCGCCTGCGCGCCGGTTGCCGGCGCGAGGAGTCGGCGCGGCGCGCCGCGGGGGGTGCCGCGGGGGGGTGCCGGGCGGCGGGCGCCGGGTGGGCGGGTGCCGGGCGCGGCGAGAAGGGCGGCGGCGTGCCGGGCGGCGGGAGAGATCGGCTGAGCCGATCAGGATCGCCCGGTCCACGCTCCAAATCGCGGCCAACCACGCGGCGTTTCCACGCTCCGCCGGAGTCCCGGCGATCGGCTGGCACGATATTCGATGGGACCGGCGGGCCGCCGGAACGGACGGAGTCAGCGCTCCGATCGCTCAGCCGTGGCGCCTCGCGTCGTGAATCAGCCGGTTGGCGACGGCCACGTAGGCCACGACGGCGGACGAACCAGCCCCCGCGACGAATGCGGCGAACACTCGCGCTCCGAGCCCCACCGCGACGACAACCACGATCGTGACGATCACCGCGACGGCGATGGCCACCGCCAGCTCTTGACTTCGAGCTGGTGCTCGCAGCTCGGACCTCCGTGACTCGCGGAATCCTCGGCGTACGGTGGTCCTGCCGCAAGAGCCGCCGGAACATTGTTGGCCATCTCATTCACCGGGCACCAGAAACGCGGCATCACCGGGACGACCGACGGGCCGCCCCAGTGATGCGTTCCCCCATGAAGCGAGCGACGACGGCCCCCGCCGATGCGCCACCCGCTCCCGGATGTGATGGGGCTCCGCCGGCTCGCGCGTGACGGGCGGGGAGAGCGGTCGGCGGGAGGTGCGGAAGGCCCGACCCGCAGGAGCCCGTGCCAGCCGGCCGGCTACCCCGCGGCTCGGAGTTCGGCCTCCGCCTCGGCGACGCGAGCCAGGATCGCGTCCCGCAACCGATCAAGGCCCGTCTGGACGTCCTTCGTGCTGTTGACCACGGACGTCAGCGTCGATTTGAGGGCGCGGACCTGCTCCAGCTGCTCGCGGATGCCGGTCAGCGCCGCGCCGATGGCCTCCGCGTCGACCTCGACCTCACGCTCC
>Ga0209429_10002601_pt1 | contig 10564 bp, 9 predicted proteins | sample BarGraNGADG00212_3_FD_184493 | JGI IMG/M metagenome (GOLD analysis project Ga0209429, IMG submission 184493) | Arctic peat soil microbial communities from Barrow, Alaska - Barrow Graham LP Ref core NGADG0004-212 (SPAdes) (version 2) | ecosystem: Environmental > Terrestrial > Soil > Wetlands >... | reverse complement strand
TTAACCCACTCATCATCGACATCAATAATCTGACATTCCACAATCGTATTTCTTATAGATGGTTGAATATTATCACATGAAATTAAACATTTTTGTCCTTTTAAATCGTCTATTAACCTTGACATTATGTTTTCCCCTTTCGTAATTCCCTTTAAAACTTTTATTTTCTCTTTCGAATTGAAATATGCAAGGCTAATAGCAACAGCAAGACCCATAGCAATCCAAGAAAACGCAGCATTAGCAAACTCAGTCATTCTACTTACCTCCTAATTTTAATCTCACCTAGATCTTTCATCAGTTCCGCTGTCATAAATACTCCCCCTTACTATCGCAGTTTCACGTTATTCAAGGCTGCACCCGACATAAAACGAATCCGATGAGTACACCAGTGTACCGGAGCCATGAATTGAACTCATTCAACGGAACAATATCTCAAAATGGCACGGATTACTCAATCCACAACCTTCTGATCCGTAGTCAAAAGGAGCGCGTAAATACCAGTATTTTGACGTGTTTTCCCGTCATTATCCGTATTTTATATCACTTTTTTGTCGTAATTTACGGTTCTTTACGTGTCATTCCTCAGCGCGTTGCAGATTTTGTTGCAGAATTTGTTATAGATTACCATCAAGGCGTTTTATTGTTTGCAGATTTGATGTATCACAAAACGAAGTGAGTCCAATTTGATTACTAAATCAAACAGTTCATAACTAGATTAATCATTGTTTCTTTCTCCTGGGATCTACTTTCAGCAATCATTATTGTTAATGATACCAAAGTATCATCTGCGATAGTCTTTTCATGATTGATCGTATATAAAGTATTATTTTTATCAAGAAAGATAAGAAAAATGGTCGCTGCAATACGCTTGTTTCCATCAACAAATGAATGATTCTTCGTTATCAGATATAGTAAATTTGCTGCCTTTTCTTGCAGAGATGGGTAGATATCATTCCCGTCGATTGTTTGATAAATCGTACTAATACTTGATTTGAATGATTCATCCTTTTCAACACCGAAAATACGACTACTTTCATTCATACTCATATCATCTATTATCTTTCTGCATTCCGAATAATTCAACTTGTAAACGCTCGGTTTACCTTCAGGTTTTTGGATACGCTCATGGTCATAGTCGTCCAACAGCATTAGGGCCCTGGAGTATCTGCCGATCACATCCAGAATTTGATGTGTGTCAAGTTTATCGGCAGTCCGTTCAAGAATTTTCGTTATTTGATGAATTTTAGAAATATCCAACTTGGCTCTATTGAGAACAACACCTTTGATAAGATAATCTTTTAACACCTGCCCGGCCCATTTCCGAAATGCTATGCCCCGTTTGGATTTTACTCGATATCCAACTGAAATAATCAAATCAAGATTATAGTGTTTAATGCTTCTCTCGATGTCTCTTCCGCCCTCTTTTTGAACATGTAAGAAATCCTTACATGTTGATATCCTGTCGAGTTCCTCATCAGCATAAATATTGCGGATATGCATTGTAATATTTTGAGGAGTTTTTTCAAATAATTCCGCAATCTGAGCCTGCGTCAGCCAAACAGTATCTTCCTTGGGACTAACCCTAACTTCGAGGCTTAGCTGATCATCACTAAAAACGACCAATTGGTTCGTTGAGTCATCAGAATTTCCCAAAGTTTTACCTCCTTTGGATTCAACTGGATTTGAAATTTGAACATGAAAAATGCTTCCTTAATCTGGTGTCTTTCATTTTATGCGAAATTATCAAATATTCATATGCTAAATACAACATTGAGAAAATAAAGTGTTATCGCTATTGGATCAGTCCACATTCCTCATAACAGGAAACAATGACCTCATCCTTTCAGGGATCTTCCAAAGTTAACCTGACGTGATTATTCCGCGCATAGGGTACCATCAATACGCAATTGAATACCACTGATTCGCAATACGGATACCACTCAGTAAGTCGTCTGAATTCGCGAATCGATACTGGCAATATCCCATAAGATATTTTACCCTGACAAGCAGGACTATTCCCATCTGTTCACACTGCCGGATTATGCTTACATCCACAAGGAATTTTCCAAGACAGGCGATTTTGTTACAAACTTAATTGTGATTTCACTGCTGTACGCCTATTTTCTGGAGCCGGGATAGTTTCTTCTGCGCTTTCTCGTTAGTATTATAATCACAGCCAATGCCACCGCAACTGTCAGAATACCGATAAGTAACCACAGTAGTTCTGCGTTGATACCGCCGTAAGTTTTTGCTGACGAAATACTCTTTGTTTCTGCCGTTGTTGTGTCACCTGCTGTCCGGGTGCTGTCCGCAACGGATGTATCTGCTGAACTTTCAGATGTCTTTCCGGTTACTGTGGGTGAGACGGTTTCCGAAGTGCTGGTTGATGCCGTGGTTCCCGTACCGGACTGTGTTCCTGTTGTCTCGTCCGATACTTCACCCGTTGCAGCAGCAGTCTGCGTGGGATCATTTGTAGATGCTGCTGTAGGCAGCGGTGCTGTGCCGCCGTTGCCGCCGGTGCCGCTGGGGCTGCCGGTGCCGTTGCCGCCGCCGCCGCCGGTGCCGCTGGGGTCGCCGGTGCCGCCGCCGCCGGTGCCGCTGGGGTCGCCGGTGCCGCCGCCGCCGCCGGTGCCGCTGGGGCCGCCGTTGCCGCCGGTGCCGCCTGTTGCGGCAAGCGAACCGGTGCTGTCTGCTGTTATAATAAGGACAGCGCCTTCCGGAACACCGAGTCCCGCGTTGACACCATCGCTAGTCAGTGTGTTCGTTCCAAGAAGGGTCAGATTAACGGTGGAGCCTGTTCCGATAGAAAAGGCACACCCGGCACTGTTTCTATTCACACCGTTCAGCGTGATATTGACTGTTCCGGCGCCGCTTACTGTCAGACTATTTGCAGTCGCCAAAGTAGCGTACCCCGTCTGAATAACGTTGATTGTATCTGCGGAGGTTATCGTCTCCGTTACAGTTTCCGTACCGTTATTATAGGCCAGGGATAAAGGTGTTATTGTAATGCTTCCGAGAGAAAGATCGCAGGTATATGGGCCTTCGGCCTGCGTACTGACAGGTATCCCAACGAGAATTAGAATGGCCGACAGGCATAGGGGCAGAATTTTACTGCTGACTTTGATTCTCATTTTGTTACCTCCTAATATCATTCTTTTTCGTCTGGAAAAACGGTCTGTCTGTACCGTAAAGTTTTCTGCTGCCCTTTCGGACAGTACTTCGGGCCGGTAAAGTGCTCCGGAAATGATGTATACAATCTGCGGCACGCATCTTTGATTGAGGATATATTTTATAAAAAATCACTACACTTAATTGTATAGTGATCCCTATGTGTCTGTATATACCCGACGGATAGTCTTTTAGATTCAGATTTTAGATTCTTTGTCTGTTTTTGTGAAATATTCTTTGTATGCGCGTCAGGACAGAGGGATTACTTCATGTTTTCCTCATCTCCGACCACTTTTCATACAAACATAATTGCTTTCTGCCTAATACTTTTTGGTGGGGGTGTCATAATGAACACATGAACGAGAGTTCAGTTTCTTCATTTTTCTCTTCGTTTTCCCCTCTAATGGCCGCCCTCCCCGGGCGGCTTTTCTATGCCCTTTTTCAGGTGACCGCAGGGCTGGAATTGTCATTTTGAACCCTCTAATCTTGTAATCCCTTACCGTCGAGTCTTGAATAGCAATGTATTTTTGTTACAAACTTAATTGAAAATCAACGCTGGGACTCAAAATCTAATAACATCGGTATCCTATTCACAATTAATAGTATCCAACCGCAATATCGTTGGTATCGAATTCGTAAATTGCTGGTATCTTGAGAGTGAAATAATCACCTGACGTTTACTTTTACGGCAAAACAGCCTGTTTTCGGGCCTCTTGAGGCGAAAAATTAATCCTACGGTTCCTGCGATTAACCCTACGGTTACAATGAAACGGGACAAAAACGGGACAAAGCATAAAACGCGACATTAGCATTATTATTTTTAAAAACAATTCCCTCCATGATCATATGCTAAGTCTCATGTTCACTAATACGTTACCAGATTAATTACATCCGGCCTACCGCTTAGGAGGCGGTTTTCAAAGTAACAGTACGCTTAACTTTCATGGTAAAAGTGCCTGTTTTCAGGTCTTTTCGGGTGAATAGTTAATCCTATGGTTACTACGATTAACCCTACATTTACTATAAGTGGGGACAAAGTGGGGACAATTTTAAGGTTCTTGCACAATTCCGGAAAAGTGCGCTTCCGCTTTTTCAAATAGCGGGCACACTTTTGTGCTTGGACAATACCCATAAAGATATTTGTCACATTCGAAGTCAATTTTCAATATTTTTCAAGAGGGATCTATTGCAAAGGGGATATCCATAATCTGAATGGTAATAGTCGACCAAAATCACAAATCTAAAAACAATCATTTGATAATTAATTTTCATTTTAAAGTATAATATATATTATTCACTTCTTCGGTTCCAGTAGCAAAAACATATTTCCCCATTTCATTTATAATATTGTTAGGAATTGATTCACTATCGAGTGTGAACAAGTCCATACCCCTATACAAATCTATTGCCAGTTGCGTTGGCATTAATGAAGCAGGATTCACATTAGCAAAATCCAAAAAAACACTATTTGAATGTACAATGCTCATTCTATATATCAAAAAAATATCTGCAAACAATGGTTGATTCTGTGGAGAAAGCGATTGATCATTTCTAATTTTCAGAACAAAAGCGTTATTCTTCGCATCACAAACAATTTTTATCAACTCAAGTTGCTGATATGATAACATCTCTGCTAGAGTAATTAACTGGTGAGCACGCTCACGTGAAATGCTGGATTCAAATGCAATATATGCATAAAGATTTGCAAGTAGCGGAATTTTATCTTCAACATACTCTTTTTTAGCTACTAAGGTAATACCTTCAAATATTTCTTCAGCATTAGATCGATTTCTGATTTTATCAAAAAACCCATCGTCTCTAATCTTTTTTCCACGAGATAGCCTAATACTGATTTGCTCGATAACAAGTTCAGAAAAGGCATTAATTCTTTTCTTCTCACGATCTGATAGCATCCGATTTGCGAATTCATGCAAAACACTCTTAATTGTCGATCCTATTCCTGCACCTGCTGCTGCGCTTGAAATTGGATCAGTTCCATTTATACCCATAGTTGCAGCAGATGTCGCACCAACAGCATCACCAAATACATCAATCCCACCATGAATAAACATTTCCAATGCTCCCATGTTATATCTCCTAATTGATTGAAATAGACTCTTTAAAAACATCTTAATTATTTCGTGCGTGATAAAAAGAAAGTGTTTGACGTATCCTTATAACTTTATATGTTTCTATTTCTTTCCTCTCAAATTCGGATTCATCAGACACTTTCAGGTATCGTGCAGTCGTGCAGTCACAGAGTTTACTTGATTGCAGTTGCTATCAGCGGAATAAAAACCGGCGCAACTTCTATACCTCTTGCAATCGTCCATTCAAGAATTGGCTTCACCTTGTCCCACTTACTCAGCGTTTCTTCTCTGCTATTTGCAAGATTTTTCAATTCCTTAATTTTGGCTAAAATCTCACTTGTTTCTTGCGGAGAAAATGACTCGCTATCCATGACAAAGTTTGTTGCCTGGCTAAATGTAGCATTGATATCTATGCTCGTCGACTGCGTCATGGTCGTTACTGGTTGTGAGCATCGTGCAATCTCGGTGTCATGATTAAGTTTTGCACTATATGCTCGAAGTTTCCCAACAATACGCGGAATATCCTCCTGACACCTTTCTTCACAAACACGTCCACTCAAGAAATCAAAGTATCCAGGAATCAGTGCTCCAAAAATTCCCGACACCTCATACCAAACTTCTTTTGCTCTTTTGTTGTTATCTATTTCGATGGCTGCATTACATTTCTGTATATATTCTTCTACAAGATTGTGAATACTCTCATTCATATTCTTACCGCCCACTTCAGTGTTTGCATGTTCGTTATAACGCTGTATGAGAAGTCAACGGTTTTTCGGACAATCTGCTAAGCAACACTTTGTAGCTGCAATTGTTGCCAGGCGTTCAGGAACTTGATGGGACTTTTGTAACCAAGTCGTTTCTGTACCCGACGACGATTGTAGAAAACCTCTATGTGCTCGAAAACTGCTTGGCGGGCGGATGCGCAGGTCGGATAGAAACGCCAGTGCACAATTTCCTTTTATAATATGGAAAAGAAGCTCTCGTTCCATGCATTGTCCCCCGATGTGCCAACCCAGGAAAAACTCTGTTTCCAACCGTTTCTTGGCAAGCTTCACTACCGGTATTTATACCCATGCGGCAATCCTTATGATATTAGATTGAGAAACAGTTGTGAAATATCCGGATCAAGTTGAGTACCTGAACATCTTCTGATTTCTTCTATCGCCTCCTCCTTTGTCATCGCTACTTGATAGGCCCTATCATTGATCATAGCATCAAAGGAATCAACAATCGCCACTATGCGGGATAGAAGAGGTATTTGCTTTCCTATAAGACCTTGAGGATATCCTTTGCCATCCCATCTTTCGTGATGGCAAAGGATATAATTGGCTATAGGTGCAAGATCAGAAGTTGCTTGTGCTATCCTAAAACCAGTTTCAGGATGCTTTTTAATTACGACCCATTCCTCATCACTAAGCTTCCCAGGCTTTGACAAAATAGCAGTAGGAATACTCACTTTACCTATATCATGTAGTGTAGCTAAAAGTTCAAGTTCATTTAGTTGATCATCTGTAATAGACATAGCTAATCCAATTGACTTTGACAGTTGTACCATTCTCTCTGCACGCTCTTCTGTTTTTTGGCTTTTTTCGAACATTATTGCTTTTATCGATTCTAAGATTGCATTGTGGGCACTTTCTAATAACTTCTTCGACATAGACTTTTCTGCGGTCATTAAAATATCATCCATCGTCTCCGTTTTCGTCATTCTTGTTGCATACCCTAATGAAATACTGGAATAAATTTCACTTCCAATGAAGGTGCATCCTCTACAGGCATCATATATAGGGGTCTGTGTAGCAATGGAACAGACCCCATATATCCGGAAGCGTCCCGGACGTGCAGGCTCTTGAAAAACGCAGCCTTACCATCACTCCCCGACTCCTGCATCGATTTCTATGCCTCTATCTGGCATATGCAGCCATGCCGATACGTTCAAGAAGAACAGGTATATTTTGCACCGGGTCGCGGTCAAGCTGTTTAATGTGGTCTGGCAATTGATCATAGGGCACAAGATAAGGTGTCGTCGTCTTTTTCGCGTCCACATCGACTCCCGCCACCCAGCCGGATTTGATGCGTTCGGCTACCCACGCTTCGTGCTCCTGCTCGGCCAGATGTTCTATGTATGTTTTGGGAATGGTTTTTATCAGTTCTCCTGCACTGCCAATGAGCTTCATGACATAGCCCATCTGGTGCAGTTTTTCCGGGATATCCATCGCCTGACGCAGGTTTGAATATTTTAAGGAATCTGTCAGGCCGTCAAAATCAGGATACTTCAAAGGCTTATCGGGGAAACGTTCCCGTTGTTTCTCGTTATACATCTCGTGTATGGCACGTGCAAGTTTTTCGAGATCCTTCAGTTCGGGGCGAGGCTCGACCGCAATGACCGGATCGGGCAAGACCTGTTTTTTGAGCGATTGACAATGAATCGCAACACGATCAAATATTTCGTCCATATCAAGCAGCATACACAGCAGTTTTTTCTTTTCGCGGGAAAATTCGGCGGGTAACGATCCATTGTGCGTGATGAACGTCACGTCAAGCAACTCATCAGACACAACAAGTTTGGCTTCGGCTGCTAAAGTGCGGAGTTTGTCTTTGATGCCGTATGCTTTCCGGTTCCACTCCTGCAATTCGTCGCAGAGAATGAGCAGGAAAGCGATGGGGTGCGTTTGGGCAGAAAGCGCACCCAGATTGAAAGGCTTCTTCTGCATCATGTTTTTATAGCAGTTGTGCAGAAGAATGGCACTTGCACTGTCCAGCACGGGCCAGAAGAAATATTCAGGCTTGTATTTTGCAGACTGAATCAGATAACCATACCATTTGAGTACGATAATGGAACTGTAATATCCATGGTCAATGAAGCCAAACCGCGCCATAACATTCACAAAGTCGTCAAGCGAATGCTTGGCTGCCTTTAGATCAACGCCAAGTGATGTATGCAGCTTGTGCGCCAGCAGATCAACGGGCTTCTGCGTGTCAATATAGACGCTGTCCTCATAGTGGTCAAAGTAACATTGTGAAAACACCCGCTTTGGAATGATTTCCGATATGCAGTTGAGATCTTCGAAATTTTCGAAGGATAACTGCACGTTGACAGGATTTCCTTTGCCGCACACGTCCGATGCAAAGTGAATGAATTTGTTGATTTGCCGCCCGACGATCTCTACAGGATAGCCCACGTCATGGAACAGGGCGGCCAGACCCCACCGGTAGAAAAACTCCTCATTTTGGGTATCGTATGAGAAAGGATATTCCTTCTTATCCATTACGGTATGATCAAACGCAGCGCGAACCCTGGAATTGCCTGTATATATGCAAAGACCCAGAATGAAAACATTCACAGAGTGGATATAATGATCCCGCTGTTTGTCGATAAGAACGGCTGCATTTTCCTCATAATTCTTTAATACATCTAACAAATCGATAAATGGGTTCGAACTGCCTTGCAGCGTAATACGGTAACTGTCAAAAAAAGTCCGATAGACGGCAAACGCTGTTTCTTTTGTTTCATGATCAAGAAATTCCCGAATGGCCTGCCGCATGAAGATCTTATAGCAATGCCCGCGCGCTATATCTTCATACACCTCAAGCCCGTCAAAAAATTGATCCGCATATTGTTGCATTTTGCTCATCTATTTTGTCCTCACAAGCAGCTTCGGATATTTCGCTTTTGGACAGTCCTATCCGCTGAAAACGGTGCAATTTATCTTTCCATAAATATCAACATAACAATATCATCAAAGCAACATTTCATCAATCAGCAGCCATTGACATTTTTTGAGCGAGTTGATGGTGGCCTTGCGGTCGTTTTTGAGCATTGCTCTAACAAACGGCAAAATTGATTGAATTGTAAGAAATATAAATATATTATGAACATAATGAAATTGTTGAAGTGTTGTATTCTGCCCTTTAACCCCCAATATATTCTACTTTAATATAACCAACCCGCAATTCCTTCCCAAGCATACTCAAGTACTCTAATTGAGAACTTACTAATGCCGGCTTCACCGCATAGGCGCTCTGCGCGGCGGGCGATAAGTATCATCCTGTCGTGATCATTGATTTGCTGGCCGATCTTACGGAGAGCATCAAAGTCATCGGGATTCTCTCTGAATATCTCGGTTATGTCCTGCGCGTATTTTTCGTATTTGGGTTCAAGCGGATTACGCGCTAATATAACCAAGCTCATCTCTTTTGCCATATCCTCTCCTAACTTCAGGCTCGGATCAGCTTCTCCGTATTCGATGATGTACAGGTGCTGCTGCGTGCCATTGTGAATGCACTCCCATTTCGGTTCAAGCTTCGATTTGGCGGATCTTTTCTTTGCGAACGCTTCCATTGCCTTTGTATCGTTCGGGTCAGGCAGTTTTTGCTCCATCTCCACCAGGACATCGTAATGCCGCATGTAATCGATGACCTCCTCCGCAAACGCCCTGTCGGATTTTTTTATCACATCCATGTGCGCAAGAATCGAAGTCGGAGAGACCGGAGAGCCGATATATGCGAAACCACCCCCCCAGTCAGGCACTTGAGGCGCCTTAGTATAAAGCGTGACTTTTCCGATAGTCGTCTTTTGATTAGTTGATTTTGAACTCCCAAACAGACCCATATGTTTTTCCTCCTTTTATATAATTAATGAATGTCCATATTAACTGTGGCGTGTCTCACCTACCGTTATATTGATATCATCCAGCAGCATCGACATGGCTAATATCGCACGCTCGGGGAAATAGCTGAACTTTATTTGTTCGAACCCGTCTTCGAATTTTTCCCTGTCATATTTCGGAAAACGCTGGAGCAAGTGCGATTTCCACTTGGTTTTAATAGCATAGCACATTTCCTTATAACCAGTCTTGTTTACAATCGCCTTTGTTTCTGGGTCCCGGAATTCAAAGCGCGCCATTTCCGGGCTTGTCATGTCATCACTTACTGCTACAATATCAAAATCGTAATTCCAATTTTTTGGAGGCCGTAACGCCTCGAAATAATGCTCTTTCAACACATCGATGATAATCGGCTCCCTAAATTCCTTTATACCGGTATTTGGGCGCTGGTGGTCAAAGTCTTCAAACAACAGAACGCCGATCATCAATGTTGTGCATTCCTGCTTTTTCCCAAAAATACTCATCCCAAAACCTCCTCTATATTTTAGTGTGGCTGTTCCTCATATATAATTCTCAAGTTCGAGAACGCAGATCCTGCCGTTCCAGAGCCCAAATGTGAAGGTGCGGCCTGTATCATCGGCTAATATGTTGCTGATTTTGCCTCCTGTGTAGAATTCAGCGATTTTTTTGTCTTTTCGC
>Ga0209429_10002599_pt1 | contig 10566 bp, 7 predicted proteins | sample BarGraNGADG00212_3_FD_184493 | JGI IMG/M metagenome (GOLD analysis project Ga0209429, IMG submission 184493) | Arctic peat soil microbial communities from Barrow, Alaska - Barrow Graham LP Ref core NGADG0004-212 (SPAdes) (version 2) | ecosystem: Environmental > Terrestrial > Soil > Wetlands >... | reverse complement strand
CAGCTTTTGCCTTCTCCCACACTGCCTTGGCGGCTTCACGGATCTGCTGGCCAAGCGTCTTGAGGGCGGCCAGCTTGACATCGGCAGCAGCCTTATCAGCGACACTCGCAGCCTTGTCTGTGACACTTACATGTGCAGTCGTGTCTGCTCGGACGGCGGGAACGCTAATAAGCGTCCCAAAACCGATGACGAGTACCAAGACAATAGTTATCAGCCCAACAGTTCTTCTTGTCATGCGTACCTCCATAACAACAGGATTGCTTTCGGATGCACCCATTGGACTGGGAAGACTCCGGCTATGTTCACGACGCGCGAGAGGTTTTTCTGGAGAAGCTCCTGTTGATCCAGTGGTACAATAAACAAATGAGCAGACGTACGAGACGCGGATGGATAAGCATGGCGGTTGTGCTGCTGGTCGCAGCAGCGGGGGCCTTCGCTGGGCCGGTTCCGCGCACAGATGCTCCCACCCGACCCCCTGCGGACATTGTCATTCCCCGGCGGCCCACCTCGCTGGAGTTGGATGCTCCCACCCGACCCCCTGCGGACATTGTCATTCCCCGGCGGCCCACCTCGCTGGAGTTGGACGTTGTGACCCTCCGCGAGACGTACAGGTTGCCCTCGCTGGAGATCTGTGTCATCCGCGCGGACGGCGTCGTGGATGTTGCCGTGGGCGGCGTGCGAAAGGCCGGCGGTACAGACGCGGTCACGTCCCAGGACCTGTTCCATCTGGGCTCCATGACCAAGGCCATGACAGCGACAATGCTGTCGACGCTCGTGCGGGACGGGAAGTTGAGCTGGGACATGACGATGGCTGAGGCGTTCCCTGCCATTGTATCCGTCATGGATTCACGATATAGAGAAGTGACGCTGGAGCAATTGCTGACCCACATGTCGGGGCTGCCATGCTACACGACGGACCCCGAATGGGCGAGTATTCCCCCGTTCACCGGGACACCGGCGCAGCAGCGGCAGGCATTTGCACAAATGCTTCTGACGAGACCGCCCATCGGCCCGGCAGGTGTCTATCGGTACTCCAATGCTGGATACGCCGTGGCCGCAGCGATCGCCGAGGGGGTGACGGGTAAGACATGGGAGCAACTGATGCAGCAGCGTGTGTTTGGTCCGCTGAAGATACGAGCCGCGTATGGCTGGCCGCTCCTGTCTGGTGACGCCGAACCTTGGGGCCACCGCATCAAAAACGGCGTGGTCATGCCGCACAAGCCGTCGGATCACTACAGGGTGCCCACTGTCCTCACCCCGGCGGGCGACGTCAGTATGTCCATCCTGGACTACAGTGTGTTTGCCCGGCTGCACCTGGCGGGTCTGCAGAACATCGACGCGAGGATGCTGTCGGCCGCGGACATCCAGCGCCTGCACCGGCCAATGCTCGAGTACAGCTGTGGATGGCACGAGGAGCTGATCGATGGTGTGCCGACGAGCTGGCACCGCGGGACGTGTGACACCTTCGACACGTTCGTGCTGCTGCAGCCTTCGCGGGGCATTGGCGTGATCGTTTTCACCAATGCTGACGGTGACAATAAGGCAGCGAATGCGTTGTTTGCCGAAATGCCAAGGCTTGCCAGGCTCTATGCGACCTCCTCGCAGGCTGCCCACTGACGCAGGAAGCTAGTCAGTCCCCGGAACCAAGGCGGCTATGGTTGCGTCGTTACCGTTATCCCTCTGGCGAGCCCGTGCGGTCGTCGCCGACACCTTGCTGTGCCCGGCGGCGGTTCTGGAGGTAGTGTAGCAGGACGGCGACGTCGGCGGGGCGGACACCGCTGAGGCGGGACGCCTGGCCCAGCGTCTGTGGCTTTGCCTCCACCATGCGTTCGCGCCCTTCCTTTGACAGGGAAGGCACCAGCGCGAAGTCGACCTCCTGCGGGATCGCATATCCCTCGAGCTGCGACAGGTCGCGCACCTTCGCTTGCTGGCGCACGATGTAGCCCTCATACTTCACCTCGGTTTCCAGCTCCTCCAGCAGTTCGTCGTCGACGTCTGCCAGGTCGGGGGCCAGAGTGACCAGGTCCTTCGTCCAGAAGTCCTGACGCTTCAGCAGCGTGGCAAACGACGTCGGCGTCTGGATGGGGCCAACGCCAAGGGCGGCAAGCCTTCCCAGCGTCGGACCGTCCGGGTTCAGCATGCGGGCCCGCAGGACCTCCTTGAGGCGGTCCAGTTCCTGCTGCTTGTACACGACACGCTGATAGGCGGCATCGTCGATGATGCCCAGCTCATGGGCAAGAGGCGTAAGACGCAGATCGGCATTGTCTTCGCGCAGGATCAGGCGGTATTCACAGTGACTGGGTGTGATGCGGTAGGGTTCGACGAGCTCCTTGGTCGTGAGGTCATCCACCAGCACACCCAGGTAGCCGTCCGAGCGCTGCAGAACGAAGGGATCGCCCCCCCTGACCTTCTGAGCAGCATTGATGCCCGCGATGATACCCTGGCCCGCCGCCTCGTCGTACCCGGTCGTGCCGTTGATCTGCCCGGCCAGGAATAGTCCCTCGACGCGCTTTGTCTCCAGCGTCAACTTCAGCTCCTGCGGGTTGACGTAATCGTAGGCGATGGCATAGGCGGGCCGCATGATCTCCACGTGTTCCATGCCAGGGATTGTGCGCAGGATCTCCTCCTGCATGGGGAGGGGGACACTCATATACATGCCCTGCACGTACATTTCATTGGTGTTGCGGCCTTCCTGCTCAAGGAACAGCTGGTGCCGTGTCTTGTCCGGGTACCATCGGACCTTCTCCTCGATGCTGGGACAGGTGCGCGGACCGACGTGTACCATGAGCCCCATGACGGACGGCGACAACTGCATGTACTTGCGTGTGACGTCGATGGTCTGCGAGTTGGTCCAGTTGAGGTAGCTCGGCAACTGGTGCTCCCAGACGCGCGGTTTGCTGCGGAACGACCAGTGCATGGGGGTGCTGTCACCCTCCTCCAGCACGAATTTGCTCAGGTCCACACTCCGCTTGTCGATACGCGGCGTCGTCCCCGTGTTGAAGCGTTGAACGTCGAAGCCGAGCCCTCGGAGTGAGTCGCTGAGCCCACTGCTGGCGAAGTCCCATGCGCGTCCGGCGGGGATGGCGATGTCGCTGATGTGGATGACGCCGCCCAGGTACGTGCCCGTCGTCAGGATGACGGTGTCCGCCTCGTAGCGGACGTGGTAATTGGTGACTACTCCCACCATGTGACCGGACTGCGTCAGCAGGCGCTCCACGCGCTCCTGCTTGAGCGTCAGGTTTAGCTGGTTCTCCAGCACCTGTTTCATGCTTGCGCTGTATTGCCACTTGTCGCACTGGGTGCGCACACTCTGCACCGCGCGCCCCTTGGAGGTGTTGAGCAGTTTGATCTGGGTCAGTGCCCGTTCGGCGTTGAGGCCCATCTCGCCGCCCAGGGCGTCGACCTCGCGCACCACCTGCGCCTTGCCGGGACCGCCGATGGCCGGGTTGCACGGCATCCATGCAATAGCGTCCATCGAACCAGTGAGGACAAGCACCTTGAGTCCAGCGCGCGCTGCGACCAGAGCGGCCTCGCACCCGGCATGACCCGCCCCGACGACGATGCAGTCATACCTGCTTCCACTGAACTCGTTCTGTCCACACTGGTCCTGTTCGCTCATTGGTTCATCCCCCGTCATGGCATAGACATAGCATATCACGACTTGCGCAGGCATTGTGCGAGGATGATAGATTGTACCCCCGTTTTGCAGCAGCGCCCCTGTTCACTGATACGACACCAAAAACCCGCCGCAGTCGCGACGGGGTTGGAAGTGTAACACTCTCGCGGAAACGGAACCGTCCCGAGAATGATACAGCTAGAAGACTGCTTCTCCAGAGTCTGTATGAAAGAGGTGTGTGCGGGCGACGTTCACGACCAGTCTGGCCGTCTCGCCCTGCGCATACTCAAACGCACTGCTGGCCCGTACGACGACCGTGGCGCCGGCCAGGTTCGTATGGATGAAGGTCTCGCTGCCCATCATTTCGACGAACGAGATCTTCGCATTGAACGTGGCCGCGACTTCGGGCATGTTGGATTGCCCGTCGACCAGCAAGTCCTCCGGCCGGACGCCCCATGCATAGCTGCCAGCGGGCACGGCCTTGGCGGCCAACTGCTGGACCGCGGACAATTGAACGCGCTGTCCCTCGATGTCCAGAGCCGGGGTCGGGGACAGGACCAGGTTGACGGGGACGAAGTTGGAGGGAGGAGTACCGACGAACCCGGCGACGAACTTGTTGGTCGGATTGTCGTATACCTGACGCGGTTTGCCGACCTGGCGCAGGAACCCGTTTTCCATGACGGCGACGCGCGAACCAAGGGTCATCGCCTCGACCTGGTCGTGCGTAACGTAGATGGTCGTGACGCCGAGTGTCTGGTGCAGCTTGATCAGCTCTTCGCGGGTTTGCACACGCAACTTGGCGTCCAGGTTGGACAGCGGCTCGTCCATGAGGAAGACCTTGGGCTTGCGCACGATGGCGCGGGCGAGAGCGACGCGTTGGCGCTGTCCGCCGGACAACTCTTTGGGGACGCGCTTGAGGTAGTCCTGCAGTCCCAGCATCTGCGCTGCTTCGGCAACACGGTCGTTGACTTCCTTCCCCGGGATGTTGTGCAGCTTGAGGCCAAACGAGATGTTGTCGCGTACGGTCATATGCGGATACAGGGCATAGTTCTGAAATACCATGGCGATGTCGCGGGCGGCAGGTGGAACATCATTGACGACGTCATCGCCGATAATGACCTTTCCCCCATCGACCAGCTCCAGGCCGGCGATCATGCGCAGCGTCGTCGTCTTGCCACAGCCAGACGGGCCCAGCAGGACGAGAAACTCCTTGTCTTCCGCTTGCAGGGATACATTGTTGACAGCGATGACCTTGCCAAAGCGCTTCGTCACATTTTCCAGAACGACTTTCGCCATGTCTTCCTCCGCTTGCGGATTTGCACGGGTGCCAAGGAGCCGCATTCCTGCACGAACTTCCGCGAGTCTTGGAGAACGCGCACTCCTCGACTCGGCAGACCCTGGTATCCCAGCAAGTTTAGTCCGTGGCTAACCGTTTGCAACGGAGATGGCTCTCCCACGTTCCGGCAAAGGCGGGAACGCACAGGTACTTGGAAGGCGCAGGCCGATGCAACACGGCGACTTGTCGGACGCGGACATGAAGGTATAATACATGGCTTTGCACAGGGCACAATGGACGTGCTCGCAGCTGGATTGCATGGAGGAAGCATGTCAGTCAAATTGACCTTTTACGGCGCGGTAAACGAGATAGGCGGGAGCAAGACCCTCCTGCAGTACAACGGTACGAACCTGTTTCTCGACTTCGGGAAAGACTTCTTTGGCGGTACGGACCACTTTAGCGATCGCCTGAGGCCGGCGGCGTACCTGCAGATCCGCGATTATCTCCGATTTGGCAATCTGCCGCCGATGGCGGGTCTATATCCGCCGACCCAGTCGCAGTTCCTTCAGCAGGAATTCGGCGCCACCCTCGATACGGGGAAGGTGGACGGCATCCTGCTGAGTCATGGGCACATCGACCATTTCGGGTTCCTGCCGCTGGTGGACGTCAATGTCCCGTTGTACATGAGCGCCGAGACGCTCGAGGTTCTGCAGTTCTTCGACGAAACAGGCGAGTTCGACCTCCGTATGGGTCAGCGCCGTGTGACCGTGTTCGAGCATGACAAGGTCGTGCACATTGGGAACTGCGAAGTCCTGCCGGTCCGCAGCGATCACGACATCCTGGGCATCCTCGGGTTCATCGTGCGGTGTGGGACCACGTCGATTATCTATACAGGCGACTATCGTCTGCACGGCAATCATCCGGAGCGGGTGCACACCTTCGTCGAGCTGATGCGCCAGGAGAAGCAGCATTTCAAGACGGTTCTTCTCACCGAGGGGACCAGGCTGGGGTTCGGCAGTATCGACCAGCTGACGGAGAGTGAGATCCAGGAGCTTGCCACGAGGGCGGTCAGTATGGCTCCCGGCCTCGTGCTGACCAACTACTATGTCCTCGACACGGATCGCCTCAAGGTGTTCCTGCGCGTCGCAGAGAAGACGGGACGGACAATGGTCCTGCAACCGCGGCATATGTTGATGGCCCGAAAGTTCAGCCGTTTCGACAGCGACCTCGAGCGGCTCATGAAGAATGCTGAAGTGTACCTTGCCAGACGTGGTTCGGGCAAGTACGTGGCGGCCGACTATCGGCTGTTCGAGCAGGAGTATCTGGCGACTGCACTGCGCGCGGCAGACATCACCGCGGAACCCGCCAAATATATGCTGCAGCTCGATTTCCCCGATCTTGGCGAGCTGGTGGAGATCAACCCCGCCCCGCATACCGTTTTCATCCAGTCCGGCGGCGAACCACTCGGGCAATACGATCCGAACTATACTGTTCTCATGAAATGGGTCAAGGATTTCAGGATGGACTACTACCGCATCGCAACCCCCGGGCATGCGAATGAGCTCGATATCAAGGATCTGGTCATGCGGGCGGATCCCAGTGTTCTGGTGCCCATGCATTCCAAGGCACCCGAGGCACTGAACGGGTACATCAAGGACACGATCGCATTGAGGAAAGGCGTGACATACGAGTTCTAAGGAGCTGACATGAGTGCAACCAGAAAGGCTCGACACATACGGATCCTGCTCACCAACGACGATGGCATCTTTGCCAATGGCATCAACATCGTTGGAGCGGCACTGGCAGCAACGTACGACGTGACGGTCGTCGCCCCGGAGGGCAACCAGAGCGGTTCCAGCCATTCTCTTACGCTGGGTGACATCCTGCCGATCCGCGAGGTGACGATGCCGTGTGGTCTGAAGGGTTTTGCTCTTCGCGGGACTCCTACCGACTGCGTTCTAGTAGCTCTGCTCGACGTGATGAAGGACAATCCGCCGGATATCGTGATCAGCGGGTGCAATCACGGACCGAACGTCGGGGTGGACGTTCTCTACAGTGGGACCGTCAGTGCCGCTCTCGAGGGACTCCGCCAGGGCCACCCGTCCATCGCCCTCAGCCTGGATATGGTGCACGGCGTGGAGCCCCACCATTTCGAGACGGCGGCGGCGGTACTCATGGAGATCCTGGCCGAACCGGCGTTCTATGCCGATCTGGTCAAGGCACCCGCCATCCTCAATGTCAACGTTCCCAACGTCCCCTTGAGTGATGTCAAGGGGGTCATGATCACCAAACAGGGGTTCAGGGCCTATGAGAACTTCGTGGAGAAGCAGTTCAGCCCACGCGGTCGCGCGTACTACTGGATTGCCGGCAACTCGGGTCCCCATGATGCCAAGCCCGGCAGCGATGGCTATGCACTGATCAGCGACTATGTCTCTGTAACGCCGATCAACCTCGATCTGACGTGTGACGAGGTGTTGAAGACGCTTGAGGCACGCAAGGGTTTGGTGGAAAAGCGGCTGGCCGTTGTCGCCGGTGCGCGTGGAACCTTCGGCAGGCCGGCGACGCCGGCTGTCCGCACCAGGCGAAATGTGAAGGCTCCTGTGGCAGCCACCAGCCCGAAGAGTGCTTCAAAAGCTCCTTCCGCTCCTGCCAGGGTTGCTTTGCACCACGCCGGGTCTGGTTCTGAAGCGAAGGCTGTGAGCGGCACGGGGGTCAAGAAGAGGCTTAAACGTTGACACAGAGCCTCTTTCAGATGCTCACATAATGCGGGTGACAATCGGGGTCGATGCTATTGACAAGAAAATAGACCCCACTATAGTTTGTGCGAAGTTCAATTTGCTTCATGGGAGATAACTGCGTGAACACAGATACAAGAATGGTTCTTTCGTACGAAGACCACGAGTCTGTCGACGAACCACCCCTGGGCCGCAAACGGCATAGACAGGGGCTGCACGCACGTTCCCTTTCTACTGGTAACAACCTTTCAGCACTGATTCTCCCCACTGATGAGCGGCGGCTCCAGCCGTTGTCTACGCTCCTCGGCGATGGTCGGGCTGGATAGTCATGAGCAGAACCTTACTCATCACCACCCATCCAACAACCAGGAGAACGTATTATGCGCATAGGTATTACCTACAATCTGTCTACTGAAGTCGCAGCCGCGGAAGGAATCCCATCCGACAGGGCGGACGAGTTTGATTCCCTGGAGACGGTTCGGAATATCGAGAGAGGCATTATCGCAGTCGGGCATGAACCTGTGCGGCTGGGATTTGGGCTGGATGCCATCGTACGCCTGAAACGGCAGCCGGTCGACTTGGTTTTCAACATCGCTGAGGGACTGTACGGCCGCGCCCGTGAGTCGCAGATGCCGGCCATCCTCGACATGATGGGGATCCCGTACACCTTCTCCGACACGCTAGCCCTGTCTCTGGCGCTCGACAAGACGATGACCAAACAGGTCCTGATGCAGAATGGCATCAACACGCCGGCCTTCTGGTCCGTGGACAATCCTGTTCAAGTAGAGGCCATCATCCAGACCGGTGCGCTCAAGTATCCGCTGTTCGTCAAGCCATCCCGTGAAGGCTCCAGCATGGGCATCAACGACAGCTCCCGGGTCACGTGCGACGACGAGCTCCGCAACCAGGTGGGTGTGGTGCTGGCAGCATATCCCGGCTCGAGCATCCTCATCGAGGAGTTTCTGCCTGGGCGCGAAGTTACCGTGGGCGTCATCGGCAACCGGGAGCCTGAGGTTCTGGGTGTGATGTCGTTCAAACTGCTGAGCGGGACCGAGAAGGATTTCTTCTACACGCCGGAGATCAAGCACCACTGGGAGAAGTACGTCGTTCCCGAGTGCCCCGCCGATCTCACTGCCGATGAATACCAGAAGGCGCGGGACCTGGCCGTGGGTGTCTTCAAGGCACTGCATTGTCGCGACTGCGCTCGTATCGACATGCGATTCGACGCAAACGGCGAGCCATCGTTCATGGAGATCAACCCGTTGGCCGGTCTGACCAAGGGCAAGAGCGATATCCCCGTCATGGCCGAACTGATGGGACTGTCCTACGAGGACCTTATCGGCCGTATCGTTCAGGTTGCCGTCGAACGCATCGACGCAGAACGGCCCGAGACCACGATGGTCACCGAGGCTCAGCGCGCGACCGTGTGACCTTCTGCAATTTCAGCCCAACATTGATGGACGCCGGCTCTGGTCGGCGTCCATCTCGTTTCAGATGGTGCGACCCTGGGCAAGCCAGCAGCAGGGGTCGGTCCGGTAGCCTGGTCTTTCCATAGCTGACAGGAGAGCTACACTAAATAGGTCGCAGTGCTGCCGGCCCAATCAGGCGCTGCCGACAGGAGCGTGCATGCAGTGAGTAGTTTTCCGCGCGTCGTCGTCGACCTCGACTGTCTGACCGACAATGCTGCCAAGGTCCGCTCGCTCTGTCAGGAGCACAGACTAGGTATCGTGGCCGTCACCAAGGGTGTGACGTCCGACGCGGAGATCGTTCAGGCGTTCATGCGCGGCGGCATTCACAGCATCGGCGACTCGCGCGTCCACGATTTCCTCAGTCTGCGTCAGGAGGAGTTCGGCGTCCTGGAATTGACGCTCCTCAGGCAGCCCCCGCGCTCACAGATTCATCTGGTCCCCCATATCACCGACCGCGCATTCATGTCGGAGCTGAGCGCCATGGATGCGCTGGGTGAGGCTGCTCTGGCCAAGGGAACGACCTGTGATGTCCTGGCGGTGGTCGAAATGGGAGACCGTCGCGACGGCGTGCCGACGTCGGAGCTGACCTGCTTCGTCCTTGCCGCATCGAGGATTGCGGGTGTCAAGGTCGTGGGTCTGGCGGCGAACATGGGATGTATCACGGGGATTCTGCCCACCGCCGAGAACCAGGAGCTGTTCGGTGCGTCAGCCGCGCGTGTCCGTCGTGAGACAGGTCTACCCCTGCAGATTGTCTCGACCGGCGGAACGGTGGCCCTCGACTTGATCGAGCATGGCCTGCTGTCACCGTCGGTGACCGAGCTGCGAGCCGGCGAGGCGCTCCTGCTGGGTGTCAGCACGACCGACTCGCGCGTCATCCCCTGGCTGCGCCAGGACGCGTTTGTCCTGGAGGCCGAGGTCATCGAGGTGAGGGAGAAGCCCAGCACGCCCGATGGGCCGGTGGGCCTGGACGCGGAAGGCCGGCACCCCCATGTCGTGGACCGCGGTGTCCGCAGACGCGCCGTGGTAGCGCTGGGATACGCCGACACGGACCCCGACACTCTGATACCTCTGGATGGCGGTGTTACGATAGCCGGCAGCTCCAGTGACCACATGGTCCTGGACGTGACAGAAGCCGAGTATGACTTCTGCGAAGGCGACGTCGTGCATTTCAGGATGAAGTACGCAGCACTGCTGCACTCCATGCTGTCACCGTATGTGGCCCGGGAGTATCGCCGGAGCCAGAACGCGGTTGTCGAGAAGCTGACCCGGGAGGGTCGATTGACACAGGCACCTCAGACCAGCACAGATGACGGCGCGGAGGAATGAGAGTGCAGTCGCAAGGAGGGACGGGATGAAGGATTGGAGCTGGACAACGATGGTGGAGCTGCCGGCCGACCAGGCACAGCAGGAGCCTGATGCTTCCTGTGTTCCCGGGAGCTGCCCGTGTTCGTGCCTTCGGAGTATGGTGCG
>Ga0209429_10002597_pt1 | contig 10569 bp, 16 predicted proteins | sample BarGraNGADG00212_3_FD_184493 | JGI IMG/M metagenome (GOLD analysis project Ga0209429, IMG submission 184493) | Arctic peat soil microbial communities from Barrow, Alaska - Barrow Graham LP Ref core NGADG0004-212 (SPAdes) (version 2) | ecosystem: Environmental > Terrestrial > Soil > Wetlands >... | reverse complement strand
ACACTCATAAAGTTATTCCTTAGAGATTCCCATAGTTTGTTATAATTATAAAGGCGTCGGTTATCGGACGCTTACCAATATATTAAGCTATTCAATGCTTGAGCATATATTAGGTCCTACAATTATCAGCATAGAAAAGCCGCTGATTCAGGTGTCTTGACGAATCAACGGCTTATAAGTCGGAAACTCACGCTAGGGGCTGTCTCGATTAAATCTTCATTATTTTTCATTATAACCTCACATCTCAAAATGTAGTTTCAGAAAATAACTCCCCCTGTGATGAATTTCCAGTATATTATAATTTATCGTAATTACACGATTGTTCATAATTACAATAGGATTGCTTTTAATGCAGCATTCATCAATTCCTGCCTTTTCTCCATGAACTCCTCAAAATGTGCTAATTCATAAGAAACAAGAGGAGGCAGATATTTAACATGCTCACTATTCTCCGGAATTTTTAACCATTCCACTAAAGGCTTAGCATTTTTACTTCCGTTTTCTCTACCTTCAAGCAATTGAAGATTTGCTAGAATATTTCTTCTACGGCGCCATTCAACTTTTCTGTCATCATCAATAACAATACCATTCGGTAAAACAAGACCCTTGATCTTATCTTCCTCAAATCCTGTATGTGGATGCATATGGTCTTGATGGAAGCCCTTTTGACTGTATTTAAGATTTGGATACAGTAGTGACAAAAGCATAAATGTATATGCACCAATCTCATATGTATCAAACAACGCATCGATCTCATCAGATGTATACCTCAAGCTTCTATCGCCTGTAAAGCGTACGTTTGTTAAGTAGCTCATTTTGAAAGAATCTGTTGGCGAATTCTTTAGTGCTTCTCTAATATTTGCAAGTGCCGAATTAGTTGCTGCACCAAAGATCTGTTTAACTTGTGCCATTACAATATATTTTCTTAATTCTGATTTACTGCCAACGTCAAATGCACCGCCCTTAAATCTGTAATAAACAATAGGAGTAATTGCAACATAAGATATTATGTTCTCAGAATTAAATCCAAATTCATTTAACAAATGTACAGTATCTTTCACTGCGGTACTGATCGCGGCCCATTTATCTTTTATTTTTAATACGCTATCTTTTTTGAAGGTCTCAACTTTTAAAGTTACAGACATATCTAAAAGATACAGACAAGCACGCATTACAAAATCATTTGTAAATTTATACCCTTCTCCTATCTTATTTATTTCAGCTAGCAGCTTATCGATTTCGTCTCTAGCCTTATCCCAGTGAGAAACAATAGTTGAAAATAAAAGGTCGCTCTTAGATAAAACTGTACCGCCGGAATTAACACGCACAAAGATGTCCAGCACGCTGTCTATCGAATCAGCGCTTACTTCAAAATAGTTTATTATCTCATCGCTGGTAAGTTTTGAATGTAGCAATGCGATATTATTCATCGCCAAGTCATCGTCCACCCAATCATTTTTAAAGATGACTTCCTTTACGAGCTCTGACTGCGTGTACTTTAAAATGTTTTTCACTAAATACCACAATTTATCTTCTTTGGGATTCTGTGCTTCATTAGCAGTAAGAAATGTGAATTCATATGAAATGTCCTCATCATCAGTATTTTTACTGTGAAGATTAAAGTACAGTTCCTTCTTCGGAAAAGCATCATCGTTCTTCCACCGCTTCAAAGGTATCTTACGGCCCATACTCCCTTGTAATGCTATATAGAGAGATGTTAGACGCTGCTGACCATCAAGGACTGCCCATATACTTTCCTCATCATTTCCAACTGGAAAAGGCTGTGGCGCTGAAGGGTTCCTATACATATCCCTTTCATGGAAGTCCTTTATAAACTCGTACATAGAGTACTCTTTCTTATTTACAATTGATTTTCTCACCTTCCAGAAGAGGAATGTTCCTACAGGATATCCAAGCATGATAGAATCCATCAGTCTTGTTATCTGCTCATCATCCCACACATATTTTCTTTGTATAGCCGGAAGATAAATCTTGCGGCTATTTATATCTTCAATTACAGCTCTTATATTTTTCTTCTCGTATGCCATAAATAGTTCTCCATATTCCCGTTATTTTCTTAAATCATACCAAAGTGCTTAAACGATTTTACAATATCATTTTGCTTATCAGGTGGGCAAGGAATACTCGACTATTAATATCATTTCTGTTATTGGCAACTTTGGGGGACAAACCGCAGATTTCTTTAGTATGAGCGATCCAGCAAGTCTTCGGAATATATCCATAATTCATCTTCACGTATTCCTGTATTTCTTTATATGTAGCCATTTACTCAACCTTTCCATTCTCTTGTTTACCGAGAGAATATTTTTATTGTTCCGCAAGTAACTCACTAATGAAGTCCAATGACTCTTCTATAATGTTTAAATATCAAATACAGAATTTTTTCAAGACTGTGCTGGCATCTTATATCAACAAATACACATTATACCGTATATTAACAATATTTCTCTATTCTAATAAAAACTGTCAGTAATTTTTATGACATTTTCAAATAATTTTTATAAATTCCATAATATATCGTAAATATTGTGGTCATTGATTAAAGGCGTTAAGTCTATGATAATTCAAAATTTACTTCCTCCAATTTAGACCCGCATGGCAAGACAACAGCACTTGCTATAATAGGCTGTGGCAGCGGAAAAGGCAACTCGCCTTGCTCCTATTTTTTGCCATGGGAGGAGGTGATTAATATGAAAAATAAAATCATAAGCGGCAGAACGACGCCGTCGTCCAAGGAGAAAATCCGTGAAGCGCACTCGGAGGGCAATCAAAAATTCGTAGTGGAATACATACCGTCCAAAGAAGAATTAATCAAGGAGGAGGAAAGGCCGAAACTGCGTGTATGCGCCTATTGCCGTGTCAGTACAGACGAGGAAGCTCAGCAAAGCAGCTATGAACTCCAAGTACAGCATTACCGACAGTATATTACAGAGAATCCACGCTGGACTTTCGTGGATATCTACGCGGATGAGGGTATTTCCGGCACATCGCTTCAGCACAGGAATGATTTCAAACGCATGATCCGCGACGCACAAGCCGGACTGATCGACCTTGTTATTACAAAGTCGATCAGTCGTTTTGCCCGCAATGTACTTGATTGCCTGTCCACTATCCGACAGCTTAAGCTTATAAATCCTCCTGTGGGTGTGCTTTTCGAGACGGAGAACCTGAATACACTGGACAAAAACAGCGAGGTCATTATCACCGTTTTGAGCATGGTTGCGCAGGGCGAATCAGAGTCAAAGTCAATCAGCATAAAGTGGGCACTCAGGCGGCGATTCCAGAAAGGACTGCCGCTTTGTCCTACCTGGGCTCTTCTTGGCTATGAGACTGACGAGTTGAGTAATCCGTGCCATTTTGAGCCATCGTTCCGGTGAGTGAGAGCCGCGAGTCCGGCGATTGAGAGCCACCCTTCCGGATAGGAAAGCCAAACCTGAAGATTTCCTATAAAGTGTCAGTATGCACGCAAGTGCAAATAACACTTTTGAGGAGGTCATAAAAATGACCCAATACACCGAAATCCTGCGTCTGAGCAGCCAGGGAATCAGTCAGCGCAGCATTGCCTTAAGCTGTGAATGCTCGCGTAACACCGTCGCCAAGGTGCTTGTCCGAGCCGAAGAACTTCAACTAAGGTGGCCGTTCAAGAACGACATCACCGATGGCGAACTCGAAAAACAACTGTTCCCGGAAGTCATTCCCATCAAACCGAACCATCGACCACCCGATCTGGAGTACATCCACAAGGAGATGGCCAAAAACGGCGTTAGCCTCAAATTACTCTGGAATGAGTACTGTGAGTCGTGTCGAACCGCAAATGAGCTACCTCTTATGTATTCGCAGTTCTGTTTTCACTATCAGAAATTCGCACAGAATCGACGAGCCACTATGCACATTCACCGGAAGCCCGGCGAGCAAATTGAGGTCGATTGGGCCGGGACGCGGACTTTTGTAGTCGACAGAGATACCGGCGAACAAATACCGGCATATCTATTTGTTGGTGTTCTATCGTACAGCCAGTATGCCTACGCCGAAGCCTTTTTCTCTCAGGATCAAGAGAGCTGGATTCAGGCCCATGTGAATATGTACCGATTCTTTGGTGGTGTCAGCCGCATTCTCGTGCCCGACAATCTGAAAACGGGCGTGGAACAAGTCTCCTGGTACACGCCTGTCATCAACAAGACCTATCATGAAATGTCCGTACACTATGACACGGCTGTTATTCCTGCCCGCGTTCGGAGGCCTAAGGACAAGCCCAATGCCGAAGGAACTGTGGGCAATTTGACCACGTGGATTCTGGCAGCGCTGCGTAACGAGAAGTTTTTTACTCTCTCCGAATTGAATGACGCGGTCCACGAAAAGCTTCATGTTTTCAACCACAAACCGTTTCAAAAGAAAGAAGGCAGCAGATTCAGCATCTTTGACCTGGAAGAAAAAGTTATGCTGTTACCACTGCCTTCCAGGCATTTCGAACGGGCCATCTGGAAGACAGCCACTGTTCAGTTCAATTATCACATAGCCGTCGATAAGATGCACTACTCCGTACCCTACGAGTATATCAAGCACATAGTCGATGTCCGTATCACAAAAAATATCATCGAAGTCTTTTACCAAAATCATCGGATTTGCTCGCACCGCCGACTCTATGAGCGAGTGGGACAGTATAGTACCTGCGAGGTTCACATGCCGCTGGATCATCAACAGTTTCTGCAGTGGAACGCGCAGCGCTTCCTTGACTGGTCCGAAAAAGTTGGCCCAAATACCCATCGAACCATCAAAGCAATTCTGTCCTCGCACAAAGTGGAACAGCAGGGCTACAAAGCATGTATGGCGCTCCTGAAATTAACGGATAAATTTGGTGTCTCCTCCGTTGAAGCCGCCTGTACAAAGGCACTTACCTACACACCAAATCCAAGCTTCAAGAGTGTCAAAACCATTCTGGCCACGGGTCAGGAGAAGAGCAATCCGGATATGCTGCCCAAACCAAAAGCAGAGACTTCGGACTATGGGTTTACGCGCGGTGCGAATTACTACGGAGGATACGACTATGACAAATGAAACAACAATCCAGAAACTCATTGAGATGCGGTTGCCGGCTATGGCTGAAGCGTTTCGGGATCAGCAGCAGGAACATACGTGGGAGCAGTGCTCTTTCGAAGAACGCTTTGGATTACTGGTTGACTTAGAGTTCACCAATCGTAAGAATAATCGCCTGAAGCGTCTGGTTCAGCAGGCGGGATTCGATCAGACACAAGCGTGTGTCGCTGACATTAATTTCACGCCTGTCCGAAAACTCGACAAAGCAACCATCGAGCGTCTTGCGACTTGTCAGTACATTGAGCAAGGACATAATATCATTCTTCTGGGTCCTTCCGGAGCCGGAAAGTCATATCTTGCTTGCGCATTTGGCATGGAAGCCTGCAAGCACTACTACTCCGTCAAGTACATGCGTCTTCCGGAACTGCTGACAGAAATGGCAATCGCCAGGGGCGAAGGCAGCTACAAAAAAGTGCTTCAACAATACCGCAAGGTGAGTTTGCTCGTTTTAGATGAGTGGATGTTGCTGTCTCTGACAGAAACCGAAGCCAGAGACGTACTCGAGATTGTCCACTCCCGTCACAAGAGAGCTTCTACCATTTTTTGTTCGCAGTTTGCGCCGGCAGGATGGCATGGCAAGATCGGTGAAGCCACCCTTGCTGATGCGATTCTGGACCGCATTGTTCACGATTCATACACCATCCAAATCAGAAATGGTGACGACGAGAGATCCATGAGAGAAGTCTATGGAATCAACCCTAAAAAAGTACCGAACTAAAGGCTTCGCATCCAATTGGCCCTGCCATTCCGGAACACTGGCTCACTTTTTCCGGACGGGTGGCTCACCACCCGCCGGAATCGTGGCTCCGCCACACCGGTGTACTCACGAGTACGGCCAAATGGTCATCGTTCCCGAAGAAGCCGTAATAGGGAAGACAATATACCAGCTTTATCTGAGCGGGAGGTCAAGCATCCAAATCGCAAACGAGTTGACCGAAGCCGGTATTCCAACCGCATTGAACGAAAAAGTGTGGTGGTCGGGCAGCGTACTAAACATTCTGCACAACGAGCGGTATTGCGGTGATGTCCTCATGCAGAAGACGATAACCGTTGATTGCTTGTCGCACAAAGTAGTAAAAAACAACGGGCGCGAACCGCAGTATCTGATCCGGGATCACCACCAGTCAATTATCTCTCGAAGCGATTGGACACGCGTTCAATCACTTTGGGGAGACCACAGCCGGTATAAGGGTCAGCTCAAGCATCGGAAAAGCAAACCTATTGCCATTAAGTATGGTCATCTGAAGGGTTTCATTCCACTCAATCCCGATCATCCCCCGGATACCGTCACCGATTTGCTTGCAGCAATGGGCGAAGAACAAACCAATTAATTACAAAATTGAAAGGGGAAAAATTATGTTATCAGATTTTAAAGTTATCGACATCGTCAAAACCTGTGGCGATTCCACTGTTTCGTTCGGTGAAAAACTGACAAAGTTCAACAAGGCTACAGCTTCAGAAATGCATTATCCACCGTTTGTGCGCATTGCTCTGTTTGGGTAAAAGGCTGCTTCGCATTCATCTTCAGTGAGAGTGTTGATGTCGCTACGTCAAGTCTGTCAGCCAGCTCAATACACGACATATCATTTGCTGCTAAAGCAAAACGCAAGGCTGAAAATGGAGCTGTTGACTTTCATACTCTCATAACTGATACCTTTCGTGCGAATTTGTAATTTATGTTTATTGATAGATGGTATAATCCCATATGAAGGAGGTATTATTTATGAAATTGAATCATGACTGTGTTAGGGAATTACTTCTTGAAATAGAAGCTTTTCAAGAGTTTGATGAGGAACAAGAATATAGAATACTGTCAATTGAAATGCTGCCCACTTCTCTCACGCCGAATAAGTTTTCAAAGAATGAGGTGATATATTCCACACTTAAACTTAAGGAAGCTGGCTTTATTAATGCCAGTTATTTAGAAGCTGACGGTGGAATATATGACGTTTGCTATTCTGGATTAACATATGCAGGGCATGATTATCTGGATTCAATTCGATCTAAAGAAGTGTGGTCAAAGGTCAAAACAAGCATCGTTAAAAATGGTGGATCCCTTGCCTTTGCAGTTATTCAGCAGCTGGCAATAAAGGTTCTTCTGGGGTAATCCAGTTGATATCCGCCCAAAAGAATACTGTTACTAATGCTCCTTTTCCCATTTGCTTATCAACGTTGATACTGTTAGCAGCGACCTTGGCTCCATTTATTGAAACCCTCTTTAATCTGTTACTGCCACTCTCCATTTCTATACTTACTATGTTTGCATTCATTGGTGTTCTCCTCTTAAACAATTCTTATTGGAGGTGATTCTCTTGGACTGGATAAAACTTGTAATTATCGTTGCTATTTTATTTGCTGCTACCTACATATATCTTTTTGTAAAGTCCGTCCTCTACGGAAGACAAGTATCGAGGTTAATTAATATCATCAGTGACTTTCACACTTTTGCTAATCCAATACTTGAAGAGCAAAAAATGATGTTTGGAATTCGTTTCTTTTATCTAGGGACACAAGATCAAAAGTCTGTGATGAACTTCCAGGTATAGCACTACTAAAATTGATTTCCTCGGTTCCAGAGATTAATGAGGTTCTGCGTTATGGCACTAATATCTCGCGTCAGAAAGATGCAATAGAAAATTATCAAGAGGCTATTCAAACATATACACAATTATTAGAAGAACACGATCGTCGTATATATCGCTTGAAAAAATGTATATTTCCCGCTTTAGCTTTCAAGACTATGCTTTTGATTCCAAGTAATATTCTTATGCTGTTTGGTGCCAAGCCATCAAAATTTGTTTCAAGGTTTATCAGTTTTGCAGTATGGTTACTTGCATTGGTATATGGAATGTTTTCAGTTGAAATTAAAGCTTTTTTGATTTCACTCTTTCAGCACACATGACAAGCTAATGTGAATCTACAAATACATACAGGCCCATTGAAATCTTGTAATTGGTTCTCCGATTTTTTGGAATATCAATTTGCATACCAATGACGCTACCACTGCTATTATCAGGATAACTATTCTCCTTTCACGGTGTACATCTCTTCTCCGGATTATTTCAACTTCAAAATCAGATAAATGTTTTATTGGGGGTATTTGTCATATGCCGACTTGGATGAATAAAGAAAATGTAACTTTGGTAATTGCTGTCTTGGCCTTTATACTGTCTACAATTTCCTGGGTCAATACTTTGGTAAGCAATCGTAAAAAGCTCAGAATTTCCATATCCAGTTACAAAATGATTGCCTCAGATGCAAGTCTCTTTTACCTGTCTATCGAAAATCTCTCTCGTTTACCCATTTCCATTTCTCGCATTTTTTTAGTCGATGGAGAAAGTAAATATGAATGCTCATGTGTTCCTCAAAAAGTACTGGAGCATACAACGCGATCAGGAAATGTAGTAACTGAACACGCTGTTTTTAGAAATCTAGCAGTACCAATTAGCCTTACCTCTCTTGGCGGGATCCATGGTTATGTATATTTCCCTGTTAGTTCTGCGAATTCTCTGGTGCCACCTGCAGAGCTAACTTTTCTACTTCATACCAATCGAGGACGCCCAATAGAACTGAAGTCTCTACTCAATCAACAAGCTTTTGAAGCTGAGCTGTCTTGATTATTTGAAATAGAAGGTTGTTGCTTATCTACTTTTAAGAAAGGAGGTGATTTTTGTGGCCTATATACCTGATCCTCTTTCAAAAGTCCAAACTGTTGCTTTGAAATATGCAGAACTTACTTTTACATCGGATATGAGTGCGGTTGATTTTTATGCTTCTTTTGATGCTGCTGAAAATTCTATAATGGAAAAACTCATAAAGAACGATGCATAATAATCGAATCTTGCATATGCGGAAGTGATCCAAAGGCAGATGCCATAGTTGAGAGCTGGGCATCTGTTGCCTTCGGATCTTTTGCAATCCTAATAACAAAATCAGATATTACTTCACCTACTTCTTCCACTTTTTCTTTTTTGGACATACTCATGATCTTTTCTCCTTTCTTATCATTCTTTAGATGGTATAATCACTTAAATAGGGGGTAATATTTATGGATGATTTTTCTATTCCTGGTTTGAAAATTCCCGACTACAGTTCGTTAAATCTTCCCATTATTCCAATTACTAGTTCTACTGACCGAATTAGAGAGCAGTTAAAGGAAATGGCCCATGAGCGTTCTGCAGAACGGATATGCGATATCATTGTTGAAAAAATCAAATACGTACAAAGTTCTCTTAAGGCAGATCAGGAAGTTGCATTGCTATTGGCTTCTTTCGGCCAATCTGTTCTATTGAGTATTGAATCTATTGAGCCTGTCGAGCCCTCTTGCCTTGTCTTTACCGGATACGTTGGCGATCAAAAAACTACTCTTATTCAGCATGTTAGCCAACTCAGTATTCTTATAAACATTGCCAAAATAGAATCAGATCGCCCTGCTCACCGGTACGGGTTTTAATTTTTTCAGAAATAAGCATTTGATCATGTATCAATTTTTATTGCATCTCATTTATTTTTCGTATGGTATATCATCCACGAACCAAAGTGTATGATCTGTCAAAAAAGACCCTCTCTAATATTCGAGGAGTCATTGTATCCTTTTGTACTTTTGCATCGAGAGATGGCATGATTGATGCTATCCCGGCAGGCCTATATGTCCCTAAATCTGCACCCTAGATCGGCAAGGAAATCATTCAGCCATCGCAACTTAAATCAATATTTGAGCCGTCAGATGATTGGTATGTTAATGCCTGGAGAATCATGGCATTGACTGGCCTCCGGCCTGGGGAGGTCTATGGAATGCAGCGGGATGACATTAAAGATGGATTACTGACTATTCGTAGATCCTTAAATAATCTCGGGATCGAGACTAATTGCAAAAATAAGAATGCTCATCGAGAAATCCTGCTACATAAAATTGCTCAGGACGTTATCACAGATCAGCTTAATAAAATCAACGCAAAGGGCTTAATCGGGCCTTGGCTCTTTCCCAATCATGCAGGGGATAGCGTTATCCCTAATGTTGCATATAAGCGTTGGAAGCTATTTGCCAAGTCTCATGGATTTGATGTTCCTCCTTATTCACTGCGGCATACTTTTGTAAGTCTCATGAAGAACGATATGCCATCAGAAATGATAAAAATGATTGTTGGTCACAGTGAATCCATGGATACTTTCGGCGTATACGGCAAAAAGGTTTCAGGAGAATTGAAGCGCTCTCAGAAAGTTATGGATGTTACTTTTAAGAAATTACTAAAATAAACTTAAGTCGCTATTACAACTTACCTATTATTTTGTAGAGGTATCTCATTATCTGCTTCTTTAAGTAAATTAATAACTGTTTGCATTTCTTGGTTTATTAAAATAAAGATACGATTATAATTATCTTTAATTTTACATATAGAGATATGCAATTGATTCAAATCCAATTCTCCAGTTCTTATAGCTAATTCAAAACCT
>Ga0209429_10002596_pt1 | contig 10570 bp, 6 predicted proteins | sample BarGraNGADG00212_3_FD_184493 | JGI IMG/M metagenome (GOLD analysis project Ga0209429, IMG submission 184493) | Arctic peat soil microbial communities from Barrow, Alaska - Barrow Graham LP Ref core NGADG0004-212 (SPAdes) (version 2) | ecosystem: Environmental > Terrestrial > Soil > Wetlands >... | reverse complement strand
ATTTCTAATTTTATTTATCCATTACATTCTTATTCAGTTCAATGGCAATGATTGCAATTTCATTATCTCCTTTTTCAAAGTTAGAAATGGCTATTTCCCGCTCCTTGTTTTGAGTTGCTTTAATTTGTTTTTTACTGCTAACCATATAAGCTTTCACCACTTTTTGATCTTTATTAATGGCAGGCAGTATAAAATTGTTCTCTTTATATCCTTCTAGTAAATAGAGATAAATAGTATTGCCTTTATAGGCATATCCATACTGGCCATCCTTTGGATTCCAGGGACCCCCACGGGTGTAGTACACTGCTTCGCCAACTTGTTGTAACCAGACTCCCATCTTCAACAGTACATTTGCTGAAGCCTTCGTTATCTGACCGTGACGGTCAGGCCCTACATTGAGCAATAAAGACATGTTGCGAATTACACAATCAGCCATCATTCTTTTTAAGCGGGCAAGAGAAATGATCTTCGTTGAATCTTCAAGTGCCGGGGTATATCCCCAACTGGAAACCATGGACATATTCTTTTCATAGATCTCCTCAGTACGAATGTTTCCTGTAATGGCAGCACTACCTTCTTCACATTTATAGTCACCATACCAACCTGAGCGAGGATTTACTATAATATCAGGTTGATATTTCCGGACCATGCCCATAATGCCTAAAGGCTTTCCGGTCGTTTTATCTATATCCTGAAAAAAGGGGCTCACAGGCCATTGATTATTCGGATCAAGATATTTTCCTGATTCCCAAAAATTAGCTCCGTCTGCATCGCTACCCTGCTGAGATAACCAACCACCATCCCAATAGATCTGATCAATCTTTCCATATTTAGTCATCAATTCCTTCGTCAGGCAATACATTTCTTCTTTCATCAGACGGGCGTTTTCCTTGTGGGCTATGTCTGTTACATATCCGAATTTGTTCTTCTTACAGTCGGTGCCGTTAACATCATAATAACCCGGATAACGCCAGTTGATAAGGGTTTTGTAAAGGCCCACTTTCAGTCCATTGCTTCTGCAGGCATCTACATACTCTTTTACAAAATCACGGTTATGGGTTTGTTTACTACTGAATGCATTCAGATACCCGGCATCAAAGAGTGCATACCCATCATGGTGTTGGGTGACCATGTTCATATATTTCATTCCTGCTGCTTTAGCCAACTTAGCCCATTCATCAGCATTAAATTTATCGGCTTCAAAATATTTATCGCCACTTTCAGGATATGCGAACTTGCGGTATTCATCTTCGGACATCCCAGCGTTTTCTCTGTACCATTCGCCCTTTGCAGGACCTGCATAGATACCCCAGTGAATAAACATCCCGTACTTGGCATCCAGAAGCCAGCTCATATTTTCGTTTGGTTGTTGTGAAATCCCCAATTCTGTTTTGGGAATCCTTACCTGAAGTGGGTTAATCCCTGCTATTTTTGAGGGCATATAGGCACCTGTATATTCAATATTTATATCATCGGCCCATGCGCTGGAGTGATTGGGATTATCGGGATTATAAATTTCGATAAAAGGCGATGATTGTCCCTCTTCTGTTGTAATAGTTTTCTCCAGCTTTACCCAATCGGCTAAGGCACTGGCTACACTTATATTGTTGTTACCTAAACCGATAATGTTCAATTGAACCTCATCGGAACCACTATTGGTTTTTACCCAGGCCGTAATCTTATAGGTTGAAGCAGGTTTAAGCTTAATGGCCAATTGAGCTGTCGCGCCAGACATAATTTCAAGACCTTGTTTACCGGAATGAAATACAGTATTTGAAAGCTTAATTCCTGTTCCTAAACCTATCCATGGTTTTACTGGAGATTGTTCAAAGTCCCTATTCCCTATTTGTACCAGAGTATTCTGAGCAAAATTCACCATGGTCTGGCACATTATCGCTGTTACAAAAATGACTTTTCGAATAATTCTCAATTCCATGAAGGTTGATTTTAAAAAGCTGTTTTTAAGCATAAAAATATTATATTAAATTTGACATACACTTTTAAATCATAAAAGTTTGTTCAATAGGATCAGCAGACATAACTTAAGGCTCGTTGCTTCTTCCATATTGCCAGGCAACTATTATTACCTTGACCTGGGTATCTACTGTACAGTAGACATCCCGGTGTAAAATATTGCTACCATTACAAACAGAATAATTTTAGTGTTCTTCATCCAACTTTAACTTATAAACTTCCAATCGATTACTGAATATTGCTGAGCTGATGGTTTTCCTTCGCTTTCCAGATGGCCTTTCTGTGTTTTATTGTCCCATATTAGTCTTACTTCTTTCAATTCGGGAGCCCAACTGCCATCGTCTTCAAATAAAACTGCGGGATTTTTATTTTCGCCATAGACCAGTGCAGTAAGTTTAAAACTATCCGGATCATCTGTATGTAAAGTTGTCTTTGCCATAGGTAGAATTGTTCCGGCTTTAATGAAAAAAGGGATCTGATCCAACGGAACTTCGAAAGTATATTCAGCTTTGCCAGTATATTTCTTAGATGTCCAAAAGTCATACCAGCCGCCTTCGGGTAAATAGATTCTGCGTTTCGATTCACCTTCCACCACAGGAGCAACCAGCATATTTTCACCCACTAAAAACTGATTGCTGATATTTCTGACTGCCGGGTCATTGGGATAATCCATCACCAATGCACGAAATGGTGGGATTCCCTGTTGTTTGTAACGCACAAAAGCCGCATGTATGTAAGGAATCAGCATCATGCGTAATTCAATAACTTCCCTGCATTGAGTTTCAAGTTTTTCCCAGTTATCTGCAAAGCGATTCTGGTTGTTGGCATTCCGGTTAATCTGTTTCCATGGAGCATTTTTTAGAAACCATGCATTGACCATGGCCAGTGGTGAAAAAACGACAGTTTGTAAGCGCCTGATCAAATCCTCATTGCTTTTGGCATCGCGCACTTCAGGTGTCCATAACAATCCAGAGAAACTTGACTGTGCAACACCATGAATGAAACTCTTATGGGTATATAAGTCACTGTATAGCACGAATGGATAAGGTGAAGCCAATGCTCCGGAAGAACGCACTAACCCATAAGTCCTTTCCTTTTTCTGGTTGAAAATACTCATGATCGTATCCTGGTAACGAAGTCCGATCAAACTGTGCATTTGTTCTCCGTCAGCACCGGATGGAAACTGACTGAGTTCGGGATACGACCAATTTCCGGTGAAGTCGGAGTTGTCACATTCATCAGCTTTGTAACCTGAGACGCCCAAATCAACATGTGCTTTACGGTGATAATCAGCATAAATCTGACGACCTTCTTTGGTAATAAAATCGGGTACCAGACCATCCCATACTTCGTAGTCGCCTGAATGAGACAACAGGTCTTTATATATCGGTGATGTTGGATGGACGAAGGCATGTTCCCAAAGGTTTACCTTGAAATGGTTATCTTTTAAATCACTCAACATTTTTGCAGGGTTGGGAAAGCTATCAGTCCAAACATAAGAACAGGAGTAGGAGTGCGTTTGCCAATGAGGTTCTAATCCAAGTACATCACATGGAATCTTATTGTCCCTGAAATATTTGCCCATATTTTTAACTTCATCCTGTGTGAAATCGGATTGAACACGATACCAAAAACCTAGTCCCCAACGCGGAGGCAAACAGCCTCCTCCTGAAAACAGGTTGTAACGCTGTACTGCCTCCAGCATAGTTGGGCCGGCAAAAACATAGATATCCACCCCTTCTGCCCGGGATATCTCGATCATAATTTCACTCTCTACGCCAAGTCCTAATCGTTCATAGGGCCCATTCAAAGCATTCCAGCCGTCATTGCCTTTCTTATCCAACACCTCTTTATACACCTTCCCTGTCTTGCGCTTTTTGTTGCCCATATAAATGGTCGCATAGCGGGCTGTATCTATTAGTATTCCATATCCCGATGTGGTTACGAAAAATGGTACCGGTGCATGTGAGTCACCTGAATCGGCTATAGGATCTGCATTGACACGTAACATTTTTTTCAGACCTCTTTGTTGAAAGGACTGTAATTGTAGCCCCAACCCATACAGATACTCCTCGGCTTTCAAAGGAAGCCTCACCTGTACCCCACGACTATTGACTGTTCCAATTGGAGTAACAGGGCAAACGTCAACCAATGGCAATTTTTCAAATCCGCTTTGTGTCGGGGCAATATTTCGGGTGCTTTGAGGTGTAATTATTTCAGGTTTACCAATTGTGAATTTCCAGACTCCGGATATTACTGAAGTTTGTTTTGTGATGCCTATGTTCTTTATTTTTAATTCACCTGCCAGCAAAGGTGCAGCCATCAACATGCCAGTGGTTCCACCTATTGCGTTTAAGAATTTTCTACGATCCATATATTTTTGAATTAAGGTCCTGTTCTTTAATTTGGATATCATATTTCACTATTTCAAAATCATAAACGACCGTACTACCGGCTCAGCTGTCTTCAATTTAGGATCTATGTTTCGTCCATATTGCCAGGCGACGACGGTAACTTTGATTGGAAATTTACTGCGAGGTGGGATACCTGTAAGAACTAATTGGTTGTCTTTTATTTCGACAGGACCTTGTTGTACATAGTAATATACGGGCATACCGGAATCAGTTGTGGCATTTAAAGTAACCTTTTTAATAGTATTTTTTTGATCGGGGATTGTGGGGAAAACTATATGCTGCTCCTTACCTTCTTTATTCGTCATTGGAATACGCATATCCAATTGTTGAATGGCCGATTTATAAACTTCATCTCCCTTGCTTGATGCCAACATCCAAATATCGTTAGTCCGCTTGGGGTTGTTGAAACCCATACGGTAAAAGCTGACCTGAAATGTAGTGTCATTGATCTTTTTAACGGGCCCGCAAATCCTGCTTACTGTTACATTTATTTTTAAAGGATGTGTATCAACCAGTTGAACTCTGGTAGAATCGGTATAGACTCCTTTCAAATGAAAGGTGACACCATCAGCCATAGGACTGAATTTCATGTTAAAATTGGCAAAGCTTTTATCGGGATTAACGATTTTCCCATCCTGAACAAAACCCAAATATTGTTTCTTTTTGCCTCTTGCCCTGGCATAATAAGTTTCGGTTAAAACTGTCTGTTCTTTATCAAAACACCAGGAAGCTGTTCCCATTTTACCTTTATACAATGCATATGGAGTGGCTTTAGCAGTGGCCAGGCTATCTTTGTGCCATCGATCCATCAGCCATCCATTTGCAGTGTTAATGGGCTTTAATACGACGGGTTTATCTGCAGCTACACCAACAGTTAAACGGTATTTTGCAGCCTTACTGATATACATGGCAAGATAATCAACCAGCTCGTCTGAGAAATCGAAATGACCATGACCGGCATCTGCAAAAAAGGTAATGGGTGTTTTGGGATGCTTTTTTACATAATCAAATCCTGGGGATATCCTGTCTTCCCACCACTCGAATTCACCCATTACAAATAAAGACGGGACTCCATCAATGGTTCTGTTTCCCCAGTCGGGATTTGGTTTTCCACTTCCGGTAAGCTTAGTCAATGGAGAATCACCATGAACAGAAATAACAGCCAATGTTCTTTCTGGGTTCCAGGCTGCAAAATTCCAAGGGTAGCTTGCATATGCCGAATGTCCAATCGGAACAACCGGAGCATAAGCCAACTCTGAGTAACCTGATATGTTTGCCAATGAAACCATCATCTCATCAAAATATCTTCCGGCATCTTTATTGAAATCAAAAGTGATATCAAGTCCGGGTGTGATCCAGATTTCGGCAAATCCTAACTGAGTCAATGCCTTACGCATTGAGGCATGTTCCAGGATTCCTTCTTCAAGCATGTTATGTTGACCTACAACAACTCCTCTTACATGTTTGCAATTGGAAGGTATCCATAAAAATGTCTTTGGATTGTCTTTGGTTTCACCAGAGACAACACTCTTTATTGGTGTCACCCATTGCCATTCCTGAGCTTGAATTTTAACTGAAATTAATAAGATAATAAAAACAAGTAGATTCTTTCGCATAGAACTAATAATAAAACATAGTGTGTTTTACAGATTAATTTCATTGTTCAATTTTATAGTTTTTCGGATGATTGTAGAATCGGTTTTAATGAAAATAATAAAGTTCCAAAACCTGGGTTGTCTGCATTGAATCCAGCTTTCTCGGGTCTGAGTTTCTCTGCTGCTTTCTTTGTATATATGTATTGATTTTCAGGCAAACCTACCCTATTTGCATAATGATTAAGAACCATTTCAAATATTGAACGTAAGTTTCCTCGCCCGGATGTTGAAATGGTTGTAGCTGGAAAGCGTCCGCTTATATCTGAATAAGGTTCAAATGGAACTTCTTCACCCAAGTTGTATTTGGCTGTGTATTCAAATCCTTTTAGTAGACGGTTGTTTTCTAAACCATACATATCCATACCCTGGCTCCAACCAATTTCACACATTTCTGAAAGATGACCAATGCCAAGTTGCGTATGAGGCTGATCTCTTCCACTTTCCTGTATTTGACCGTTCTCATTAATGATATAATGTGTCAGGCTTCCATTACCCGGTCCTTTGATGTAAAAATCAACAGCCTTATCAAAAAGTGTGTGATCATCGCAAAATACACCTATTGCCATCATCCCTTTCATACAAGCGAGATCCCAATTACCATGTGCCCAAAGTGCAAAGTATTGGATAGGAGGATAAAATATTTCCATGAACATCTTCTGACTTTGTTTAATCTCTGACGGTTTCCATCCCGGATATGTTCGCATTATTTCAGCTGCATTTGCAAACTTAAAACCACATAACCCTGCCCCCAGTTCGACATCTGTCCCATCAAAAACTTTAAAGGTCTTTGACCATGCATTTAAAATCTCTATTGATTTTTTAGCATGTGCCTCTTCACCGGTAATAGCCCACATTAATGCATTCTGATAAGCTGCACAAACATCCTTTTCCAATTCGCTGATATTCTTACCGAATCCGGCCAACAAGCTGCGTTCTACATGTTCGGCTGGATGAGGTATCCACTGTGCACTTGAATAGGGACTGCTTTTAAATACATCGAATCCACTTTTCCAAGGTTCTACATTCCCGGCTACCATTTCTTTCATTCTTTTCAAATCATTTGTAGTATGCAACAAACCGGGATGAATAAAAGCCTTTGGATGATATTGAGCTGGAGTATCCAGTTTGAGTATTTGTGCATTTAGCCCTCCAAAAGGGAAAATCATCAGAATCACAGTTATCGGTTGAATAAATTTTTTCACTATTTTAGGTAACGATAACCTGTTGAAAGTATAGACTGGTTTCATGACAAAATATCTTTTTAATAGTTAAATAATTCAAACCTTTTACTTTTCACAGCAGGGTACTTATAAAATGGACCTGCCAATTTATATGGCTTATTTGAAGTGGTGTTAAAAAAATCCTTACCAATGGTAATTGGCTTTCCATCCGGGTATTCTATATACTGTTTGCTCAAGGTGAAAAAGCCTATAAAATTAGGACTAAGTAAGGGTGATTTGATTGCTGGTATTAACCGTTCATCAAATTCCAAACTAATGCCTGTTGAAGAATGAACCAGTTTAAAATTGGGGTCGTGGTTAATGATCTTACTATATTTATCGCTACTACTCCACGAACTAGCGGCAGCGCCATATAAATAAATATTATAATCTGCTTCACAATTTGAAGTTCCTGATAATTGATCAAGACCTGCTTTGATGAATAGATTACAATACCACCGGTTATCTATTGGTAACGCAGGAATAGTTTGTTTAATCACCAAGGAATGAGGCAGATAATTACTTGTAGCAAATGACCTGCCGGGCGCCTTATTATTGATCCATCCACAATTATAAAAAAGATTTTGAACAAATACATTCGCTTCGGCACTAATTAATTTAACACCCTCTTTCGTTTCTTTACCAGGTCCGCTAAGGATATTATTACTGATTAAAGCAGGACCATGGCTATTGAAAAGATAAATACAGCTCTGTCTGGTATCTGAAATTATATTCCTGGTTATGGTTGTCCCTTGAAATAGTGGCCCCAGAAATATTCCATAACCACCTAAATTTCCATTCACCCGCCTAATCAAATTATGGTCGATCTTAGTATCAATTGCCAAAGCCAGACGAATTCCAGCGGTTTCTTCTGATGGAAACTCATTTTCAACATTAATATCTTCAATCAGATTATCAGTGATTTCACTGAAGCTACCGTGAAGAAGTCCGAATATTCCAGCCTGTCCACAACGAAAAACATGATTGTGTCTGATAATATGGTGCCCAACACCTTTAATATCTTGTGAAAGATCGCTGTACTGCGGTTTCCCGGGCCCTGCACCAGGATAAGGGTGGCCTGTTTGCCCAATTGAGATCGCTACAGACTTACAATCACTAAGAATGCAATTCTGAATCAACCAATAAGAACCTCCGTTTACTGAAATAGCGCCAAACTGAGTGTCGTCAATAGATGACATTGGGGAGGACATCTGGGCAATGCTAAATCCATCAATCACTATATAATGAATACCAGGATTGATGGCGACAAACGAAGCCGGACGGACATTGATTTCTGTAAGTTTTATATTGGGATCAGCATGACCAAAATTTGCAATAATCACGGTTTTCCCATTCTCTTGCTTTGTAAACCAAGTACCTTCAGTTGAATCGACCTGACTGATATCACCTTTTTCCTTCAGTGGATGATTTTCCAGATACACTTCACCCAAATGTGTAAAAGTCGAATTTGGATTTATTAATTCGGCAAAAGGATTAAATTTCCCAAAAAAGTTTTCATCGATTGCAGTTTGCCATGTATGAGTATTTATCCGAATCCAAGTCTTAATTATTTCCGACCCTTTTATAATCACCTCATCCCCGGGTGCAGCCTTATAGGTGATTTGATCATTTTGAGTTGTCCCACCAGAAGTAAGAACAATCATTTCACGGTAGATCCCAGTATGTACAACGATATTATCCCCAGGATGAGCGATTGAACCTGCCTTATTGATGGTCAGGAGAGGGGCGTTTGCACTTCCATCATTTGCATCGTTCCCCGACTTGGCAACATGTATATTACGAAAACTTTCATATGCCGCAAATGAAGTAATAAATATAAAAAGAAAAAGAAGTGACAATACTAATTTCTTCATAAAAATAGGTTTTTTAAAAAAATCAAATTGCATGAGACTTATTTTACCTGACTTTCATTTTTTAACATCGTTCAATATTACCACTTCCCCTGTTTTTATATTTAGTGAGAAAGGTTTAGGCTCTGGTAGCCAAAGTTTCCCATCACCAATTTCCAATGGCATCCAGATGTAACGGGAATCCCATTGTGTTTTGGGCTTCCAAACGTCCCCCATGAAAATGATTGTTGTTGCTTTTGTGCCTACTACTTTTATCAACATGGTTGATTGAGATCCATAGGTATTGGTTGCTGGAGGAGCGATGTCTTTAAATTCGCTCCAAGGTCCTTCCAGTGATTTTGCAACAGCATACTTATTGGGATTGGCACGCCATCCTGTTAAAGCAGAACCGATTGAGTAATACAATCCATTATAATGGACAATAGCACCACCCTCCATATGTGCAGGAATAAGGCACATCTCTTTTTCAAGATCCATGTAATCAGCAGAAAGCTTTGCAATACGAAAACCGAAAGGTCTGTCTTCAAAAACAAGATATGCAGTACCATCATCATCTATAAACTGACCGATATCCCGGCTTTCATGACCGAGTGGTCTGAAACTTTTAACAAATGTGAAGTTTCCATCAGGTTTGTTACTTACTGCTATGCCAACTCTAGCAACTTTATAGCTAGCATTATCCTCATGAAAATACATTACATATTTCTTTGTGAGTTTGTTATAGTAAACTTTAGGTCGTTCCAAAATCCAATTCTTACCCAGATTTTCAGGATCTGACATTTTAACTACATTACCTTTGAATTTCCAATTCACTAAATCTTTTGACGCATAACAGCTCACATATCGATAGTTGGAATCCAACCCCCTTGATCGTTCTTCTCCATACCAGTAATAGGTTTTACCTATTTTAATGATTCCACCACCATGTGCCTGAACGTGATTCCCATTGTTATCTGGCCACAATTCTCCGGGTTTAATTACATTTTTGATCTGACAATTTGCACCGGAATAAACGAATAAACTTATTAAAAGAATAAGAACCTGTTTTTTGAATAATGTTTTCATAATAATACTATTTGGGTGGTGTTGAATCTGATTATGGGTTTATTTTGAAAGAGTGGAAATATTTTGTGATTCAATGAAGCGTATTCTCTCTACATGTTCACCAATGAAGAAATTAGACATATCTCCTGTCTTATACCATGCCGGCTTCCCGGTCATGTTGTCTGCTATTACTTTTCCATTTATAGTAAGATTTTCAAAGGTAATATTTTTTAACTGACGTGTTTCATTGTAACCGGCTAAGATTGACAGGTTAGCCCTTGTACCATTATATGAAATGTCTTTAAAATAGATATTTTCGATTCCTTTTCCTGGTGAGGTATTGTATTTCTTGTTATACATCACACGCATATTGACAAGTTGACCTTCGCGTA
>Ga0209429_10002595_pt1 | contig 10571 bp, 8 predicted proteins | sample BarGraNGADG00212_3_FD_184493 | JGI IMG/M metagenome (GOLD analysis project Ga0209429, IMG submission 184493) | Arctic peat soil microbial communities from Barrow, Alaska - Barrow Graham LP Ref core NGADG0004-212 (SPAdes) (version 2) | ecosystem: Environmental > Terrestrial > Soil > Wetlands >... | reverse complement strand
GCGTGCATTTTCTGCAGAAGGGCTACAGCATGTGCGCTTTCGATGGCAGGAATAATTCCTTCCATCCGGCTGAGATATTCAAATGCCGCAATAGCCTCTTCATCCGTTACCGGGTGGTATTCCCCACGGCCCGTCTCGTAAAGGTGGGCGTGTTCCGGTCCGATCCCCGGATAATCAAGGCCTGCGGAAATGGAATATACGGGAGTTATCTGACCTTCGTCGTCCTGTAGAAACAGGGACTTCATTCCATGGAAGACACCTGTTGTTCCGCCTGAAAGGGTAGCTGCATGACGGCCGGTTTCAACACCTTCCCCGCCTGCTTCGGCACCGATGAGACGGACGCCGTGATCTTCGATGAACGGATAGAACGTACCCATTGCATTACTGCCGCCGCCGACACATGCGAATAGTGCGGTAGGAAGGCGGCCGTATTTTTCGAGCATCTCAGCCCGGATCTCATCGCCGATCACCCTTTGGAAATCACGTACTATTTCCGGATATGGATGCGGCCCGACGACCGAACCAACGACGTAATACGTGTCGCTGACTCTGCGGGACCATTCGCGGAGTGCTTCGCTGGTAGCATCCTTGAGGGTTGCCGTACCGTCCGTGACCGAATGTACCTTTGCTCCGAGGAGCTCCATGCGATATACATTCAAGGATTGCCTCCGGGTATCTTCCTCGCCCATGAAAACATCACAAGACATTCCGAAAAGGGCTGCTGCCGTAGCAGTTGCCACACCGTGCTGGCCGGCGCCCGTTTCTGCGATGACTCGCTTTTTACCCATTCTTTTGGCTAAAAGCACCTGCCCGAGAACATTGTTGATTTTGTGGGCGCCGGTATGATTCAGATCTTCCCTTTTCAAAAAGACCTGTGTACCAAGATCGGCAGACAAACGCACGGCACGGTAAAGAAGGGAAGGGCGCCCCGCATATTCGCGCAGCAGCTGCCTGTATTCCCTGTCAAACGCCGGATCTGCCTGCGCTTCACGATATGCCTTCTCAAGTTCCGTCAGTGCATACATAAGGGTTTCTGCAGCATACTGACCGCCAAATTCTCCGTATCTTCCTTTAGACATATTGTTCATCCTTTCTCGAGCAGCGAGGTCCTTATTTCTGATTAGGGATCTCTGACAACAGATCATTCATTTTCTGTTCTACACTTCCAAGGGCTCCGTCATTAACAAAATTACCGGCATTCCCGCCGCTCTGCGATTCGCGCATCAGGCTTTCACCGATCAGTACGGAGTGAACGCCGCTCCGGTAGCAGCGGGACAAATCATTAGCCGTATGGATCCCGCTCTCGGATACAATGGTCCTGCCTGCCGGTATCATAGGTGCGAGACGTTCCGTAACGCCAAGATCAACATGAAAAGTGTGGAGATCGCGGTTATTGATCCCAATAATCGGGGCACTAAGGTCGAGGGCCCGTATCAGCTCATCCATCGTGTGAATCTCCAGGAGAACCGAAAGACCCAAATCATCAGCGAGCTGCATATAAGAGGCGATTGTTTTGTCCGGCAGCAGTGCGGCAATCAGTAATATCGCGGAAGCGCCCAGTATTCTTGCTTCGTAGATCTGGCTTGGATCGATTGTGAAATCCTTTCGGAGAATCGGCAGGGATACCTGGTTGGTAACGTCTGTCAGATGATAATCGCTTCCAAGGAAAAAATCCTGTTCGGTCAAAACTGATATTGCTGCGGCTCCGCCTCTTTCATAAGCCAGCGCCTGGTCGGCCGGATGAAAATCGGGAGCGATGATACCTTTGGACGGTGAGGCCTTTTTGACCTCGGCGATTATTGTAATACCCTGACTTCTTATGGCTTTTGCAAAATTTCTGGTGACCGGCAGGGACGCGAACGCTTTTTCGGCAAGTTCCTCAATCGTACGGTGCTCCATGCGTGCCTGTATTCGTTCAGCTTTTTTTGCAACGATGCGGTCGAGGATCGTTCCCGTAGAAACAGTTCTCTCTACTATGCCGCTGAACCCGGAGGCTGTTGTATTGTTCATGTTTTTCAACTCCTTCAGAGACTCTTGATGTCGTCGCGGTTGGTGAATGCGCGTATCTCTTCAAGCTTGGCAAAAGCTTTGCCCGAATCTAATGTCTCCTGAGCCAGAATTACCCCTTCAGACAAGGATGCAGCCTTTTGCCCTATATAAATTGTTGCTGCGGCATTCAGAACGACAATGTCCCGATGTGCGCCCTTTTGGCCCTGAAGAATTTCAAGGGCGATCCGGACATTTTCGGCCGGGGTTCCGCCCTGCAGATCCATTAGTGTGCAGGAAGGAAGACCAAACTGCTCCGGCGTAATTGTGTATTCCTCCAGGCGATCAGGAAAAACTTCAATAATATAAGTCATGCCGGTATTGGTGATCTCGTCAGAACCGTCAGATCCGTGAACGACCATTGAGTGCATTTCACCAATATTCTGCAGGGTTTTTGCGATAAAGGGCATAATCGCCTGATCATAAACACCCAGGACCTGGCCGTTCGCAGATGCCGGATTGGATAGCGGCCCGAGAATATTGAAAATATTCCTGACGGCCAGCTGTTTTCTTACAGGGCCGGCAAAACGCATGGCCGGATGAAAAGTCGGAGCAAACATGAATCCGAATCCGATTTCTTCGATGCAGCGTTCAACTCCAGCAGGGGAGAGAGCAATGTTGATCCCGACGGATTCATAGAAATCAGCGCTTCCGGAACGGCTGGAGACAGATCTGTTGCCGTGTTTGGCGACACATGCACCCGCTGCGGCGGCCACGATGGCTGCAGTTGATGAGATATTAAATGTGTTGGTGCCGTCTCCGCCTGTGCCGACAGGGTCAACGCAGAAAGCAACCTTCGGATGAATACGGTTGGCTTTCTCAGCCAGTGCGCGTGCTCCCCCCGTGATTTCCTCTACTGTTTCACCTTTAACGCGAAGTGCTACAAGAAGGCCTGCGATCTGTGCGTCTGTTGCCTGACCTGACATAACCTGATTAATGGCGTCGTACGATTCCTGTTCTGTAAGGCTTCTGCCCTCAATAATGGACTTGATTGCGTGTGTAATGTGCATGCTGTTACCTGCCTTTCATTTTACTCTTTTGTTGTCAAAATCTTGCGGCAGAATACAAAAAAGCCCTTGTCTCTGCCAATTGCTTGCAGGGACAAGAGCTATAAAAACTCCTGCGGTACCACCTTGCGTTAGTCACCTCATAAAAAAGGCGGCTCACTCATCTTATCGTACTGTCATACGATTCTGCCTGATAACGGGCCAGATCCCCGTCAGCTCCTACTCGATTACTCTTTCGGGCTGCCCTCGTAAGTCCATTCACTATGTCCCGCCGTTTCTGCAATCTCACCGCCTGCAGATCTCTGTGATCTTGGAAACATACCTACTACTCTTACTCAACAGTTTATTGTTATTGGATTATTGTCATTGTATTTGGTATGGAGGCGATTGTCAACAGGGGAAGGGATAATGTGGAAGGGATAATGCTTTTCTCACTCGGTCAGGTCGGGGAAGGGATAATGCTTTTCTCACTCGGTCAGGTCCTCGGATTGCTTTGCAATCCTGCGGAATCTACTCGAAAAGCATTTCCCTTCCCGGCAGGGCGTCCTGCGGACGCTGCGGAAGGTAATGGGGTCTCTTTTCTCGCTCGGTCAGGTCCTCGGATTGCTTTGCAATCCTGCGGAATCTACTCGAAAAGCATTATCCATTCTCTGCAGGGCGTCCTTCGGACGCTGTAGAAGATCGCTGAATTAATTCCATTTACCCGCTATAAAGCGATCTATATTTTGACGGTTGTTCTCTATAGCTGGAATCACAAGCAATATAATTCCTACAATGAATACAACGATGGATATCCAAAGCAAAGGATATACGCTGTCAAATATGCTGATGGAATCCCTGAACATATCAGTGCCTGCCATCCCGATACCGGAATAAAGGATTGAAACACATAGATATCTAATAGAAAACATGAATGCGGAGATGCAAAAACATACAAGGGAATAACTTTTTGAAATCATAAACTGCCACCTCAAAATATAGAAAGATGCTGATTTCATTGAATTGCATTCAGATTATAACAGTTATATATAAATATGGATATTTGATATTTTTGTCCCCTGATTATATCAATTATTTTTTCTTCGAAAAATATACAAAAATGAAGTAAAATAGAGGGAGATTATATACAATATGCGGGAAGCAGGCACATATTCATTTGGGACATACAGGAGGCAGTTTATGATTGTTACGACAACTCCGACTATTGAGGGTAAAAGCATTGTTGAGTATAAGGGCATTGTTTTCGGGGAGGTGATTTCCGGCGTGGATTTTGTTAAAGATTTTGCTGCGGGTATCACGAATTTCTTCGGAGGCCGCTCCGGATCTTACGAAGGCGAACTGATTCAGGCTCGTCAGAATGCTATTGCGGAGATGGTGCAGCGGGCAACACAGTCAGGCGCTAATGCAGTTGTCGGAATTGACGTAGATTATGAGGTTCTCGGACAGGCTAATAATATGCTTATGGTAACAGCTTCCGGGACTGCGGTTGTTGTACAGTGACTATAAGGATATCTGATTAGAAGTATTTGGTTTTGTTTCCTGCTGATGCTGTTTGTGGAATTACGGTGTCAACAAAATGGAATGGAGTTATGGGGGAAGATCGTGTTTAAATTTAAAATTCTCTTGGCAGTCTTGATCACTGTATCTTTTTTGACTTTACCAGGATGCATATGGAGCAAATCAAGTTCTGTAGTCAAAACGAGCTATGAGACTAGTTTCAAATCATCTGATTCTGCAATGCTGTCTATAAAGGCAGATTCAACTTTTGCAGCCGCCGACCGGACGGAAATGGCTGTGCCGGATACGGCTATATCGGACTCAACACAAATACCGACTACGGCTGGTGCAGTCATTGAATCAACTTTTAGTACCGAAGCTGCCCCGATTACGGCTGAAAGTATTGCCGCTCTGCCTGCCGGAACAATAGTTGATGAATTTTTGAACAGCGAAGAAATAATAAGCGGCTGCTTCTACTATGAGGAGATTTCTGATGCAGTTTTTGCAAGAATGGAGAATAATTCATACAAAGCGGATTGTTCCGTTCCGTTGTCAGATCTGCGTTATGTGCGTATTCTCTACTATGGTTTTGATGACAGCGTGCATATTGGGGAACTGGTTGTTAATAAGAAGATCGCGCAGGATATTATTGAGATTTTCCGCGGACTCTATGACGCCAAGTATCAAATCGGTAAAATGGTTCTTGTTGATGATTATGGAGCTGATGACAACGCCTCGATGGCGGACAACAATACATCTGCCTTCAACTACCGCGTGGTTGTCGGAACGACAAAGCTTTCCTATCACGCACTTGGCCTTGCTATTGATGTCAACCCGCTTTATAATCCGTGGATTTATGTGCTGGATGGCAAGGATGTCATAGATCCGCCCTCCGGTGCACAGTATGCTGACAGGACTCTGAGGAATCCGCATTATCTGGACCATGACGATCTATGCTATCAGTTGTTTATCGAGCACGGATTTACATGGGGCGGAGACTGGAGTTCTTCGAAAGATTATCAGCACTTCTCAAAAACAACCTGACAATATGCGGAACGGTTTGTCCGTGTTTTTATTTATTGATAATTGTTGTCAAATAGAAGCGGCATCACAAAGGCAAAATTCTGCCCGTCCGTGCTGTAATAGAGATTCTTTTTATGCATTTCCTGCTGGTCTTTAACCGAGTCGTAAGTGAAATAGATAACACCGAAGTCGCATATGCGAACCTCTGCTACATTCTCGGAAATTACAAAGGGTTCTGCCCCGGCTTTATCTTCGATACCGCAAAGTGTCCAAAGCCCCGTGTTCGTCATATCCCTCAGATAATAAAGATAGGTTGCCGTACCGGTATCAAAGCTGTCGGCAAGCTGTGCGTATGTGTCAATTTTGACCTTGGTATCCGCGCCGGACAATCGGAAAAGCTGACCGATATCGTTGCTGTAGTATATGGTGCCGCCTGTTGTAATATCATAAAATTGAGCATATTTTGTAAGAGTAACCGGTTTAACCAACGGATTGAGATAATTATCAATATAGGTAAATTGCGAATACCCTCCTGTTCCATCTGATGACTGATATAAAAGTGCAGTGCCGTTGCGCTGCACCTGTGCAGTGTTATAAACATTCAAGGGATATGATTGCGTATCCCCGTTTTCACGAAAGCAGACAAGACTGGTGAATGGAACAATTTCTAAGCCATTTCCATAGCTTGTATCCTTTCCAGCGAGAAATAGAAGGTTAAAGAGTGAATTTGTATCTGCAAACTCGGTACAGAAGTCAATTACGACAATATAATGAATAATCCTGTCGTAAATATCGTCCCTGTCGTAATTTGACTGCCAACCGGCTATTCCCGTTATCGGAATACTGCTGACCATGACAGGTGTTTCTCCGTCTTCCGAAAACCAGGATGCATCCTGGTCGCCTTCATAAAGGATTTGTGTGCAGTCCCTGTTAAATATCACTGTCGAATATCGCGAAAAACCGGAAGCATAGTGTGTTATCTGGCCATTATGTAGTGCAGCCAGTTCGGGCACCTCTTGCGTGACATAATATATAATTGCTGCATCATCTGTGAGGGCGATCGGAAAACAACCCGTCGCGAATGGAATCGGCTCGGCGCTGTTTACGGAATAATAGGCTTTAAGTGTGTCGTTCTCATCACGGACGAATGCAATGGCATTACCGTTGGGAGAGAGGATGTACCCGATATTCCCGCCTTCGTCCACGATCACTGCGGTACCGGTTAAGCAGTCATATTTATATAAAGTATCTCCCTGGCAGTATGCTGCCGTGCTGCCGTCATTTGAATAAGTATAAGTGGAGACAAGCCCGGCAATTTTGACCAGCGTTTTCCCGTCAAAATACATCAGGTCACCGGCGCCGTCACCGGATTTGTTCATAAGAAAGACCAGCGATGTTCTGTCCTGGGAATAAACTACATCAGAAAAGGTGCCGGTTCCTCCCGTTTGTATCTTTTGGACGGCAAGATATTGATTCGATTCAACACCTGAAATTACAGAAAAATTGAATGATCCATTAATGAAAAAGGGCGAAGGACCGCCAAGAATCACGGCCTGGTCCGAATTCGAAAAGAATGCCAGCTTTGGGTTGCCGATGGTATCGGAAGAATCAGAAAGCGGTGGAGGGATTTGCGTATAATCTGTCGGAGCAGCAGTTTCCGGTGATGATTCAATCTGCCCGATTGTCGGCAAGACGGATGCGGACTGTGATGTTTCAAGGGTGGGTCTTTTGTATGTGAAGTCCTTTTGGCATCCTGAAAGCGCACCTGACAGCAGCACGAGCGCGAGAACAGCAACCGGCAATGTACTAAATATGTGTCGTTTTTTGCATATCATATATATCCCTCTTTCAGCAATGGTAATTTAGCCGCCGATTGAATAGAGAAAACTGTGTTGCATGATCTTTGTGAAATCAACGCCGTCACGACTGTAGTACACATCAACCAGGTCATTATCGCTCCAGTAGTAGAATGGCGCAGCGGCGTCGGCAGCGGCATACTTCCAGTAAACAACGCCATAATCACCCGTCACAATCCGGCAGACTTTACTTGCGAGAAGGACCGGCTGAGCGCCCGGGACGTCTTCAAGTGAATACAGTGCAGCATAGGGGAAATAATCCGTATATTGTATGCCGGATGATGCCGGATCTATTTCCGGAGGGACAGCAAGGTAATACAAAATATCAGGACCGTCCTTTTCCAGAAGGTAAAAGGACAGTACGACATCGGATATGTGTACCGCTTCGCCTCCGTTTTGCGATACCTTTAGCTCCAGCACAGCCGAATTTTCACTTGAAGCATCGGGATATGAGAGCGAATAGACCGTCCTATCTTCCGATTGCATATAGGCTATTCTGCCCGTGTTGACCGGTTCAGCATCAGGAACAAGATAATTTTCCAGAAAATGTATATTGCCATCACTATAGGAAAATGAATGATTCATGCTGGATATTCCCCATATGTTGTCAGGCACATCGATAGTATGTACCAGCATATTTTCATCAAAAAACACCGGATCCAATGTTCCGAAAGCGGACGAAATGTAGAAGAGAATGTTACATAGGTTCTTCGTTCCGGGAAATGTTGTTGCGCAATTCGTATGTCCTTCGTCCGTTAGGTAACGGTTAAAACCTTGTGCAGAGCCGGATGATTGATCATAAACGCCAATATAGGTTGCTGCAAACCCTTTGCAAATAAACCGCGGCTCACCGCCGTCAACAGAGAAATAAATCTCGCTGCCGTTTCCGAATACAACCTGCGAGCAATCATTATTAAGACAGTATTGAGCAAAAGGATTTGGAATATTCAAGTCTGCAGAATATGGATGGGCGAGCAATCGTATTTTGCCGTTGTGCATTGCATAGAATTCTTCGCCGTCTTCCAGTTTCCTGACATAATATACAGTCGAACCGTCGTCTGTAAGTGCGACGCAGTAGCAGTCTTTTCCAATATCCTGTTCCTCGCCGTTGTTCACACAGAAGAAGGCCTGCAGTGCATCCGCATTGTCGGCTTCATAGAATGTGCAGTATGCTATTGCGTCTCCGGAAGGAGAGAGTGTGAACAGACGGCTGGCTCCATCGGATATAAATCGCGTCTTACCTGAATTGCAGTCAAATAAATAGAGTGAGCCGCCGACACCGTGCTCATATGTACCTGTCAGATAGGCAATCGTGCTGCCGTCATTTGATAACTGGAAACTATCAACGCCATTTGCAACTTCTAAGACACTCTTGCCGTCACAATACATGAGTTTTCCGGTCTTTGTACTGTCCCTGTCAAGGATGACTGCAAGGGATGTGCCATCCGTGGAATACTGCGTGTCCATTGATAATAAGTTCATATATCCATCACTATAATAATAGTTATCAATGAGCGAAAACTTTCCGTCCATGCGCAAAGGTGAATTTTCGCCGCCGAGGACCATCACATAATCATCGTTCGCCTCAATGGTCAGCGGATTACCATAGACTGATCCCTGCTCTCCGGTCAGATCAAAGTGAACCGGCGGCAGCGGCACCGGGCTGGGCGTCGGTTCTCCGGTGTACAGAGGAACTGACGAAGCGGTAAATGAAGCATCTCCAGCCGCCGCCATCATTTTGTTCCCGTAATTGGATAGGGAGGAAGCGGTCCCGGTTCCTGCAGCGGTAATAAGAATGATTATACATATTGAAAATATGCGAATAAATATATTCGGTTTCCTGTACTTCATTATTCTATTTATTCTTTTTTTAACGTTTCCGGCATCACCGGAGAAGGACATCAGAGTTGCAGGTAAATAGGGTTCCGGTGCCTGGGAATAATCCATGAAATCAAGAAAGGCATTGGAATAACTTTTACGGCTGTCTTCTGATAGACGTACGGCAACTGCCTCGTCGCAGGCATTCTCACAAAAGGATTTAACCTTGTTTCGTATCAGCCAGGCAAATGGATTGAACCATTGAACGGCTGCCGCTATTTCCGCCAATGTCTTTATGAGTAGATCCTTGTGCTCTATGTGCAAAAACTCATGTATGAGGGAATACCGGACGGCGCTAATGTCCTTGGCATCTGCCGGGATGACTATCGTCGGGCGGAAAATCCCGAAAACGACCGGAGAGGGAATGTGTGCCTCCCGTATTTGTATTTTCAAAAGTGATTCTGAAGGGAGCGCGACGTCCCAGCGGTCATTACCGGGAGAACTGTTTTTGAGAATTTTGCGTTTGAACGAGAAGTAGGTGGATAATTTGAAGGTGCCAATAAGAAAGGCGACGGCAACCCACACAGCAAAAAGCACATTTCTTACAGGCAGAAGGGAAGCGGCAGGGACGGCGGCTGCCAAAAAGGGCGGCTCAGCAATCGGATTTTCCGCGTGTGAATTGACCGTGGCAGTGCTTCGTGTATATGTTGGGGCAAAAGTCATGTTCGGCTGAACAAAGGTTGAATCCATTTGCATTTGAGTTGATAAATCTTCCAGGTCAGGCTGGCTGTCAGTTCCCGGGTTCAAAATATCCGTAATGCTTCGCCCCATGAATGCGGTGTATTCTGCATAATATTTTTCTGCCTGTACCTGCGGGATTGGAAAAACGGAACCCGGCTGGATTATGCCGATCAAGGCATATACCGGAATCAGAAGAGTAAACATGGCGATCATCCAGCCTGCAAGATGCCAGCGCGCATGGAAACGGCCAAGACTGAGAGCACCGGTGATAAGCATCAGAAGAGAAATAACGGCAGCAGCGATTCCCATGCACAGCAGATTGTCGATAATTGTTCTTATCATAACTTCCCCCTGAAACAAGTGTGGGATATTTATATCTGCCGTCTTTACGGAAACGGTATATATTTTCTATTTTAGTTTTTATAATATCATTGTATTACATATTCTGCGCGATTCGACATGTATAATATAGATAAATTTACATAGCTGTTTAGTATTGTATTAATTTTTGAAAATCGTAAAATCAAGAAGACGGCATATGCGGTTCGAAGCACCTGAGGCTTTTATTGACAAACCGCGGAAG
>Ga0209429_10002594_pt1 | contig 10571 bp, 6 predicted proteins | sample BarGraNGADG00212_3_FD_184493 | JGI IMG/M metagenome (GOLD analysis project Ga0209429, IMG submission 184493) | Arctic peat soil microbial communities from Barrow, Alaska - Barrow Graham LP Ref core NGADG0004-212 (SPAdes) (version 2) | ecosystem: Environmental > Terrestrial > Soil > Wetlands >... | reverse complement strand
CAACATTTATACCGGCCCCTGTTATTGAAGAACCTGATGTAGTTGAACTTACAACAATTAGTGTTTCTCCGCTAGTCGCAAATGATGATGATTTAATTGAAAAGGAATGGGTTGATAGGGCCAAAAAAATAGTGGCTGAGACTCAAAATAATCCTTATGGACGTGAAGAGGCTGTAAATAAACTTCAAGTTGATTATCTAAAAAAACGATATGGGAGGGAACTAGGTGTTGCTGAATAAGCTGCAGCCTAGTCTTACTAATTAATATGATTAATTTATTAATTACAGTTTTTATCATCGTTGTTGTCGTCGTGGCCTTGTTATCTTTTGTTTTTTCACAGTATAGGAGCACCTTGCGTGAAGCTAAAAATTATGAGCGTGGCTTAAAGATGGTTCCTTTATATATACATATTCCTCCATCCACTGATGACCTCGAAACTGGTGCGCGTGACGAGCGCGATGTAACCGAAGAAATTTTATCGCAAGCTCAAGTAATGTATAACATTATATCTAGTACTGCTACTAAGGGCTTCAAAAGTCGTATTTACGGTCAAAAACATATATCATTTGAAATTGTAGCTCATGAGGGATTAGTCCATTATTATGCCGTTGTACCAACTGTTTTAACAGATGTTGTTAGACAGGCGGTTGTGGCGGCTTATCCATCAGCAAGGCTTGAAGAGGTTGAAGAACATAATATATTCAGCCAAGCTGGAAAAATAAGCGGAACTATTGGTGGTGAATTTACTCTAAAAAAGAGCTATGTGTATCCAATAGCCACATATCAAGAGTCAAAACGTGATGCAGCTAGGGCGCTATTAAATGCTCTTTCTACTGTAACTCGCGAAGATGGCGCTGTTATTCAACTAATGCTTCGACCAGCAAGGGAAGGTTGGGCAAAAAATTCAATATTTACTGCAAATAAAATCAAAAAGGATAAAGGCATAAAGGCGCCTGGTTTAGGCGGTATATTTAATCCAAAAAGTCTTATGGAGGCTCTTTGGAAGCCACCAGAATTAAAAGAAGTAAAGCAGGAAGACAAACAATTATCCTCATTAGAACAAGGTTTGGTTGAGGCGATTGAAGAAAAGACACGTCATCCTGGATACGAAATCTTAATTCGTGTTGTAGTTTCTTCTAATACAGCGGCTAGGTCACAAGCATTGCTCAAAAACATAATCGCTGCATTCTCGCTTTTTGATTCTACAACCAATAATGGGTTTAAGTTTAGCATTTCGAAGGACATTGAAGAATTAGTTACTGCTTATATATTTCGTTTTTTTCCACAAACTGTTACTCAAAATATATTAAATAGTGTTGAACTCGCAACAGTTTTCCATTTACCAGATCAAAACAGTATTCCAACTTCGCAGGTCCAAAGGCAGATGGCAAAGCAAGTCGATGGGCCGACCCAAGTAATGGACGAGGGCTTTTTGCTGGGATATAACGAGTTTCGTGGAGTTAAAAAACAAATTAGATTAAGTACTAATGACCGTCGTCGACATACTTATATGATTGGGCAGACGGGAACTGGTAAATCTGTATTACTCGAAAATTTAGCATTTCAGGATATGATGGACGGCCGTGGGTTTGCATTTATTGATCCACATGGTGATTCAGCTGAGAAGTTATTAGGAATGGTACCAAAAGATAGGGTTGATGATGTAATTTATTTTAGTCCGGGAGATATGGAAAGTCCTATTGGGTTAAATTTATTTGAATTTGAAACTCAAGATCAACGTGACTTCTTGATTCAAGAATCAATTGCGATGCTTTACAGGTTATACGACCCGGGCCACACCGGTATTATTGGGCCACGATATGAGCACTGGTTCCGAAATGCTGCTCTTACTATCATGAGCGATCCAAGTGGTTCGACATTTATTGATGTACCTCAGGTATTTAATGATCAGTCATTTACTGATGAAAAATTAAAGTATGTTACAGATCGAACTGTACTTGATTTTTGGAATAAAGAAATGGCTCAAACTAGCGATGCAAATAAATCCGAAGTATTAGGTTGGTTTGTTAGTAAATTTGGTGCCTTTCTATCAAATGAAATGATGCGTAATGTGCTTGGACAGACAAAGAGCGGATTTAATATGCGCGACATTATGGATAATAAAAAGATTTTACTTGTTAATTTATCTAAGGGTAGAACAGGCGAGTTAAACTCACAGCTACTTGGTATGATATTTGTTATGAAGTTTCAGGCCGCTGCTATGGGCAGAGCTAATGTTCCCGAAGATGAACGAGAAGATTTTGCACTTTATGTTGATGAGTTCCAAAATTTTGCTACAGATAGTTTTCAAACAATATTATCTGAAGCTAGAAAATATAGATTAAATTTAGTGCTAGCTAACCAATTTATGACACAATTAACGGACGGTATTCGTGAAGCTATTTTGGGAAATATCGGAACTGTAATTAGCGGGCGCCTTGGTATTACCGATGCTGAGATGCTACAGAAAAAATTTGCGCCAACTTTTGATGCCGAAGATCTAACGAAATTACCAAATTACCAAACCATATCGTCAGTAATGATCAATGGGGTACCTTCTGCCGCCTTCAGCATGTCGCTAGTGCCTTCTATGGGTCATTCAAGCCCACAGCTTCGTGATGCACTTAAAAAGCTATCAGCTGCTAAATATGGACGTCCAAGAGCCCAAGTCGAAAAAGAAATATTTGCTCGTTTGGGTGCTGGCGATGTTGCAAAGAAAGAAAAACTTGAGGCCGCAAAGAAGGCCCAGCAAGAAAGAATGGATAAAATGTCTGCATCTCAATCGCAAATCCAACCTCAAACTCAAAACCCTGGTTTGATATCTGGTTCTGGATCATCTTCATTTTTGGATGAATGGATTGCAAAGCGACAGCAAATAAATAGTTCCACGAGTAAGGAAGTTGCTCCAACGGCTATCAGCCCTGCAATGGGAACGCCAGTTGGTAGTATTGATAAAGTGATAACTGATACCGATGATGCAAAACGTGTCTTAGAGCGTGGCTCGGATGATGAGATTTCAATAAAGCTAAGATAGTTAGTTTAATTACTAAGACTTTTTGCCAGTGACCATAACTTTTATGTAGTCATAAGCTAAGCCGATAATCCAGCCAATAACAAAGGCTGCGATTGTTTCAAATCCAGATAAGACATATCCAATTTTTTTTGCAACGGTATATGTGATAAGAGTTAATAAGAAGGCGGTGACTGCACCAGCTAGTATTGCGTTAGGTCGAGCAACTGTGTTCCCGACTGCATCGCTTATTTTTTCTACTGATTTATTATGAATAAATTTACTGAAGAGGCGACTATTAACGGGTAATTCATTTTGTACGCGCTTCATAGTTCTTTTATAACTCTCGTCACGTTGTTTTTTATTAATGGAGCCATTACGCCTTGAAGAGCTAGCATGCTCTTTGGTTTTTTCAACTATTTTGCCTTTTACTTCAGCGCCAACAGCAGTCTTAAGGGCTTCTTGACGTGCTTTTTCAGCTCGTGCCTCAATATCTCTTGGTGACAATTCAATTGAAGCCTCAGTCTTTTTATCTAGCTTTTCAAGTTGCTCTGCAACTGATTGGCTAACTTCTACATTAGTCTCTTGTCCGCCCTGAAATTTTTCTTTATTGTCGTTCATGATACGTTTAATCCTTTATTATATTAAATTGTGCCCGCACTAGTGTCTCTGCGTATTAAGCGAATTTCTTTTTTGACTTGACGTGTACGTGTGTAGAAGTATGTTGCAACTGATAGAACTATTCCAATAAATACCATGTTTTCGGTTGGCCCAGTTTTTGGTAATTCGGCTGCGACTTTTTCAATAATCTTTGGTGTAGGACAGTCAATCTTTACTTCTATTGAGTTGCCAAATGTGTTTGTTATTTTACAGTCATAAGATGTATCGTTACTTGATCCTTGGGCGGTTAAGGGAATATTTTCAAGTACTTTTACTGTATATGTTCTAGTTTGCTTATCTTTTGGCTTTAATGTCACATCAGACCATGAGAGTACTCCAGTGGTTTCATTTAAGGTTCCACCGCCATTATCTATGAGCGTTGTGTATTCAAGTACGTCTGAAATATTGTCTTCGAGTTTAGATGCAGTAGAACTTAGGCCGGAATTTTCGATAGTAAGAGTATAACTAATTTGATCGCCGGCTTTTGCTGTTACTTTTGATGCCTTAATAAAACCCTGTGAAGAGTTAGTCGATACTTTTGATTTAACTATATTTGGTATGCATGATGAATCGTTAAACCATAAAGTTTCATTACCTGTACATGATTTGCAGTTTTCGTCGCTAGCTAATATGTTTGGATTTACTGCGCATTTTTTTGGCGTAGGTGTTGGTGTAGGAGTTGGAGTTGGAGTAGGTGTAGGCTTAGGTGCTGGAGTAGGGGTTGGAGTAGGGGTTGGTTCTGGAGTTGGTGCTGGAGTAGGTGCTGGAGTAGGGGTTGGAGTAGGGGTTGGTTCTGGAGTTGGTGCTGGAGTAGGAGTAGGTGTAGGTATTGAAGGAACGGTGTTTGTCACAAGGTTACCGCAGGCTCTCATAATTCCGAACCAACCAATACTCTGTGAATATCCAACCCAACCGCGTACGTAATATGTTGATTTGTCCCATAATTTAAGTGGTCTTGAATAGGCTGTTGTGACAGTCTGTCCATTGGCATCGATTATATTATATTGTCGTTCGCCTTGATCATAACTGAAATGTGGCACAAAGCCCCATGATAATCTTTTACCAACCTCTATTTCGGTATATTTAGCTGATGCAATTTCTGCTCGAGTTATTCCGACATAGTTAATAGTATCTTTTAGATTTTTTGTGTTTGAGTCATATACTGATAAATAATCATTTATAGAGGTAATTCCGCCAGTAACCATATCATTCAGACTTGATGCATTAGCTGATTCTGAAGGCTGAAAAACGGCAAGAGACTGAACTGCAAGGGCTAGTGCTATAAAAATTAATCCAAGTCGCCTTGTTGTTTCTTCTTTTTTTAATCTCTTTGCATAAAAGCCAAGTTGTCCTACAAGGGCAGGGCTAAAGGGTAAATTAGATACTATTTTTCTAAACATATAATTTTTTGTTTTTTATTTTAGTAGACCTCTTGCTTAACACTTTAACATAAGGAATATATTCAATGCAATAGCTTGAGTGAACACAAATTATCCGTTATAATGATACTATTGTAAATAGCTAGATTAGTCTGGTATTAGATTAGGGAGTTTATAGTGGCTAAACAAAAAATAGATAATACTTATGATGGTTCACAGATCCAAGTGCTGGAAGGTCTTGACCCGGTCCGAAAACGTCCGGGTATGTATATAGGTAGTACTGGTTATGACGGTATTCATCATTTGATTAAAGAGATTACTGACAACTGTATAGATGAAGCTATTGCTGGCTATGCAACGAAAATTTCCGTTGTCATGCTTAAGGATGGCGGCATCACTATTACTGATAATGGTCGTGGTATCCCAGTCGATAAGCATCCAAAAACTGGTAAAAGCTCACTTGAGACCGTTTTAACTGTTTTGCACGCAGGTGGAAAATTTGGCGGTGGTAGTTATAAAGTATCGTCTGGCTTACATGGTGTTGGCTCGAGCGTTGTTAACGCCTTATCTCGACTTTTTATAGCAGAGGTTGTTCGAGAAGGCCAACTATATCATATAGAGTTTGAAAAAGGCATAACCCAAGGAGAACTAAAAAAGCTTGGTAAAACCGATCGTCCACAGGGTACGACCATAACTTTTTATCCAGATCCAACTATTTTTAAAGAAGTTATCGATTTTGATTACAAATGGGTTGTTAGCTATCTGCGTCACCAAGCTTACCTGACTAAAGGTGTTTACGTTTCGGTAAAAGACGAGCGAACAAATGAACGCCAGGCCTTTTATTTTGAAGGCGGTATTCAGAGCTATGTTCGTCATCTTAATATTGGTAAAGATGTTGCCAGTGATAATGTCTTCTACGTTGAAAAGCAAGTTGAAGATTCTGTAATCGAGATTGCACTACAATATAACGATACTTTTGTTGAAATCGTTAAACCGTTTGCAAATAATGTGCTTACTATTGATGGCGGAACGCATTTAATTGGTTTTAAGTCTGCCTTGACTCGTGTTATTAATGATTATGCTCGTAAAAGCGGTTTACTAAAAGAAAAAGAAGAGAATTTAACTGGTGATGATATTCGAGAGGGTTTGACAGCGATTATTCTTGTCAAAATTCCAGACCCTCAGTTTGAAGGCCAGACAAAAAATAAACTCGGTAACCCAGAAGTTCGACGTTATGTTGAACAAGTGATGAATGAGTACTTCTCTTACTATTTGGATGAAAATCCAAATGTCGCAAAAGTAATCGTTGGAAAAGCGCTTTTAGCCGCTCGTGCTCGTAAAGCTGCCCGTGCTGCACGTGACAATGTTATTCGAAAGGGCGTGCTTGATGGAGTTGGTCTACCTGGTAAATTGGCAGATTGTTCAAGCAAAAATCCAGCCGAGTCTGAACTATATATTGTAGAGGGTGATTCAGCTGGTGGGTCAGCTAAATCTGGACGTGATAGTAAGACTCAGGCAATTTTGCCACTACGAGGTAAGGTATTAAACGTTGAACGTGCTCGCCTTGATCGTATGCTTGGTAATAATGAAATTGTTAACCTTATTAAAGCAATGGGCGTTGGTATTAGTGACCAATTTGATATATCTGGTCTAAGATATCACCGTATTATTATCATGACCGATGCCGATGTTGATGGTAGTCACATTGCAACACTTCTGCTGACATTTTTCTTCCGCTATATGCGTGAAGTTGTCGACGGGGGACATATATATTTGGCAAAACCACCGTTATTTTTGCTGCGAACCGGTGCAAAAAAATACTATGCATATAGTGATGACGAACGCGACATGATTGTTGATAAACTTATTGCCGAAAGAAAAGAAAAAGGCATTAAGGTTGACGAAGATGGTGATCGATCTAAACAGGCTGGCATTACATTATTACAACGATACAAAGGTTTGGGTGAAATGGATGCCGATCAGCTTTGGGAAACGACTATGAAACCTGAAAATCGCGTATTAATCCAAGTAAGAGTTGAAGATGCTGAGAGAGCAGATGCGATTTTTACAAAGCTTATGGGCGATCAAGTTGATTTAAGAAAAAGTTTTATACAAGGTCGTGCAAAGTCACTTAACCTTGAGGAGTTGGACGTTTAATTATGAATGAAGACAAAAATACATCAGTTGTTGATGACGATAATTTAGTTGAGATATTACATTCACGTGTTGTAGAAAAGCAAACAGTTGAAGATACAATGGAAGATAACTTCCTTCGTTATTCAATGAGCGTGATTATTGATCGTGCCTTGCCAGACGTGCGTGACGGCTTAAAGCCAGTTCATCGTCGTATTCTTTACTCAATGGGCGAACAAGGTATGCGACCAGGTGGAAAGTTTACCAAATCTGCCCGTATTGTTGGTGATGTCATGGGCAAATATCACCCACACGGCGATACAGCAATTTATGATTCTATGGTTCGTTTAGCCCAAGATTGGAATATGCGTTATCCATTAGTAAATGGACAAGGTAACTTTGGATCAATGGATGGCGACCCAGCTGCTGCTTCTCGATATACAGAAGCTAGGTTAGATAAAGCTGGTAACGAGCTTTTAACTGACTTAGATAAAGAGACGGTTGATTTTCGTGACAACTATGATGGTTCCGAAAGAGAGCCAGTCGTATTGCCATCTAAATTGCCTAACATACTATTAAATGGACAAATTGGTATTGCCGTTGGTATGGCAACAAGTATTCCGCCACACAACTTAGGCGAGCTTGTTGACGCATCTGTATTCTTAATTGATAATCCAGAAACCGCAACACTTGATGATTTAATGAAGTTTGTAAAAGGCCCAGATTTTCCAACTGGAGCTGTCGTATACGGTGGTGCTCCAATGAAGCAAGCCTATCAAACTGGTCGCGGAAGTGTTGTTATCCGCTCAGTTGCCACGATAGAGGAAACTAAAAAAGGCCGTAGCCAAATTATTGTCACCGAAATACCTTATGCTGTTAATAAAGCAACACTTATTGAGCGTATTGCTGACTTGGTTAAGGAAAAGAAACTAACAACAATTAGCGATTTGCGAGACGAAAGTGCTCGTGGGTCAGTTCGTATTGTTATTGAGCTTAAAAAAGATGCTTATCCAAAAAAGGTTCTAAACCAGCTGTATAAGCTAACGTCTTTGCAATCTAGCTTCCATTATAATATGTTGGCTTTGATTGATGGTATCCAACCTCGCATTTTGGGACTTGAAGAAATTCTTCACGAATTTATCAAGCACCGAAAAAATGTTGTACGCCGTCGAACTGAATTTGAACTGCGAAAAGCTCAAGAACGTGCACATATTTTGGAAGGCTACAAAATAGCCTTAGACCATATCGATGAAGTTATTAAAACAATTCGAGCTAGCCAAACTAGTGAAGAGGCAGAGGCGGCTTTAATCGAGAAGTTCAATTTATCTTCTATTCAGGCTAAGTCGATTCTTGCTATGCAGTTGCGACGTCTAACTGGGTTGGAACGACAGGCTATTGAAGATGAACTTAAAATGCTAATTGAGATGATAAAGAAATTTGAAGCTATATTGGCTGATGAAAATGAAATTCTAAGAATTATCAAGGAAGAACTACTTGATATGAAAGAAAAATATGGCGACCCACGAAGAAGCCAAATCATTAATCATGAGCTAGGTAAGTTTAGCGATGAAGAGCTTATTCCAGAAGAAGAAACGGTTATTATTTTAACCGCAGAAAACTACATTAAGCGAACTCTAATTAGTGAATATCATCGTCAAAATAGGGGCGGTAAGGGTAAACGCGGAATGGCTACTAAGGCCGAAGATGTAATTAATCAATTAGTGCCTGCAAGTACGCATGACTATTTGTTATTCTTTACTAACCGCGGTAGAATTTTCCGTTTGAAGGCCTACGAAGTACCTGCCGCAAGTTTGGCTACTAAGGGTGTTGCAGCTGTTAACTTATTACAACTTCAACCTGAAGAGAAAATCACCTCAATTATTCGTCTTGAAAAAGATGCAAGTGTTGATGGATATTTGTTTATGGCAACCACAAGGGGAACTGTAAAAAAGACTCCACTTATGGATTATGAAAATATTCGCACAAACGGACTAATTGCAATTAATCTCGACGAAGGTGACGAATTAAGATGGATCCAGAAAACAACTGGCGAGAATGATGTTATTATTTCAACATCTGCCGGTCAAGCGATTAGGTTTAACGAAAAAGATGCACGTCCAATGGGTCGTTCAGCTCGAGGCGTCCGTGGAATAAGATTGCGACCAAACGATAAAGTAGTTGGTATGGACATTGCCGACGATGACAGTAGAAAATTACTAGTTATAAGTGAAAACGGATATGGAAAAGCTACAAAAGTTGCTAACTTCCCATTACATAAACGTGGTGGCGTAGGTATCAAAGCGGCTGTTGTTACGGCTAAGACGGGTCCAATTATTGCTGTTCATACTATGGAGCCTGGCGCTACTGAAGTTTTGCTAATCTCAAATGAAGGTCAAGCAATTAGACTTGGTTTGAAAGATATTCCAACCTTAGGACGCACAACTCAAGGTGTACGTATTATGCGTATGCGCGACGGTGATAAAGTTGCTTCACTTGGAATGATGTCTGATCAAGAAAAATCTGAAGACGAAGAGGAAGAAGAATAGATTATGGGGCTTGGAATAATCTCACCATATATAATTGCGATTATTGTTGCGTGGATCCTTGCCCATATAATTAAACATATCGTCAGTGTGGTAAAAGGTAAGCGTCGAAGTTTATCGGGCTTATTTGAATCTGGCGGTATGCCGAGCTCTCATAGTGCTTCTGTTGTAGCTTTAATGACAGTAATTGGTTTTCGTGATCATTTTGAATCAGGATTATTTGGACTAGCTGCATTATTTGCATTAATTGTTATGTATGACGCTATGAAGGTTCGCAGATCGTCCGGAGAGCAGGGTGTAGCTGTCCACAAGCTAATTAAAGAGCGTAGTAGTGATATAAACTTACCTCGTATTTCAATAGGCCACACGCCGTTAGAGGTCTTTGCAGGAGCAATCCTAGGGGCAATAATTGGTGCAGTTGTCTTTTTGTCTACAAAATAAATAAAATTACCCTTGACTGCTGTATGAGTTGTGAGGTATGATTGGTAACAATCTGGTCGTACGAAATTGAGTGAGAACAAAGTGGAGCTACAACAGATGAAATGACCTTTGACAATTTAGTTGTGCATATCATCGTCGATTTATTTAGAGTATGTTGATTGTCACTGATTTATCAGTGCAATTTTATGGAGAGTTTGATCCTGGCTCAGAATAAATGCTGGCGGCGTGCCTAACACATGCAAGTCGAGCGGTAACAGGGGTAATTTATTACCTGCTGACGAGCGGCGGACGGCTGAGTAACGCGTGGGAACGTACCCCAAAGTGAGGAATAACTGCCCGAAAGGGTGGCTAATGCCGCATATGGTCTTCGGATTAAAGGATTTATCCGCTTTGGGAACGGCCTGC
>Ga0209429_10002593_pt1 | contig 10572 bp, 5 predicted proteins | sample BarGraNGADG00212_3_FD_184493 | JGI IMG/M metagenome (GOLD analysis project Ga0209429, IMG submission 184493) | Arctic peat soil microbial communities from Barrow, Alaska - Barrow Graham LP Ref core NGADG0004-212 (SPAdes) (version 2) | ecosystem: Environmental > Terrestrial > Soil > Wetlands >... | reverse complement strand
CCATTTTCTCTATAATGGTCTGGTAGTACATCGTCTTACCAAAATAGAGAAAAAAAACGGTGTCAGCAGTTTCACAGCAAGGGGAGACAGTAATGCATATGCCGATAATCCCGTAAAAATTGATAAAATTCCAGGAAGAATTGTCAGGGCTGAAACTACAGGGGAAAATCCGGTTGCTGCAGATATCCGAATAAATACCAGCCCGAATTATTTTAGAAACAGAATTAGAGTGATTTGCATATTTATATGGAAGAAAATCAGGTAATTCCGCTCCAGAGGTGGTTGTTTTTAAAAAGTAATCAACCACCCTGTCATCCGCCAGTTGGCGGATGACACCCCTCCTTTAAAAAGGCGGGGAAAGTTAATATATTAATTATCTTAGCTTTCCCCCTCTTTACAGGGTCGCGCGTTAAGAACTTTCCTGCTTGGCAGGTTTAGTGAATGAGCCAGCCTGCAGTGTAAAGAGGGGCCAGAAGGTGAGTTCATGAGAAATACAGAAGATGAAGGAAAAGATTAAACTATTCAGGGAATCACTCAAGCTTGTCTGGAGAAGCGGACCAGGATGGGCATCGGCAAATATTGTCATGTCTGTTTTCAGAAGTTTCCTCCCTTTGTTGATGGTATGGCTTTTAAAAGGAGTTATTGACGGTATAACTAATGCTGCAACAGCAACTCCCGGGACTCCTATAGTTAATGTATTATGGCCAATATCAGCACTGGTTATTGTCTGGTTTTTCGATGAAGCTTCGGCTGATTTCAGTAATTATGTCCGTAAAAAACAGTCGCTTAAACTTGAGGTTTATATGTATGGACTGCTTCATTCAAAAGCTATAAAACTTGATCTTATTAATTTTGAGCGTCCAGAATATTTCGATTGTCTTTCGCGTGCTTCGAGGGAGGCCCCATGGCGCCCAAACAGCATTCTTAATAACCTTGTTGGAATGCTTAGAGGTCTTCTTTCTTTGTTACTGATGGCCGGACTTATTTTAACACTTAACTGGGCACTCGCAGTACTTCTGATTGTTGCAAATATCCCTGGGATATGGTTACGGCTCCATTATGCCGGTGTCCTCTATAACTTTCAGCGGCAGCAGACACCTGAAGCAAGAAAATCTGCATATTTTAACTGGTTATTGACAGGCGACAGGCCTTCAAGGGAAATAAGACTGTTCGGGCTTGGAAATTATTTTATCAACCTCTTCAAAAAATCTTTCCTGAAACAAAAAGAGGAGGAGATAAACATTTTAAGAAAAAGAAATCTGATAGAACTTATTTCTAACCTGTTTAAAGCTTCGGCACTTTTAATTACGTTAATGTTTATCGCTCACCAGACAATCTATGGAAAAATTTCTCTTGGACAGATGGCAATGTTCCTTCTGGCTTTCAGGCAGGGAATGATATATATCAAAGATCTTTTCAGCTCTATGGCAGGACTTTACGAAGACAGCCTCTTCATCGGGGATACTTTTGAATTTCTTGATCTGGAAGAAAATATTACGGCTAAAGAACCGGTTCTGGCCGCTCTTCCTCTAAAGAAAAATATTATTGCAGAAAATCTTTCATTCACTTATCCCGGAAATACCGGAAAGACTATTGATAATGTTTCTTTTGAAATAAAAAAGGGTGAGATAATAGCACTGGTCGGATCGAACGGAGCCGGGAAAAGTACACTTGTAAGGTTATTATGCAGGCTTTATGATCCAGATTCAGGAGCTGTAAAGTACGATGACAATGATATCAGGAATATTGATCCAGAAGAATATAGAAAACAATTTTCGGTTGTTTTTCAGGACTTTATGCTGTACAATCTCACAGCCGGAGAGAATATCCGTATGGGTAATATTGAGGAAGAGAAGCCTGAGGACAGAATTAAAATATCTGCTGTTACTACCGGGATTAATGAATTAATTACCAGTCTTCCTAATGGTTATGAAACAGTTATAGGTAACCTTTTTGACGACAGCCGTGAGCTCAGCTGGGGAGAATGGCAGAAAATTGCACTTGCAAGAGCCATGTTCAGGGATGCCCCTGTGCTTGTACTCGATGAACCCTCAAGTTCACTCGATGCTGAAACAGAATATGATATATTCAGCCGTTTCAGGGAGATTGTAAAAGGCCGTACATCAATTCTCATAAGTCACCGCTTTACAAATGTGAGTCTGGCCGACAGGATAATTGTTCTTGATAAAGGGGCAGTTGCTGAGACAGGAACTCATGATGAACTTATGAAAAGAGGCGGGATATACTTCACAATGTTTACTAAACAAAGCAGCATGTTTAACAGATGAACACTGAAGTAAAGATAAGGGATGAAGAAATCCTCCTTCTGGAATTATGCCGTCTGGGATTCAGTGATGAGCAGATAAAAAAAATCAGATCTCTTTCTGAGGCTTTATCTGACTGGAATTATTTCAGTTCTCTTGCCAATGCTCATGGAGTGGCTGCTCTTGTCTGGCATAATCTTGAAAAACAACAACTTCTTGCCTATATTCCGAATGAGGTAGCAGCTTTTCTCAGGGGGGCATTGATGAAGAGTCTGAGCCGCAATGCTTTTAACACGGAAACTATGGGTGAGGTTCTACGATTGCTCTACGGGAAGAATATAAGAGCTGTACTTCTTAAAGGGCTTGCCCTGGAATTTACTGTTTATGGCAATACCGGTTTAAGACAGATGTCGGATGTTGATATTCTCATAAGCAGGGAACAATGCATGACCGCAAGAAATATCCTTATCAGCAACGGGTATGTTTCACTTCCTGTAAAATCTGTTATTCATAAACTGATTCTTGCCAACACAGGCAAACATCTGCCATCTCTTATAAAGAACGGGACTTCTGTTGAGATTCATCATAAACTGTTCGGAGGAAGAAAAAATGTGCTGACAAGGATGCTTTATGAAACAAGTTATAATATTGAAATAAAAGGTGAAGAGGCCTATATTCCTCAGCCGCAGATCTTTTTTCTTTATCTGGTCAGGCATCTTTATACGCATGAGATGAATAATGAATCGCAGCTCAGGTTATATACCGATCTTGTAGTTCTGATTGAAAAATACCGTGATGAGATAATTAATTACGACCTGCTAACATATGCTTCACAGGCAGAAATGCTCGAAATACTTGCATGCAGGCTTGAGCCATTAAGGGATCTTTGGGGAATTTCATTTCCCGGCTGGATTGACGATTTCATTGACAAATGGTATAACCCCGATTCCATAAATAAATTTATCTTCTTTCTAAAGAGCCCCAAAGATAATCCTCCCCTAGATAAGGCCCGTTTTTATCGTCATGCAATAAGCGATATTCCCGGATTTCATCGTAAGGTCCTGTTTCTTTTAGGAGATATCTTTCCATCGGTTAGTTTTATGAAGAAGAGATACAATTGCACAAGTACCTGGAAAGTGCTGCTCTTCTACCCGAAGAGAGTCGGTAAGATTTTGTGGTTGTTTAAAAGATGAAGTTATTACTTCTTATTCATTTTTTACTCGCCCAAAAACGAACCAAAAAAGGGCGCCCAAGAATCCAAATTAATGACTACTATAATTTGACTTCGTCGAGTTTGTCACTCTAAAGCGTTCCTCGGTTCTTTTCATCAAGGCTAAGAAAGTAATATGGATTTAGTGGACTCCACCTATAAAACAGCACTATTATTTCAAGCACAATTAAATTAATTTGACTTTTTTTCAAATAAAATAAAAAATAATTCTAAAAATATTTGGCGAATATGAAACTTTTTGTTTAATTTTATTGTTGATGTGACTGCAAATCACAATTAATATTCAGGTAATAATGAACAGGTTTCAAAAAAAGACTTTAAAAGTCCGTTTATTAAAACTTGCAACGTTAAAAGGCACTGGGGCACCTGCAGATCTGGCTTTAAGGTTTGAGATTAGCGAACGGAGTGTGAAGAGGATTGTTAAAGAGATTCGGGAAGAAGGTATCGAAATCAGGTATAGCCAATCAAGAAGGTCGTATGTGACAGGAGAATATTATCAATAATATGTTGTGTAACATATCGATTGACCATTTTTCTGTCCCCGGCTCTTTTTAAAATTGCATTACAGAGTCATTGTCGTTTAAATGATCATGGGTTTAAATTTAACAAATATTAGTTATACGATATGGTTCCTTAAACGGAATTTTAGGGATTATGTCTGTACGGGACTGACTGATATTTCTTGCGCTTCTCGCTGCGTTTCGTGTTTTAGTCTCATTTTTTGAAAAGATGGTCATCATGACCAGAGACACCATCCCCCGGAAGAAAGTGCTAAGTTTTTCGGGGGATTTTTTTTGTAGGATGGGGATTGCAGCGCACATGATAATGTGCAGGGTCACTGCAAGAAGTGCAGCAACGAAGCAATCTGTAAAAACATGTCAGGACACTATATTGATGTCAATCCGTACTAATCGAGTAGGAAGTGAGTGATTATTTCACTCACTGTCCTCTCACACCACCGTACGTGCCGTTCGGCATACGGCGGTTCCTTAATTTAAGCCATTGACAAGCCGATAATAGTCCGTAAAGAAGATATAACCTGCATGTCTTAGTCGGTCGTTGGCGATAGACCTTGTTAAGATAGGGCTGTTGGCAGTACGCCAATAGCTTTTTCTTGTGTTCGCATATTCCCACGCCTTGTGTTTTTCAATACCAAGTTTAATGAGATTCCGCAAACGGGTTCTTATCCGTTTCCATTGTTTCCAGATTATCATCCGTAAACGTCTGCGATACCATTCATCTACTTTTGGAAGTAGACTCTTCATATCTGCCAACTTAAAGTAATTCACCCATCCGGTAATATACTGTCTGAGTGTTTCTTTCCGTCTTGCATTTCCACATCCATTGCTCCTTGATGTAAGCTCTTTTATACGTGCTTTCATCTTGGTAATCGTCTTGGGATGTAGCCGTAACCGTCCCTCCTTATTATGAACATAAAAGGAGTATCCCAAAAATTTAATATTTGAGATATAGGCTACCACAGTCTTTTCCGTGTTTACTTTTAAGAACAGTTTGTTCTCAATGAACGGGATAATGTTCGTTAGTGTCCGTTCGGCACTCCGTCTGCTACTGCATAGGATAACCAAATCATCAGCATAACGCACAAAACGGTGTCCTCTAATTTCAAGTTCCGTGTCCAGCTCATTTAACATAATATTGCTCAATAGTGGACTTAATGGACCTCCTTGCGGGACTCCTTCTTTCGTCTCTTCAAACTTATTCCGCACTACTACTCCTGCATTTAGGTACTTGTGGATGAGCGAGATAACTCTCCCATCTTGTACCGTCCTTGATAACACTTCTATCAGTTTACTCTGATTCACTGTGTCAAAGAACTTATCCAAGTCCATATCAACAGCGTATTTATATCCCGCCGTGATATGGTCTTTGCATTGGTTTAATGCCTGATGTGCACTGCGTCTTGGTCTGAACCCGTAGCTGTTGTTTGAGAACTGTTTCTCGTAAATCGGTGATAAGACTTGCATGATAGCTTGTTGGACGACCCGGTCTACTACCGTGGGGATGCCAAGCATTCTTTTCTTCCCGTTGTCTTTTGGTATTTCTACCCTTCGGACTGGGTTCGGACGGTAATTACCATCCAATATGGATTGTATAAGCGCTTCCTTGTTGTTGACAAGATAATCCTTAAGGGACTCTACTTCCATCTCGTCTATTCCCCCGCTCCCGGCATTGTTCTTAACCCGCTTAAAGGCTCTGTTCAAATTGGAGGGGGACAGGATTTGCTCAAGCATTCCATAGTTCGGTTTGTCGACATTAGCGAAGTTGTTTTCAGTTATCCGCATATAGGTCTGCCCTCCTGCATACACTTCGAGTTCCGCTCTATCTCTCTGCTGGTAGGTATCTTTCGATATTTTCTGCTCTCTGCCCTTCATCCGGTAACATTCATTTACTTTCTCTTCTTAAGGTTCAGTCCTTCTCCCTGAGTAGTTTGGGATACTATGACTTCGGCTGACTTCTCACGATAAATCTTGTTTCAACCATGCTTCATACTTCGTTTCCGCTTGTCCGTGAGACCTCCCGTGGTAAAACAAATAACCTTCATCCCATGTACCCGCATCATTTACACTCCGATGTCCGTGTAGTTATTGGATTTTGTTTTGTTTTGCAAACTCATCCCATCGGATATGCCTGATAATGTTCGTGTTCCTCGGGTCGGAACTTTGCCTCCAGCTTCCTTCAGATTCCACCTCACGATGGACACCCTTGCTATTGGCTAATGGTTGGATACTACAATCCCCCATAACGGACTTTCACCGTCAAGTTATTCGCCATGCACGGCGCACAAAAAAGAAGCTGATCTCTTGCGAGTCAGCCTCTAAATATTTTACTATTAACTGTCTTACAAAGTACCTCCAGCCCACCAAACAGGCTCAGTATAAACGTATTGACCATCACCATAAGCATCATTTACAGCTGGGTTTGTTGTGGTATCATCCGAACCATAAGGGCAGCGAAGTGGAAATTTAGAAGAATTCAAAGGATTCTTCAACTCAACAAAGTTTTCATTAAGAGCCTTCAATCGTCTTAAATCACTATAACACTCTGTTGATTCACCAGAAGCTCCAAAAAATGCGAGATACTTTTGTATCATAACTTCCTTTAAAGGATTCGCATTAAACAAAGGTTTTACATCTGTATCAAAATAATTTTGGGCTTCGGTTTCAGTGATAGCAACAGATGTTTCACCGAGACCTCCATAATCTAATATTGTCGGAGCAGTCATTGAAGCACTAACGTTCACCTCAGTGTTAGCAATTCCAGCTACTACTGCTTCATTTAAAATACTTTCTGCATCACCCAGAAGATTTAAACGACATAGAGCTTCAGCTTTTAAAAACAATAATTCATGATAGCTCAATAACAAGGTTGGTGCTGTTTGAGAAAAAACAAATACCGATGTATTATAATAGTATTGCCTTTCTTCGTTCTCGCCATTGGGAGCCATAAAGAAAGCTGGATCAGAAGGCCCTTCCATTTGCATCCAATTAGGATCAATAAATACGCGATAAATACGCGGATCATTACGTTCAATAAGCTTTTCCGACATACTTTTACTAGCGGCTAACCCATCCCTACTCCATTGATAATCGAATAATGGATTCAAATTAGAAGCATCATAAATACTAAACGCAGCTTGCTTTTTAGCAGAAGTAAATGAATTATCAACATAGTCTATAACATCATTCATATCTGAAGTAACATCAGTTGAACGAACTATCAACCGCATTGTGTAACGCGCCTTCAGTCCATATGCAAATTTAAGCCAAGAAGCTTTATCTCCACCAAAGAGCAGATCAGAAGTACCCACCCCACCAGATATATGAGCATCTTTTGTTGAAGGTTGCAAATCGGCAATCGCATCATCAAGATATTTCATAACACCGGCATAGATATCTTTTTGGCTATCAATTTTAGGATTCATATACTTCGGTGTTCCATCAGCATTAATTAGTGCTGCTTCACTCCATGGTGCATCTCCGAACATGTCCGCAATTATAGCCGAATTATATGCAGCTAATACCTCTGCAATACCTTTTGTAACTTGGTTCCCGGCTTGAGAACCACCTTCGGAACACTTATCTATAACAATTCTTGAATTTTTAAGCGCTGCATAACAAGTACCCCATACATTATTAAAAGTAGAGGCAGCAGAAGGCTCGTTTTGACGATGTTCTGCCCTAAATAATTGGTTATGTGTTCCAGCTTCATGCTCAACATAGGCAGATGCATAGGTGTTAAAATCGCCACCAACATTGTTAAAAGCAGTAGATGTAATTATATCTGTTAAAATAAATTTAGCTTGAACATCCTTAGAGTGATTAATATCTTTATTTATTGAATCCATCACATCCTCAGAGCATGATATCATAGAAGCAGATAAGACTATAGCAGCAAGCAATCCTTTATTTATGTCTAGTAATTTTTTCATATGTTCACTTATTTAAAATTTTAAGTTAAAACCAAAACCATAACTGGAAGACCCGGGTAAAGAAAACCGTTCAAAAGCACCACCCATATTGTTGTTCCCTTGTGTTGCCTCGGGATCAAGTCCTTTAAAGTTAGACCATAAAAGAATATTACGAGCGAAAATATTAACATTTAAATTAATCCCATTTTTAACAAATAAAGGATAACTAAGTGCTATTTCACGAAGCTTAATGAATGAATTGTTATAAATCATGGATTCGGATATATTATTATCAGCAGAGAAAAAAGCTTGAGCATCAGTTCCGCTGATCTGAATATCATTAGGTACATAAATTGTATTCCCGTCAGCATCGACTCCGTCTTCCTTAACAGCAGGTTTATCAAAAATAAAGTGATCTGAAGTACGATAATCTACCGAGCGCTGACTTATCCCGTAATAATCTAGAAGCCCCATTGTTCCGCTATACATTTGTCCTCCTTGTTTCCAATCGAATAAAGCAGTCAAACGGAATTTATATAATTCAAGCGTTGTACTTAATCCGAGTAAAAAATCAGGGGAAACCGAACCGATTACTCTTTCATCTCCAGCTTGAGGGAATCCATCGGCATCTACTACAATCTGCCCAGCATCATTTCGCAAATAGCTTACCCCATATAAAACAGGAAATTTTGATCCAATTCCAGCTCTAACCTGAGGTTCAACAAATCCACCTAAGAAGATGCTATTTACACCAGGAGCAAGTTTATCTACATAGTTATCAATTTTAGAGAAATTGAGTGCAAAATCCCATTTTATATCTTTTGTATTTATAGGTTTAAACCCTAATGTAACTTCATGTGTATTAGTATGAATAGATCCACCATTAGTAACCAGAGAAGCCGATCCTGTTGAAGAAGCCAAAGGAACCTGGAAAATTTGATCTATCACATTTTGGCGGGAATAGGTATAGCTCAAAGAAACTAATCCTTTCCAAAATGTTAAATCTGTTCCGAATTCGTATGATTTAGTATTTTGTGGTTTCAATTTTGGATCATATACTATAGAATTTAAAATAAAAGAACTCACTTTATTTATTGGGTAAGTGATTGGAGTTCCAGAGGAAAAACCTCCCCCATATACAGGAGCAGTGTAATAAGTATCATAATAAGTTCCAGCTTGTCCTACCTCAGCATAAGAAACCCTAAGTTTTCCATAAGTAAGGAAATCGGATTTTAATGCATTTAATTCTGTGAAAATCCAACCTAAAGAAACTGATGGATAAAAGAACGAACGACTATTTTTTGGCATACTTGAAACAATATCATTACGACCTGTGGCATTAAGATACAACATATTTCTATATGCAAGAGATATACTTCCAAAATTTCCAACTGTACGCTTTTTACGTAATGATTCTGATGCTTGATAAACAGATGCATTATCAATATGATTAAAACCGGAAAAGTTAAAATCCTGTCCATAAGCATCAGTAAACTTGGTCCTGTTCTCAACAAACTCATTACCTAATAAAACATCGAAATTTAAATCACTATTGATCTTCCAATTATAACTAACAGTAAATAAAGAGTTCATCTCATTGACTGTATAAGCATAATGATCAATTAATCCCTTTGCATTTACGTGCCCATACCCCCACAAATCAGTATAATTAGTAGTATAAGTATCATCACCTAGTTGATACTTCACATCTAATTTTTGATTGTCTGAATTTAATTTAGTGGAATATTTAACATAAAAATTACCAAAAAAACGTTGTAAATCTTCAGTAAATCTATTATTGTTTATAGCCCAGTATGCACCATCAAATCCACTTGTTCCACGATATGTATTTTGTCTGTAAGGATCTCCATCATAATAAGGTGGAATACCTGCCAGATCATAGCTCGGTGGTGCGGGATAAACCGTTGCTACAACACCATCATTAGCTGAAGATTGTTTTGAAATTTTTGATATAATAAGATTACCGGAGAATCCTGTTGACCAATTTTCATTCAATTTTGCATCTGCCCCAAGTTTAACATTGTAACGGTCCATCCCAGTTGAGGGTACAATACCGCTAGATGTTGTATTACCAAAAGAAAACGAGTAACTTCCTTTATCAAATCCCTGAGCAATATTTACGGAATTACTGTTTGTTGTTCCTCTATTAAAAAAATCCTTGGCGTTGTTATAAACCTGAGGTACAACCCATGGATCTAAACCAGCATAAGCTCGTTGAGGAACATAATACATACCATTATGCATACCATCTCTGGTCGTGTTAGTATTTACAGTATTACCACCATATTTAGTATCGTTTGCCAACTCAGAAATTACCGGACCCCAACTTGTAGAAGCTGTTGGATTATATTTGCCAAAAGACCCTTGAGCAAATTTATTCTGAAGATCAGGCATAATCGAGATAACATCAAAAGCAAGACTAGAATTAATACTTATTTCAGGTTTATCGGTTCTTGCTCCTTTACCACTCTTTGTGGTAATTACAATCACTCCATTTGATGCACGCATTCCGTATAAAGCTGAAGCAGATTGACCTTTCAGAATACTAACACTTTCAATATCGTTCGGGTCAATATCAATCGCACGGTTAGCAAAGTCGGTTCCTGTTACTGAATTACCCGTACTAA
>Ga0209429_10002589_pt1 | contig 10586 bp, 12 predicted proteins | sample BarGraNGADG00212_3_FD_184493 | JGI IMG/M metagenome (GOLD analysis project Ga0209429, IMG submission 184493) | Arctic peat soil microbial communities from Barrow, Alaska - Barrow Graham LP Ref core NGADG0004-212 (SPAdes) (version 2) | ecosystem: Environmental > Terrestrial > Soil > Wetlands >... | reverse complement strand
CAATATCGTGAAGGATAAGCTCTAGATTTTTGATGAACAAAAAAAAATTAAAATTTGCATAATGCTGGAATAAAATATGGGAAAAATCCACCTTCTTGATGATGCATCAATAAACAAGATAGCAGCAGGGGAAGTTATCGAAAGACCTGCATCCGTTGTTAAGGAACTCATCGAAAACTCGATCGATGCAGGCGCCGATACCATAATGATCGAGGTTACGATGGGCAAAAAAAGTTCCATTCGCATCACAGATAATGGCTGCGGGATGAGTAAGGATGATGTGACGCTATCTTACATTAAACATGCTACAAGCAAGATCAAAAATATTGAAGATATCGAAACTGTAAAAACGATGGGATTCAGAGGCGAAGCTCTCTCCTCCATTTGCGCCATTGCAAATGTGGAGGTCATTACAAAAACAAAAGATGAACTTTCCGGAACAAAAGCAATTATCAAGGGTGGGAAACTGATACACATCGTTGAGACAGGCGCTCCTGTCGGGACCTCTATTATTGTGGATGACCTTTTCTATAATACGCCTGTCAGGAAAAAATATCTTAAATCTGATAGTGTTGAACTGGCTCATATAATAGATGTTGTAACAAGGATGGCGCTTTCGCATAATGGCATATTTTTTTCATTTTTCAACAACGGCAAAGAGATACTGCGATCCCCTGCTTCAGAACTCCTGGATACTATAATACATATTTACGGGCAGGATGTGGCAAGAGCCATGCTTCCTGTAAATCTGGTATCGGGCACGATCAGGATAAATGGTTACATTTCAAAACCGGAATTATTGCGAAGCAATCTTTTTTTCCAGTCATTCTTCATCAATGACAGAAGCATCAATTCAAGAGCGATCGGTTTTGCACTCAGGGACGGGTACAGCACGCTTATTCCAAAAGGGCGTTTTCCGATTTCGATATTAAAGATATATGTTGATACAAAGGAAGTGGACGTAAATGTTCATCCCACGAAGAACCAGGTGCGTCTGAGCCATGAGAGAGATATATGCGATATGGTTACGCGCTCTGTCAGGGATGCGCTTTCAGGGAAAAACTTGATCCCTGGAATAAATGTATCTTCGAAGCAATTACAACAGTCACTACTGTACCACGACCCTGCTCCCAATTCCCCTCCCATGGTAAAGGAAAATGTCACCGATTTTAAACCTTCGGCCAAAGACACGCAACGTAGATTGAGGCGATCAGAAAGATTTGGAGAAGAATTTGAAAAACCGACCGTGATCGAAATGCCACACGTCAAGGTTCTCGGCCAGGTAGATAGCGTTTACATACTTGCGCAAATGGGTGATGGTCTTATGATAATAGACCAGCATGCAGCCCACGAACGTGTTTTCTTTGAACTTGTCAGGGCATCAAAAAGGGATGATTCCCAGGAACTTATCGTACCGATCAACATAGATCTTGATCAAAGAGAGATTGCCGTGATGAAGGAAACCATACCTTATCTTGAAGAGTTCGGCTTCAGGATATCTGAATTCGGACATGATACATTTGCAATAACCGCTGTCCCGGTTGTCCTGGGAAAACTTGAAGATCAGTTATTGGTGCATGATATTATTTCAGATATACTTTCGCAAGGGAAGATAAAAGATGAAACCGGGATATTTGAGAGGGTGACTAAAAGTATCGCATGCAGAAGCGCGCTCAAAGCGGGAGCGGTTTGTTCGACATCCCAGATGGAAAGCCTGGTAAAGCAGCTTTTGATGGCAGAGAATCCTTATACATGTCCGCATGGAAGACCGACGATGATATCTTTTAACAGGCAGGAACTTGATAAGCTTTTCAAGAGATGTTAGCTCAAAATTTAACCTCCACAACATTTATTAATAAAGTGAACATTTATTAATAAAGTGATTTATTAAAAAGCAGGGATTATGAAACCGGGATACATTCTCACAATAATACTGGCATCTGTGTTGATTTTATCTTTTGCCATGGTCGCGCTCAATAAAGATGTTCTTCAGAAAGAATCACCACAGTGGCTTCCCCCGTCAACTCTCTCCATTCGAGAAGTGGATGTCAAACCTGTGGAAGTTACATCAGCCAGGATAGAAGTGAATGTCACAGCATATATAAACCATGCCGGAAGCAAGACCCAGAATGCCACGATGCTGATCCGGGCTATAAGCAGCGATACAAAGCTTCTCCAGACCCAGGTTTTTGCCCCTATACCTGAAACAGAATCCGATATTGAGAAAACGCTTTCAGTTTCTACGAACCTGAATTTGGAGAGAAACGGCGGGTATGAACTGAATATACTTCTTTTTGATAATGGAAGCATTCGCGACAGCGGCACTGTAAATATCCAGGGATTAAATGCAATGATCCCTGAGTCAAAGCGCAGCGGCGTGACTTTGAATAATATTGATTTTACGGTAGGCGGCGTTTCAGCAGGTAAGGTTTCGATAAAATCTGACATATATCTCGAAAATAAAGGTCCGGATGTGTCCGATAACCTGAAATTGATAGTGAAGGCAAGAGAAGCGAATTCCAACCTGATCGCAGATAAAACAAATGCCGAAACAGGCGCGATCATAAATGAGACTACAGCTGTTAAAACAGTGCAGCTTGTTGTCCCTATTGAATATAATTATATGGTGGTTGTGGAACTTTGGCGCGGTGAGACATTGATAAACACATGGGAGAAACCCGTTCTCCTTGCTCCAACAAAGACCGTTCCAAAAGAGAGTGTCGAGAAGAAAATGAATCTTGAGGTTTCAAAGTTCGTGCGTGTAGCAGGGTCGCCAGCAGAGGCAGGACAGAAGTATGGCGGATATCCTCAGCCAACAGGAACTCCCGCAGAGCCTGGATTTGAAATAATTGCAGCGATATCAGCTCTAATGGTAATATTCATAATGAGACGGAGGTTATAAAATGGTCAACCGGGAAAAAATCGAGGATTATTTTTATCTGGGAATATTCTTGATCGCAATGTTATTTGCCGTACTTGCGATCTTTAAATTGTATAATTCAATAGATATGCTGATCGGAAATTTCATTGATTACAGATATAAACCTATATATGATGCGCTATTTGCCCTTTCCGTACTAGCTATAAGTATATATTTCATAAAAGCAAGACTTATAAAGAAAGAATAGGCCCTTATATATAACATAGGGGCGCACTTATTTTTATAGTAAATATTTTAAAAATGAACTTCACACGTTTTTCACAATTGCGTTTATATACTCAAAAACAAAACTCATATATTAGGCAACTTGAGGATTATTATGAGAATTAAAACAGGGATCGAAGGATTTGACGCACTCGTTGAAGGCGGTCTGCTCCAGGGCAGGCAATATCTGATCAGCGGTTCACCGGGAAGCGGCAAGACTACTTTTAGTGTCCAGTTTCTTGCAGCAGGAGCGCTTGCGGGTGAACCAGGGGCATATATTGCGTTATCAGAAAGCATTGAAACAATAAGACAGGATATGCTCCGTTATGCTATAAACACTGATGACCTGGAGAAAAAGAAAAAATTATTCTTTATAGATCTTGGTCCGTCTGCGAATTATGGTGAATACGATGAGATCTCAAGTCTTATTACCCCGGATTATCAACAGCAATCGAGTGACTCCCCGGTGAATGCACCACCTACTCCATTTTCCGTATTTAAGGAAGTGGAAACCCAGGTAAAAACCCTTGGTATCAAAAGATTAGTGATCGATTCTTTGTCTTCTATCAGGTTCACATCCCAGAATCCAGCCTCTGAAGAGCGATCGATCGGCAGGTTTATCCGCAACCTGAAGAACCTGGGATGTACTACTATACTTCTTTCCGAACTTACAAAGCCAGATGCTTATACCATAGAACAATTCGCCTCGCACGGGGTGATATTCCTGCATAATTTCATGGACAAACAGGGAAATATGGTAAGGGCTTTGCAGATCATAAAAATGCGAGGAACCAAGCATGATTGCGACATGCGATCTATTGAATTCACGGATAAGGGCTTGAAAGTTTCAAAACCTATTAAAAGCAAGTAAAGGGGTTTTAGTTATTACCAGCAAAAACGCAGAAAAAGACAGTGATGAGATCATAAAAAAATTATATGAACTCGGCTTTGAAGTGGGATTTAAGGGTCATTCTGAGATCGGGTGGGTATTGAGAGAATACAATAACCTGATCGCCCAAGGTCTGAAAATGGGGCTAAAATCGCCTGATTCCCATTATGCACAGGGCAAGGTCAAAGGTAAGGCGAGCAAGGATAAAGGTGACGATGTCCATAAATCTGGACAAAAAGAGGATGTTCTTGTGAAAAAAATCGATGTTTCGGATATCGGGGCTGGATATTATGATGATATTATAGAGAATGAAACAAATACTCCCCTTAAAAGACCTTCCTTGAATGAACTTCCTGAATTTATCAACAAAACCAGACAGTCGGAAATTCCCGGTCTTCTTGAAGGATTAAAGCCGTCAAAAAGAAAGCGGACGGAGGTCAAAAGTAAATAAAGATCATTGCTTTATACCTGTAACGAAATCTTTGCTGAAATCAAATACAGTAGTGCACTTTTTTTCATGGCAAATATTAAGTTTTGAGCTATCATCCACAACACCGATATTTGCGGCTGTATAGCCCGCTTTCTCAAAAAGACCGATGACTTCACGTTCATTCTCAGGCAAGGCTGTCATTATAAATCCTATTGCAGGATGAACTTTCAACCATTGTGTGAAATCAATACCCTCAGGTACAGGCACCTTCCCAAGGTCAATGTGCGCTCCTTTTTTGCTGGTCTCAAGAAGCATTCCCAGCGTCCCTATAAGTCCGGGATTACTGATATCCTTTCCAGCGGTGACAAGTTTCTTTTCTCCTAATTCCTGTATAACAGTATATTTGGCGCGTACCTGGGCAGGCTCTTTAAAGGTAGTTGAATCAAAACTGTATGGTGAATTCGGTCCCATTTTTCCATCCATATCGTATGCAGATATTATGATATCCCCGACCTTTGCAGTCCCGCTTTTTATTTCGCATCCACGTTTGACGGTTCCTATTATGGCAACTGATAGTGAAGTGTAAGGGGTATCGGGGTGCATGTGCCCGCCTACCATGGGAACTCCGAATTTTGCTATGCCATCCCTGATACCTCTGAGAAGCTCCTTGCAAGCGTTCCTGTTATTTGAGGAGAGGACATTGACCATGGCGACTGGTTTTCCACCCATTGCAGCAATATCATTAACATTGACGAGAACTGATGTGTATCCAGCCCACCATGGGCTTGCATTCACGAGGCGCCCCCATATGCCATCAGCTGCAAAAAGAACATACTCATCCCCACCGATATCGATGACCGCAGCATCGTCTCCGAAATCCACGATCGAACTGGAATATTCCGAGCGGACTGTCTCGAAAATATTTATTAGCTCTGCGAGTGGTTTTTTGCGCGTCACGCCCTCAAATTCCCTGATTTCCTTTGCGATTTTTTCAAGATCCATAATGGTTATTGCAGCCTGCAGTCCTGTTGCGTTTATTGTTGTGTTTCTTTAATCGATTCCTTCCTTTATAGTCATTTCGGGAATTTGAGCCAATTCCTGAATAATTCCAGCGACATCGGCGGGATCTTTTGATACTGCCCATTGCCATATTCCAAAGCCGCCGTGCTTTTACGCGATCGCGGATCTTATTGACAAGAGGTATTTCGATGAATTTTCCGGGGTCATCGAAGGCTTTGGAATTTTCGGTCGCGACAATATATCCTGCGGGGCACCTGCCGTCTTTGAGAGAGAAAAAGCGCGTTTCCCGGTCATAGCTCCAGTAATGGGCGGATTCTTCATAGGGTGAGTTGATTATGAGGCGGTCGATGGTGGATTTCACTGCGAAACGTCCTCCTCGATATTCATACCTTCTTCAGCAAGTGTACTTCTAACAACCTGCCTAACTCTGGTGGCCAGATCAATAGCATTAAGTGCCTCATCCATGGTCACTTTATCCTGGGTTCCTGGATAGCGGGTTGTGATAGCATATAGAGTAAGTCTCTTTGCTTCTTCGATTTTCCTTGCCCAATTTCCATGTTCGCTGCATAATTCCAGCAAACGAAATATGTCGTGCGTATAAGGAAAATCAACACGCCTGAAAACAAGATACGCTTTTAGATATTTTTCAGCGCACTGTTGAGCGTGGAAAGCAATCAACCTGCAGGGAATATCTTTTTTTATCTTAATTGTATATTGCGCCATGAGCAAATCTTCCTCTGCAAAGGCAATCCATGTATTTACACTGTTTTGGATTTCACTTTCAACGACATTCATATAGAACCTTCCCTTCCTTCCAGGCAGGACGTGCGATTGTTCCGGGGATTAAACGATCTCTATCGAACTCTTCTGGACTTAGAAGGATAATATCACGCGCAAAACCCAGACCGCTTAAAGCATAATACATTTCCATCAAGAGATTTCTGCGGTTTCCCTTTATGGGTTGAATAACTAATATATCTACATCACTGTGTTCATCAGCAGTTCCACGCGCCTGCGAGCCAAAAAGTATGATCTTATCAGGATGGAATTTTTCTACTAGGCGGCGCGCAGCTTCTTCAAGAATTTCATGGCTTATCATTGCGTGCCTCTGAAATACCTATTTAGAAAGAAAGATTTAATTAACCGCAGATTAACGCAGATTAACGCAGATGGGGTGTAATGGAACACGGATTGCGCGGATAACGCGGATGCACACGGATCCGTGAAAATCCGCGCAATCCGTGTCATCCGTGTTCTAAGTCGTGATGGGGCTGCCTTTTCATACGTGGCAACAAGTATGGCTGAGCTTTGCGCTCTTTGCGTACTTTGCGGTGATAAGTCGATTTGTAATTTCCCCATCACTTCACCTCTACGATCTTCAGGCTCTCAATCCCCCTATCATCCACGATCTTGACCGCGATTCGCCCGTTCCTCCTGGCATCAAACGGCAGTGACACCGTTCCACGATAGGCTTCGATGCGTTCCTCATCGATTTCAGCTCCCAGGTATCACGAAAAGCCTTTATCATCTCAGGCTCCTGCGTCAGGTCTTCATCCTTTCCGTCCTTCACCTCACGTTTGTTCACGAAAGGCTGGAAATTGGAGCCATACTTGATACCGTAAGGTGGGTCGATATAGATCATCTGCACTTTGCCAGCCATTCCCTCCTTCTCGATCAGCGAGTTTATAACAAGAAGCGAATCGCCCGCTATCATGCGGTTTGACCAGTTATGCCTGTGTTTGTAGAACTCGATAGCCTCCCGAAGCGGCGGGTTCTCCTCAGTGAACTCAAAAAGCGACTTCTGGCGTTCGACACCGCTTCCGCGCTTTCTCACGGATTCGATGATGGTGCGCGGGTCTATGCGCTCATGGACATGGAGGGAGACTGTGGGGATGTCGAAGGATGTGTGTTCGGTTTTCCCTGCCCAGATGAGCGTGGGGTCTAGGTGCGGGTCATATGAATATGTCTTTTTTCCGGTTTCGCGGTCGGTGTCAGGGGTTACAAGACCGACGGGCGGGTTGTTGCATCGTTCTTTGCCTTTGTGGTCGTATTGTTCGATGGATTTCTTTTCAGCTTTGGGGATTTTGGACATTCTGACTATCTCTATTATTGCAGATGATTGTTAAATATATTCTTATTTATTAAGAATCCACTTGCAGATTTTATGCACTGGATCAAGCTCATTTTGAAAAATGAGCAAAAATCATAGATTATATAAGCGTACAACTTATTTAGTTAATAATCTAATGAATATTATTTATATAGAATTGAAAACGAGAGATATGTGGTAAGTCAGCAATCTCAGGATTAAATCTGGTATTTCAGGAGCTTCTTCCTTTAATATTTTATTTATTGTAATATTTTCCCGCCTTGAAATGTTTTGGATCTACGATCTCCTTGAATAAAAAATAATGTCTTTTGAGTCTGTCAACATATTTCTTGTCCTTAATTATTACTTTAAATAATCTCAAAAAGTCTGCTGCATACTTTGATTCCCGAAGCCCTGGAGCAAGGTTGGGACAGGCAAATTCTTCCAACATGGAACTTTCCATTCCCCCATACCACTTATCATAATAATCTTTTGATTCCCAACCATAACTGATCGTAGCTAGAATTTCTGGAGATTTATCAGAATACACATTGATAAAAACCCGCCTGCAATCACAATCTTTATCGTCGCAATAGGATTCAACAAAACCATAAGTTCCTGCGGGTATCTTGTCATTTCCTGGGATAGTTATACATCTTGTTTCCGTGGCAGCAATTTCCGGCAGTTTGGCAAAAAATGACAACATTGGCATGAAAATCTTTCTCCTATTGTATCAATCTTTTTTTAGCCTGCCGATCGATTCAATCGCTTCTATCGGTACAATGAATCCATTCACTATAGCCATCTTTGCAAATGGATTCCCTTCTTTCATGCGTTCCGTTGAGAATTCTTCATCATAATACGACATTTTAAAAGTATCAAGGATCAACTTAGCTTTCTGGGATGTTGTGCTTTTAGATGTTCCAAAGTAATCACAGATATCGTCGGCAGTAGCATATGGTTTAAAGCTTTTATCAAAAAGAAAATTTACCCTCCCAAGAGCATAAATAATAGCTGCCGCCCATATTTCCAGCTTTCCTGACGCGAAAGGCACATTGCGCTTTCGCTTCATTTTTAAAATAAGCTTTTCACACAATTGTTTGTAATCTTCATCCAGGTATTTATCAGAAAAACCTGATGTCATTTCTATGAGCTTTCTTGCTTTCTCTTCGACAACAATTTTATCTGTCATAAAACGTCCTCATCTGCTTTTAACGGCACAGAGTTGAAAATCCTCTGCGCTCTCTGTAGTTTTTAAAACCAGAAGATATAAAAAGTCTTTGTTTTCTTCCTAATATGTCTTCGCCATTATCGCGATATTAACAGTAACCTTGCCACATATTGGGCAGGTTCCATTTCCCGTTCCCAGTTCACCCTCTGGTACCCCAAGTATTCCTGCACCCACTGCTTCTTCCATCGAAAGTCCACAGCTGCGCTCACCGCACCAGGGTATCTTCGCGATGCCGTTTGGAATTCTTTCCTTGACCTCGTCGAGTGTGGTGCAGTCGATCAAACGGCCTACCAATGATTTAACAGCCTTATCATAAAGACTGTTATGCACTATTTCAAACCGCTTCTTTATCTCAATTTCAATATCATTTAACGGTGCAGTTTCCTTGCTTCCTGTATCCCTTCTGACAACGGTTGCAACATTATTCTTAAGGTCGCGCGGCCCAATCTCAACCCTGAGCGGAACGCCTTTCATCTCCCATTTGTAATACTTGGCTCCGGGTCGTTCATCACTCTCATCGAGTTCGACCCTTATCCCGCTTTCTTTTAATCGCCTTGTAACATCACGACAGGCTATAATCACATCATCGCTCTTCCCGAAAATGATGGGGATAACGACAACCTGTGTGGGCGCCACTTCGGGTGGGAAAACAAGCCCCTTGTCATCCCCGTGAATTGAAATAAGTGCTGCAATACTTCGCTCCGAAATCCCGTAGCATGTCTGGTGTGCAAGCACCTGTTCACCATTTATGTCCTCGTATTTTATATCAAATGTCTTTGCGAAATTGCTTCCTAGATGATGCGCTGTACCTATCTGCAATGTCTTGTTATCAGGCATGAGCGTATCAACCGCCATCGTGTAATCAGCGCCTGGAAATTTATCCCATTCAGGACGTTTTGAAACGATAGTCGGAATGGCAAGTCTCCTGTAGAATTCCTGGTAGATCCTTGTTGCTTCTGCCACCTGTTCTGCAGCTTCATTCCATGTGGCATGAACGGTGTGGGCTTCTTTGAAGGAAGTGATCTCGCGCAGTCGAATGAGCGGGCGGGTATGTTTTGTTTCGTACCTGAAGGTATTCACTATCTGGTAGATCTTTATAGGAAGGTCTGCATGGGAGCGAACCCATACTTTATACATGGGATAGATCGCCGTTTCACTCGTGGGACGAAGGGCAAGTTTAACCTCAAGTTCATTTTTTCCGCCATGAGTGACCCAATAAACTTCATTTTCAAAGCCTTTTATATGCTCTGCTTCTTTCATGAACTCATTTTCAGGGATAAGCAGGGGAAAAAGCGCCTCCTTATGGTCAATATCCAGGAGTTCACGGATTATCGCGTAAGTTCTTTTTCGTACATCAAAACCGAACGGAAACCAGACATAAAGTCCTTTGACAGGATAGCGCACATCCATTATTTCTGCCATCAGGAGAAGTTCATTATACCATTCACTGAAATTTGATTTTCCGGGGAGTACTGCCTTTTTTTCTTGTATAGCTTTTTCTTTTGGTTCTGCCATGGATGTCACGTCGTGTTTAGTATGGTTTTATTGATAATAAGAAATGGGCCCGCGGAGATTCGAACTCCGGACCTCCGCTGTGTGAGAGCGACGTCATAACCGGCTAGACCACGAGCCCTTATGGTGCCTGATAAGTAGGTATTGCTAATAAGATTTTGCTTTCTAATACCCCGCAAACCTTGGCTCTGTCAATTTCCTGTGGAATTGCTCTCTTCCAATCACCTCATTGAGGGCATTTGCAGCCTCAAGTCCTTCTTTTACAGGGAG
>Ga0209429_10002588_pt1 | contig 10593 bp, 6 predicted proteins | sample BarGraNGADG00212_3_FD_184493 | JGI IMG/M metagenome (GOLD analysis project Ga0209429, IMG submission 184493) | Arctic peat soil microbial communities from Barrow, Alaska - Barrow Graham LP Ref core NGADG0004-212 (SPAdes) (version 2) | ecosystem: Environmental > Terrestrial > Soil > Wetlands >... | reverse complement strand
GAACCCTATCCTGATTGTTCTCTTCAAATCTAAAAATACGACGCATTGTCCCATCCGTCGAACCATCATCCCGAACAATCAGTCTCCAATCACTAAACGTTTGCTGTTCCAGTGAAAAGAATAAATCATCTAAAAATCTCTCACTATTATAAGTCGAAAGCAATATATCAACTTCCATAAATTTATTAAAAAATTTTATACCAAAAAATCCCGAAGGGATGACATTATTATAACAATGACAACAAATAAATATTTATACCAAAAAATCCCTACGGGATGAAATTATTATTTCTGGTGACATTATTCTCTGATGGCTTGTAATATTTTTTATACGCCTCCGAAAACACATATACCAATACTATCATCCCTGTCGAACTCAACAACAACGGATTCGTCCCCGCTATAAACAAATACGCTATATAAGCAATAAAAACCGGCCCTATTTTCCCCGATCTTATCTCTAATATAAACGGCAATATTAACACCCCAAAAAAAACCAACGCCATGGGAAATCCCCAAATTCTAATAATCTCCAAATAAGTAAGCTCCGACACATTACTAACCATATTCATCCCGGTAGAAAAAAAACTTCCCCCAATTCCCTGTCCAAAGATCGCCATGATCTTATGACTTTCAAAAAACTCCAAATATGATGAAAAATGCCCATACTTGACCAAATTTGAAGTCTCATTTTGATTGAGCAGTAAATCAAAAAAAGCAGGTATAACTAAAACGAAAACAATTAAAGACAATATACCAACTAATACAAATCCCTTTTTAGATTTTTTAAAAACATAAAATCCCAAATAGAACAGAATTATAACTAATAAAGCAAGCACATTAGCTCTTGACCCGGATAAAAAAAGTGTTACTATAAATAGAAAAAGAAAAATACTATCCGGTATTAATCTCCTTTTATTAGTGTTTATGAATAAACGATACAAGTAGTAAGACAAAGGGAAAACCAATATTGGTGATGTTTTATAAAACATCATTAACAGTGTAAAGTCTCCATAATTCCGTATAGCATAAACTACAGCACCTTTTTCTAAAACAATATAGTGATAGACATCTATAAAGAACTTAGGATCAAAAAGTAAAACAAAATATAACCCTAAAGTTAAAGCAACTACCACTAAAGATGAGTAATTAATGTATTTTGTTAGTTCTATATTTTCATTTACAATAACTAAGAGTAAAAGAAAAAAGAAAAATGAATTAAAGTAAGCGAATGTTTCTATATCAGAATTTGTTATTACACCATTTATAATCCCTACCGATAATGCATAAAAAGGCATGAATATACCAATAAATGCAAGAATAAGGAATAGGGGAGGGGGGGCTATAATATTTGTTTTAGTCCTTATAATTTTAATCAACCAAATCAAAAACACCAATCCAAACAAAACATATTTCGAATGAAATATCAGATTTGTCGGATCAACCATTATATCAACAAAAAGCAATCCAATCGCAACATTCAACAATGGTGAATATTTTAATCTAAACCAATCAATAATGTATATTTTCAATTTTTTTTGTAGGGGCACCCCTTGTGGTCGCCCTTCTTTTTTATTTATAACTAAAATCGATACGTAACCCCCAATTGCCCATGAAAATTAAAAACATCATGTGTCTTATTCCAATAATCAGGGGAATTACTTGGTATTGGCGCATATTGCCATTTATAATTCTTTGAACGAATAAATTCCAATTTCATATTTAAAAGTAAATTCTTATAATTCCATTCTGAAAGAATAGCCCCACTTAAATCTACCCAATTGGTTCTTATATCTTGTATATAGGTATGAAAGAAATCATTATCATGAACATATCTTTCGAATTGTAATCCTATCGATTTTAATTTTTTATGCCAACTAATATTACAAGTTAGTAAATTGCTTCCAGGTCCAATACCTGCACCAAGTACTTGTCCTCTATTAGTATATCCTTCAGTTATTTGATAATGAGAATACCAACTTCCTCCTAATCTATTAATGGTAATATTATCCATCTCTAATTGTGTTAACTCCATATTTACCTGGAAGTATTCATTTCCAATTTGTTTAAATGGAATTAATTTTTTTAGTCCAAACATGTATGCTGCTGAATGAGAGGGTTCAATGATAAAATCTCTAATGTTCCACGCATGGTCTTCCATACCGTATTCAAAATAAATTTCACCGTGCCCTTTTGTCCAAAGAAACCTTAAAAACACAGAAGCAATTTGGTCCTGACTTTTACTGTCCTGAGCATTACCTCCACTTGATTGTTTGGTTAGGAGGCTAAAAACAGGTAAATAGCTGCTTATACTTTTCCCCATATTGTTATGATAAAAATAGAAACTTCGTGTTGCACCTAAAAATAGACCAGGAATCCATTTAGGTTGATAACTTAAAACCATTCCATTTAAATATCTCCAATCATTTGATTTATTTGGTGGAAAACCTGACCCATCCAATCGACCTGCAATTATTTGACCTTCAAACGATCCAATTGGTGTGCGTATGGGCTTAACAGTGTTTAACGTAACATGCTTAAAGCCGGGTGCATTATTAGTCATTAATAATGAATTGTACATTCCTGGCCCCCACCAAAGATTTTCATTAGAAAACCCTATAGAAACAGATCCAAAAGTTAGTCGAATACTACTTTGTCCCCAAGATGTCTTCTGATAAGGTTTCTCACCAAATCGTTCAGGAAGATCAATTAATGAATTTTTATCTGCATACCATGAATCAATTTGTGCATTATAAGTAATACTGTCAAAGATTTTCTTTTCCTCTGATTGGTTTTCAGCGTAAACAAATTCGGGTCTTAACTGAATACTTAATGGTCCATACTTTAAAAAAACACCTCCACTAATCAGGGTTTGATAACCACGGGCAGGAATCATTATCCCATCATTTATACCTTCAGCATGATCAGAGTTATATTGTTGAAATATTGTTATTGGTAGTATTTGAACAGTTACTTTATTCTTTCCCAATCTGTAAATGCCAGCAAAGTCAGTCCATCTAATATCTTTTAAAGTTTTATCAGGATCAAAACTGTTTTCTAGTTTTAATGCCTCTACTGGGAAAAAAGGTCTTGAAGTAAATGAAAAGGAAGAATCAATTTGCCCTAGCAATTGGGCCCTACGATAGTAATCTTCTATTACTGGGAAGCCCACAGGAATAGATTGAGCATACAATTGCACAGAACTAAGAAATATATAAAGGAATGTTGCTTTTACAACGATAAAGAATCTTTTCAAATTTTGCAATTTTAGAATCTATAGGTTAAGCCAAACTGACTATGAAGATTGAATACATCATTACCTTTAGTCGTAAAGAATGCTGGTGGCGGAGGGGCATCAAAAAGCCATTCATAATTCAATGAATTCACAAAGCCCAATGTTGCCGAAAACACCAAATTCTTATAATCCCAATTGCCATTAATGGTAGCGCTCAAGTCAACCCAATGATTTCTAATATCTCCAATTGGGAAATGTTGATAATCATTATTATGTACAAAACGTTCCAATTGTATCCCTAATTGTTTCACACCTTTAACCCAACTTACATTCAATGTTTGTGAATTACTTCCCGGTCCAATACCTGCACCAAGAAGTTGACCCTGATTGGTGTACCCTGCTTTTACTATATCACTTAAATACCAGCTTGTACCATTTCTATTGGTAGTTGTTGGGCTCATTGCCAATTGTGTAAGTTCCAGAGTTACCTGAATATATTCATTCTTTCGGGATAAAAAAGGCATCAGTTTTCTAAATCCTAATATATATGCTCCAGAATAGGACGGTTCAACTTCAAGGTCTTGAATATTCCAAAAATAATCCTTTCTGCCATATTCAAAATAGACCTCTCCATTGGCTTTCAACCATACCCAGCGCATAAAAAATGACATCAATTGCTCTCTTTTTCTCGCTTGCAACACCCCATCTTTATATTTTCCTGCTGCAAATGTTGTGAATATTGGTAAAATATCACCAATATTCATATTACCCAGACTGTTCCCCATACTTTTTTCATAAACCTGAAATGTTCTTGTTCCTCCAAGAAATAAGCCGGGAACCCATTTAGGTTGATAACTGAGTACTATCCCATTTATATAACGCCAATCATTTGGTTTAGCTTGATAAAACTGAGGACCTCCCTGATAATTCAGTGTTGTATCTGGTGGATAAAAACCTGAGTTGTTTAACCTCCCCGCAATAATTTGTCCTTCAAATGATCCTATATAAGTTTTTATGGGTTTTACTGTATTAAAAGTAAAGTGTGTAAATCCGGGTGCATTATTGGTCATCACCAATGAATTTCTCAAACCCGGTCCCCACCATAAATTTTCGGTTGAAACTCCTAAAGAAATAGGTCCATTTGTTAGCCTGATACTACTTTGTCCCCAAAATATTCTATTATAGCTCTTTTCACCAAATCTTTCCGGCAGATCAATTCTGTTAAAGTTAGAGTAATACATCTCATACCATAAATGTGCATCCACTGCTGGATCCGTTCGATGTGGAAATCCTTCATAGTCTTGATTTGCCGCACTTACTATCTCGGGTCTAAGTTGAATACTCAGTGGTCCATATTGTGCATATACCCCTGCACTAATCATCGTTTGGAATCCACGTGATGGAATCATTGCACCATCATTTAACCCCTCCGGATGTTTTGAGTTGTATTGATTTATCATTGTCACTGGTAACAACTTAATCAAAATCTTATCACCTCCTAATTTAAATATCCCATTAAATTTAGTAAAACGATTACTATCAAGTGTATTAAAAGGATCAAATCCATCCTTTGTTTGCAACGATAATGTTGGAAAGAAAGGCCGTGCACAAAACGAAGTGGATGAATCAACCAATCCCAATAGCTGTGCCCTCCTATAAGCATCCTCCAACCCCGGTATCCCCACCGGCAAAGATTGAGCCTTCAAATTGAAATTTACACCTATTTGAATAGCCATTAATAATATCAGAAACAGTAAATATTTCTTCCTCATTTCGTTATTTTTAAAAATGTAGGGGCCGCCCTTGTGGCCGCCCATTCTCATTGTTGATTCTTATCCTTTTTAAAATCCCGAAGGGATGAAAGTGTTATAGCCAGGACAGGATTTATTTGATGAATGCCGAAGGCATGAAAGTATTATAACTTATGAAGTATTTTAATCCTTCAATCTCATAGAGCCATCCGGATTGTAACAAAAACACTATCACAACTATTGCACCAAAGAACGCCTTTTTTAAAATCCCCTAGGGACGTCATGATTGTAATAACCATACTGTCCTCAACATTAGCCCCGTAGGGGTGACATGATAAAAAATTATTTTTTACCACCTAATCCCCGAATTAGTATCTACATTATATATCCCAAATTGTAACCTCACCTTATCCCAAATGTACACAAAAAACATACTCCCCTTAAAAACCCTATAATTCCAAAACACCAAATAAACTAAAAAATACTTAATCCTCTTAATTCCTTTCTCCTGAACAGCACAATTCAATAATCGTTTTACCTCTAATTCCTTATACACATCATAAAACATCAACCTAGCTTTCCTAAACTCATCAACAGAAATATCTTTTCTCCTCAAACAACTATATCTAAAATTCAAAAATAAAAAATACACGACCGTTATAAACCCAAAATTCACAACCTTTTCTTCAAATTGATTATTCTTCAACAACTCATAAATTCTGAATCTGGTTAAAACCGAATAGTAATTCTTAGCATCAAAAGTTTTCGTTATAGCTTGATCATTATCCCTCCGATAGTAAAATACTCCTTTACAAAAAGCAACCTTATTACAATGCAAAAAGGATTCTCTAATAAACAATTCATCGCTATCAAAGGCATCAACCCTGAAAGATCTGTTTTTAAATATTTCTGATCTCCACAAACCAAAGCCATGAATCTGCCACACCAAACTTAATGCCACTGCTTCTTTATTAGAAATGATCTTTTCTCTGTCCCCATTGACCCCAATAATAATCTTATTATCCGATTTCCCTTCGTGATACCAAACCATATCCGGCAACACACAATCAGCTTGAGTCTCCAATTGCCGTTTATATAAACTCTCTAAATTGTCATCAGAGTAAAAATCATCCTGAGACAAATATGTAATACTCTTCCCTCTCAAATACGGCAAAACATAATTCCATGAAGGAGGCACCATCCCTTCATTTGGCTTCTGGAATACCCTAACTCTATTATCTTTTGCTGAGTACTCCTTTAAAATTTCATAGCTCCCATCAGTAGAACTATCATCAACACATACCAATTCAAAATTCCTAAATGTTTGCGCAAGAACCGACTCAATAGTCTTCCTTAAATACCTCTCCCCATTATAAACCGGCATAAATACCGAAATCTCACTATCAAATTCTTCTTTAGCCATATTCTTCTAGATGTAGGGATGGCCCTTGTGGCCATCCAGGGCAGTATGATTAAAATGTAGGGGCCGCCCTTGTGGCCGCCCACGGATAATGTAAAAATTTAATTATTTTAACCCTTTTTTAAACACACTCATATAAATCCCCATCATCTGACTCTCCTTAAACACAAATAACTGTGTCAAAAAATACCCCCCCGCACAACTAACAACCGCTACCCCAAACCTCAAAGGAATATATGAAATATATTCTCTCACCAAACACCCAATAGGAATAAAAACCAAACATGCCAAAAACGCCTTCAATCCCAACCCCCAATCAAACCTTAACTTCATCTTCTTATAAACAAAGTAATATGCGATACCAGTAACAATCACCTCTGCCATCACAGTAGCTATTGCGGCTCCCTTGTCTCTAAATATTTTAATCAAACATAAATTTAAAACAACACTTGTAACCATCCCAAAAATGGTAGCTAAGAAAAACTTCTTTTCATTTCCACTCGGAATCAATAATTGTGGACCAAAAATAGACCCCAATCCAATTAAAACAACCAGAGGTGCTGCAATTTGCATTGTTGGAATAGCTTCAAGGTATTTTACACCGGAAAATACAACTATTATTTCCTGAGCATAGAAGAAAAGTCCAAAAGAAATAGGAATCGCAAAAAAACAAATAAAAGAAAAAGCCTGATTAGATAATTTTTGAAGCAAATCATCATCTTTTGATACAATACTTTGAGTAATCCTTGGAATCAAAACTGTCCCCAAAGAAGCAACCAATGGAATAGCAATTTTTGTTATTTTTACTGCAGCAGTATAAAAACCGACAGCTCGGTCATCAGTAAGAAACCCCAGAAACAAAGTATCTACCATAGTATAAATACTAACAACAACTGTTGTGCTAAAAAGTGTAAATAGGACTGGGATATGCTTCCTTAATGCTAAATGTTCAAATTGAATATTTACTTGTCCCTTTAGATTTGTTAAGTTCCAAAGATTATTTCCAATCAGGGAGAAAATAGTGATTAGAAAATAAATTAGAAGGTCTTTAGGTGTTTTAATAAACAAAAAAAGAGCAACAACAGCAGCTCCTTTTATGATGATTGATCGAATGGAAAGAAAATGAAACTGTTCCATTCCAACAAAAAACCAGTCAATAATGGAAAACCCTGTTAATACTATTACTCCACCTAAAATATAAAATGTAATGTTATTGTGAAACCATCCAACAGAAAAGACTACTACAATATAGATGGCTAATAAAACCGAACTACTAATTATATTAATAATTAATAACTCCGAAAACAACTTACTTAATTTGTTTTTATCTCCTCTTGTTTTTGCAACCTCTCTAATTCCATAAATTGGTATTCCCAATGCTGCCACTAAAACAAAATACTGAGCAAATGTTATAATAAACTGAACTTTCCCGAGCCCTTCCGGTCCAAGAATCCTTGAAGAATAAGAAAAACTAATTATCGGGAATAATATATTACTAAGGATGAATAAGATATTATGAAAGAAGTTTTTCTTTATAGACATTTGCCCTTTTTACTTTAACCTTTAACCTTTATCCTTTCACCTTTATCCTTGTTCATCAGCCATCATTTCCCTAAAATACTTCTGCCCCAACAAGAATCCCACCATTAAAAATCCTGCTAAAAATCCCCCAATCAACAACCCCTTTAGCCTTGAAGCCTTTTCTTTCAATAAAGGTAAAACTGGTTGATCTATAACCTGTATCAAGGGAGTCTCCTTTTGTAATGTGATTTTAGCCATTTCAAGATTCTTGATAATTTCAGTATATGCTGTGCTAGCCACTTGTAAATCAATTTGTTTCTTTTGCCGATCTACACCAGCTATTTGTTTGACCATATTTATATTCTGATCGGTTAACGTAGCACTCCTATACATAGAATTAGACATAACCTTGTAAAGTGAGTCCGATTTATTCTGGAGGATATCTACATTTTCCTTTTGCCGTTTTGTTTTAATTTGAATATAAAAATCAGTTACCTGGTTATTGAGAGTTTCTAAAAATGATTTTGAGAATCCTTCATTTTCTGATGTGCATGTAGCCACTATTAAACTAAGTTTTTTATCAGGTTTACTAATGCTTAAGACTGTTTTTATTAATGAAGATTGAATATTGGTTAATAAACTGTCTTGTTGTCGGGTTAGCGAATCCGGATTTAGATTTAAAGAAAACTTTAATCCAGCCAGTTTAGGTTTCTCAGCCCATTTATCTTTGATATGATTAAATGAGAGCCAATATTCAATTAATGTAACCTTTTTATTATTGACATTAATTGGTGATAATAAAGTATTCACAATCATTTTTCTTGATGTCATAATCGACATAATGTTGTCAGAGCTAAACATACTTCCGCCACCCCCTCCTAAATCAATACCTGCCATAGAAGCCAACCCTGAATAGGCTCCAAGTGAATTGCTCTTCTCATTTTCTACAGAAAAAGTAAGTTTTGCGATATATTGTGGTTTAGTAAGCCAGGCTATAGCTACACCGACGCTAGCTCCAATAAATGCAGCAACAATAATAATAATCCATTTTCTTAAAAGAAACTGCCAAATCTCTTTGCCTTTAAGTATTAATTCCTTCAGCGAAATCTCATCGCTTTCTATATGTTGATTCAACTCTTCCATATCATAATTATTGTTTTACCGGTCATTTTGAAAATGTAGGGATGGCCCTTGTGGCCATCCTTCTTAAATTTTTTTCTAAATAATAGATTTTTTATTTCTTCAACGCCTGAAATAACAATATCCCAATAGTAGCCAATGTCGATGTTATACTAATAATCATTCCAACCTTCGCCGCTTCAGTCATTTTTTCTTTCTTCTCTTTCTCTGGAACAAAAATATTAGCTCCAGGAGAAACTTTTGGATAAAATCTAAATCCAAATATTTGTCTTGTACTGGTTAACGCCCCATTGGCTGCAGTGACATAGATCCCTTTTTTCAAAGATTTTTCATTTAATCCTCCCGCTTTCGATAAATAAAATCTTAAAGTTTTTCCGGGTATATACATCATTTGACCTTGATTATAAACTTGACCGGTTATACTAACGGTTTGCATTTCTCTTGGAATATTAACTATATCCCCACTTATTAAAATCATATCATCACTTGAACCTGGATGTTCCAGTGATTTGACTAAATCAATTGCTACATTTCCTGGAATAGAATCAATTTTATTTGGTCTGATAAGAATTGCACCAGCTGGATATGCGTTGGCAGTTAATCCCCCGCTTCTTTTAATGAGGGCTGAAATTCTTTCACGTGTATTTTCCTTAGCATAACTACCAGGATTGGCTACTTCACCTAAAATTGTTACATTCAATTGAGTCATATATCCGGGATCATTTTTAACTAATACAACATCAAATGGTTGAAGCACTAAAGTGTCGTAGTTATTTGCAAGAGAGTATTTGATGATTTCTGTTCTTATACTATTTAATTCAAAAACATTTGCATCTTTCTTTCGACGGGCAATTTCTATATCTTTACCGGCGTTCACTTTTAACCCACCAGCCATATAAATAAGGTCTTTGACATGCATATTCTCAGCAAATGGGAATGTGCCGGCTTTATTTACTTCACCATTTATCGACAGCGTAAATGCTTCACGAATCTTAAATTTCGAATATACATATAAAGAATCCTCTTTTTTTAATATGATATCTTCTTGACCTTTTAGCACTTTATGTAAATCTATTGACAGAACAGAAGGTGTTAAATCATCATTTTTGCGAAAAAGGGTGGCTTTTGTTAAATAGGCATCTTCTTGCAAACCATCTGCTTTCTTGATTAACCCCGATAAAGTTAATCCATCACTTAATGCAAATTGCCCTTCTCTAAAAACAGCTCCCATTACTGTTACACGATTTGTAAAGCGGTCAAGTATTTTTCCTACTTTTATAGAGTCACCATTTGCAGGTCTTACTATGGCATATTCATCTGCTTTTACATCAAGAATTTCCTTCTCACGATTTGTTACTCTTATAATGTTAATCGAATTTCTATAAGCGAGGTCTGAAAATCCTCCACTGTAATTAATAATGCTTTGAATATTATCAGAATCAATCGCCTCAAAAATAGCAGGATGTTTTACCTGACCCAATAGAGTTACTCTCGTTTTGTAAGGATTTACTTTAATTATATCCTGA
>Ga0209429_10002587_pt1 | contig 10598 bp, 7 predicted proteins | sample BarGraNGADG00212_3_FD_184493 | JGI IMG/M metagenome (GOLD analysis project Ga0209429, IMG submission 184493) | Arctic peat soil microbial communities from Barrow, Alaska - Barrow Graham LP Ref core NGADG0004-212 (SPAdes) (version 2) | ecosystem: Environmental > Terrestrial > Soil > Wetlands >... | reverse complement strand
TCCACGCCATCATGAAGGTGAACAGGGACAGGATCGCCATCGCCGGGCGTGCCGCCGGGACCGCGACGTTCAGGAACGTCCGGAACTGGTTCGCCCCGTCGATGCGGGCGGCCTCGATGAGCTCGTCCGGGATGACCTCGGACAGGTACTGCCGCATGAAGAACACGCCGAAGGCCGTGACCAGGATCGGCACGATCACCGCCTGGATCTGACCGGTCCACCCCAACCGCCGCATGACCATGAAGAGCGGGATGATCCCGAGCTGGGTCGGGATGGCCATCGTCGCGATGACGAAGATCATGAGTTTGTCCCGCCCGCGGAACCGCAGCTTCGCGAACGCATACCCGGCCAGGGTGGAGAACGTCACGAGGGAGATCGTGACGACCGTCGAGACGAGGAAGCTGTTCCCGAGGGCCTTCCAGAACGGGATCGCGTCCAGCACCGTCCGCACGTTGGCCATGAAGTTCGGCCCCGGGATGAACGGGAGCGTCTCTCCGCGTGTGGCGTTCGTGCCGCTCGCGACGACGAACGACCACCACAGCGGGTAGGCGAACCCCACGATCGCCACCACGAGGATCGCGTACGACACGAAACCCGGCTTGTTGTAGACGCCTGCCCCGTGGCGTCGCCGACGCTGCCGGGCAGGCGCAGATGCGCCCTGCGGCCGGGTGCTCTGGCTCGTGGCCAGCTGTTCGTTCATCGAGAGGCTCCTCTCCGGGCGCGTAGCCGCCTGGTCTTTCTCGGTTCCTTGGCCTCACCGGTCGAGATCCGCGCCGACAGGAAGAAGTTGACCAAGCCGATGGAGACGATGAGCACGAACAGCAGCAGCGCGACCGCAGATGCCCGCCCCAGGTTTTGTCGGAAGAACGCCATCTCCCACAGGTAGAGCACCGTGGTCTGGAACTGGCGCTCCGATCCCCCGATGCCGCCCGCGTTCGCCACGTCGTACAGCCGCGGCTCGGCGAAGATCTGCAGGCCGTAGACCGTCGCCGTCACGATGACGAAGATCACGGTCGGCCGGATGCTCGGGATGGTGATCGAGAAGAAGCGACGGACCGCGCCTGCCCCGTCGATCGCAGCGGCCTCGTACAGGTCGCGCGACACCGCTTGCATGGCCGCGAGCAGGATCAGCGCGTTGTACCCGGTCCACCGCCAGTTGACCATCGACCCGATCGCGACGTGGCTGGCGAGCCGGTCACGCTTCCATTCGATCGGGTCGAGTCCCACGGCGCTCAGCAGGTTGTTCGCGAGACTGGTGTCCGCGCTGTTGCGGAAGATGCTGGAGAAGATCAGCGCGACCGCGACGGGGGTCACCACGTACGGGAGCAGGACGCCCATCCGCCAGAAGGTGACGGCCTTGAGGTGCTGGTCGAGCACGGCGGCCAGCAGCAGAGCGCCCAAGATCTGGGGGATGGTGCCCCACAGGAAGATGCTGACTGTGTTTTCGATCGAGTTCCAGAAGAACCGGTCCCCGAGCGTCGTCGTGAAGTTGGCGAAGCCGACGAACTTGCCCTGCCCGGAGAGCAGGTCCCAGTCGTGCACGGCCACGAAGACCGTGTAGATGAGGGGGAAGAGGCCGGTCAGGGCGAACAGCAGGAAGAACGGCGAGATGTACAGGTACGGAGACGCCTTGAAGTCGAGCCAGCTGAGCCGATCCCGCCACGTCCGGCGAGACCCGCCGGAGACGGGGTCGTCCGCACCGGCTCGAGCGGTCATGTCCTTGCGCGGAGGCTTGTCGAGTGTTGAGGCCATCGTGCTTCCTGTCGCGTGCCGGAGGTGGGCGAGACGGTGGGTCCCCGGCCAGGGGTTGCCGGGGACCCACCGTCCGATGCGGTGATTAGCCGTTGACGACCAGGTCGTTCAACAGCTGGATCGCCTGGTTCCAGGCCTGTTCACCGTTGGCGGTGCCGGTGTCCAGAGCCTGGGTGGCAACGCCGAAGACGTTCTCCTGGATCAGCGAGTCGTCCGGACCCTTGAACTGCGCCGTCACACCCTCAGCCCGCCCTGCAAGGATCGCACCGACCGGCGCGCCGTTGAAGATCGGGTCGGGGGTCGCGCTCTCCGCGAGCTGCGCAGCAGCAGCGACGGTGCTCGGGAAGTTCCCGGCTGCTTCGAACTGCTTGACCTGCTGGTCGGACTCGGTCAGCCAGAGGACCAGGGCCGCAGCGGCCTCCTTGTTCTCGGAGGTCTCCGGGACGGCGAGGAACGAGCCGCCCCAGTTGGCCGCGCCACCGGGGAAGACGTCAGCGAAGTCCCAGCCCGTGGTGGCGTCGCCACCGCCGGCCTCGATCTGGCCCTTCACGACACCGAGCATCCAGCCCGGGCAGACGAAGGTCGCGAACGTACCGTCAACGAACGACTGCCCACCGTTCCAGTCCCATGCGGTCTGGGCGGCCGACAGGCCGTCGGCACTCGCCGCTGCGAGGCTGTCCCAGCGAGCGCGCATCTCGGTGTTGCCCTCGATGTTGAGCTCGCCAGCCTTGGTGTAGTAGCCCTCCGGCAGCTGGTTCACCATCGCGTTCCACACGAAGCCCGACTGGTCGAACCATGCCTTGCCGGTCGCCTGCTGGTACTGGCGGCCGACGTCGAAGAAGTTCTGCCAGTCGCCGTCGAGCAGCGTGGCGACCTCTGCCCGGTCGCTCGGCAGCCCTGCCGCGGCGAACAGGTCCTGCCGGTAGCAGATGCCCTCGGGGCCGATGTCGGTGCCGGCACCGATGACCCGGCCGCCGGGGTCGGTCCCCTGTGCGTACTTCCAGTCGAGCCACTCCGCCGCGCGGTCGGCGATGCCGTAGTCCTTGAGGTCGACGAAGACGTCGGAGACCTCCATGATCGCGCCGAGCCAGCCCTCCTCGAGAGCGACGACGTCAGCCAGGCCGGAGCCTGCGGCGATCTTGGTGAAGGCGTCGGTACGGGCGTTTCCGCCGGTGTCGATGTTCGTCGCCTCGATGGTGACGTTCGGGTTCAGCTGCATGTACTCGTCGTACAGACCCTCGAACCCCATGGTGCCGAACGTGGTGACGGTGAGGGTGACGGCCGCACCGGTCGTCGAGGACTCACCGGCCCCGGGAGTTCCGGTGTTTCCACCGTTGCCGCCACTGCACCCCGCCAGCAGAAGCGCTGACACTGCCCCGATCGCGACGATGCTCGCGAACCGAGATCGGTTCCCTCTCATGCTTGTCCCTTCGGTGGATGCAGGTGGGCCCCACCGTTGGAGCCCCACGTCCCTGCCTTGCCGTGGGTGCGTACTGGTGGAATCGCTCCCACCACCCAAGCGGCCCGTTCTGACGGGGCCCAACGTATTCACGCCGACCAGATCTTGGCAAGCGCTTCCCGGCCTGAACGAAAATTGTTATCCGATTGTTCTTTACCGCTCATGACCGCAGCGCGCCCGGCGGCGCCGTCAGGCCATGCGCTCGAGGTCCGCCAGGCCGACGGGCGCGAGGAAGCCCTCCCCCCGGAGGTACCGCCGGGTCTCCTCGGCCGCCCACCGTCCGAGGCGGAAGACCTCGTTGCCCACCGCTCCGGCCACGTGCGGCGTCAGCAGCACGTTGGGCAGGCCGTACAGCGGCGACTGCGGGTCCAGCGGCTCCGGGTCCGTCACGTCGAGCACGGCGGTGAGCCGACCGGACACCAGCTCGGCCGTCAGGGCCGCGGTGTCGACGACGGATCCGCGCGCGGTGTTGATCAGCGTGGCGCCGTCGCGCATCAGCGCCAGCCGGTCCCCGTCGACCAGGTGCCGGGTCGCGGGGATCGCCGGTACGTGCAGCGACACGATGTCGCTGGCAGCCATGAGCTCGTCGAGGCCGCAGAGCTGCGCGCCGAGCGCGTCCGCCTCGGCGGCCTCGATCGTCGGGTCGTACAGCCGGACGCGGAAGTCGAAGGGTCGGAGGAGCTCGAGGACCCGACGACCGATCCGAGAGGCCCCGACCAGACCGACGCACGTGCGGTAGTTGCCCAGGTCCCCCAGGGCCTCCGGCCGGATGACCACCCGCTCCTGGCGGTAGCGCCGATCGGCCTCGAGCAGGCGCTTGCCCGACACGATGATCATCGCGAGGGTGTACTCGGCCACCGGGAGGGCGTTGGCGTCGGCGGCGGTGGACACCACGAGCCCGCGGGTCCAGCACACCGGGTCGACGTGCCCCTTCACCGAGCCCGCGGCGTGCACGATCGCGCCGAGCCCGGGGGCCAGGTCCAGCACTGCGGCGTCGATCCGGGGTGAACCCCAGCCGGTCAGCAGGACCTCGGCCCGCCGCAGGTGCTCGCGGGCACCCGGTGCTCCGACGTCCTCGACCACGACGTCCCAGTCGACGTCGGCGACGGCGTCGAGCAGGGCCCGGGTGTCCGCGTCGAAGAGGTGCTGGGGGAGGCCGGGCCGCATGGCCAGGACGACCGTGGGGCGCCCGGGTGTCACGGGACCTCCTCGGTGAGCGCGGACATCGCCACGAGTGCCGCCGCCTCGTCGCGGAGCAGATCAGGACGGTCCTGCGGGACGAACTCCAGGAGCGAGTCCAGCACACGACCCTGCGATCGCACCACGTCGAACACCTCGTGCCAGAGGGCGGAGCGCGCGGGCAGGCGCAGCCGGTGGTTGCCGGGCCACCACGAGAACACGTGCAGGGCACACACCCGGTCGCCGAGCTCCCTCAGACCGGCCACCGCCTCGGCGTCCGGCATCCCCTCCGGCGGTTGCCAGTAGGTCCGCACGTCGGGCCGTGCGACCTCGTCCAGCAGACCGATGGTGGCAGCGGCGGAGTCGGCCAGGGTTCCCGCGTGGAACTCGGTGGCGACGACGACGCCGTCGTCCGCGGCGATCCGGCCCGCCTCGCGCAGCGCGCGGACGACGGCGTCCCGCTGCTCGCCACCCGCGCCGGCGGAGCCGACGACACCCGCCCACACCCGCACTCGCGGGGCGCCGAGCGCGACGGCGGTCCGCACGACCGCCGGCCACTCGCCGAAGTCCGTGACACCCGCCCTGAAGTACGAGCCGTAGGAGCTCGTCGACAGGCCCGCCTCGACCGTCAACGCCCGCACCTCGCGCGCAGTCCCCACATCGCCGGGTGGTACGTGGCGGTCCCCGCCCCACTCGACGACGGCGAGCCCGGCGTCGGCAGCGCAGGCCACGACGTCCCGGGGGGCCATCTGGCGATAGGTCACCGAGCAAAGCCCTGGCCGCGCAGCGGTGGCTGGTCCGGCAGGCATATCGACCCCTCTCGGCTCGCGGTGTCGTCGCGTGGCCCGCAGCGACGGCTGGATCGTAGCGGGCAAACGCTATCCCGAACCTCGGCCGACCGCCCCCGAGCGACGCTGCGAGAGCGTGAAGCCCTCTCCCCCGGGAGGTGCTCCGCCACGCCGGGATGCCTCGCCGACGACGGCCGGGCAGGCAGCCCGCCGATGACCCGTCAGTGCCGTCTTCGCCACGGGGAGCTCGCGGGGGGCGCCGGGCGGGACCCGGCGCCCCCCGCGCCTTGACGCCGATTCCCCCTGCTCCTAGCCTTCTCCGGAAAGCGCATTCCCCGGGAAGGGCGACCGTCGCACGCTCGCGGGCGACGGTCCATGCCCAGACAGTCCTTGAGTTCGGAGACAGCCATGGCGTCGCCCCTTCGCATCGCGATGAACGGCATCACCGGGAGGATGGGCTACCACCAGCACCTGGTCCGTTCCATCCTCCCCATCCGCCAGGCCGGTGGGATCCTGCTGCCGGACGGCGGCCGCCTGCAGGTCGAGCCCGTGCTCGTCGGCCGCAACGAGGCCAAGGTCCGGGAGGTCGCCGAGCGCCACGGCATCGAGCACTGGACGACCGACCTTGACGGAGTCCTCGCCGACCCCGAGATCGACGTGTACTTCGACGCCCAGGTCACCTCGCGCCGGGCCGCGGCGCTCACCACCGCGATCAAGGCCGGCAAGCACGTGTACACCGAGAAGCCCACGGCCGAGACGCTCGATGCCGCGGTCGAGCTGGCGCGCCTCGCCGCCCAGGCCGGGATCACCGCCGGCGTCGTCCACGACAAGCTCTACCTGCCCGGCCTGCTCAAGCTGCGCCGTCTGGTCGACGAGGGGTTCTTCGGGCGGATCCTGTCCCTGCGGGGCGAGTTCGGGTACTGGGTCTTCGAAGGCGACGGCCAGCCGGCCCAGCGACCCAGCTGGAACTACCGCAGCGAGGACGGCGGTGGGATGACGGTGGACATGTTCTGCCACTGGAACTACGTGCTCGAGAACATCCTCGGCACCGTCCGCTCGGTCACCGCCCGTACGGTCACGCACATCCCGCGCCGCTGGGACGAGCAGGGACGGGAGTACGTCGCGACGGCCGACGACGCGTCCTACGCGATCTTCGAGCTCGCCGGGCCCTCGGGCGAGGAGATCATCGCGCAGATCAACTCCTCCTGGGCGGTCCGGGTCTACCGCGACGACCTCATCGAGTTCCAGGTGGACGGTACCCACGGGTCCGCCGTCGCCGGGCTCACCAGGTGCGTCGCCCAGCAGCGGGCGCACACCCCGATGCCCGTGTGGAACCCCGACCTGCCGGTCACCGAGTCGTTCCGCGACCAGTGGCTCGAGGTCCCGGCCAATGCCACCTTCGACAACGGCTTCCGGACCCAGTGGGAGGAGTTCCTCGCCGACGTGGCCGCTGGCCGCGAGCACCGGTACGGGCTCCTGTCCGCCGCGCGGGGCGTCCAGCTCGCCGAGCTGGGGCTGCGGTCCTCGGCCGAGGGCAGACGGATCGACATCCCCGAGATCACGCTGTGAGCGACCTGGACCGCCTCTCTCTGAACACCGCCACGACGAAGGCATGGACCCTTCGGGAGGCGGTGGAAGGTGCCGTGCGGGCAGGGGTGCCGGCCGTCGGGCTCTGGCGGGACCGCGTCCAGGAGGCCGGGCTCGAGACGGCGGCCCGCCTCGTCGCCAGAGCCGGTCTGCGCGTCTCCTCGCTCTGCCGCGGGGGCTTCCTCACCGCGGCCGACGACGACGGGATCGCGGCGGTGCTGGACGACAACCGCGCGGCGATCGTCGAGGCGGCCACCGTGGGGACGTCCGAGCTGGTCGTCGTCGTCGGGGGCCTACCTGCCGCGAGCGCGCCGGGGAGCGCCGCCCGCCCCTACCCCACCGGCAGCCGGCGGGGGGAGGCCGGGGACGCGAGCACCCCCGGACCCGCGGCCGCCGATCCGGCACGGGACGTCGTCGCCGCACGGCAACGGGTCGCCGACCGCATCGCCGACCTGGTCCCGTTCGCGACCGCCCACGGCGTGCGCATCGCGCTCGAACCGCTGCACCCGATGTTCGCCGCGGACCGCGCGGTCGTCTCGACGCTGGGTCAGGCGCTCGATCTCGCTGCGCCGTTCCCACCCGAGGCGGTCGGCGTCGTGGTCGACACCTACCACGTGTGGTGGGACCCCGACCTGCAGCACCAGATCGCCAGGGCGGGGTCCGAACGCCGGATCGCCTCATACCAGGTGTGCGACTGGAACCTCCCGCTGGCCGCCGATCCTCTGCTCTCCCGCGGGTACATGGGTGACGGCTACGTGGACTTCGCCTCGATCGGCGGCTGGATCACCGCCGCCGGGTACACCGGCGACGTCGAGGTCGAGATCTTCAACCAGCAGGTCTGGGACACCCCTGGTGACGACGTGCTGACGACCGTCGAGGATCGCTACCGGCGGTACGTCCTGCCGAGCCTGGGTCGACCGGCGGGGTGAGCGGACCCGCACGCGATCGGGCGTGACCCAGGTCCGGCACCCGGTCAGTGGACGGCGCCATGCTCCCGGTACTCGCGCCACACGTTCTCGAAGAAGTCGTCCTCGGCCGGGATCGGCCGCCGAGCGCGCCAGGTGGACGTCACCTGGCCGGCGGGGTCCTCGCTCTCCCGCGCGGGCGGGCGCCACGCGACCTCCTGGACCTGGTCGTCCAGGGCCCCGCCGTCGAGGGAGAAGCGGAAGACCTCCGGGAGGTCCAGCTCGCGCTCGGGCCGGGGCCCGTGGCCTGCGCACGGAAGGCCACCCCCGGCGTCGGTGTAGAGCACCGACCCGCGCGAGCGTCCGCCCCTGTCCACGTAGTCGGCCATCGCGGACAGGTAGACGTACGCCGTGGTGAGGATGTCGCGGACGAGGAACGTCCGGTCCACGGCGCGGCGGGAGCGCCCGTCGGCGCTGACGGACTCCCGATAGCCCGCCAGCCACGCCCGTACCTGTGCCAGCGCCTCGGCGATGGACCGGGCCGAGCGAACCGGCCCGGCCTTGGCGCTCATCAGCTCCCCCACGCCCCTCAGCAGGTCACCGGTCGTGTCCGGGGCGCCCGCGGCGGCTCGGCCGGTGGCCCCCGTCACGAGGTCGACGGCGTCGTGCAGCACCGGGGCCGCGGCACCGGCGAACTCCGCCATGTCGACCGGCTCGCCGCGGCGGCGGGCCGCGATGAACTGCGCCGCCCTCGTCGCCCCCACCTGCCCGCTGTTCAGCGCTGCGCCGCCGGGCCGGTAGACGCCGTGCGCCCCGGCCGCCTCCCCCACCGGGAAGAACCCGGCCACGTTGGACTGCCACCAGGCGTCCACGACCAGGCCCCCGTTGTTGTGCTGGGCGCAGACGTCCACCTCGAGCATCTCGGTCGCCAGATCCACCCGCGGGTTGCGCTCGAGGTAGAACTCGTAGGCGGGACGGTTCAGCTGCTGCAGGCGCTCGATCGGGGTGCCGACGAGAGCACCGGCCCGCTCGAGGTAGTCCCGGGCCTCGGGGCTGAGCGCGGCCGGGTCGAGGTCCGGGTGCACCGGGTTGCGCCGGAAGTCGAGGAAGACCCGCCGGCCACGGAGCACCGTCTCGCGGTAGACCAGCAGGTCGACGAGGGAGGAGCCGTCGACGGCCTTGCGCACGTCGAACGGCCACTGGTAGCCCTTGAGGAAGACCAGCGAGAGCAGCCGGCCGTAGTCGTCGATCGCCTCGGTGAGGAACTCGCGCTCGTCGCCGCCGTCGGCGTCCGTTGAGACGAACCGGGGCATCACCTGCAGGTAGCTGCCCGAGACGTTCCAGCGGGGGTGCGTTGACGCGAGGCCGAACTGCCACTCGGTGACGTTCTTGCCGTGCACACCGGCGCGATAGGCCGCCCCTGAGGCACCCCACTGACCGTGCGGGAACACCCGCGTGGCGTACAGACCTGCCGGGCCGCCGGTGGCGAGGACCACGCTGGTGCACCGGAACAGCAGGAAGGGGAGCGGAGCGTCCTGCCCGGGCTCGGGCAGCCGCAGGTCGGTGCGCAGCACCAGCACGCCGGCCACCTCGGGCCCGTCGGCGCCCTCCCGGGTGATGACGTCGACCACCCGGCACTGGTCGAAGATCGGGGTGCCGTTGGCGGCAACCCTCGTCTCGAGGTGCTCCACCATGCTGCGCGAGGTGTACGGCCCCACCGACGTCGCCCGACGGCGGGGGTCGTGGTCGGTCTTGTAGCCCACGAACTCCCCGTACCTGTTCTGCGGGAACGGAACGCCCAGGTCGCACAGGTGCAGGAACGCCCGCGCGGACACGGCAGCCTCGGCGAGAGCGGTGTCACCGTCCATCGCGCCGCCCGCGAACAGGGTCTGCGCCATCTCGTGCACGGAGTCCCCGTCGGCCCCGGACAGGGTCAGCTTGTAGTACGTCTGCTTGTCGGACCCGGCGTTGCGGCTCGCCCCGGCGCCCACCTTGTCGGTGACCATGACGACGTCGTGCTGGCCGAGCTCCCAGAGCCGCTCGGCCGCACAGAAGCCGGCCGACCCCGTTCCCACCACGACGGTGTTCGCCGTGACGACCGGGACCTCTCGTCCGCCGATCGTCACGGACTCCGGTGCGGGGCTCGCCATCGTCTGCTCCGTCGTCTCGTCACAGGGTGGGGATGTGCATGCCGCCGTCGACGTGGAAGACCTCCCCGGTGGAGTACGGCGTCTGCCCCGAGGCGAGCATGGAGACCGCACCGGCCACATCGGCCGGCCGGCCCCACCGCCGGATCGGCGCGAGGCCCTCGGCGAACAGGGTGTCGTACTTCCCGGTGACGGCCGCTGTCATGTCGGTGGCGATGACGCCGGGCCGGACCTCGTACACGACGATCCCCTCGGGGGCGAGCCGGACCGCGAAGAGCTGCGTGGCCATGCCCACCCCCGCCTTGGACACGCAGTACTCCCCGCGGTCGGTGGAGACGGCGGTGGCCGAGATCGAGGACACGTTGACGATCGTCGCCACGGGCCCCTCGGGAAGCGAGCCGGCCCCCCCGCGGAGCGCGATCACGCGGTTGGCGAAGGTCTGGGTGAGGAAGTACGGACCTCGAAGGTTGATCCCCATGACGCGGTCGAAGCTCTCGGGGGTCGCCGCGAGCAGGTCGGTGCGCATCGACGGCGCGACGCCCGCGTTGTTCACGAGGACGTCGAGCCGTCCCCATGCCGCGACGGCGTCGTCGACGTACCGCTGGTGGTCCTCGGGCTCGGCCACCGACCCACGCACGTAGCGGACGCGGTCCGCCACGCCCGCGAGCTCCCGCAGCTCGGCGAGCAGCTCGGTGGGCTCCGCGCGCGTGGCGAGGACGGAGACGGCGAAGCCGTCGGCGAGCAGCCGGCGGGTGATGCCCAGCCCGATGCCCCGGTTGCC
>Ga0209429_10002586_pt1 | contig 10599 bp, 6 predicted proteins | sample BarGraNGADG00212_3_FD_184493 | JGI IMG/M metagenome (GOLD analysis project Ga0209429, IMG submission 184493) | Arctic peat soil microbial communities from Barrow, Alaska - Barrow Graham LP Ref core NGADG0004-212 (SPAdes) (version 2) | ecosystem: Environmental > Terrestrial > Soil > Wetlands >... | reverse complement strand
TCGAGAACCGCCTCTTCCTGCTCGACGGCAGCAGCCTCGCCTACCGGGCCTTCTTCGCGCTGCCCGAGAGCATCACCACGCGCGACGGCTTTCCCACCAACGCCATCTACGGGCTCAGCCAGATGCTACTCAAGATCGTTACCGAGTACCGCCCGGCGAGCATCGTCGTCGCCTGGGACGCGCGCGAGAAGACCTTCCGCCACGAGGAGTATGAGGAGTACAAGGCGCAGCGGCCGCACATGCCGGAGCCGCTGTCGCAGCAGTGGAGCCGTTTTCCCGAGCTTGTGGAGGCGTTCGGCATCGTCAATCTCGTGAAGCCCGGCTACGAGGCTGACGACATCCTCGGTACGCTGGCCGAGGAGGCCAAACGGCAGGGCGTGGGTTCCATCGTCGTCACCGGCGACCGCGACGCGATGCAGGTCGTCGACGACGACATCTGGGTGATGAGCACCGGCCGCGGCATCACCGACGTCAAGATCTACACGCCGGCGGCCGTGCTGGAGCGCTTCGGCGTGACGCCCGCCGCCATCCCCGACTACATCGGGCTCAAGGGCGACACCAGCGACAACATCCCCGGCGTGCCCGGCGTGGGCGAGAAGACGGCGGCGGCGCTGCTGCAGCAATTCGGCAGCATCGACGCGCTGTACGAGCGCCTGGAGGAGGTCAAGAGCGAGAAGCGGCGCGCGCTGCTGGCCGAGCACGAAGGCAGCGCGCGCCTTTCCAAACGCCTGGCGACGATGGTGCTCGACGTGCCGCTCGAGGAGGACCTCGTCGAGCTGGTGGCGCGCGGCGGTTACGAACTGCCGGTGGCGAGTGTCGACGCCGTCTTCGAGAAGTACGAGTTCCGCGCCCTGCGGCGGCGGCTGCGGGACGTGGCCGGCGGCGACGCGTCCGCGCGGCCCGCCGGCGCTCAAGCCGGCGCGGCTGCGGGCGCGAAGACGGACTCCGGCGCGGCCGCCGGCCCCGGCGTGCGCCTCGCGCACGAGCCCGACGTGGGCCCGCTGGCGGCGGCGCTCGAGCGCGTGGAGACGGCTCTGGCGTTCGAGCCGCGGGAGGACGGCGAGGGCGGCTTCGCCGTCGCGGTCCATTCCGGCGGCGAGGCCGTGCAGGTCGCCGCCGCCGGCTCCGACCGGCTGGCCGCGCTGTGGCTCCTCGCCGCGCACGCCGTGGTGCACGACGCCAAGGCGCAACCGGGCTACACGGCGGCGCCGTGCGGGCCCGGCTTCGACACGGCAGTGGCCGCGTACCTGCTCGCGCCGGAACTGCCCGAGAAGGAGCGCGGCCTGTTCACCCTGGCCGGCGCCGACGACGGCGCCGTGCTGGTCGAGGGCCCGCGCGCCGAGGCGGCCGCGGCCACGCGCGCCGTGCTCACGTGGCGCGTGGCCGCGGCCCAGCGCCCGCGCCTCGTCGAGCTCGGCCTCGAACGGCTCTTCCGCGAGATCGAGCTGCCGCTCGTGCACGTGCTCGCGCGCATGGAGGCCGCCGGCGTGAAGATGGACCCGTACCGGCTCGGCGAGATCACCGCCCGCCTGCGCGACCGCGTGGACGAACTGCACGACGAGATCATCCGTCTAGCCGGCGAGGACTTCACCGTGGCCTCGCCGCAGCAGCTCGCCGAGATCCTCTTCGTCCGCCTTGGCCTGGAGCCCGGCAAGAAGGGCAAGACCGGGTATTCCACCGACGCGCGCGTGCTCCGCGGTTTGCGCGACCGGCATCCCATCGTGCCGGCCGTCGAGGAGTGGCGCGAGCACACCAAGCTGCTCAACACCTACCTCGAGCCGCTGCCCGAGCACATCGACCCGCGCACGGGGCGCGTGCACAGCACCTTCAAGCAGACGGTCGCGGCCACCGGGCGCCTCTCCAGCACCGATCCCAACCTGCAGAACATCCCCGTGCGCACCGACCTGGGCGCCGAGATCCGCGCCTGTTTCGTGGCCGAGGACGGCTGCAGGCTCGTAGTTGCCGACTACTCGCAGATCGAGCTGCGCCTCATGGCGCTGCTCTCGCAAGAGCCGGCGCTGCTCGACGCCTATCACCGCGGCGAGGACGTCCACCGCGTCACCGCGGCGGCCGTCGCCGGGATCCCGCCGGAAGAGGTCACCAAACGCCAGCGCGAACACGCCAAGGCCACCAACTTCGGCATCATGTACGGCCTCTCCGCCTTCGGCCTGTCGGAACAGGTCGACATCCCGGTGGAGGAGGCCAAGGCGTTCATCGACGCCTACTTCGCCAAGTACCCCAAGGTCCGCGAATTCCGCGAACGCGTGATCGCCCAGGCGACGCGGGATGGCTACGTCACCACGCTGTTCGGGCGGCGCAGGGCCGTGCCGGAGCTGCGCTCCGCCAACTACCGCCTGCGCTCGCTGGGCGAGCGCCTGGCGGTCAACACCGTGCTGCAGGGCACGGCCGCCGACATCATCAAGGTGGCCATGGTGACGGTGAGCCGCGAGCTCGCCCGGCGCAAGCTGGGCTCGCGGCTCGTCCTCCAGGTGCACGACGAGCTCGTCCTCGAGTGCCCCGAGGCCGAGGTCGAGGAGTGCGTGCCCCTGCTGCGCGACGCCATGTGCGGCGCCTACGAGATGGACCCGGCGCTCGAAGTGGAGGTGGGCGTGGGCGCCGACTGGGTGGCCGCCAAGGGCTAGGTAAACGGCCGCGGCCCTCGCCGCCGCCGTCACGCCCGTGCTATACTCCCGTGGTTTCGGCCCGCTGCGGTCCGCGGGCCTTCTACTATCCTGTAAACGACGGGCCGCATCCTTGACCGGGAGGCAACGACACCACATGGCAGACAAACCTATCGACACACAGCTCGCGGCGGCCAACGACCCCAGGATCGTGGAGGGCAGCGAAGGCTACCTCATCGAGGTGGACGGCGAGATCGTCCCCAACTACGACCTCACCATGACGGTCTTCGGTGAGGGCGACATCGTCACCGGCAACGTCGTGCGCATCGACAAGGACGAGGTCCTCGTCGACATCGGCTACAAGTCCGAGGGCGTCATCCCGGTCAACGAGCTCAGCATCCGCAAGAACGTCAACACCTCCGAAGAGGTCACGCTGGGCGAGGAGATCGACGCGCTGGTCATGACCAAGGAAGACGCCGACGGGCGCCTCATCCTCAGCAAGAAGCGCGCTCGCTTCGAGAAGGCGTGGAAGCGCATCGAGGGCGCCTTCGAGAGCGGCGAGCCCGTCACCGGCACCGTCATCGAGGTCGTCAAGGGCGGCCTCATCCTCGACCTCGGCGTGCGCGGCTTCCTGCCGGCCTCGCTGGTCGACATCCGCCGCGTGCAGGACCTCCAGGAGTACGTGGGCCAGGAGCTCAACTGCCGCGTCATCGAGATGAACCGCAACCGCAACAACGTGGTCCTCAGCCGGCGCGCCGTCCTCGAAGAGGAGCGCAAGGAAGTGCGCCAGCAGATCATCGACGAGCTCAACGTGGGCAACGTCGTCGAGGGCACTATCAGCAACATCGTCGACTTCGGCGCCTTCGTCGACCTCGACGGCATCGACGGCCTCATCCACATCTCGGAGCTCAGCTGGACGCACATCAACCACCCGTCCGAGGTGCTGCAGGTCAACCAGAAGGTCAAGGTCAAGGTGCTCGACATCGACCGCGACCGCCAGCGCATCAGCCTCGGTCTCAAGCAGACCCAGGAAGACCCGTGGCAGAAGATCGTGGCTCAGCACCAGGTCGGCGACGTCGTCGAGGGTCGCGTCACCAAGATCGTCGCCTTCGGCGCCTTCGTCGAGATCTACGAGGGCATCGAGGGTCTCGTACACATCAGCGAGCTGGCCAACCGCCACGTCGAGCGCCCGGACGAGGTCGTCTCCGTGGGCCAGATCGTGCAGGTCAAGATCATCGAGGTCGACTCCGAGCGCCGCCGCCTGAGTCTCAGCATCAAGCGTGTCGACGGCGACAACGTCAAGCCCCTGCGGCCCATGGCATCACCGGAGTCCGAGGTCGAGGAGATCGTCGAGGCCGTCGAGGCTCTCGAAGAGGTCGAGCAGATCGTCGAGGCCACCGCCGCCGTCGAGGTCGCCGCCGAGATCGTCGCCGCCGAGATGGAGTCGGCCGAGACCGTCGAAGAGCTCGTCGAGGCCGTCGAGGACGCGGCGGTCGTCGAAGCCGCCGCCGAGATCGTCGAAGAGGCCGCCCAAGAGTTCGTCGAGGAGCACGAGCCCGAGCTGGGCCTGAGCGACGACGTCTTCCCGGCCGGCGCGATGGCCGACGACGAGGCCGAGGTCGAGGCGACCGACGAGGCCCCCGAGGCCAAGACCGGCGACGAGGCGGCCCCCGAGGCCTGACCCGAGTCACGCGGAGGGCGGACGCGGCGCCGGCCGGCGCCGCGTCCGCCCTCCGACTGTGTCTGACACCAGATGACCAGCACCCGACACCGCATACCACGCCTCGGCCTCACCGGGGGCATAGGCTCCGGCAAGTCCACGGCGCTCGCCTACCTGCACGAGTGCGGCGCCGCCGTGGTCTCGAGCGACCACATCGTGCACGGGCTCTACGACCGGCCCGCGATCATCGCCGCCATCCAGGGGCGCTACGGGCACAAGGTCATGACCGGCGCTCACGTTAACCGCCAGGCGCTGGCCGGCATCGTCTTCCACGATCAGGACGAGCTGCAGTGGCTCGAACAGCTGCTGCACCCGCACGTGCACGCGGCCGTGGAGGAGTGGGCCGCGGCCCAGCAGAAGGTCAGGCCGCAGCCGGCCGTCATCGTGGCGGAGGTCCCGCTGCTGTTCGAGACCGGCATGGAGACCGTGTTCGACTTCGTCATGCTCATCACGGCGCCGGCCGAGGTGCGTCGCCGGCGCCTCACGGCGAAGCTCACCGACAGCGAGTTCGAGCGCCGCCTGGCCCAGCAGATGCCCGAGGACGAGAAGATCGCGCGCAGCGACTTCGTGTTCCACAACACCGGCGAGCGCAAAGCGCTCAGGGAGTTCGTGGGGCAGACCGTGGCGCAGATCCTCGCCGACATCGACACGGCCGCGGGGGGCGGCGCGGGCGAGACCAAGCCGTGAGGCGCCTCCTGCTGTTCGGCCTCGCCCTGGCCGTCGTGGCCGGCCTCGCCGGCGTCGTTCTCCGGGTGTCGTCGGGCTCCGGCGGCGTGCAGGCTCCGGGCTGGTACGCGCGCACCGTGTACCCGCTCGCGTACGAGGGCGCGATCAGGGCTTCCGCTCGCCGCAACGATCTCGACCCCGCGCTGGTGGCGGCCGTCATCTACGCCGAGAGCCGCTTCGACACCCGGGCCCGTTCGGACCACGGCGCCGTGGGGCTGATGCAGCTTCTGCCCGAGACGGCCGCGCAGATCGCGTGGGAGACGGGCGGCGTGGCCTTCGTGCCCGCCGACCTCGACGACCCGCGCGTCAACATCCGCTACGGCTGCTACTACCTGCGCACCGTCCTCGACATGTTCGGCGGCGACCGCGTCGCGGCCATCGCCGCCTACAACGCCGGCGCCGGCGCGGTGGGGGAGTGGGAGGCCGCGGCGCGCGCCGAGGGCCACCCCCTGCGCCTCGCCGACATCCCTTATGCCGAGACGCGCGCCTACGTGCGCAGCGTGCTCGAGGCGCGCAGGATCTACCGGGAGACCTACGGCGACCGGCTGCGCCGCGCCTCGTGAGCCGCTCCGCGTCTCTTGCGAACGTGTGTTCGTGTTGGTAGAGTCGACGCGATGAACGACTTCATCATCGAGGCCGACTACAGCCTCACCGGCGACCAGCCCGAGGCCGTCGCCGCGCTGAGCGACGGCGTCCTGCGCGGTGACCGTTACCAGACGCTGCTCGGCGTCACCGGCTCGGGCAAGACCTTCACGATGGCCAACGTCATCGAGAAGGTCCAGAAGCCCACGCTGGTCATCGCCCACAACAAGACGCTGGCGGCGCAGCTCTGCAACGAGTTCCGCGAGTTCCTGCCGGGCAACGCCGTCGAGTACTTCGTCAGTTACTACGACTACTACCAGCCCGAGGCCTACGTGCCGGCGCAGGACCTGTACATCGAGAAAGACTCGTCCATCAACGACGAGATCGACCGGCTGCGCCACTCCGCCACCACCTCGCTCTTTCTGCGCCGCGACGTCGTCATCGTCGCCAGCGTGAGCTGCATCTACGGCCTGGGCTCGCCCGAGGACTACCTCGAGAAGATGGTCCTGCTCAGCGTCGGCGACACCGTCGGCCGCGACGAGATGCTGCGCAAGCTGGTCGACATCCAGTACGCGCGCAACGACTTCGAGCCGGCGCGCGGCAAGTTCCGCGTGCGCGGCGATTCCATCGAGATCTGGCCGGCCGCCCAGGACACCGCCATCCGCGTGCAGCTGTGGGGCGACGAGGTCGAGCAGATCGTCAGCTTCGACCCCGTCGGCGGCGAGGTTCTCGACAAGCCGCGGTACGTGGCCATCTATCCGGCCACGCACTTCGTCACCAACAGCCCGGCCGTCGAGCGCGCCGTGGTCGAGATCCAACGCGAGCTCGACGAGCGCTGCGCCTGGTTCGACGACCACGGCAAAGTCCTCGAGGCGCACCGCCTGCGCCAGCGCACGCTCTACGACATGGAGATGCTGCGCGAGATGGGGTTCTGCAACGGCATCGAGAACTACTCGCGCATCCTGCTCGGCAAGGAGCCCGGCGCCACGCCCAACTGCCTGCTCGACTACTTCCCCGACGACTTCCTCTGCTTCATGGATGAGTCGCACATGTCGCTGCCACAGGTCCGCGCCATGTCCGAGGGCGACAAGTCGCGCAAGACCATGCTCGTCGACTACGGCTTCCGTCTGCCGAGCGCCCTCGACAACCGCCCGCTGCGCATCGACGAGTTCCTCGAGAAGGTGCCGCAGATCGTTTTCGTGAGCGCCACGCCGGGGCAGTTCGAGCTCGCCAACAGCGTCAACATCGCCGAGCAGATCATCCGGCCTACCGGGCTCATCGACCCGCAGGTCGAGGTACGGCCCACCGACGGCCAGATCGACGACCTCATGAACGAGATCCGCCGGCGCGTCGACCTCGACCAGCGCGTGCTCGTGACCACGCTCACCAAGAGGATGTCCGAAGACCTCACCGACTACCTGCTGGAGAACGGCTTCAAGGTGCGCTACCTGCACAGCGAGGTCGACACGCTCGAGCGTATCCAGATCATCCGCGACCTGCGCCTCGGCGAGTTCGACGTGCTCGTGGGCATCAACCTGCTGCGCGAGGGGCTCGACCTGCCGGAGGTCACGCTGGTCGCCATCCTCGACGCCGACAAGGAGGGCTTCCTGCGCGGGCAGACGGCCCTCATCCAGACGATCGGCCGAGCGTCGCGCCACGTGGACGGCAAGGTCATCATGTACGCCGACCGTATGACGGCGGCCATGGAGTTCGCCATTGTCGAGACCGACCGCCGGCGCGCCAAACAGGTGGCGTTCAACGAGGCGCACGGCATCACGCCGAGGAGTATCGTGAAGTCGGTCAGCGATATCGCGCAGATGGTCAGCGACGCGGCGGCGGTGCCCACCAAGGGCCGCCGCGCGGCCAAGTCCGTGGCCAAGAAGATGGCCATGCCGAGCGCCGACCTCGAGAAGCTGCTGGCCAGCCTCGAGGCCGAGATGTTCGAGGCCGCCGACCAGCTCAAGTTCGAGTACGCCGCCAAGCTGCGCGACGAGATCAAGGCGCTCAGCAAGGAGCTCGACCGGAGGGGGAGCAAGGTTGGCTGACGCCCTGCACATCCAGCAGATGGTGGCGAGGGCGCGGGCGCTCGGCGCCGGCAGCGCGGCGCCGCTGCCCGCCCGCGCCGTCGTCGTCGACGAACGCGTCAACTTCAAGTGCCGGGTGCCGCTGTGCGCCAGCTACGGCGTCAATCTCATGTGCCCGCCCAACACGCCCACGGCCGCCGAGACGCGCACGGCGCTGGCGCGCTACTCCGACACCCTGGTGGTGCAGCTGGACATCCCGCTCACGCAAGCGGCGGTCGACGAGGCGCTCGAGGGCATGGGCTACGCCGAAGCTCAGGCGCCGGGTGCGGCGGCGGGCCCGGCGGGCGCCGCCGACGCCGGCGGCAAAGACCGCGGCACGGGCGGCAACGCCCAGACCGCCGCCTACGAGGCGCGGCTGCGCGACAGCCAGAACGAGTTCGCCCGCCTCATGAGCGCCCTCGAGGCCGAGGCCTTCAAGATGGGCTACCGCTTCGCGGCCGCGTTCGCCGGCGGCGACTGCGTGCTCTGCGACGTGTGCGCCGGCGCCAACGGACAGCCCTGCAACCATCCCTTCGAGGCGCGGCCGTCAATGGAGGCAGTGGGCATCGACGTCGTCGCTACGGCCGCGGCGGCCGGCTTGGCTATCGAGCTGCCGGCCGACGAGCACCCGCGCTGGACCGGCCTGCTGCTCATCGACTGAAAGCACGACGCATAACGGCGCCGGGCCGTCGCTCGCGACTCGCCGGCGCCCTCACGACCCGCCGCAGGCGATGCCCAGCAGCCACAACGAGACCGGGAGCACCACCAAGGCGATGAACGCAGCGAGCAGCACCGTCACGAGGCACGACGTGGACGCCACCGGGCCGCGCGTCGGCCCCGGACCCGACGGCTCGATCTTCGCCCCGCTGCCGGTCAGCCGCATCTCGCCCACAGGAACAGCGTACTCCTCCGCGCAACGGCCGTCGCGCCCTCGCCGTCAGGCCTGCACCCGCTCGCCGGAAGCCGCCTGCCGTGCGGGTCTGCGTGCGTGCGCGTCGGCTACGACAGTCGACGGCTGAGTGCGGCCGACGTATGCTGACGAGGAAGCCACTACTCTGGCCGGGGGGAGGCTGGGTGAATCTGCGCATCCTGTTCGTCGAAGACAGCGCCGACGACGTGGCGCTCATGCTCAGGCGCCTGCGCGAGGCCGGCATCGAACCGCACTGGGAGCGTGTGCAGACCGAAGCCGCGCTGCGCGAGGCCTTGGCCGGCGAGCGCTGGGAGCTCGCGCTGGTCGACTACAACCTGCCCGGTTTCGGCGGCCTCGAGGCGCTCGCCGTGCTCGCCGCGGAGGCCCCCGACGTGCCCGCCATCACGGTCTCCGGCGCCATCACTGAAGAGATGGCCGTGGCGACCATCACCGCCGGCGCCGTGGACTACGTCCTCAAGAACAACCTCACGCGCCTGGCGCCGGCCGTGCGGCGCGCCGTGGAGGGCGCCGAGCTGCGCCGCCAGCAGCGGCGCGCCGCCGAGCAGGCCCGGCAGACCATGTACGCCATCGAGCAGTCGTCCCAGGCGATCCTCTACGTCAGCGAGGGCGGCGTCATCCTGTACATCAACGCGGCCGCCCACCGCCTCGGGGGAGTCCCGCCCGCGGAAGCCGTCGGCCAGGAGATCTGGGGCTGGAGCCCGACGGTCGACGAGACACGCTGGGGCGAACTGTGGCGCGCCGCCGCCCAGCATCCCATCGTCGACTTCGAAGCCACGGTGCGCCTCGCCGGCGGGGAGGAGCGCCTGATCTCGGCGACGCTCGACTACCATGAGCGCGATGAGGACTCCTTCGTCATCGTCTATGCGCGCGACATCACCGAGCAGCGCGAGGTCGAGGAGCGGGCCGCGGAGAGCGAGGCGCTCTACCGCCGCATCGTCGAGATGGCGTCAGAAGGCATCTGGGCCGTCGATGATCGGTACGTCACGACGTTCGTGAACCCTCAGATGGCGGCGATGTTCGGGTACGAGACCGAAGAGATGCTCGGGCGCGTGGTCAGCGATTTCATGTTCGACGAGGACCTCGACGACCACGCGGCCGAAATGAAGGCTGGCGCAGCGGGGATGCTCGGTACGTACGAGCGTCGCTTCAGGCGCAAGGACGGCGGCGAGGTCTGGACCTCGGTGTCCTCGACCGCCGACCTGGGGCCGGATGGCGAGTTCCTCGGCTCCTTCGGGATGTTCACCGACATCACGGAGATGCGCGCGGCGGAGGAGGCGTTGCGCGAGAGCGAGGAGCGTCTGCGCTTTCTGATCGACCAGACGCCGACGGTCAACTGGACGATGGACGGCGATCTCCGCGTCACGCTGTCGCGCGGCGCCGGTCTTGAAGCCTTCGGGCTCGAATCCGGCGAGGTGCTCGGCATGTATGTCGGCGACTACCTCGGGGGCTCCGGCCCGCAGGCGGATCTCGGCGTGGCGATGCACCAGCGTGCCCTGGCGGGTGAGTCGTTTGTCTACCAGCAGCCGGTCGGCGACCTGGTGTTCGACATCATCCTCGGGCCACTGCGCGATGCCGCCGGCGAGATCGACGGCGTCATCGGCGTCGCCTACGACGCCACCGAGCGTAAGCGGGCAGAAGACTCGCTCCGCGAGAGTGAAGATCAGTTCCGGCAGTTCGCCGAGTACCTGCCCGGCCGTCTGACCATCAAGGACGCCGAGCTGCGCTACGTCTATGGGAATGACGAAAGGGCCGCGGAGCCGAGCCTCCCGAGCGCGCGATGGATCGACAAGACACCCGAGGAGCTCTGGACGCCGGAAGAGGCGCTCACGGTCCGCGAGATCGGAGAGCGCGTGCTGGCGGGCGAAGTGGTCGAAGAGGTCAGCGAGCAGTCGTCGGACCACGGGATGGAGTATTGGCGTTCAGTGCACTTTCCGATTACCCGTGGGCCCGAGACGG
>Ga0209429_10002585_pt1 | contig 10600 bp, 5 predicted proteins | sample BarGraNGADG00212_3_FD_184493 | JGI IMG/M metagenome (GOLD analysis project Ga0209429, IMG submission 184493) | Arctic peat soil microbial communities from Barrow, Alaska - Barrow Graham LP Ref core NGADG0004-212 (SPAdes) (version 2) | ecosystem: Environmental > Terrestrial > Soil > Wetlands >... | reverse complement strand
TATAGCAAGATTTTTAGTCAGATGCACGTCTGGACCTTATTGTAAAATTGTGGCTGACACAAACTTGGTGCTATAATAGGTCGTATTAATGCTTATGGGGTATAAATTACGTGGCTAAAAAACCATCAAAATCACGCAAACTCAGTGTCTATTCGAATTTATTAAATTCTCGAAAAGTCAAAAAAGACACCGAGTCTAGAAAACACGCGCAATATCTTGCATCTCTTCCTAAAAACCCCGTAAAAAGATTCCTTTACAAGCTTAGCCCAAAAAACTTTTTTCACTATTGGTTTAGTAAGCGCGGTGCTTTTATGGCATTAAAAGTTATTGGTATTACTGCAATTATTATGTGCCTTATAGTTGGTGGTTTATTTGCATATTTCCGTAAGGATCTTGATTCAATTCGACCAGGCGAACTTGCTAAACGAGTTCAGAATACCGTCACAACCTATCTTGACCGAAACGGTAAAGTTTTGTGGGAAGATAAGGGAGATGGTGACTACAAAATAGTTGTCGACAGTAGCGAAATTAATAAATACATGAAAGAAGCTACCGTAGCAATTGAAGACAAAGATTTTTATAACCATGGCGGCATTAGTCCAACTGGTTTTGCACGAGCTGTTTTAAATAACCTAAGTGGCGGAAGTACCCAAGGTGGTTCTACCCTTACTCAACAGCTAGTTAAACAAGTTTTCTTTGCCGATGAAGCTCAACAACGTGGATTAAGTGGTATTCCTCGCAAAATTAAAGAAATGATTTTGGCGATTGAAGTTGAGCGTATGTACAATAAAGACCAAATTATTACACTTTATCTAAACGAATCACCTTACGGTGGTCGTCGCAATGGTGTAGAATCAGGTGCTCAAACGTATTTTGGTAAATCAGCTAAAGACCTAACTTTGCCAGAAGCAGCACTTTTGTCTGCTATTCCACAGAATCCATCAGTCTATGATCCATACAACATCGCTGGTCATGCAGGTTTGATATCTCGTCAACATACAGTGCTTGATAATATGGCGGCTCAAGGTTATATAACTAAAGCTCAAGCCGAAGAAGCTAAAGCGTATCCAATTATTGATCATATAAATCCAGAAGCTGACCAGTATAAAAATATCCGCGCACCCCACTTTGTTCAAATGGTCCGCGCAACTTTGGAATCAGAACTAGGCAAAGCTACTGTTGGAAAAGGTGGATTAACTGTAACAACTACTCTTGATTTAGATATTCAGACAAAACTTGAAGAAGCAATGAATGATATGTTTAACTCAAACACTCCAGCCAGAATGGGTTTCTCAAACGGCGCCGCTACGGTTGAAGACACAAAAACCGGTCAAATAGTCGCCCTAATGGGCAGTCGTGATTTTAGCTGGCCAGGATACGGACAAGATAATGCAACAGTTGCATATATTCAACCAGGTTCATCAATAAAACCGCTTGTATATTCAGAATTATTTGAAAAAAAGACCGGAGTCAACTATGGCAGCGGCAGCATATTAAAAGATGAAAATATTAGCTCAATTTACGGAGCGCCACTTTATAATGCCGATCAAAAATTCAAAGGCAATATTACTATACGGACTAGCTTGGCAACATCGCGTAATATTCCAGCCGTAAAAGCCATGTATATATCAGGTGTAAAAAATACTCTTGATAAGATTCATGAAATGGGTGGAACAAGTTATTGTACTCAAGGTGACGAAGTACAAGTTGGACTAGCCGCTGCAATTGGTGGTTGTGGAATAAAACAAATTGACCTCGTAAACGCATATTCTACACTTGCCCGCCAAGGTTCATACAAGCCACAATCGACAATATTAGAGGTTAAGAATAATGCCAAAGAAATAATAAAGAAATGGACTGACGTAGCAGGAGTTCAAATTATCGATGCTCAGTCTGCATATATTGTTAGTGACATATTAAGTGATGATGTTGCACGTGCACCACTTGACGGACGACATGCCTTAGGTATGGAAATACCCGGCGTTAAGACCTCGACAAAAACAGGAACATCAGATAGGGGTGGTAATGCTAAGGATATTTGGATGGTAAGTTATAGCCCTGCCCTAACAATGGCTGTATGGCTAGGAAACTCCGACGCAACTATACTAAAAAGCGGTACATCATCAACCCCAGGTGCAATAATTGCTAAAGTTATGGAATATGCCCATAAGGAAGTTTATGCGCCAAAGGCCCTCTGGACATCTGGAGATTGGTATACTCAACCATCTGGTATCCAAAAGATTAATAACGAACTATACCCATCATGGTGGAATAAAACACAAGGACAAACAACAACTAAATTGATGTTTGATAAGGTTTCAAAGAAGAAAGCAACCGACCTTACTCCAGATGGAGCAAAGATAGAGTTAGATGTTATCAAGGTCGTAGATCCAATGACCAAGAAGGATGTCATAACCGCTCCAGATGGCTACGATGCCAATAGTGATGATGACGCCCATAAAGCAACTGATACAAGTCCAACCGTTACTATTAGCGCAGATGCTAAAACACCGAAGAGTAATAAATATACGATTACAGTTACAGCTATTCCAGGTAATGCTTTTGCAATCACCGATGTTAAAATAAAGGTTGGCGATGCAGTCATCACTACCCTAACTGGTTCTGGAACGTATGATTATGAAATAGCAAAAGGGGCTACTGCAATGACATTATCAGCAACAGTCACCGACGCTGGGTATTATACGGGCACAGGAACCGGTATACAATTGCCAGCTTACAATGAAGCACCATAAAATAAAAATTAGATAAATTAATACCCCGCCTAGATAGCGGGGTATTTTTTAATCTCATCTTATTTTGTAGGTCTTTTCCATTTTAGCGTCCCCTCTCATTACGTTTATACCAAATAATTTGGTTTTTAATTTCTTTTAGGCGTGCGGGTCCTGCCGCTTTGGTCTCCCCTAGAATTTTTTATTGGTTACAATAAAACAATTTTAGGGGGTCCCCACCAAACGTCACCCGTGATGACTATGTAAATCAACTTTATTGTTTGCTGTAAATTAATTCAGGGTCCAACCCTGAGTTGCTTGATAAAGATAAAAGTTAACACCGTCACAGGACGTTCCTGTGATTTTATATTATTAAATGTTGTAATTTACCAAAGTTGGACCTTTGAATTTTTTAATGTACCAAAATCAGCTCGGCCAGGCAGATTTTGGTACAAAATAACTAATTTTTTTGTTTTTCATTTGTCGATAGCCATAAATCTCTCAATCCTACCCAAATACGTCAACTATCATTACTTTATAACCAACAGACTGTGCGAAGCAGCCGAACGCCACGTGCTGACGAATGTCACACGTAGAGTGTGCTGTTGGTATAAATGTAATGAGAGGGGACGATAAGAAAGTAATTATTTCAAAAATTAGATGAGATTTGAGCTTATTGCTTATTAACTAAATCCATCAAATTCTGCTCATTTCGATCTGATTTATTTCTATGCTGATATTTCTGGTTTGAGTTTTTTGACTGAGGCTGAGGTTGAGCCTTAGGCTGAAATTGAGTTTGTGGCTGCTGTTGTGGCTGGTTTTGAGTTTGATTATTTCGATTATCTTTATAAGTAGCTTTTCGCTGATTCTGATTTTTAATTACTCTAGCAATCGGATTATTTCTAATAATTGGCTTTTTTAACTCAAAAGTAGACTTTTTTGAATCAACAAGTTTTGCAAACATCATCTTACCGGCAGCAGTTTGTAAACTACGAATAAATTCAATTTCGACACTTTGCCCTATCAGGCTGCTCGCATGCTCAACAACAACCATTGTACCGTCAGTTAGGTGTCCTACGGCCTGATGGCTGTCCTGGCCCTTAGCAGTGAGCTCTAGGAGCATTTTTTCGCCAGGAAGGTATGCCATACGTAAGCTCATAGCCAAATCATTAACGTTTAAGACTGTAATATTTTCAACTTGAGCAACTTTATTTAAGTTGTAATCAATCGTACAAATTGAACCATCATATCTCTTCGCGAGGTTTAATAAACGTTCATCAACACCCTCTTCGGCTTTACTACCATCTTGAAATATTTCTACTCTAACCCCTGGCATATGCTGCAATTCTGTTACAACATCAAGCCCATGACGAGCTCGACTTCGTTTTTCCGTATCAGCATGATCAGCTAAAAACTGAAGTTCTCCAATAACACTTCGAGGAATACTAAGTATGCCACTAATAAATCCTGATTGCGCAACCGCAATTATTCGTCCATCAATCAATACAGACGTATCAACAAAGATAGGTTTAACATTTTTTAAACGTAATAGACTTTTTTTGTTAACCGCCACTAAATATGTCGCTTCAATTAAGATGACCAGCAACAATCCAATAATAATTTTAATTTCCATGGTTTTTCCTTACTTTTGTAAATAATCAATGAGCGCTGAACGCAAATCACTGACACCTTTAATAAATGAATCTTTTGCTAAACTTTTTGGCGCGATTGCTTGTGTAAAGCCAAGTTTTTTAGCTTCGGCAACTCGTCTTTCAGCAGATTGAACTGACCTTATTTCGCCACCCAATCCAACTTCGCCAAAGACAACAACTCCGTCATCAATACGCCTACCGGCCGCAGCACTGGCAATTGCCATACAAATTGCCAAATCGGCTGCCTGATCGTTTAGCCTTAGTCCGCCAACTACGTTGATATAAATATCTTTATCGGATAAGTTTAGTTTTGTGCGACGTTCAAGCACCGCAATTAAAAGATTAAGCCTATTTAAATCAAATCCGCTGGCAGTACGTTTAGGATAACCGAAACTGGTTGGATTAACAAGTGCCTGTATCTCGACTAACAGTGGCCGAGTACCTTCAATTGTTGCCAAGACTACTGAGCCGTCAGCATTTTGCCTTTCGGCAAGTAGTGCCGCTGATGGATTTTCGACTAGTTTTAATCCCTCCTTTACCATTTCAAAAATAGCAGCCTCGTTGGTTGAGCCAAATCGATTTTTTGCAGCCCTTACAATTTTAAAACCACCATACCTATCACCTTCAAATTGCAAAACAACATCAACCAAATGTTCCAAAACTTTTGGACCAGCAATACTTCCTTCTTTTGTAACATGTCCCACCAAAACGACGGCCGCACCAGATTGTTTAGCAGCCCTAATAATCACATTGCTGCTGTTGGTTATCTGACTGACAGTTCCTGGAGCTGAAGTAATTTCATCAAGTGCCAGAGTTTGAATTGAATCGATAATTACCAATTTATAACCACCAGCTCGAATTGTTGCCGCAATATCATCAGCACTAGTGCTTGAGACAAAGTCTAGTTGCTCACTTTTTTCAGCACCTAAACGTTCTGCCCGAAGTTTAACTTGGCCAGCAGACTCTTCGCCGCTAGCATAGAGTACCGGCTCTTGGCGGGCAATATAAGCTGAGACTTGGAGCAATAATGTGCTTTTACCAATACCAGGCTGACCTGCCATCAATATAACTCCACCTGGTAAAATTCCACCACCCAAAACATCATCAAGGTCAGTAAAACCAGTCGCCAGCCGTTTAACACTTTCCTCGCTAGATATTGAACGCATTGTACGAACACTTAATATATTGCCTGAATTACTGCTCCTGGCAACTGCCGACTTTCCTACAGAAACCGGTGCTTGTTCTAGTAAAGTGTTCCATTCGCCACAATTATCACACTTGCCAACCCATTTTGGATAATTAGCCCCACAGTTTTGACAAGTAAATTGAGTTCTTGATTTGACCATAATATATTTAGTATACCCTATACCGATGGAGCTGACACCAAGGTGCTATCAATGCTGTCATATAGCTTTTTTGTTTGAGATGAAATTGAATTATACTCTGACAATTTTGCTTCATATTCTGAAATATCAGTTGTTAAAGTTGTGCGAAGTTTTTCAAGCGCGCTAACTCTTGAGGTTAGTGCCGAGCGTTCCAAGTCAAAACTATGCTGTGACGAAAATGATCCGTTATCAGCTCTTATATTAAATGACGAAATATCACTATTGAGCATTCGCGCGTCAGAATTATATTTTTCCGTATTACTTGAAATTGTTATTCCAAGTGCGTTAAGCCTGGTTGCAAGATCGGACGCTCTGGTTGATAAATCATTAAAAACACTGCTGTATTTATCGTCTAAGGCTACTACTTTTGACCTGTCTGTAAAATATTTAGAATAGTAAGACTCCAATTCGTGCCCAATATTAGACACCTCGGTACCGATAATTGAATGTAGCTCATTATCGCGCTGGCCAGGTTCGGTACGATCATAAAATTCCATTAGACTTTTAAAATCTTCGTTATTTTCTAATTTAGCGTATTCATTCTCAAGCAATACATTGACTCGATCCTTTTCAGTCGCGCTAAGACGTAAATACACTGCATGTAAAGTTTCATGAACAGCGGTAACCTCACGAATACCATCCAGTTGCGGATCGGTAACATTATACAGATATATTTTACGGTCGCTAAAACAACCCAATATTGACGTCGTGTTTTCAATACGATCACAGGCAACATTAAAATCAGTCGGTGAGTTTAGTTCTGGCTTGCTTGCCAAATATATAAACTTACCAGAATCATTCATACCAGCTCGGTCAACTAATCCGGTAATTTCGCTAGTTGGTTGAAATTGCCAAACAGTTATTTGATCAGATATATATTGTCGGTTTAGGGCAATCACCAAAGAAAAGCCACCAAAAATAATCGTTACAAAAATACTTGCTAATATTCTGGTTTTTTTATGATTCGTTTGCAACATCAATATGAATCTCTCCGCCCGATAGGCCAACTTTTAATACATTTCCTTTTTCGTATTCACCAGATAAAATACCGTCTGCAATTAGATATTCTAACTCGTCTTGAATTGCACGACGCAAAGGTCTAGCTCCAAACTTTTCACTATAACCTTTTTTAATTAGTAGTCGCTTCGCAGCGGGATTAATAACCAAATGAATTCCCTTTTGAACTAAGCGTTGTTGGAGTTCATCAATTAGATTATCAAATATTTTACTAATTTGCTTGCGTGTTAGTGCACGAAAAGTAATAATGCTATCAAATCGATTGATTAACTCTGGTCGCATAATTTTACTAAGTGCAGATTCAGCCGCCTCGGCATTTAAATTATGTATTTCATCTAATTTTTTCTCGTCATTTTTTGTAGTAGAGTGAAAACCAAGGCTTGATTCCTTCATCATCTGGTCTGCACCTAAATTACTTGTCAAAATAATAATTGCGTTGCTAAAATTAACTTTTCGTCCTTTGGCATCAGTTAAAGTACCATCTTCTAGTATCTGTAGCAGTAAATGAAACACCTCTGGATGAGCTTTTTCGATTTCATCGAATAACACCACGCTATATGGTTGGCGGCGTATTTTATCAGTCAATTGACCACCGTCATCATAACCAATATATCCAGCTGGCGCCCCAAGCAAACGACTTGTTGTATGCTTCTCGCCAAATTCGCTCATGTCAATTTTAATCAGTGAGTTTTCACCACCAAAAACTTCGCGAGCAATCACTTTCGCAAGTTCAGTCTTACCTACACCAGTCGGACCCATAAATACAAAGGATCCAATTGGACGATTGCTACTGGCAACGCCACTACGACTACGCATTATGGCATGGGCGACCTTTTTAACAGCTTCTGATTGACCAATAATATATTTACTTAAATGTTTTTCTAAGTTACGTAATAATTTTGCCTCGGACTTTTGAACATTTCTAACAGGAATATTTGTCATAGAAGATATAGCATAAGCTACGTCATCGTCCGTAAGGTTAATTGGAGTATTTTTTTCGAATTCTTCACGGACTTCTTCAAGTTTGGTAGAAATCTGGCTAATACGAGTTTTATATAATGCGGCTCGCTCATAATCTTCGGCAATAACCGATTCTTCCATTTTTTCATTCAAATTTTTGAGTTGTTTCGAATAATCACGAAGCTTACTTGGCTTACGACCAGATCTTACTCGAACAAGGGCAGCCGCTTCGTCAATAACATCAATTGCCTTATCTGGCATAAAACGTTCATTTACATAACGATCAGCCATATAAACAGCGCTTTCAATCACTTCATCACTAATATTTACCCCGTGATGCTTTTCATATCGTTTTCGTAGACCCTTCAAAATCGCAACCGAATCTTTCAAATTTGGTTCAGGCACGACAATAGTTTGCAATCGGCGCTCAAGTGCACTATCTTTTTCAATATATTTACGGTATTCATCTGAGGTTGTAGCACCAATCAAATGTAATTCACCGCGAGCTAGAGCTGGTTTTAATATATTCGCCGCATCAATTGAACCTTCAGCCGCACCTGCACCAACTAATAAATGAACTTCATCAATAAATAAAATCACATTCTTTTGTTGTTGAAGTTCGGTAATAACCTTTTTTAAACGCTCTTCAAATTCACCACGATATTTAGTTCCGGCAATCATACCAGCCAAGTCAAGTTGAATAATTCGCTTATCAAGTAAATGCTCTGGCACATCCTCTTTGACAATTCTCTGAGCTAGCCCCTCAACAATAGCAGTTTTACCAACACCAGGCTCACCAATTAAAACTGGATTATTTTTAGTTCGGCGGCTTAATATCGTAATTACGCGTTCTTCCTGGGCACTTCGACCAATTACTGGGTCAAGTTTGCCTGCCTTAGCCAAAGACGTTAAGTCAGTTCCAAAAATACCCAAAGCGCCTTTATGTTTTGAACTTTCTTTTGTGCGAGTTGGTGACGTAGCAAATTCATCAGTCGCACCATCATGTTGCCTATCCAAAAATGACTCTAGGTCGGCAGTGAGTTCGCCAATATCAATATTCATATCACGAAGTAAAACCGAAGCTCTGGCATTTTTTTGATTTAAAATACTGTATAAAATATGCTCGGTCCCCAAAGATTCTTGATGAAATTCTTGGGCCACGTCCCAACTCATTTTAAGTGTCAACTTTGCCATCTCACTTAAACCCTTAGCTTCAATACCAACTACTACAGTTAGTGGAGCAAGATTTAATGCAGTCTGGGCACGATCAAGGGTTACACCGACATCAGCCAATATTTTAGCTCCAACAGATGAGCCCTGGGCTAATATACCAAGCAATAAATGTTCTGTTCCAATATATGAACTGCCATAACCTTGAGCAATAAGATTTGCATGATGCAAACTAGTCCGAGCATTGTCGGTTAGGTGTGAAATAATCTCCGAAAAATCATCACTCATGCTACTATTATAACCTAAAAAATATAATCATTTCTATAACAACCGGACAATAGTTAGATTAATAATATGTATTTATTGAAATCTAATTTTATCAATATTATAGTTACTCATTACTTCACTGCCATTTAAGCTTCTATTGTATATTCTTAAATTACCAAAATTAAAAGTTGAAATACCACCACTATCTCTATTCAACCCAATATCAAAATGATTAACATACATTGGCGTCCTAGCGCCCATACTCGAAACTACTAATACCCCATTCTTATATACGTTTGCCGTTGAACCGGTTTTTACGACAGTAATTGTTGTCAGTACATCTTTGTTCCAAGTAATACCAGTATTCGTATACGTACCAGCACCCATGTCTGTGACGGAGCCAAGAATCCAATAGTTTCTGCCATTTGTCCAGTTACCCACAATAAGAGGAAAGGCCTCAGAGGCAACAGACGAAGACGCAACAACTTCGAAAGTTAAATTTGTCGTATCAGTTATATATTCATCAATCGCATCAGTAGTAAGATACGTCAATCCGTCCATATATATCATTCCTGCTGGGTTGAATGATAATGTTTTACGGCTATTTGTGGTAAAAATTATATTGTTTACTTCGTCACGTATAGATGATGATCCTGAGAAATAATCACTTGCATCCAAAAACGTTACAAGACCATCACTAGCATAAGCCTTTACTACATACAAACCATCAACCCTAGGGCCAAATCTATCACTAGTCTTAAAGGTGTGAATGGTGTATCCATTAAGATGAGTAATATCACCTCCAGTATAATCATCTAACGCGCCATCCAAATATTTGATGATAATAATCCCGGAGCCCCCAATACCAAAGTTATATCGACCGCCACCTCCACCACCGCCGGTATTATCCGTTGCACTCGTAGAAGATATATAATCTCCACCGCCCAAACCACCACCGCCCAAACCACCTGGTACATTAACAGATCCGGATACCCACGAACCACCGCCACCACCCGCATAATAGGTACTAACACCTAAGATATCATTTAAAATACCAATACCACCAGCGCCTATTACATTACCCGAATAAGCAATATTATCAACACCACCATTATTTCCAGGTCCTCCAGCTCCGCCTCCACCTCCGGCACTACCCCAGGCTATCGTTGTCGCTTTTCCACCTATGCTTCCCTGAGTGGCACCACCGCCAACCGTAGTTGTGCTGTCCCTACCGCCACCGCCACCAGATCCACCTGAATGACCATTAGTCGCATATTCCCCACCACCGCCACCACCGTAAGCAGTAATATCATAAACTGTCGAATTAGCACCATTTGCACTTGCCGTTAATCCACCGGTACCAACGAAAACATTACTTGAAGAACCTACTGAAATGTTATATGTATCGTTGTGTACAACG
>Ga0209429_10002583_pt1 | contig 10603 bp, 6 predicted proteins | sample BarGraNGADG00212_3_FD_184493 | JGI IMG/M metagenome (GOLD analysis project Ga0209429, IMG submission 184493) | Arctic peat soil microbial communities from Barrow, Alaska - Barrow Graham LP Ref core NGADG0004-212 (SPAdes) (version 2) | ecosystem: Environmental > Terrestrial > Soil > Wetlands >... | reverse complement strand
GAACATGATCGACGGCGACGTGCCTCGCGCCGGCTGGGTCGCACTTGCCCGGGACTTCATGACCCATCTACGCGCCTGAGCGCGCAGCAGATCGCATGGCCCGCGCGACCATGGCCGCAAGCGGCGGTGTGACGCACCTTCGCGACACGGGCCTGACGAGCGGTCCGAGGCTGCTGCTAAGGGAGTCACCCCGTCTACTTGCAGCGATCAGGCCATGTGCCCACGACTGGCGGTAGATGAACGCGGCCTCGGAACAACAGCTCGATGGGCTCACGTCAGTGTCTGGCGTCTTCACGATCCGTCCTAGGGTCACGCAGGTTGTCTTGAGCAAGGGCGAGCTCGTCGGGGTACCGTGCCCGTGTGACAACCTCTCTTGGTCGCCTAGCCGTCGTGCCCCCTCGTGAGGTGTGGCCGCATGAGGCCCACGATTTCACGCCGTGGCTGTTGGCAAATGTGGACGTGCTCTCCGACCTGCTTGGCATGGATCTGGTGTTGGACGTGGCGGAGCACACAGTGGGCGGCTTCTCCCTCGACCTGCTCGGGCGGGACGAGGCAACCGGTCACACGGTGATCGTCGAGAATCAGCTCGAAGTCTCAGATCACACGCACCTGGGACAAATCCTGACCTACGCGGCAGGCACCGATCCGACGACGATCGTCTGGGTGACGACGGGTTTCCGTCCAGAACACCGAGCGGCGATTGACTGGCTCAACGAGCGGACCGACGAGCAGACGCGATTCTTTGGAGTGGAGATCGAGGTGGTCCGTATCGGCGACTCCGCGCTGGCGCCCGGCTTCAAACTCGTCGCGCAACCGAACGACTGGGGGAAGCAGGTCCGGACTGCGACGGCAGTTGCGGCGGGAGAAGTATCGGAACGCGGGCGTTTCTATTGGGAGTTCTGGGAGCAGGTTCGGATCCGGATTCAGGCTGACCACCCGGGTTGGAGTCGGGCCCGGACCTCAACAACTGCGTCGTGGTTCAACACTGCGCTCGGGACCAGCGGTGTGGTTCTGTCGATGGCCTTTACGCGCAGCGGACTCGTATGTCAGATCTACTTCGACGCGCCGGACGCAGACCTCAACGCCGCGAGGTTCGAGGCCTTGCACGAGCAGCGCTCGGAGTTTGATGCCATGCTCGGCGAGCCAGCGACTTGGGACGTAATGGCCGGACGGAAGGCTGCGAAGATCTTCGTCCAGTCGAGCTTCGCCGATGTTGCCGATCGAGACAGCTGGCCGCTCATGATCAGTTGGCTCATCGAGACGCAGGCCCGCCTGCGAGCCGCTCTTGACGCGATTGGCGGGGTGCCCTCGGCCTGACGTGCTGAGTCGGACTAAGTCACCGTCGGCGTCCACGCAGTCGACACGCGGCGAAATGACGGACATACGGCGATGGGACAGACCGAGGACCTAGCCGTCAACCTACGAAAGGTCGATGCCCAGTCGAAGAGCCGCCTCACGCAGCGACTTCCAATCGCCAGGCTTCGCGACAAGCCGCTTCAACTTCGGGACGAGGTCGTAGCCACCCCAGAACTGGCCCGACGTGTTCTTCATCAGATGCGTCAGGAAGCGTCCGACTTCGACGCTGCAGGCGTCGATGAGGTCGTCGGAAACGTGGCGCGACGCCTCGCCGTGCGAGTCCAGCCCCGCAGAAGTGGCCTCGACCAGCGTCACCGCAGCCACGAACTGCTCGGCCGGAAGGTGCGGCGCCAGGACAGCCAGTGCATCTGCCTCAGCTTGCGACAACACGGCCGGAAGGCTCCGCGTCCGTCGCGTCCAGTACTCGGCCAACCAGGTGTCCCAGACCGCCGCCCTCACAGCCGGGTCGACCTCCTCGAGCTCGTTTCCCAGCGCCTCAATCCACCGTGCCCGCTCGTCGGGCCTGGCCTTCGCCGTCATCTCATCCACCCATGACGAAGCCGGCGGTGCCTCGCACCGCACCGCGATCGAGGCCAGAAACCCCGCCCACCGCCGCGCCTGGTCGTCGTCGAACGCGTCGAGGTGCTTCGCCGTCTCAATCAGGCCAGCGAGCAAACCGTCAGCGACAAGCCCGTCGTTCCATCGGGCGTAGCTGAGTACTCCCCACCAGAACGGCTCCGCCACCAGCGGGTGTGTCCAGTTGCTCAGGGGAAGGACACGAGACCGGCACCACGAACTGTCTGCGGCGTCCAAGAAGTGAAGCCGGCCGGCAATCTGCGTCTGGGCGAGCGCACCGCGTTCGGTTCGGTCATCGAGCGCTCGTTCCAAGAACGTCTTGTCGGGCTCGCTCATCCCACGCCAGTCGTCGCCTGCAGCAGCCCAGCGGCGGCGGAACATCTCGAACCAGAACTCCATCAACACTCCAGCCGGCTCGTTGATGGTCTTGCTGACCCAGTGCTGGTTCGTATCCGCGCCCGGCTCGTAGACCGCCTCGGTGGCGCACGCGGCCCACACGCGTTCCATGAAAAGCTCAGTCGCCGGGAGGTCTTCCCAAGGCGCTCCGTCGCTCCGTTCAGCATGACCCAGAAACTGGCCGGCGCTGTGCAGAACCGGCCCAAGGTCGGCCTGGGCGAGAACGTTCATGATGGCGTCGAGGTCGTCCGACTCCTTGACCTGACCCCAGGCGGCAATGACCATTCCCTGGAGATCTGGGTGGTCGTCGAGGTACGGCCACAGCTCCAACCCAGCCCCGGGGCGTTCGACAACCGTGTCCCGCAGCATTTGCGCTGCCTCCTCGCGCGTCGTCTCACCGGAACGAGGAAAGGTGCGCTCCTCGAAACCCAAGACGAACTGCACCGCCTCGTCGGGCGCTTCTCGCACTCTCTCGTCGAAGGCCTCGACGGTCAGCGGCTCTACACCTTGGCCGGAACCAACCTCCATCCAGCTGGACATCCCCGGATACGGAGACCCTTGAAGTTCTTCGGGAAGCTGTGAGCGCACCTCGGCCAACGTCGCGGTGAGGTGAGCGTTGTCGACACCATTGCGTTCCAGCGATTCAAGCCTGGAGAAGGCCCGATACCAGTCGCGCTCGTCATCGCTCGCCGGCGTCCAGGCATCCACGAGCCGGTCAATCAGCTCAGCGTCTGCCTCGGGCGCGGCGGCCCCGAGCAGGTGCACCAACTCCTGGGCCAGGCCAGTTGCAGACGCAAGGTCGTGGTCGAGAACGAACCGAACGAGGTCGCTTCCGGTAGCACCTGGTGCCTGGCCGGCGACGTGTACGGCGATTCGTCGCATCAGCACGTGCTCGCTGATGAGCCAGCGTTCGATGAGCCGGTTGACGGACTCGGCGTCGTTGCTCCAGAGCGCGATCGCGGTATCGCGGACGGCGTCGATGACGGCATCAATCGGGTCGCGGTACCTGTCCTGCTCATGAGGCTGAATCGCCGACCGACGCCGATTGAACCCGATTGAGGTGGCCCCAACTCGCGCCTCAAGGTTCAAGTGCTTCAGGAGCGCGGCTTCTACGACGGGGAAAACCACGGGTGCCAGCGCTTCTAGGTCCGGCTCGTACTTCTTCCACGCCTCGTCGAGCCAGTGCAGGTCACCGCGGGTCTTCACGCCCATCCGGGCCGTACCCCACCCGGTCTCCGGCACCAGCCGCGGAGCCATCAGATGCCCCAGTAGTGCCAAGCAGAGCGCCGGGTCATCCCACACCTCAGCGTACTCAAGCGCGTAGTCGAGGAAGTCATCCTGACACCCGGCGTGCTCCTGCTCCATCAGAACCCAAAGCCACCGCAGGACATGCTCCGGTCGAGCACCGGAGAACGCGAGCAGACGCTGTCCAACCGCGTTCCAAGCAGTCGTGCTGAGCACACCGCCGGCCTCGGCGAAAACACGCCATGCACGGACGCTGCGTCGCTCGTCGTCCACGACAGTTGTGTCATCGACCAGGGCGAAGTCTCGCGCGAACCACTGCGCCAGTTGAGTCATCACCGCGTCCGGCAGCGCAGCCCGGTCGAACAGCTTCTTGAACGGTTCCTGCTGAGCAGCCCACTCAAGCCAGACGTTGTCCGTTGCGAACTCGCAGAAGAACGCGATGCGGTCTGGGCGCTGGACCGAGTCCTCAAGATACGAGAGTTCCTCGGGGGTCGGCTTGGAGGCGATCGACACCAACTCGCGGATGCGCTGCCGGTGTTCCAGGAGACCCCTCGCGCCGTGGTCCGCCCACGCGTTGAGGCAGCTGGTGAGTACGTCGTGGCGACCAGTCGGGTACTCCAGCGGCGCAACATGCAGCCGTTTCCAGATGGCGAGGTCTGGGCTGTCGGTCAGTACGTACCGCTTGGACTTCGGCCCCAACCCGAGGCCCAGATACTTCATGACGACATCCGAGTGGCTATATCCGACAAACAAGACGACGTACTCGCGGAACATCCGCTCAAGGAACCGCGCAGCCCACGCACTGTGGAAGTACGCATGACTGAAGTCGCGGTCGGTCACGACCAGACGACGGGGGTCGTCATCAGCCGACCCGTGCAGGTACACCAGGCCCTCGAAGTCGTCGCCAAGCGGCATCGCCGGCGCGCGGAATACGTCCAACGGACCGTCGTCGTGCGCGCGAAGCGCGGACTCGAGGTGCAGATCGTAGTTCGTAGTGATGACCCGTGTTGAGAACTTCGAGGCGATCCGCGCCAACGCGTCGTGGTTCGCGTTCGGCGCCGAACCCTCCTTGGTCACGATGCCTTGAACCAGCCGGTGAACGTCGACGCCGTCATCCTCGTTCAGCACGTCCATGAACGTGTCCAGCTGGTCTTTCCACTCGTCGTCCTCCGGGTTCAGCGGAGATTGAACAATGCTCGCCACCTCAGCAGCAAGACCGGCAAAGTTCGGCAGGCACGACGGCGGGCTCATCGAAACCCCTGCGCCAGTGAAGATGACCAGGCGCTGCTCTTCCCAGGCAGTGAGAACGTCCGCCGGGATATGCACGCCGCCAAGAAGCATGCCCACAGTGTTTCAGGCCGTTAGAACCGTGCCACGGCAACACGCTGCGCAGCATGGCGCACTCTCGCACCACCAGTTGTTGTCGCGCATGCCACGTCATTCTGGGCGGAATGACGCTCGCTGTACCGGGTGCCACGGGATTCGTCGCACTCGTGCAACGCGCTGTCATCGGCATGAGCGCGCTTCCTCAGGGCCCCGCCCACAACCGCCCGTTGCGGCTGAGGCCCGGGGCACTCCGGGATGGGGCGACGCGTGCCCACCGGCCCGACGGACCCGCCGACCGGCCGCCGGTTTCGATTCCCTCGCGGCGACCGTGCAGAAGCTAACGGGATTCGAAACCTTGGCCTTCCAGCTCCTGTGACCGTCAGTCGTCCTAGCCATTGGCCAGCTCGTCGCAGGAGCTCGAGGTATCCGGTCCCATCGATAGAGTCGCAGGCAGAGAGCGCCCATGGAGCGGCGTCGTGCCAGAGGAGCCGCTATGGGCCTAACGCCTGCGCAGCGCATCACGATGATCCGCGAATGCTCGACGCTCTTGGACAAGCAGGGCTGGACTGACATCGACCTCGTTCTGGAGCAACACGGAATCGGGACCTCGGACTACTGGCAGGGCGATGCCGACGACCACGGCGGCTACGTACAAGCCATGATCAAGTTCACGCCTGACGATGCGCTGGAGGCGCTCCACACCTACCTTCAGGCCGAGTCCGGGTCCGGGGTACCCGGCGACAGTCCCTTTCAGGGCGACCAGGTACGAGTCTTCTTCAGCCATCTTGCCGCCAAGCGGGACATGGTCGGCGCAGTGTCCCGGTCGCTAAGCATCTTCGGCGTTCAGGCTTTCGTCGCGCACGACGACATTCAGCCCAGCAAGGAGTGGCAAGGAGTGATCGAGGCTGCGCTCGCCTCTTGTGATGCCATGGTGGTCTTCCTGCATGGCGGCTTCGATACCAGCCGGTGGTGCGATCAGGAGGTGGGGTGGGCGATGGGGCGCAATCGACCCGTGTTGCCGCTCGCCTTTGACCTGAATCCCTACGGGTTCATGGGCAAGTATCAGGCCAGGACATGCGCGGGCCAGACCCCGCCCGCGATCGCGGACGCGATCATGGAATGGCTCGTGACCATGCCCAGCCTCCACGGACGCCTCGCCACAAGTCTGTCTCAAGCCTTCGCCGGTTCCCGCAGCTACGACTCCACACGGCGGATCGCTGCCATGCTCTCGAAGATGCAGACCTTCTCCGATGACGACCTGGACCGGATCACGGAAGCCGCAACCAAGAACGGTCAGGTGTTTGACTGCGGGATCGACGGAATGGACGGGCCCAAGTGGGTGCGCAGGTTCGTACGTGCGCGACGTGCTCCGACGACGGCGGGAACGGGGTCCCTGTCTTCGGTCGACCCTTGAGCCTCTGAGCCGACGTTCTTGTTGACCACGCGTCAGGTGATCCGTTGTTGACTCGCGGCGCACCCAGCCGTCACACCGAGAGTGTTAGGCGTCTCTGCGATGGACGATCGAGACCACCTCGGTGATCATGCGTCGGTCGACGAACCGGTCGATCACGCAGTAATCGCCCCGACGCGAGCGTGAGGCTATTCTGCGCTGTCGCTTGCCGGGCCTCCACGAATTTGTCGGACGCGCGTGACAAAGTGGTTGGTGTGATACCCGGAAGGCGGACAGACGTCCCGGGTTGGTAAGGATCGCGATCGACCGCAGCAGACGGGGGTGCCGGACAGGTGTCATTCGAAGTCGTCGAGGTTGGCACCTTCGTTCGCCAGTGGGCGGTGCAGTGCCCCAAGATCGGTTGGCTGCTTGGGGCCGGGGCAAGCGCAGCAGCCCGCGTACCGACTGCCGACCACATCATGATGGATCTGCTCCTCCGGATGTACGCCGATGCGCACGGGCTGATCCGTCAGAAGCTCTCGCTTTCCGAAGCAAGAGACGTTGAGCGCATCCGCGACTACTACAACAACCGCAACGGCATGCCCCCTCTGGCCGATCCATCGGCCTACAGCGCCGCCTTCCAGTTGGCGCTCCCCGATGAAGGTGCGAGGCGTCGCCACCTCCGCTCCCTATTCGAGGGCCGCTCACCTTCATACGGCCAGAGAATCCTGGGCGCATTCGTCGCCGCGGGACTGACCGACCTCGTCATCACCACCAACTTCGACGACCTTATCGAGAAGGCTGTCGAGCAGGCCCAGACGACCCGGAACGACCCGGCGCGACACCGGCTAGGAGTCGCAGACTTGGGTAATCCCAGCCAGGCTAATCTCGCACTGAGCGACGACGACTTTCCGTTCCTCTTCAAGTTGCATGGCGACTTCCGCGACCGTGAGCTGAAGAACCTGGAATCCGAGCTGCAGACGCAGGACGCCAACATGCGCCAAGCCGTCTTGGACGCGAGCCGACGCTTCGGTCTCGCAGTCGTGGGGTACAGCGGCCGCGACGCCAGCGTCATGGACATGCTCACGGAGGCCGTGACAATAGACAGAGCTTTCCCCGCCGGGCTGTGGTGGATGGGCCGCGAACCTGACTCGGTCCTAGCGCCGGTAAAGGAGCTGCTCGACGCCTGTGCCTGCAGGGGGGTGTCGGCCTACTTTGTGAAGATCGAGACCTTCGACGAAACGCTGGGGGCGCTCGGGCGGCAAGCAGAACTTCCTGGTGCTCTCCGCGCCTACGTCGACAACCTTCGGGCTCAACCGCGTGTCACGGATAGTGGGCTCCCCCAGCATGATCGGGGTCCACTGCCGGCCCTTCGGATGAACGCGCTGCCCGTCTTGGAGACCCCGACGCGAGCACTTCGAGCGACGCTGACGAGCGTTCCCAATCCTGCTGAGATGCGTCAGTCACTGAGCGACGTGTTCTGGCGTGGCGCCGCGGTCTCGTCCGGGCGACAGCTGCTTGCACTGGGAAGCGCCGAGGTGCTCAGCAAGGCGCTCGTTGTGGAGGGCCAGATCGATCTGTGCGATATCAGCCTGGCGGAGGAGGGCGGCTCGACGCTCGAGCGATCGCTGATCTACGAGGCACTCGCTCGCGGGCTCGCCCGTGAGCTGCCGGCTCGGGCCCAGATACGCGACTCGGGGCATCATCTGATCGTTACCCCTGTGAGGACCGACCGGCCAGACTCCGAGCGACAGTCCCACGTACGGAGGATCCTGGCGGACGCCTACGGCGACCCGCTGACCGGCCAGTGTCCGCCGAGCCTTGGGCGAGGAGCGGACGGGCAGGAACGTCGATTCGCTGAGTCGGTGGAGTTGTCCCTGGAGCGGCGGTTTGGTGTCTTGTGGCTGCTCTTCGTGCCGCGCACGTGGGTCTCTCCCCTGCCGCAAGCCAACCGACGCAAGGGCCAGGGAGATCCAGCGTCCGCTTGGCGGAAGGAACGGTGGGTCAAGCGCCGCAACGAGAAGTGGGCAGAGATCATCGACGCCTGGGCCAAGGCGATCGCGCCTAAAGACCGCACCGAGATAAACGTCCTTCCCGCTGGCCTCCCCGAGAAAGATCTGATCGGCGGAACATTCGTGCTGGGCGAGACCACCGCGTACAGCCGGGAGGCCAAGTGACTGTTCAGGTGAGTGGCAGCAGGCTCCCACCGCACCGGCTCTTGGACGAGCCCCTCCTTGCCTTTGGCGACGGTGGTAGCCATAAGCATCCACTCGTCGGCCTCCGCACGCATGGCCCGTACAGCCGTGATTCGTTCGGAACGACCGACATCCGGTTCGCGCTCATCACGACCACGAGCCTCTACAGAAGAGTGCGGTACTTCCTCGGGGGGCTCCTAGGCGAGCAGCAGCCGACCGACCGGCCCAAGTATGTTCCGCCCTATCCCGGATTCGAGAAGATCTACGGCGTGGGCTTTCGGCCCGCGGATGACTCGGAGATCCAGCTGAACCCTGGACTCACCAGGACAGCCGACCCCTACATCGCCATCGTTTCAGCGCTGGCCTCGGCGATCCGCCAGCTCTCGACCACGAGGAGTAGTTGGGACGTTTTGATCGTCGCACTTCCGGCGGCGTGGCGACAGTGGAAGGTCTCCGCTGATGGTGCTTTCGACCTACATGACCAGCTCAAGGCCTTCGCTGCACCACTAGGGCTGCCGACCCAGGTCGTGTGGGAAGACAGCGCGCTCAGTTTCAAGCACCCTTGCAGTCTGAGCTGGCGCCTTTCCATGGCTCTGTATGCCAAGGCGGGCGGTACGCCCTGGCGCCTCCACCGGGCTACCGACGCCGATGTCGCGTATGTCGGCTTGTCGTACGCCATTCGTGGCGGCACGACTGACGCCTTCGTAACATGTTGCTCGCAGGTGTTCGACGCCGACGGGGGCGGCATGGACTTCGTCGCCTACGACATCGGCCACGGGGTAGACCTGGAAAATCCCCACCTGACACGCGACCAGATGCGCGCCGTTATGAGCCGAAGTGTTCGGGTGTACCAGGATCGGCATGCCGGCAACCTGCCGACGCGAATCGTGGTCCACAAGACCACCAGGTTCCGCGACGAGGAGGTGGAGGGGGTCTTCGATGCCTGGGGTGCGTGCGAAGAGGTCGAGTGCGTCCGGGTACAGGCAAGCACGCCCTGGCGTGGCGTGCGACTGGTCTCCGCGAAACCGGGCCAGGGTCGCAGCCAGCCGGCCAATTGGCCGGTCCAGCGCGGCACTCTGCAATTCCTGTCAGGACGCGACGGACTTCTCTACGTGAACGGCACGGCACCCGGTCTCGCGTCCGGGAGCGGGAGCTTCTACCAGGGCGCCAAGAGCATCCCCAGCCCGCTGCTGATCACCCGCGACGCCGGCTCAGGGCCACTGGAACGCACCGCCGATGACGTACTGGCTCTCACCAAGATGGACTGGAACAACGACGCCCTCTACGACCCACTCCCGGTGACCATCAAGTACTCGCAGACGCTAGCGAGAGTCATCGGACACACGAGCGGACTCCCGGACGCGGCCTACCCCTACCGTCTGTTCATGTAGTCCGCGGGGGCGTCGCCCTCACTCGGCGGAAGTTAGTTCATCTGCGTCAGGCGGTCGATCGTCTGGCTGTGCATGCAGCCATGACCGGGCACATATCTGCCGAAGTTGATCCTGGGGTCTGTGCCGGACGCGCTGGCGTGCTCGTCTCCCCACACTTCGAGATGTCGTCGGCGATCTGTTGGATCCCTGTGCTTCGTATGCGCCGAGGTGCAGCCAGCCGGCCGAGAACTTGACAGCAGGCCGCAATCGGCGCGGCCGTTGCTTCTGAGCCCGCCCTGCGGTGCCGATACTTCAGGCCTTACGACACTCAAGGCCTCAATTGCCTTCTCGATTGCCTGGCACTGCCAAGACCTGTCACCAGTGGGATAGCTCTTGTTCAGCGTGTTCACCGATTCTTGGAACGGTTCAGCTAACAAGCCGTAGGCGGGTCCGGCGAGTATCTCTTGGAGCACCCTGGCCCAATCCCCAATGCCGCTCGCCCTCACAAGTTGATGTTCGTAGCGGTACCGATAGCGGTCGGTGTCATCTCGGATTCCAGCGACCACACCTGCCACAGTCGCCTTCGCCGGCCGATTGACGGGAAGCCACGGCGACCGGGTGCGTGCCCCGTGTCGGCCCTAACCCGGTCTTCGACCTTGGCGAACCGGGCATACTGAGGCCTTCAGTGCGATCCTGGTTTCCAAGGTGAGATAGGGCTGGGAGTCCGGAGGGAGTCCGCAGAATCTCCA
>Ga0209429_10002582_pt1 | contig 10605 bp, 8 predicted proteins | sample BarGraNGADG00212_3_FD_184493 | JGI IMG/M metagenome (GOLD analysis project Ga0209429, IMG submission 184493) | Arctic peat soil microbial communities from Barrow, Alaska - Barrow Graham LP Ref core NGADG0004-212 (SPAdes) (version 2) | ecosystem: Environmental > Terrestrial > Soil > Wetlands >... | reverse complement strand
CCGCTATTGTAAATGAACGTAAAAGCAACCCGATCCGCACAACTGCGGAACTATCCAGAATCATCATGAAAGCCATGCCTGCAAAATCCAAGAATGAAGATCAGCATCCGGCAAGAAGATCTTTTCAGGCAATCAGAATCGAAGTTAATCATGAACTTGAATCCATTGCGAAACTTTTGGATGATGCTCCGAAATACCTTCGTCCGGGTGGAAGACTTGCAGTCATTTCGTTCCATTCACTGGAAGATCGATTGGTCAAAGAGACTTTTCGCACTCTTGAAGATCCGTGTATCTGCCCGAGAGAATTCCCGGTCTGCGTGTGTAACCGTAAACCATTCGGCAAATCCGTATCAAGAAGGGCAATTGAGGCCTCAGAAGCGGAAGCTTCGCAGAACAAAAGATCAAGAAGCGCGAAACTCAGAGTTTTTGAGAGGAATGAATAATGAATGCATATGCTGTAAACGACTGGGATGAACTTGAAGCCTCGTATTTCGGGAAAAGCACAGGAACATATGATTATGCTCCGCAGCCCGCTTATGGCAGCATGACAGCGCCGGGACGCGGGTATGCTCCTCAGAATATCCCTGTGGAAGTGCCGTCAAGAAATATTCCCAACTCCAAAACACGCAAAAAGGCAGAAGATGACCATTTGCGTCATCTGGAAATTATTGCAGCACATAAAAGCAAGGAACGTTATATCTCAGCGAAGCGTCTAAAAGAGGCGTTAGTCGTAACACTCGGAATTGCTATTGTCGCAAGTATGTTTGCCTTCCTTTTATATCGCCAGTCACAGATTACCTCACTCAATTTTCAGAACAACGAAGTACAGAAGCAGATAAAAGTACTTGATCAGGAGACAAGTCAAATTCAGGAAGAGCTGATTTCCAACGCAGATCTTCAGCAGATCCGGTGGGATGCCATGGAAAATCTTGCGATGCAGGAACCAAGCGCCAAACAAATAATGACAGTAAAGCTTCCTTCTGCGGATCTTCTGGTTACCAATTCAACTTCTGCAACTTCAATAAGCAGCAAAGCAAGTCTTGCCATAGCCAAGGCAAATCTGGCACAATACTATTTATCTATTGAATGAAGGGAAGGCGTAAGCTTTGACTGAGTATACGAATAGAAACCCGGGCGTCGGAAGAAATTCGCGCAGCAGACTATCCAGGAGACGCCGACATACAAAAAATCATAAAGAATCTCCCCTCACCGGCAGACGGAGGGGGTGGATTCTTTTTATTGGAATTTGCATAACTGCGTTCTGCGCTTTTCTCTTGTATTCCCTATATGATCTTCAGATAAACCAATATGAATATTATTCGCAGCTGGCTTCCCAGCAGCATTGGAAACGCATTCAGGATGAGCCGATCCGCGGTGATATTCTGGATGCTAACGGGAACACCCTCGCCAGCACAACATATGTATATACGGTGGGAATCACTCCTTCGGATCTGCGGTCGCTTAACAATAAGGCGGATACACCGGCAATTGCCGCTAATATTGCATCATCCCTGGGATTGGACATTTCTGTTGTAAACACAGCTATTGCAGATACAAAGGCTTCATATGTGCAGCTTGCCAAAAATCTGCCAAAAGATAAGATAGACGTGTTTAATGCCTATATCAAAGCCAATAAAATCGGCGGCACTAAAGTAGATGCTGTGGCAAAGAGGTATTATTCCAATGGTTCTCTTGCTTCGCAGGTCCTGGGTTATGCAAACGCTACTGACGGAATCCTTATCGGACAACTTGGAATAGAATCCGAATACAATTCAGTGCTGACAGGCAAGGAAGGGTATACGTACGTTGAAGTTGACAATTATTCCGGTGGTGCCTTGCCGTATTCTCCTCCCACAACGATAGCAGCAGAAGACGGATATAACGTTGTTCTGAATATTGACCAGAATATTCAGGAGATTGCGGAAAATGCCTGTAAGGAAGTAAATGACATTTATAATGTTATTGACGGTGTAACAGCTATTGTAATGAATCCTTATACGGGTGCTGTACTTGCGATGGCTTCCTATCCGGATTTTGATCCCAATAATCCTATAGCCGAACCTGACTGGGTTGATCCGGCGGTATGGAGCACTATGTCGAATAAGGATCAGACTACATATATTATGTCCGAGGCCTGGAGAAACCGTGCAATCTCGGATACATATGAACCAGGTTCTACCTTCAAAGCTTTTACAACGGCAATAGCACTTGAAGAAGGATTGACAACTGAAGATGAAGAATTCAGTGATGCACCGATTGCGATTACAACGGTTGATACGATAAGCTGCTGGCTGCAAAAAAGTGCCGGAACCAATCATGGGATCGAAACTTTGAAAAAGGCGTTCGAAAATTCCTGTAATCCGATTTTCGTCCAGTTGGCAGTGGATAAGATCGGCATTGATAAATACTATCAATATGTACATAATTTAGGATTTTACAATCAGACCGGCGTTGATCTTCCCTCGGAAGGAGTTGGGATTTTCCATAAAACTCCAACAAAAGTTGACTTGGCAACTCTTTCATTTGGTGAGTCTTCCACGGTTACTCCATTACAGCTGGCAAATGCATACTGCGCTCTTGTTAACGGCGGTACCCTCATGACACCGCAAATTGCAAATTGCCTGACGGACAAAAACGGGAATATTGTGAAAGAATTTCAACCTGAGGCAATACGGACGATTTTTTCGGAAGAGACCACAAAACGAATCAGAAAACTCATGGAAGGCGTTGTTACAGAAGGAACCGGAACAGCAGGCTATGTAGAAGGATACAATGTAGCAGGAAAAACAAGTACATCTACGACAGAGAACGGCGAGTATGCCGGTCTTCATGTATTGTCTTTCGCAGGTTATGCACCTGCCAACGATCCGCAGATCGTTGTCCTTGTTGTTGTCAACAAACCGGCGGATAAACTGGTTGGTTCAAGCTGTGCAACAAAGGCCACTGCAAATATCATATCCCAGACACTTGAATACCTGAATACCAAACATGTATACACAGATGAAGATTATATTAAGCTTACAACCAAATACACAGTACCTGATGTAACAGGGAAAACATACAAGGAGGCCAAGGCAATTCTCTATATTGCCGGGTTTACTGTTGTAGACGGTGAAGATAATATGGATAAGGATGCATTGATCACATCCACATTTCCGGCCAAAGATGCAGCGCTCTATAAGAACGGACAAGTGGTCCTCTACTCCATGACTGCTGCGGAAACAGATATGAAGCAGGTTGTAATACCTGATTTCACCGGTAAAGACATAGCTGAATGCATCAAAGAAGCAAGAATCAGCGGAGTCAATATTGATATCGAAGGCGATAGTAAAGGTACAGTAATATCACAGAGTCTGTTAACAACGGCAGCCACAGAAGAAACCCCTTCAGGGGAGCCGACAGGCACACCCACGCCCGCTGCAGAAATCTCACCCGCCCCGACCGGAACAGAAGCCACTCCTGCACCTCCCGCCGGACAGACGGTGGAGAATACTTTGACAAAAGTTGCGATGGGTACCATTATTCATATCGTGATGGCAGCGTAAAGGAGTTTAGTATGATTACATTAAAGAGTCTTGCAGAGGATTTGGAATACGATATTATATGCGGTCAGGATACAAAGGAAATAACATCGGTTGTATATGACTCAAGAAAAGTAACCTCCGGATCGCTTTTCGTGTGTATCTGTGGATTTGTGTCGGACGGGCACCGTTATATTTCGCAGGCACTTGATAAGGGCGCATCTGCAGTATTGATACAGGAAAGCCAGGATATTTTGACCTTGCCGGATCTTGTTAAAATGGCGTCCGCTAAAAATGCGGCGGTTCTGTCAACACCTGATACACGCCGGGGCCTGGCCCATGTAAGCGCAGCTTTTTTCGAATATCCGTCGAGAAAACTGAATCTTCTCGGAATAACAGGAACCAAAGGAAAAACCACCACCAGCTATATGGTTCGGGATATTTTCGAAAAAGCAGGAAGAAGTACCGGCCTGGTCGGAACTGTGTCAAATATTGTTGCCGGTGAGGTGCGTCAGGCTGAACGTACTACACCTGAGTCCTACGATCTGCAGAAACTACTATTTGAGATGGCCCGGAAGAATTCGGACAGCTGCGTGATGGAGGTTTCTTCACAGGGGTTGATGCTTGACAGATCTTACGGGTGCAGGTTCAGCGTTGGAGCTTTTACGAATCTATACCATGATCATATCGGCGAACACGAACATGCTAATATGAAGGAATATCTGGAAGCGAAGCTTCTGCTGTTTGATCAGTCAGAAACCGGCGTAATAAATGCCGACGCAGATTCTTTCGAAAAGGTCCTGGAGTATGCTCAGCAAAGATGTCCTGTATATGCATACGGCATAGACAATCCGTGCAGCGTCCGGGCGGTGAAGATTCACAAAGACATACAGGACGGGAAAATCGGAACTGCTTTTGACCTTATTAGTCCATGGTATAATGAATTGGTTTTTGTAGCTATGCCGGGAAAATTCAATGTATATAATGCACTTTGCGCTATTTCGGTTGCAGGAGTGTGCGGGATTCCTTTTGAGGCTGTCCGCGAGGGACTTGCCGGGGTTTCCGTGCCGGGACGCCTCCAACTGGTTCCGCATAAGGGGCCCTTTACGGTACTTGTAGATTACGCACATAATGCGGCCAGTCTTGAGAACCTTCTTGATACGCTGCGCGAATACTGCTCCGGCCGTCTGATCACACTGTTTGGATGCGGCGGTGACCGCGCCAAATCAAGGCGATACGAGATGGGAGAGGTAGCCGGTAAACGCAGTGACCTGACAATAATAACTTCGGATAACCCCAGAAGTGAGAACCCGATGGACATCATTGCTGATATTTTAGTAGGGTTTACTAAGACAGAAGGCACATATTTGCTCGAGCCGGACCGGAAAGCGGCGATTTCCCTCGCACTTTCGTTGGCTCAAAAAGATGATTTTGTTATAATTGCCGGCAAAGGGCATGAGAATTATCAAATATTCAAGGATCAGACGATTCACTTTGATGATGCCGAAACGGCGGCGGAGCTTCTGTCTGTCATGGATCAAAAGCGGGATGAGAAGGAGAAATGACAAATTATGCGGCTATTTACAGAGCGTGAAATTCTGGAGGCAACAGGCGGAATTCTTATCGGGGCTGAGGTACCGGGTATTGATGATGTCCGCGTTGTTGACAGCGTCTCAACTGACACTCGTTCCCTCGAAGCGGGAGCTCTATTTGTCGCCATTGTCGGAGAACGCTTTGACGGACACTCCTTCTGCCAGACAGCCCATGAAAAGGACGCTTCCCTTATGCTCATCAGTGATGAGCACATGCTCCCCAAAGGCGCAGCAGGCATACTTGTGCCGGATACACTTCTGGCTCTTCATGCACTTGCACGGGCCTATAGAAGAAAGCTTGCATGTAAAGTCATAGCCGTAACAGGAAGTGTAGGAAAAACGTCCACGCGCGAGATGCTGTTTGCAGCTCTTTCCCATACTATGCGGACACATGCTACCAAACACAATCTCAACAATGAAATCGGCATGCCGCTTACCATCCTGTCCGCCCCTTCAGACACACAGCTGCTGATTGTGGAAATGGGTATGCGGATGCGCGGAGAAATCCGGACATTAGCCCGTATTGCAGAGCCGGATTTGGCGATTATTACAAATGTGGGTGTGTCACACATCGAACGCCTTGGAAGTCAGGAAGAAATTCTTTTGGCCAAAATGGAAATCTGTGAAGGCCTTTCCGGAGACAAAATTCTTCTGATCAACGGTGATGACAGGCTGCTTACAGACTATACGCAGAAAGCAGCAGATAAAAAGTGGGGTAGTCTGGGTGTAACATCACTTGAAACTGCATCCGATGATCTGTATTTTGCAGATATGGCTTCGAATGCATTCGGCATGCATATAACAGACAATGGAACTGCATTTTCCGTTATGTACCGTGAAAGCAAAAATTCAGCATATTCATCGCTGGGTGAATTTCAACTTCCCTGCTTCGGTGTCCACCATGTAAAAAATGCATTGTTTTCTATAGCGTGCGCCGAATATTTCGGAGTTTCCATGGAAGACGTTAAAAGAGGTCTTCTATCATATAAACCGACAGGAAGCAGGGGGAGAATAATTGAGACTGCGAATTACTCATTATATGATGATTCATATAATGCCAGTCCGGAATCAATGGCCGCTGCCTTTGAAAGTGTCCGGCTGATAGCCGCCGGAAGAAGAAAAATTGCCGTCTTAGGAGATATTCTTGAATTAGGTGCCTTTTCTTCCGAACAGCATTATAAAGTTGGGGAAGCGGCGGCGAAATCCGGAATGACCATGCTGTTTATCTGCGGAGACTACAGGGAGGATGTTAAGGCGGGAGCTGTTTTACTTCACCCGGAGCTTCCTGTCTACCTTTTTAAGACAAGAGATGAACTGACTGTTTCTTTGAAAAAATTGCTCCGTAAGGGTGATGTCGTCCTGATTAAGGCATCACATGCCTTTGAAATGGAAAAGGTCACTCAGGCAATAATCGAAGCGGAGAATCCGTTCTCCGTGCCCTCCGGAAAGGGGGAACCATAATGACCGACATTCATAATGAACCCGCCCGTCCCCAGAGGGAGAAACGGTTTCAAATAGAAAGTCCATACAGGATGAGCATTCCGATGCTGATCTTAAGTCTCATCCTGATTTGTTTCGGGTTGATTATGCTTTTTTCTGCCAGCATGTCTGCAGGGTACAACGATGCTGAGAATCCGCTGTACTATGTGCTCAAGCAAGGCAGGTACACTCTGATCGGAATTGCCGTGGCAGCGGTTATCATTTTTATTCCGGTCAAAATTTACGATCACATCGGCTTTGTTGCCCTGGCATATGCAATTACACTGGCACTTGTGATATATACTAAATTCTTCGGTGAAATCGATGGAGGATCCCGCCGGTGGATCCGGATCGGCTCACAGAAATTCCAACCGTCCGAACTGGCAAAAGTAGCACTGATCTTCTGTATTGCCGGCTACCGGTCTTTTATTATCCGGCGGCGAAAAGCAGGAAAACTAAAGTGCAGAACAGCCCGGGGACAATCCTATCTTGACTGCATCGTCGATATTGTAATTCCTGTCGGAATGCTGATGGTATGTCTTGTATTCGTTTTGCTGCAGCCTCATATGTCATTTTTCATTATTATGACTACAATATCATTTATTTGTTTTCTGGTGTCCGGCATTCCGCTCAAATCATGGATTGACGGAGGTCTCATGCTGATTGCAATGGCGCTTATTGCGGGCACCGTACTGATGTTATCTACCTCTTATACACAAAAAGAGAAATTCATGGGCAATTTTGAGCATGTCATTACGCGCCTGAATATTTTTTCCACAATGAACAGCGAAGAGACAGCGGCTGATGCGGCTGCATCGGAAGCCCCAAACAGCAGTGCGGCATCGGATGATGATGTGTATCAGAGCAAGCAGTCGATGATAGCCATTGGCTCCGGCGGGGTCTCCGGTGTTGGCTTTGGAAGCAGCCGTCAGAAGTATCAGTATCTGCCTGCTGCGCACAATGATTACGTATATGCTATAGCCTGCGAGGAACTTGGCTTTATAGGAGGTGTCTCCATCATAATTCTCTTCTGGGCGTTCCTGTGCGGAGGCCTTTCGATTGCATGGCGGGCACAGAGTGATTTTGCACGCATTTTGGCGGTTGGATATACGAGTCTGATTGTGATTCAGGCAGCCTTCAATATTGCCGTTTCTTTGGGTGTTATTCCTCCGACAGGCGTAACCCTGCCATTTTTCAGCTACGGCGGAACAGCAAATCTGTTTTTTCTTGCAGCAGTTGGATTGATTATTGCTGTTTCAAGAACCGGTGTGAGCCGTAAAAAAATTACATATCTCAACTAAGGAGAAAAGTATGGGAATTCGAGTTCTGATCGCCGGCGGAGGCACCAGCGGACATATAAATCCTGCGATTGCAATCGCAGACTGCATCCGTGCGAAGGATCAGCAGAGTGTAATTGAGTTCTGCGGTACGCAGCGCGGGATGGAAAGTGATATTGTTCCCCGCTCCGGATATGTGATACATCCTATACGTGCAAGGGGCGTGCCGTCCAAACTATCAGTCAAAATGGCAAAGGCTTTTATGGATTTTGCTGCAGGCAGGAAATCCTGTATTTCTCTCATCCGCGATTTTAAGCCGGATGTTGTAATAGGAACGGGCGGCTATGTCTGTACGCCTCTGGTGGCAGCGGCCTACCACGAAAATATTCCGGTCCTTCTGCATGAACAGAATGCTTTTCCAGGCAGATCAAACCGGCTTATGTCCAGAAGGGCCGATGTTGTCTGCACAAGCTTTGCTGGCATGGAGGCGAGTTTCCCCAAAGCTAAGTCTGTTGTTTTTACAGGAAATCCGGTGAAAAAAATATTTTTCGAGACAACTCGTGAGACAGCCAGAAAAGAACTTGAAATTCCGGATGATACGGTTTTTATTTTAGCTATGGGCGGAAGCCTTGGCGCACGGACGATAAATCAATCCGTAACAGCACTTTCAGAAATGATGGCAGACACAAAGACCCGGATCATTCTTTCCGCCGGTAAGCAGCAGTTTGCGGAATTGAATGAAAGCCTTATCGTGACAAATGATAATTTTGAAGTCAGGGAATATATCTATAATCCTCAGATATATATGGCAGCGGCAGATCTTATTATCTGCCGGGCCGGTGCCATAACCTGCGCAGAGGTTGCAGCCCTTGGGGTGCCTTCCGTCATGATTCCGTATCCATTTGCGGCCGGCGACCACCAGACATATAATGCCGGGGCCTTTGTGAAAGCGGGCGCCGCTATTCTTATGAAAGACTCGGAGGTCTGTGCCCGGACACTATATGATGAAGTCATGCCGGTCATTTCGGATAAAGCGCGTCTGTTGAAGATGGGGGAGTGTGCCAAATCCCTTTCCAAACCGCTGGCAGACCGGGATATTGCGGAACAGATTTTCAGGCTTGCCGAAAAATCCAACTAATTTGAATTTCTACTGAGGAGAAGATACATTGAAGGAAACGGAGAAATTGGTACTGACAAAGGAAAGTCCCCGCCCGATTCGCAGGGTCGGCCGCCGCATCGTCCTTTTTTCAGTGCTTTTTGCTTTTCTTCTGGCAGCAATACTCATCGCGACGCTTCCGCAGTTCTACATAAAACAGATTGATGTTACAGGATGTGATGAGATTTCAAAAGAAGAGCTTCTTTCAAACAGCGGTCTTGCTGTCGGAGAGCATCTTTTCCGTAACCTTGGAGGAGGAATTATTCAGCTATTTACACTTCGATATGGTAATATAGAAAAAGAGCTTCGCAATGATTATCCTTACATCAGTGATATCAAAATCCAAATTATTTTTCCTTCAAAAGTTCTGATTACCGTTAGTGAACGTCAAAAAATCGGATATGCCGAGCTTCCTGACGGATATGCTGTCATTGATACCGAAGGAGTTGTCGTGGAACTTTCCGAAGGAGGTGTGCCGGCAGGAGTACCCCTTATGGAGGGACTTCCCGTGAGGTCGTCTGCTCTTGGCGAGAATATCGACATGACAGAAGGTAAAGGACTGAATACCTGTATTACGATACTGAATGCAATTTTGGCTGCAGACGAGAACAAAAGCAAAAACAGTGATTTTTCTCTAATGAAATGCGTCAGAAGCGTGCGTTCGCTGCAGGGCAGTACAACATTTCTTACACTGATTCTGCCGTCAACACAAAAAGAGCTTCTGGTTCGTATCGGGTCACTCAAAAATATAACGGCAGATATGAGCTGGCTGCGTTATGCAGCGGAACAGGATAAATTTGATTCTGTCGGAGACGGAGTCTTGGATATGTCAGGCGAAGAGTATACTTTTCGCCCGGTGAACTGAAAGGACGAAAAGTATGTTACCATTATTGGGACTGATTGCTGGTCTTTTACTCGGACTGTTCCTGAACGTGGACATACCGGCTGCATATTCATCATATGTGGCGGTTGCCATACTGGCGATTCTTGACTCAATTATGGGGGCTATTGTGGCCAACATGAAAAACGAGTTTAATATCCGCCTGTTTGTTACAGGTCTTCTGGGTAACGGACTCATCGCTGTTGCTGTCGCGGCTCTTGGAGATCAACTTAATCTTCCGCTTAACCTGGCAGCGGTATTTGCATTCGGCAACCGGATATTCCTGAATTTCTCAATGATCCGGCGTATGCTGCTTGAGAGATATGATCAGTGGAAAGCAATTAGAAAAGCAAAGGAGAGTTAATAATTATCATGTTCAAATCATTTATCTGGAATCATGACGGGTTTGTGTAATATAATTGCAACAAAACAAGAAATTCTATTGCCCAACCACCATATTTAGTGTAGAATCAGATAAATTGACACAATAGAATCCTCATATGGCACATTATGTGAAATGCTATTGAAATATACGGAGGTTACAGAATGTCAGATTATAGACTTGGCTTCTCGATGGAAGAAGAACCCTTTGCCGCGATTAAAGTAGTCGGAATAGGCGGAGGCGGCTGTAATGCAATTGATCGCATGATCGACAGTGCCGTGCAGGGAATTGACTTTATTTCGATTAATACAGATCATC
>Ga0209429_10002581_pt1 | contig 10605 bp, 14 predicted proteins | sample BarGraNGADG00212_3_FD_184493 | JGI IMG/M metagenome (GOLD analysis project Ga0209429, IMG submission 184493) | Arctic peat soil microbial communities from Barrow, Alaska - Barrow Graham LP Ref core NGADG0004-212 (SPAdes) (version 2) | ecosystem: Environmental > Terrestrial > Soil > Wetlands >... | reverse complement strand
CCCGACAAACAACACCGACAGCAGAGTCGCAAAGAACAGCCCAACTGCCACCCATGAGATGCCCCCGCTCACAGCGAGCTCGCCGGGGATGGCCAGAGCTACCTGGTCATCTCCGTCCTTTCTGAGCAGCAGCACGTAGCCCAACGACTTGAACCGTTCGGAAAGCTGTCCATAGGCACGGTCGGAATCTACGAGCAGCCGTCCACGTAGCTCGAGGGCAGGGTCTCCCGGCGGAACCGAGCGCCCCACCACGTTCGTGAGACCTTCCTTCTTCCACTTCGCGGAACGGATCTGCATCACCTCAGAGGCGGCTTCGATCATCAACCGTGCCTCGCCCGGCTGGGCGAACGCGTCCACATACTCCTGAGAGCTATCCATACAGTAGTGCCCCCATCATGATCCGCTGCCTCGTGGAGCCACGACGTAGGCGATGCCGCCGCTCCGTAGCCACACCCGGCTCAATTGGTCCCTCTTGTAGATCAGCCTCATAGACCCCCAACTCCCACGTCGTCCAGGTGAGGGACATTCTAGCACGACACGGCGGCGCGGAAGTAACTCCCGTTGAGCAGCGGCTTATAGGAACATGCAGCCGTCACCGGCGCGGCGACCAATTCGGCGGCCCAATAGCCGTGGGGAAGAGCTGCCGCACGCAAGAGGAATGCGCGATGGAGTTGCCGGGTCCGCAGATGGGCTGGTAAGCTGCCTCGGTAATATAATGGAGTGGGGGTGTGTGCTTGGAATTGGAGATCCCAGTCAAGCGGCTCAGAGAAGGGGCCAGAGTGCCCGCCTACGCGACCCCGGGGGCAGCCGGGATGGACCTGTACGCCTGCCTCTCGGAACCGATGCGGGTTTCGCCGGGGGCGGGGGCGCTCATCCCCACCGGCATAGCCTTGACTATCCCAATCGGGTATGTGGGGCTGGTGAGGGATCGATCCAGCCTGGCCATCGCGGGGCTTTACACCTTGGCTGGGGTGATCGACAGCGACTACAGGGGTGAGATAAAGATAGCCGCCCGCAACGCCGGAGACTCGGAGTTGGTGATCAACGCCGGAGACCGGATCGCCCAGATGCTGCTTCTTCCCTGCCCACAGGTTGGGCTGCGGGAGACCGACGAACTGCCGGCGACACGGCGCGGCGAGGGCGGCTTCGGCAGCACCGGCAGGTAATCCGCACGCGGGAGCATCCACCAAAAAGAGCCGGACCCTCTCCCACTTTAGGAGGAGGGTCCGGCTCTTCTCTATCGAGGCGTGCCAAGTGCTATCCGGGTGACTAGGCGGGCTTGTGGCAGCCCTGGCACTGCGCGTCGGTGTAGCTCTGGTGGCTGGCCGGTATGCCAGTGCCACCCTTGACCCCTACACCCGCACCACCAACTTGATGGCACTGGGTGCAGTTCTCCTGGCCCGCAATCGGATGCGCGATCGCCGGGATTGCGCCTGCGGCGGCAGAGGGCTTGGTCGGAACAGCAGCCGCGGGTGCAGCCGTCGGAGCAGCGGGGGCCGCGGTCGGCGCAGCCGGAGCCGTGGTCGCCGCTGCGGGAGCAACGGTCGAAGCCGCTGCGGGTGCAGTGGTCGCCGCTGCGGGCTTGGTAGCGACCGCTGCCGAGGTCGCCGCCGGCGCGGAAGTTGCCACCGGAGCGGCAGCAGGCTTGGCGGGCGCTGCGGTCGGAGTGGGCGCGGCCCCACCACCACAAGCGGCTACGAACATGCTTACCGCGATCAAGGAGACGCCGAGGATCTGCAAGTGTCTTCGTGACTTCACTAATATCCCCCCTTTGGGTATTGGACCGTGACGGTTAACGCGGATAACTCGCCGAAGAAATGCGGAGGGCCATTCCCTTCACGCCGGTCTCATCCGGCATCAACCTCCACCGCGGTCCGACAACAGAATCGGGCACGCCGTTGCATCGCCTTCGTGCCCCTTAGAACAAAACGTATTGTAGCATAGCCAACAACTTGCATGCTAGCCATATACTGAAGTTCGTCGGTCACCAGTCAGGGCGATCTTCCGACGAAAAGTCGCAAAACCCGCCCAAATGTGTTCGGCTGGTCCGAAAATTGATACAATGGGGTTGCAGTCGGCAGCTGCACAGTCGTTCGGACGCAACGGTTTCCTTTCGGTGTCGTTGTTAGGTACCCTGATACTGAGACTAGTTGCGGTTGACCGAAGCTCACGTGGGTCCCAGCATAGGCCGGTCGCGGTCGCAGTTAGCAGTTAGATGTGTGCGTCGCTGCGGCATGCGGGTGTCCGACCACAGGCCCTGTGGGGCTAGTTTGGCGGGGACTCGGGGGCGGTCGTTTAGGCCAGAGGAGCGGCGAGGCCCGTACGAAAGTAAGGAGGTACCCCCTATGGCCGATCCTTCCGTAGGAAGTCGCACCGATCCAGGCAGGGCGTCGACCGTTCTGGCGTCCGCCGGCGGGCTAACGTCCAACCGGGTCAAGGCGGTCGACGATATGGCTGAATTGCACGATGGCCCTGATTACGTCGACGAGTGGATGGAGCAGAACCTGTCTCCCAGTCTGGTCGAGTTCGTGCGAAGCTGCTGCACCTCATTCCTTCGGTGGGACCTGCTGCGGCAACTGCAGCTGAGCGGTGAGGGAGCAGCCGCTGTTAAACTCGCCACGGCCATTGGTACGAGCCCAGCAGCAGCGGCGACAGAGCTGGAAAACTTGGCCTCCCTGGGGATGGTAATCCGGCGATCTCGGGGCAGTCACTGCGTCTATCAACTACGCCGGGACACAGAACGTGGACAAGCGCTCCAAGCGGCCCTTGACACCTTTGCCGGGAACCGGGAGTTCCGCTTTGCCGTCGTCTACTCGATCGTCAGGGCCAGCCACAGGAGCGCTGAATTGGAATGAGGGCAGGAATCGGAAAAGGGCTGCCAGACACCTGCTCATGAGCGTCCGGCAACCCTGTTCTTCCGGTCTTTCCCGCGCTATTCCTGGGGATCCCGCGCCCGTCCGCCGCCCCTCCGTCGTCGGGAGACGGCACCGCTCTTGGCCGGCTGCTGTTCGAGGCTAACCGCCAGCCACTCGCGCAGCTCTCTGGGGGCACGTTGGATCTCCTCCTGGACCCAATCGGGCGCGAGATCGATCTCCTCGGGGAGCCAGGTAGTTTCGGCGGGCCTGTGGCCCCTTCGTCCAACGCCCCAGGGTGCCACGGCTCCCTCCTACCTTCTCGAACAAGACTCCGTCAGTCTAAACGAGCTACAGCCACATTGTACCGGGTTTTGCAGCGCTCAGTCCAATCCCATTCTGTGTAGATCTTCCTCGCCCATGCCATAGTAGTGCCCGACCTCGTGAAGCACGGTCTTTCGAACCTGCTCGCGGATCTGCTCCGGCGTGGAGCAAATGGAAAGGATCGGCTTCCGAAACAGGATGATCCTGTCCGGGGGCACCAGGTTGTAACCCTCGCCACGGGCCGTCAGCGGGACACCGTCGTATAAGCCGAGCAGACTCTCGCGCCGCGACATCCCGAGGCTCGCCAGTAGCTGGGGGTCGGGGTAATCATCCACGACCACCGCCACGTTCTGTATTCTGGAGCGCAGGGGCTCTGGGATCTCGTCGAGGGCATCCGCGACCAGGCTCTCGAACCGCTCCATCCGAGCCGCCGCTCCCGCCGGCCCCCTGGACCGAAGAAGTGCCAATCGCCTCTGTCGCTTGCCCCCCTTTTCGTCATGCAACTTGTCGCTCACCCTCCGCGATGACCATGGGCCCGACTCCACAGCGCAGCGCCGCTTCGATCGCCGCCTTGAATCCTTCTAGTCGATAACGACCTTAGCGCCCGCAACACCCTTGGTAGTGCCGCTCAACACCCGGCTGGCACCCGCCGGCATCACAGCTTGATTGTACACCTTCGGCCTGATTGTGCTCTTTCGCGAGGTCCGCAGTACACCCTTCTTTCGCTGGGGGTCTCTCATTGTGTTGACCGGACCGCCCGAGATCGGATAGTATACCGAGGCCTTCAGTGAGATCCACTTGGCGCATTCGTCTAGCGGCCTAGGACACCTCCCTCTCAAGGAGGAGATCACCGGTTCGAATCCGGTATGCGCTACCACCCGAGACCGGCTCACAAGAGCCGGTCCCTCTTTGTCAAATGGCTCTCCATACTGCCCCGAAACATTCACATTCCATCGGATCGCCATTTTCGGCTATCCGCCCCTTTTCTGCGCCAATCGTAAAAAATTGCCACCATTACTGTTAAATAACCTCAACTCCGTTCCATTGTCCCCCGCCTGACGGTATACTGCCCCAAATAATCGGATCTACACGGAGGGTCACGGCATGAAACGGCTGTTACTTAGACTGCTGGCGGTCAGTGCCGCCTGCATTCTGCTGGTCGGCGCTGCTTTCGCACAGGCTATGCCGGAGTACACACTTGGCTTCAAGGCACTCGCAGATCAGATCCCGAGCGTTGTGGGCAATCCGCTGGAGAACGAACACTACGGCGCAAACGGCGATTCGCTCCAACAGACAACGATCGGTCTGATGGTGTGGCGAAAGGCAGATAATTGGACTGCTTTCACAAATGGAGACCGGACCTGGGTCAACGGACCCGATGGCGTGCAGGATCGCCCTAATAGCGAGCGATTCTCGTGGGAAGCCAATCGGGCACCCGCGCCGGCACAGGCACCAGCGCCGACACCGACATCGCCACCGATCCTTTCCTACCCACAGACTCCGCCGCCCACGCCAACCATGGCCCCCCTGGCAACGCCGGCACCGCAGCCGAAGGCCAACGTGCGAGTTGTCAGCACCAACGTCCTGCCAGGGACAGAGCTGGACGCCAACAGGGTGTACATCACTGGTGAGATTGTCAACGACGGGCCGACCCCGGCCTACAACGTTACGATAAACGGCCAGTTGGTGGCTCCAGACGGATCGGTGACCGGCAGCGACAGTCAAGCCTTCGCCTACCTGGGAGCCGGAGACCGGTTAGGATATCGGGTCAGCGTCACGATCGTCACTCGATACATCAACGACAGGGGAGTTGTCACCGTCACAGGACAGACCACATCGCCCACGCACTATCAGCTGCTCACCGTTGCGGGGAAGGCGATGCTGAAGTCTACCCAGGGCACTGCGAGGGACGGCACCATGTCCATGAGCCTCGAGTTCCCGGGAACCATTACCAACCAGACCAACAGCACCATGATCCTCAACGTGGTGTACGCCTGGTTCCTGGACGATAACAACAACGTGATCTGGGCCGACTACACCTTTATCAGCCCCAACGGGCTGGCACCTGGAGGGTCGTCCGACTTCGCCCTAGAGTCCGCCCGGAGCCGGAATCTGCCGCAGGCCACCTCCATCACGCAGGTCCTGGCCTACGCGTACGGGGTGCCACAACAATAGAATTCGGGCCGGGCTCTTTCCCACAACGACGTTGACAACCAGTGCTGGAGAGAATATTCTTTCACTGTCATGAGTGTACCTCGTCGCGACGTAGGTACACGCCCCGCGCCCATCGAACACCCCAACTCTCGGGAGGAATGCAATGCCGGTTGGCCCTACGGAACTGATCATCGTTCTTGTGATAGTCGTCATCGTGTTCGGCGTCGGTAAACTGCCGGAGGTCGGAGGGGCTCTCGGGAAGGGCATCAAGGAGTTCCGGTCGGCCACGAAGGATGAAGATCCTTCCTCCAAGGCGAAGGAGTCCTCCGACAAGGAAGCCTAGGAGCGCCGTGGCTGAGCTTTCACCGATTCCATCCTCTGGCTGGATCGACTGCCGTCGGTCCAGCCAGTTGTTTAAGGCTTTAGATGGAGAAGTACAGCGCCGTTGTGCTGGCCGGTGGCCGAGCGACTCGATTGGGCGGCCTCAACAAGGCCCAACTGGAGATAGGGGGCAAGCGGCTCCTGGATCGGGTGCTGGACGCTCTTCGTCCCCTCACCGACCAGATCTTGGTGGTCGGACACTTGGCCGAAGGGTTTGAGGACTCCGGCTTCGAGCAACTACCGGATGTCGTGCCGGGGGCCAGTGCCCTCGTGGGCGCGTACACCGGACTCATCTCCGTCCGACATGACATGGCGTTGGTCGTGGGCTGCGACATGCCCTTCCTGTGCACCCCGCTCTTGGACCGGGTGGCTCGCGCCTCAGTCGGCCACGACGTCACCGTCCCAAGGATAGGCCCCCACCTCGAGGCGCTCCACGCCGCGTACCGAAAGAGCTGTATACCCATCATGGAAAGGGCCATGATCAGGCAACACCACAAGATAATCGACTTCTACCCTGACGTGGACACGTTTGAGGTGCCGGAAACGGAGATCTTGGACCTGGATCCCGATCTTCGCTCCTTCTTCAACATCAACACTCCAGAGGATCTGGACAGGGCACGCTACCTGGCGACGAACCGCTGGGCCCAACCTGCCACTTAGGAGGCCGTCATGCCGCCCATCGTCTCGGTTGTGGGCCGATCAGATTCCGGAAAGACAACCTTCCTCGAAAAGCTGATCCCCCAGTTGAAGTCGCGGGGGATCAAGGTGGCCGTGGTGAAGCACGATTCCCACGGCTTCGAGATGGATCGTCCTGGAAAAGACACCTGGCGGCTCCGGCAGGCCGGAGCGGATGCCGTTCTGATCTCGTCCCCCACTCAGATGGCGATGATTCGCGCCCTCCTCTCTCGCGAGTTAACCCTGGACGAGGTTGCCGCCACTATCGGCGACGCCGTCGACCTTGTTCTCACCGAGGGCTACAAGTCCGCTGACAAGCCGAAGGTCGAGGTCTCTCGGCGAGTGATCTCCGGCGGTGAGTTGCTGTGCGACCCGGAAGAATTGCTGGCAGTGGTCGCCGACGGGCCGCGCGACATCGACGTGCCACAGTTCGACCTGGAAGATGCCGCCGGCGTGGCAGACCTCCTGGTCGACTATCTGAAACAGCTGGGGTAGACTCAATGGGCTGCCTGGGAGCGGCGGATGTGAGGCTCAGGAGGACGCGGTGATCTTCTACCTGCGAGTGGCGCTGCTTGCGCCCGGCGTGATCCTTCACGAGTTCTCCCACCACATCCTGTGTCTCATTTCCGGGGTAAGGGTACACAAGGCGGTTTACTTCCGCGTTGGCAATCCGGCAGGATACGTCATCCACGAAGAGCCACTGCTGTACCGCCAGATCTTCGCCATAGTCGCCGGCCCCTTCTTTCTCAACTCCGCCGTGGCCGTGGTGCTGCTCAACCTCGCTCTCAGGCAGTGGGCCGCGGCCACGGACACGCTGGGCTTTGCCGTCGCGGTGATAATGACCTGGCTGGGCATTTCGGTGGGCCCACAGGCAATCCCGAGTCGTGCCGACGCGGGAAATCTCTTCCACAGCTCCAACCACCACCTGTTCCACGGCAATCCCTTCGCCGCGATAGGCTATCCGGTGGCGCTGGCGGTCTTCGTCGTTCAGATGGCCCGCCCGCTGGGCTCCGAGTGGTACTACACCCTGTTCATGGCGTTCCTGGCCCAGCGAGGATTTGCCGGCCTGAGCTGATGCGGATTCTCTCATAGTCATGCGCATGTCATGGCAGAAGAGCCCTCGGTGAGATATAATCAGAATAGAGGCTGCATTACAGGAGGCCAGACCAATCTTGGAGGACCGAATGAACTGGTCTGGGGAGAGCGTGCCCTCCCAGCAGACACCGCAGGGGGACGCAGAGGAGCAACAGGTCCCGAGTGCAACCGTAATTGAACCCCAAGAGCAGGAGCGTGAAAACGAATCCAGGCAAGCCACCTCGAAGGTCCGGCCGCTCCTGGTGGAGATCCTTCAGACAGTTCTTCTCACCCTCATAATCTTCGCCGCCGTGCGCTCCGTGGTACAGAACTTCAAGGTGGACGGCGCAAGCATGGAGCCTACCCTCCACAGCGGGGAGTATCTCCTGATCAACAAGATGGCCTACTTCCGGTTGGAAGGGCTGCCTCTGGGTGTGGCTGAGAGGGCAGGGGTGGCCCCTATCAATCGAGACTCCTACTTTCCATTTGGGGGCCCGCAACGCGGGGAGATCATAGTCTTCAAGTTCCCGGGGACGCCGGATCGCGACTTCATCAAGCGGGTGATTGGTCTACCTGGGGATACCGTGCAGGTAGATCGCGGCAAGGTGTACATGAACGGCGTGCAGATTGAGGAGGACTACATCAGCGCCGTCCCCACCTACAGCCTTCCGGCTCAGAAGGTACCCGAGGGCAAGTACTTCGTGCTGGGTGACAACAGGCCCAACAGCAGCGACTCCCACATCTGGGGATTCGTCCCCGAGGCTAACGCCATCGGCAAGGCGTGGGTCTCCTACTGGCCACCGAGTGAATGGAGTGTCTTCGCCAACGTGAGCCTCGCCGGAGGCAACAACTAAGACTACCCCTCCAGCATCATGTCGGAGAGGGGCGATCCAGGCGGCACCATCGGGAAGACGTTCCCCTTCGGCTCGACCACGAATTCGATCAAGAAGGGGCCATCGTGCGTCAGAGCCGCTTCGATGGCCGGCCGAACATCCTCACGGCAGGTGACCCTGAGGGCCTCGACACCGTGTGCTTTCGACAGGGCCACGTAGTCGGGTCCGGGGATCGAGCTGTGGGAGTAATTCCCCTCGAAGAAGAACTCCTGCCACTGCCGGACCATCCCCAGGTAGCCGTTGTTCACCAGCGCGATCTTCACCGCGATCCCGTTGTGGGCGAGGGTGGAGAGCTCAGGCGCGGACATCTGGAAGCCGCCATCCCCGACGACAGCCCAAACCGTCTCGTCCGGCTTCCCAACCTTGGCTCCCATGGCTGCCGGCACGCCGTAGCCCATGGAGCCGAGGCCGCCGGAACAGAAGAAGCTGCCCGGCTTCACGAACTGGAAATGCTGGGCCACCCACATCAGATGCTGGCCGACGTCGCTCGCTATCAGCGCGTCGCCACCCGTTGCCGCGCGGATCTCCCGAACCACGTCTGCCACGGCCAGCAACTCCCCGTCCCCTCCAGCGACCTCGGTCGGATTTTCCTCCCTCCATTCCCAAAGCTGCGCCAACCACGCCGGATGGCGCAGCTCCTGGACGTGGAGCAGAAGCAGCTGAAGGACGGATTTGGCATCTCCCACGATCGGCACGTCCACCCGGACGTTACGCCCAAGCTCGTTCAGGTCGATGTCCACGTGCACGATCTTCGCCTTCGGGGCGAAGACGGCGGGCTTAACCGCGACCCTGTCATCGAAGCGCATTCCCACGGCAACCACGAGATCCGCCTCTTCGAGGGCCTGGTTTGCCCAGAAATGTCCGTGCATCCCGGGCATGCCGAAGGAGAGTGGATGAGTCTCCGGCAGCGCGCTGATCCCCAGTAGTGTCGTGATCACCGGGGTCTGAGTGACCTCGGCCAACTCCTTGAGTTCCGCAAAGGCGCCCGATTGAACCACCCCGTGCCCGACCAGCAGCACCGGCCTGGATGCCTCGGACATCAGTCTGGCAGCCCGCAGCACCTCCCTGTCCAGAGCGAGCGGGGGCTGAGGCATCCGCTGCACCAGGCCGTTTGAGGGACGCCTGTACTCGGTCTTGTTGTTAAGGACGTCCTTGGGCAGATCTACGAGCACCGGCCCAGGCCTTCCGTCCCTCGCAACGTGGAACGCCTCCCGGAGCACTGCGGCCAGATCGTTGATGTCGCTTACGAAGTAGGCGCGCTTAGTGACCGGTTTTGCCATCTCCACAATGCCAACCTCCTGGAAGGCCATCTTCCCAACGGAGGCGGTGGTAACCTGCCCGGTGAGAGCGACCATGGGCACGGAGTCCATGAACGCGTTGGCAATACCCGTGAGCAGGTTGGTGGCGCCGGGGCCGGAGGTGGCCAGGCAAACACCCACCTTGCCCGTGGCACGGGCGTAACCGTCCGCGGCCATTGCCGCGTTCTCCTCGTGCCGGACCAGGATGTGGTTCAGTGCCGGGTAGGAGGTGAGGGTGTGATAGAGGCCCAGCAGAACCCCGCCCGGGTAGCCGAAGATCGTGTCCACGCCCTCGGCCAGCAGGGTCTCGCACAGGATGCTGGACCCGTTGAGCAACTCCCCTTCCAGGTGGCTCGCATCCTCTCCGGTGTACATTCGGGTGGTTTCGACGACCATTTCGATACTCTCCCCCAAGATTTCTCCACCTGCCCAAACCCCTTGGGTGACGGGCTCTTGTCGTCGCTCATCGGAGGCTGGACAAACAAAAATCCCGTCCCTCGTAAGGGACGGGATCCATTTTGCCGGCTCCCGCGGTACCACCCTAATTAGCGCAACGCTCACTCATGGGGTACGTGCTCATACCCCCGTCTCAACTAACGGCTGACGAGGCCGACCAAGTCTACTCACCGCCCAGTGGGCAGGTTTTCGGTTGGCAGCTCAGGAAGGATTTTCGGCGGGCGCATCACATCCGGTCACACCAACCCCGGACTCTCTGAGTGTAGGCGACCCACTTACTCGTTTCCGTCAAAGCTTTTAGGCAAGTAGTTTGTAATTGGCCCGTATTCTACCAGTCGCCCCTAGGCTTGTCAAGCCTTTTCGCGGCTTTGTGTCACTGCTCAGGGAAAATGTCCGGTTTAACTGCTCAGGGAAAATGTCCGCCATACTTGAGGTATGAGGACAATTACCTTGAACACGAAACAGCAACGAGGGGTTGAGATCCTGACCAGATTGGAT
>Ga0209429_10002580_pt1 | contig 10605 bp, 9 predicted proteins | sample BarGraNGADG00212_3_FD_184493 | JGI IMG/M metagenome (GOLD analysis project Ga0209429, IMG submission 184493) | Arctic peat soil microbial communities from Barrow, Alaska - Barrow Graham LP Ref core NGADG0004-212 (SPAdes) (version 2) | ecosystem: Environmental > Terrestrial > Soil > Wetlands >... | reverse complement strand
TCAGATTGGAACAAAAGCCCGGCTACCCGAAGTCATTGTTGTTTCGGGCCTCGGATGATCTATGGAAGGCTGAGACCCAGGCAAGAGGGGGAAGCAAGGAGGCGCCCCCTTTTGTGAACGGGTTTGTAGCTGCTGAATACAAAGTCATGGCGACAACCAACCTTCAAGAAACAACCCTACCTACAGTCTTTGAGATGAAACGTTTTGCCGCTCTAAGGCTGACCGCAACGACCGTAGGCCCTAGATACTTGTTTGAGCATTATACGGCCACGGTGACGGCTGTAAGAATTGTCGACCAGCCCGAGCTAACGACGAAAATATATCGTTCTACTCGAGCGCGAATCTACGATTTTCGTTTTGAAGAACCTGACTATCCGGATCTGAGTCTGACTTGGAGACCGGAGAGCGGCACCTGGCCTTCAGCCACACGCCCCGAAATCCCCGATCTCGTAAAGCGAGCAAAACAGGATTTCGATACGCAAATCAGAATCCGCCGGAGAGCGGCATTCGTGAAGCGCATAATCGCTTTTGTGGTGCTGACCACGTTGGCTGTCATTCCTTTCCCGCTTGCGTACATGCGCAAGAGGAATACGTAACCAAAAACCAAAAAAACGAAAGCAATATGAGAAAAATAATCAAGTGTCTCGTCATATGTTTGTTGGCATTTTCCTTAAGTCCAGTGTCAACTTTTGCCACCGGGTATTGTGTAGGCGAGCAATACCCCGTGCAGTTAGAGGAATGCGGTGGTTATCCTGGATGCGGTGGCCTTTGCACCTACGTCTCACGACTGCCTATGACCCCGCTATGCACGGTTTGTAAATGTAGTAATGATTCCGGAAAATGGTGCACTCCCCAGGAAGATTACCCCGATATTGTGTGGGTTCAATACGGCTCTTCGCCCTGCTTAGTGGATACTCATGTGTACTTTTACTTTGGCTGTAAATGCGATAAAAGTCATACAGATTGGGGAGTTCCGCACGAAGCTGCATGCGGCCACGCGGTCGGGAGTCCTTGCTAGGAGGATACCCGGTTCCCTTGCCCGGCGGAGTAATGCGAATCCGTCGGGCGAGGTAGATCGTTCTGGCTGGGTGCAGTCCTGATTTGATTGCTGGGTCGAGTCCAACCCGAGTCAGCCACGATTTAATCGCGCAGGTCGCAGCAGTCTAGGGTTGATTGTTACCGTTATTCGTGTGATGTATGTTCACACAATGGTTGCGTTCACTTCGTACTGCGAAATGGAAAGACATGATCATTAAGAAAACTACAAAGCCCGCAATTCAATTTGTTTTGGTTTCTACCGCGATCGTACTGCTCGCGACAGCCTTGGTAAAAGCGGTGAGTGCATTTCAAGGAGTTGCCTATCTTTCTAAAACAGATGACGTATTCAATTTCCTAGATGTCAGAGAGCTTTTGATCATCGCGGCTGTTTTTGAAATCGTCGTTGGTTTGTTTTTGCTATTGTCAAAGGACGCGCGGGCAAGATCAGTTGTGCTGCTGGCGACAGCGAATCTGTTCATTGGGTATCGCATCGTCCGTCTGATTGTTGGTGCTTCGGGCACATGCCTTTGCCTGGGCTATGTTGGTCAATGGTTCCGTATCAGTCCCGTTGCAGCGGCTGTGACTAGCTACGCGCTCTTTACCTATGTCGTTGCCGCTGCGTACTTCGTCTTTTGGAAAGTCGTCTGGTCCAAGCCAACACCGGCTGGATTGACATCTTCCACAGAGTCAACGCCAACTCTGGCGCACCCGTGAGCTGTAATTCTGCTCAGACGCAAGATTGATCCGCTTGGCAGCTACGGGACGTATGTGTTTTGGCCTGAAATCGGCACGCAGGGGCCAGGTCGCCTTGGTAATGGTGTGCGCGTCGTTCTTCGCTTTCCTTTGCTGGTGGGCGCCATTAGGAAGTGCGGTTGTCTTCGGCGATGACGAGGGCTTCGAACTTAGTAAAGGTTTCATGTGCAGCCACGGGTTTTCACTTTATCGCGAGATTTGGAACGACCAACCGCCGCTACACACCCTGTTACTAACCACGGTATTCAAATTATTCGGGCCGAGCCTTCTGGGGGCGAGGCTTTTGGCCGTCGGATTCGCAACCGTCACGGTAGGGAGCGTTTTTGGACTCGTTTTCAAGAGTTCAGGAATGCAAGCCGCACTCCTGGCGGTCCTGTTTCTAGTGAGCGCTCCCTTTTTCCTGATCCTTTCCGTCTCGGCAATGCTGGAAATGCCAGCCATGGGCGTTGCCCTATTGGCAGCGCTCCTATTGTTCATGTGGCGAGACGGGAGGTCCCAACGCTGGCTTTTCCTGTCCGGAGTCATCATGGGAGGCGCTCTGCAAATCAAGTTTACTTCAGGATTGCTGCTTCCTGCGTTCCTAGTGCAGTTGTTTCTTTGCGGTGTTGGCAGCGGTACGAGGGCAAGAACACTGGATATCCTACGCCATACTGCCATTTGGTTAACCGGCCTGGCACTCAGTTTCACGATTATCGGCGTTGCCTGCGGCGAAAGCAGTGCGATGCTGTGGAACGCGCATTTCTTGGGCTGCACGCATCCGGAATTTGGTAAACCAACGGACCATCGGCTGAGCTTGCTGGAATTCAAAAACCATGCCGAGGCTGTGATGGGCACCGCACTTGCTCTAGCGCTCATCCTGCTTCGGAAACAGTGGCGGGTGATGGCATTTCCGCTGGTCTTTCTAGGTACCTCTCTAACCGTCCATTTGTGCCATTGCCCGTACTGGGATTACTATTACCTGCACTTGCTTCTGCCCATGGCTTGGCTATCTGCGCACGGAATATCTGCGGCCCTGGGCTGGCAGCCTGGGGCCGCCTTCGGCCACCTTGGACGCGTCTGTAGAGCCATGAGCCTTGCTTCGGCTGCGTTAATCCTGGCGTGTCTCTTGGGCCTTGGGGGAGCCCGGTTGGCAGAGAACTTGAGTTTCTTGTCGGAACAGGTGCTCGTCAAGGATGATCGACTGCTCAGCCAGATCGCCAAGTATCGCGAGCAAACAAGCTGGTTCTTTGCCCTTGATCATAATTATATTTTTCACGCGAGGCTCCCGGTACCCCCAGAGATTCTCCTGATCTTCCCCAAACGGCTTTGGAGCGGACAGCTAACAAAGGCCGCGATTGTCTCTTGCCTTCAGAGGTATAAGCCTGAGCAAATGGTCCTCGAACCGGGTGTTGAGACGGATCCGGAGTGGAAGGGTTTTATAAAGGATGGCTATGTTCCGGTTTACTGGGACGGCGAGCACGTCCTCTTTGTCGCGAAACGTCTAGTGCCCGATGCCCCTCAAGAGAAACATGGCATGTGACTCTGGCGAGTCGTAGTCTGATTAGGAAACACTGAAAAAAGTCCCCTTCAACCCGCCCAGTTTAAGGTTTGGCTCAGCTTCAACAGCTCAAAGAAAAACTCCGCCAAGGACAAATCTGACGGTGGCCTCGGCTGCACGCTACTCTCGACTCAACTCCCTCCTGGATTATCACGGAAACCGCCGCCCAGGTCTTCCCGATTATCACGATAATGGTCTCCCAGATTATCGTGAAGCGGAACACCAAGGCCATTGAACATCGTTGTATCTCGTTGATCATCAAAGAGGCATGTTTTGAAACTGTAGAAGAAGAGGCAGAAGAATCCTTTCGGTGCATCCAATACATATTAAAAAATGAAGAATATGCTTGCATAGCTACAGAGATCTGATGTAGCGTTTCCCAGTTGGCATTTTCGTAATCCGTTTGCATCATAAACTTGCCTTGCTGCAGGTTTAGATGAGAGTATCGGATTTTGCTCGTTGTTTTGTCATTAATTAATGAAGCACTGGGATAAGCCGAAGGAATTTAGCGATTCAAACCCATTACCTTTCATGACCAAAGGCGAATCACAACGGCCAACAAAGGAGGGATTGACTGCGCTTACGTCCTTTCATTGGTGGTGCTTTGCTGTGGCAGCATTCATTTTGATCGTCACCTCCACACTTAAGCTCATATCGATTTTCAACGTGACCGTTGGATCTGCACAAGCGGTCGCTTTGCGCTCACCGAGCGTGATAATTCCCTCTATTTCTGAAGGCTTCCTATTGACATTGGGTTCCGCTGGCGAATATATGACTGCGGTAATCCTATTTACCAGGATAAATGTACTTTGGCGTTTTTTACTGTTAACTTGGCTTTCCTTCGTTTTCCTTCTATACCATTTCTTGTTGACTGTATTATTCCATGCGCCGACTTGTCATTGTTTAGGAATATGGCATTATGGCTTCCAGAAAATATGTGATACAATTGGACTTATTCTATTGTTCTTGCTGACGGGAATCTCATTGGGAGGACTTCTTAGCTGCACCCAGTTTTTTCGTATTGCATCCAAATACGTCTTAAACTTTTCACGATATGATTTCTCGTTGCGCCAATAATACACGGCTAATATATCCCGTAGATTCCATTTTGTTTTTTGAAATAATGTTATTGTTCATACTTCAGTTTCCGTTTACCGTTTCGGCCCAGCCTCTGGTATCCACCAACTATTTCGAAGTACAACTGCAGGTAACTCAGACGAACTACTATCCTTCCATTCAAAAAGGTACCAATGGTATCATTAGTAAATACCGCGCTCAAAAGACTTGTTCCTGGACGGCACAATGTGTAGTGGGTTTAAATAAATGGTTAATCGTAAGTGATTTTAGCAGGGCTAAGTTTTCATACTACTATGATGGTAGCAATGTGTGTCAAACGGATGAACCATTGAATCTTGATACACCACATACTAATAATCTAAGTAAGCTGTTACTTAAATCGTTTCCGAAACTAGTTTTTTATAGCAGTTCAAATTATATTAGGGCAAATCATCTGACTATTACTCCCGGCGAGCATCCTTTGGACAATTTTGGCGTTAACCTTCCGTGGCTTGCGTTCTGCTCAGGACGGTATTTGTGCCTTACTAACCGACTTATTCCGCTGACCGGCGCGGAAATCCGCCACTTAACAGGCGCATTTGGTTTTCGAGACGAAACTTCGACTTTTGAGGACAATCTTGCGCTTCCTAAAGACGTGAAGTTGTTTGCATCTGTTAAGCTTCTTGAAAAGGCTGTTTCTCATGAAAGTCTTCTTCGTGGTCTTAGAACTTCAAGCGAAATTCGCAAGACGCTTAAGCCGCAAGTAAATTGGCCCGATAATTTTTTCGCCGGCCACTATCAAGTCCTCGATCACACAAACCTAAATGGCTGGTCCATACCAACCCTTTTCAGCTACCAGCAATTTGTGCCTGGAACGAAAACGAATAAGGAGCCCTGGCTTTCTCTTAGCGTTTGTGGATCTATTACATCGCTAAGGGCTATTGATGAGCCCTTATCCATTGTGTCCATCAAGGAGCGTTATGGCGTCGTGGATTACCGATTTAGAAATGAGAGGAAACTTGTAGACGAAATACATTACGCTATGAGCAACAGTATGGTTAAACCTGTTACGGATCCAGCACTGCAGGCTCAGTACCGTTTGGTATTAGCTTCGGCACCAATCGATCCCGTGATAAAAGCGCGTTTTGGAATGCAAGGTTTTTTTGCTTTTTTAACACTTGGCCCAGCGCTTATAATCTTTGTCAAATGGTTACGGAATAACAAACATAAACATAAACAATAGATACGCATATGTTGAAAAAACAATACATAATAATAGTGAGTTTGGTTTCATTTGCTCTAATGCCCTTTAGAATTTACGGAGATCTCATGCCCGGCTATAGATGTATTGGCGCCATAAGAGTCTCCCTTGGATGTCCAGGGTTCTTACCCAGTATTGAGGAATGCGAAAATTCACCCTGTGAAACCTTACTTTTCAACAGGGTTTTTTATTCTTGCCAGTGGACTGATATTACACCAGTGGCGTGCGATCCAGACGCCGTAACATATCCTGAGTTCATGAAATCAAAGTTTAAAGGGTACAGTCTCTCGTGCGAATATTACCCAAGTTTGTATGCCGGCGATCAGTGCCTATGTCCAATCCCAAGTCAAGGTGAAGAGCCGAGTGAAGTTGGAGTTTATGACACTGAATGCCAATAATCCAACTATCTTTTGTAAATGACATTTCTGTCCGTTCTAATGAACCGATAAATAGCCTAAGCAGAAGCTAACATATCCAAAGTCATAAATGACGAGTAGTAATAAGCAAGTCCTATAAACAATAACAATCATTGTTGTTCGCGCTAATGTTGCACTTGTGGTATTACTACTCGATTAAATCTAGCCACTAGAACGATAATGCTAGCATTATGGCAACAGCGTGGGGCCGTATTTGCAAAGAGATACGGTCTTTCTTTGACCTGCTTTTGTGCTGCTTTATTTTGTTCCTATGGTTTGATGCTGGAATTGGGCACTATCGATAGCTTCAGCGGTATGTATGCCGGCAATGCGCCTTATTACAACCTGCAGGCATCCGCTTTGGCTAAATGTGAACTGGATCTAGGCCGAGACTCACACCTGCTTAAGTTTGATTTGGTTTGGATAAACGCTCGTGTCCATCAGGTGTGGGGTTTATGGATACCTGCTTGGATAAGGACCCTTTCACTAATAACGGGGAACCAGGATCCCTTGCACTTTCCCAGTCGACTTGCTTTTTGCGTCGCACTTTGTCTGGTAACATGGAGCATTCTTTACTATACCGCCACTAATACAAAAAAGGGACTGCAGGGCTGCAATATACTCGATTGGCGTTATTGGACTGTTTTCGTTCCAACCGTTACAATACTTTTGTTTTTTCCGTCATTTACTGCAACCTTGAAGTCCTGTTTTGGAGTCTATGAAGAGGCATCCGCATATAGTTATCTCTACGCACTGCTACTCTTAATTGTTTTGCTGCGTTTTTGTGATAGATCAACACAAGTCAGATTTGTTTTGTTATGCATGGTGGCGGGAATGGGGGCATTTGTTCGACCAACCGTTGGGTTTTATGGACTGGCTGCGATCGCTGTAGCTTCGGTCCTCGCTTTTCATACTGGGCTTAAGTATTCGAAGGTAGCCCTCGGCTGGATTGTTTTCCTTAGTATAATAGTACTATTGCTTTGGACAAATAGCATTCGCTTTGGTTCAGCTTTTGAGTTTGGTCACGGGCTTAATGTGAGTTATCATGCGGGCAATATATATTCGACCAAATTTGATGCTCCGTTCGCGAATTCAGAAGTGTTTTCGGCAGGGCAAGAACTGATCGGGAGTCTGTTTTTTGACGGCAATTTCAACGAAGGTCGCTGGTTTAATAATGATGTATTTTGTCTACAGTCAAAAACACCACGCTGGAGAGATAACTATCTGCCAGCAATTGGATGGCCAATGATAGTGATTGCTCTTTTAGCAGGTGTTATCAGCTCCCTCATCGCTCGCGGTGACGATACACATCACAAGTATTTAGTTTATGCTTCAATGGCTTTCAGTGTCGTTTCCATTGTTGGATTGACTCTATTCTATCTTCGTTGTCCATTAATGACTTCAAGGTACCTATACGATTTCTCGGGAGCTTTAGCGGTGGCTGGGGCCATTGGAATGTGGCGCCTATTAATATGGGCCGTAAAAAGGGGCCAATCGTATGGTCTAATTGCGGTCCTCGCCAGTACATGCATGTGTCTTTATTTATGCCATCGGGCGCAGACTGCGCTATGCAGCGAAGTCTCCTTAGTTTCCTGTAAAAAGGATGTATATGAGTTGCTCCTTCAGAGGATGCTGTCGGGGTCCACTCGTTTACCTGGGAATTCTACTAATTATGGCAATGTTGAACTGGTGTCGGGACGGCTCGAGGGGCTTCTTGGGATTCCCTTCGAAGGATGCGGATGGCTACACAACAACGGGGGGCAGGTGCGCGTAGCGACAATTCATTTTGTGGACAATATGCAGTTTCTTGAATTGGATGTCACACCTGCAGCCTACGAAAACACCTCTTCCCCGGAAACCAAACATATCCGCGTAAAAGTCGGGCTTGAATATCTTGTACAGCAAAGTGTTCGACCAGTTTCAGGCAATCGTTTGAGAATCCGATTTCATGGTCCGGTGAATCCTGATTATGGCAAAGGGATACAAACAATATTTGTGGCATGGGTAAGCAAAGAACATATAAGTGACGAGATGGCCCCTTGGAAGCTGCATAAAATCCGCTGGAGAATTCACGACTCTCAAATGGTTAAAACCACCGACTATTAAATTCATAGGCAGCGTGGCCCTAGTATTACAGATATCAACATTGATTCAGTTGCGTTTTTAGATTGCATGGATTTCAATAATCGGGCTTGATTATCGATGGAGTTAGCATGTGGGCTGCAAAATTAGTTTAAGAATTGCTTAAAACGTTCGCAAACATGGCGATCAGACACCCCATAGACTTATTGCGGGCCGGACTGAAAGGAAGTTTTTGGTTTCCCCAGGGAAAAACCGCCTCCTCCGGTTGTCCCATAGGTTTTCAGCAGACTGCGCAGTTCTGGCTTCTGTCACGCCGCCGAACGAATCATCACGGACAAACATGTGAAACTTTATTCCTTTTAGAAAAGGTGACTGAAGAAGAACAAAAACAGTTAGAACATAAGCGCCGCCCCCACTTCACACCGCATGATATCGGCGTTATGGATCAGGAAGTGGATCATTTGGCGCGTTTGCTTGAGTTCCTTGAGAAATGTCTTGATGCTCTATCGGCAGCGGTACAAATCAGCATTCGTCTAGCGATCGCGTTCCAGGAGGGCGCGCGCGAGCTGTTCTTTTCGGCGGCGTCGCCCTGCGGCGTGACGGCCACGGCTCCGCATTCAGGCGCGACAATTCACAGACGCACTTCTAACCCAAGGAAGAACCCAGTCTGGCATAAATGAAGCGGGCGACATGACTCCATTGCGTGAAGTTGCGACTCTTGCTTTCGGCTTCGTGCTGATGTGACGACCCAGGAAACAGATGGCTGAAAATCAGATTGAGCAATTGCTGCAAGAGGATAAATCAACTTCGTAACGGCTTACCGGTTTACCTATCATATCTTTGGGATGGCTTTGAAACAAATACGACATTTTATCCTAATTTATGGGAGCGCGAAGTCCTTGTTGGCAGCAGCCGTTTTGCTAGGGGCATTGTATGGCGATTTTAACATAAGAGAATACCACTCGGTTTATTCTCACTGGCCGCATTCCGATTTGCCTACGTTTTCCATTCGTTTGGCCACTTGGGACAGTGCGCACTATTTGATTCTTAGTGAACAAGGCTATCACGGAGGCTCCCATTCTTGCGCCTTTTTTCCATTTTGGCCCGCCCTGATGTGTTTGGCGTCCGGGATCTCCTTTGGTCATCCGGTGCTCGCGAATATGATGCTGGCAAACCTGCTAAGCCTGGCAGCCTTTTGGTGGTTCTGGAAAACAGTCCAAACCACTTACGGCGCTAAGACTTGTCAGGACGCACTCATCCTGCTACTCGCTTGCCCTGGCTCGCTGTTTTTTTCTTTTCTCTATACAGAATCCATTTTCCTGTTGCAGGTGTTGGTCTTCTTCTGGTATTTGAGCAGAGAAGAATACTACTGGCCGGCGCTTATTGCATTTCTGATGCCGCTTACCAAAGCAATTGGGGTTTTCATGATTCTTCCCTTGGCGTGGCATTTATATGAGAGCAAGAAACCGATGAAGTATTGGCTGTTGCTGGCCTCGCCACTGTTGGGCTACGCCTCATACTTCGGGATTATGCACGCGTTTACCGGAAATGCATTCGAGGGATTCGAAGCGCAAAAGGCATACCCCTATTCACCTTCGATTAAGAACATTTTCAACCTGCATGGACTGTTCTCGGTGTTGATCGATATGGGCAGTTTGGACGGCATGATGGACTCTGTTTTGGACCGGCTGTTTTTCATCCTCGTGTTAGCACTATTGCCCGCCGTGTGGCGATTGAACCGCACATGGTTTTGGTTCACTCTAGCGGCAGGCATGGTGCCGGCAATGACTAGTTGGTTTATGTCATATCGGCGATATGCCGTTGTCTGTTTCCCGCTATTCATTGTATTGGCACAATTCTGTCAAAAGCAAGAACTCCGGCCGTTATTTTGGTACTATGTGATTTTGATGGCGGCAATTCAAGTATGGGCAGTGACATGTTTTGTAAATTTTTACTGGGCTGGTTGAGCTCCTCTTATTCCGCTGCGAGGTATTCACTGAAGTAAGAGGTTGATCGCTGCGTGATGGGCTCGGAGGTGTCGGGGAGAGTTCCGGCCATATCCTGAAGCAGCGTCCATGGTTTTGGAGGTAACCAGGGGTGGTTTTAAAGGGGAGTTTTCAAGAGGGGCCAGCTCGGCTATGAAAGACGTATATGCAAACAATCTATCCAACCTCACTGACCCCCGAGCAGTATGCCGAACAGGAGTATCACAAGCAAGTCCGGCCGCCGGAGAACTGCCCCAACTGCCAGCGGGCGCACGCCCTGGAAGCACTGGCCTAAAATAACCGCTACATCGTATCCGACCGGCGGTGTGGCTCTAGGCAAAGGCGGGGCGGGCGTGGTTAAATGGGCGGCGTGAAGGGCGAATATGCCAATGGGCAGAAGCTGCCAACGAGAACGCGCCGGCTACTTCGGCGGCAGAACGCGAGCTTCCGGATGGGCCTTGGCCCAGGCTTTGGGGG
>Ga0209429_10002579_pt1 | contig 10609 bp, 9 predicted proteins | sample BarGraNGADG00212_3_FD_184493 | JGI IMG/M metagenome (GOLD analysis project Ga0209429, IMG submission 184493) | Arctic peat soil microbial communities from Barrow, Alaska - Barrow Graham LP Ref core NGADG0004-212 (SPAdes) (version 2) | ecosystem: Environmental > Terrestrial > Soil > Wetlands >... | reverse complement strand
GCGGAGTCGACCCCTGCTTGCGCCGACGTCACCGCCGATGCCAGCGTCGTCGTGTCCTGCGTGGCCAGCACCTGTCCTGCTGCGACGGTCTGACCGAGCTGTACGTTGACCGCCGACACCGTGCCCGCGGCAGGGAAGTTCAGGTACGCCTGGTTCTGCGGAGCCAGCGTGCCGGTTGCCGACACCGTCGTGCGTTGAGTGGTCTTGGCGGCCTTCGCTGTCGTCGTCGTCGTCGCCGTGGCGGCGGTCGCTGGACGGGTGAGCCTCCAGATGAGCACGCCGCCCGCGACGACAACGATGATTGCGACAGCCGCCACGATGGCCACCGTGCGTTTCCGCCACCGACCCATTCCAGGCCTTCTTTCTGCAAGGTCAAGTGAACCCTTCGGGTCCGCGACTGGATCTCTCGAGCACAGCCAACTCTCATCTTTCCACGGGCTTCCCATGAGCCCATCCCTGGCGGCTGTGCCTTTCCTGTGAAGGGGCAATGAGTTCCAGCATGCACCTGTGAACGCGCCGCGCGGAGGCGTGTCCGACCCTACGGGAGCGGATCCGTGGGCATCACTCCTGGTCGAGCAGGAGTTCCACCAGTCTCCGGAGATCGTGGGTGAGCTGGTGCTCGGCCACCGTGACTTCCTCGCGGTCCGGGAGCGAGAACGTGTACGAGAAGGCGTCGGGCCGAGAGTCCTGCGTGCGGATCGCTGTGAAGTCTGTGCGCTCTACGAGGCGGCGCACGACTGTGACGCGAGGATCGTCACCCTCGAGATCGACTTCGCCGGTGCGCGTCATGCCCGCGAAGCCCCCCGTGCGCCGCACGGAGACCCTGGCCGGAGCCGCGGGCGTACCCACCTTGCTGGTGCTTCCTGCCGCCGGAGTGACCCCCACCGTCGTCCATGCCTGTCGAACGATCGCCGCATGCGCGCCCGCTGCCGCCACCGTCGCGGCAGCGAACCCGGCGAAGTCGGTGTTCGGACCGACATCGTGGCCGGTGAGCGCCGCATACCAGATCTTGCCCGCCCCCTCGGCAGAGCTGCCGCCGATTCCCATGGCCGCGAGCTGGAACGCGCGGTTGGGGATGCCGCTGTTGATGTGGACCCCGCCGTTGTCGTTGCTGGTGTGGACGTAGTCGGCGTACGAACCGACCTGCGGGTCCTTGCCCAACTTGGGGTCGTCGTAGGCCGTGCCGGGATGGGCCATGTCACGCAACGCACGCGCCTTCACTCCCGGAAGGAAGATGCCCTCGCCGATCAGCCAGTCGGCCTGCTGGGCCGTCTGCCCGAGCAGCCGCTGCTTGGCGCAGATGCCGAACACGTCGGACATCGACTCGTTGAGCGCGCCCGGCTCGTCGGAGTAGACGAGGCCCGCGGTGTGCTCGGTCACCGCGTGGCTCAGCTCGTGGGCGAGCACGTCGACAGGCTTGGTGAACCTGTCGAAGATCTGCCCGTCGCCATCGCCGAAGACGAGCTGCGTGCCGTTCCAGAACGCGTTGTCGTAGCGCTGGCCGTAGTGGACGGACATGATCACCTCGGCGCCGGCATTGTCGTACGAATTGCGTCCGTACACCTGGCTGAACAGGTCCAATGCCGCCTGGCCGCCCGTTGCGGTCTCGTTGACCGCCGGATCAGCGTTGTCCGGTTGGCCTGCGGTCCGGAGAAGCTTTCCCGGGAGGGTCTGCGTCGATCCTGCCGTGTACACAGCCCAGACCGGCGTCGTCGCACGCGGCGGTGTGCGACGCGATGTCGCCTGCCGATCTGCCCGTATCCGGGCGTCTGTCGTCAGCGTCTGCTGGACCGCCTGAGAGATGGGGTCGACGGTGGCGGTGGCACGGTCGGTGGGCTCGACGAGGTGCTCCAGCAGCCACGGCGGCACGAACTGGCAGTACGGGGGGTGTCGTTTCGTCATGCGTTCAGGTTTACCCGGCGCCTCCGACATTTCCTAGATCGTCGACCCCGCGAGATCACCTCGGTGCGAGGCGCGAGAACGTGAGCCCCATCCGGAACGGGCGCGCCGACAAGACGTACTTCTCCTGCGGCAACGGCCCGCACGCAGCGGTACCGAGCGCGTGCTGGGCCACGTCCAGCGTGAGCCACACCCGATCGTCGGGCACGAGGTCGACGGTGTGAGTGGCAGCGTCGAGCGCCTGGGACGTCCAGGGTCGCAGTGTCACGGCGGCCGGTTCGTCGAAGGACACGCGGAGCCCGCCTGTGAGCTCGGCCCAGCGCACGTCGGCGCGACGACCGTTCTCTTGCGGCCGGACGTACGGCGTCTGCAGCTCGGCCATCGACGCCGACCAGGTGTCGATGCGTACGGCCGCGTGCGAGTCCACGTACGCCTCGCCCGGCCCCGACCCGAACCACGTCATCGCAGTGACGGACGTCGGCAGGCTCAACGTGATACCGAGCCGCGGGATGGGGGAGGGCCACGTGCCGTGAGGCGTCCCGGTGAGGTCGAGGTGGAGGCCCGCCTCGGTCGCCGTCCAGACCCACGTCAGCTCGTACACATGGTTCCAGCCGGTCGGCCCCTCGTGGGTCACGACGGTGAGGTTGTCGGCGCCGGTCTCGACCGAGACGACGGTCTGGATCGGACGGTGCAGTCCGTGCCTGTGCCACTCGGCGCCCTGGCCGGCGGGAGTGCCATACCGGTACAGCTCGTTGTCGATCGGCGCCCTGTACACGTCGAGCACGGGTGAGCCGACGGTCACGCCGGCCACCTCGACCAGGCGACCGCGGCGGTCGAAGCGTGCGTCACCCAACCGGTGGCCGGTGCCGTCGACCTCGACAGGAAGAGACGAGCCAGGGGCGTACGGCGCCGCGGACTGCAGCTGTCCCTGCCCGCTGGCTACCTCGTGCCCCGCCACGGCCCACGCCGCATCGGCAGCCAGCTGCGCAGACACGGTCAGCCAGCGCTCGCCGGCGACTGCTGGCAGATCGGGAAGCTCGACCATCACCGATTCCCCCGCTAGCACGGGCGGCACATCGAGCGTGCCCTGTACGCCGTCGGTGGTCGACCAAGAGAACGTGAGGTGTGACAGGTCGACGACCCGGTGGAGGTTCGTCACAGTGATCCGATCGGCCACCGTGATCCGTACGGGCGCCACCACCGCCGCGTACTCCACGAGCCCTGGCGACGGCGTACGGTCCGGGAACACCAGCCCGTCGATGATGAAGTTCCGGTCGTGATCCGGCTCGCCGAAGTCGCCGCCGTACGCGTAGTAGTCGACCCCGTCGCGCACTTGACGGATCCCGTGGTCGAGCCACTCCCACACGAACCCGCCCTGCAGCCGCGGGTAGGTCTCGAACAGCCGCTGGTAGTCGGCCACCTCGCCCGGGCCGTTGCCCATCGCGTGCACGTACTCGCAGAGCAGGAACGGCGCGTGGCGGCGGTGCTGGTCGAGCGCCGGGTCCGCCGTCGGCTCCTCCTCGCCGCGGCCGATCCGTTCGACCTCGGGCAGCGGCGTGTACATCTGCGACCAGACATCGGTGTACGCAAGGGCGCGGTCGCCCTCGTAGTGCATGAACCGCGACGTGTCGCGCCCCTTCACCCAGGCCGCCATCGCCGCGAGACCCGCACCGGTGTGGGACTCGTTACCCAGCGACCAGCCGATGATGCACGGGTGGTTCTTGTCGCGCTCGACCATCCGGGCGACGCGGTCGAGCAGCGCCGGCTCCCAGCGGGGGTCGTCGGTCGGCAGGCCCTCCCAACCGCCGACCTGGAAGCCGTGGGTCTCCAGGTCGCACTCGTCGAGCACGAGGAACCCCAGCTCGTCGGCCAGGTCGAGCATGCGGGGATCCGGGGCGTAGTGGGAGGTACGGATCGCATTGATGTTGTGGCGCTTCATGAGGCACAGCTCGTCGCGGATTGTCTCCCACGACAACGTGCGGCCGGTCTCGGGGTGCCACTCATGCCGGTTGACGCCGCTGAACAGCACGGGCCGGCCGTTGAGGCAGATCTCAGAGTCGACGATCTTGACGGTACGGAACCCGATCCGTAGCCGTACGGTCTCGGACGGCGTCGACACGGAAGCGTCGTACAGGCGGGGCTCCTCGTTCGACCACGGCTCGACGGGGCCGGCCCACGGGGCCGCGGGATCCGCGTCCGTGATGCCCAGCTCGGGCACGCTGAGGCGGGCGGTCGGCGGGTCGACGTCGATGGTGAGCGTGCCCGTGCCGGACGCGTACGAAGCGTGGACGAACACGTCCCGGATGCCGCCGACCGGCGTGGCGATCAGCGACACCGAGCGGAAGATGCCGGAGACGCGCCAGTAGTCCTGGTCCTCGAGGTACGAACCCGACGAGTACTGGTGGACACGTACGGCGAGGGTGTTCTCGCCGTCGACGATCGCGTCGTGGATGTCGAACTCGTGGGGGAGCCGGGACCCCTTCGCGTCGCCCAGGCGGACACCGTTCAGCCACACGGCGAAGCACGACTCGACGCCCTCGAAGCGCAGCACCCCCGCCTCGCCGAATCCGGCCGGCAGCGTGAACGTCCGCACGTACTCACCGGTCGGGTTCGCCTCGGGCAGGACCGGCACGTCCACGGGGAACGGGTAGCGGACGTTGAGGTACGCGGGTTTCCCGTAAGGTGCCGCGCCGGCGATGTCGATCATCTGCCAGGTGGACGGGACTGGGATCTCGTCCCAGCCGGACACGTCGAAGGCAGGAGATTCGAAGCCCTCCGTGACGTCGTCGAGCGTCGGTACCAGCCGGAATCGCCAGGTTCCGTCGAGGTCGATCCTGGGAGCGTCGCTCGCGAGCCGGGCGCGTGGAGGAAGCGCTCCAACGCCTGGGCCGAGGTCCGTCACGTACGAGAGGGTCATGCTCCGCAACGCTATGTGAAGCAGCCCTCTGAGTGCTTGCGGTGGGCATGTGTTGCCGTCCGCCAGCATGACGGCGCATCGCTGACCTGCGAACGCCAGGCGCCCCACGAGAGATCCTCGTGGGGCGTCCGTGGTGAGTCTCGCCTGGAATCAGGCGCGGTTCGAACTAGGTGGTGAGTGCTGCCTTCACGAGTGCGCGGCAACACCGGCCATTGCGAAGGCGACGATCATCATGACGATCCACAGCAGGATGCCGATGATGTAGAGGATCGTGAAGATCTTGCCGAGCATCGTGCCCGTCTTGAGGTTGCCCTCGGACGACCACTGACCGGGCTGGGCGGCGATCTCCTTCTTTGCCTGAACGCCCATGTACCAAGCAATGGGGGCACAGATGCCGACGAAGATGCCGACGATGCTGAGGATGAAGACGGTCTGCGCCTTCGGGTGCTCGATCGTTGCTGCAGTATTGGAAGCCACGGGCAATCCTTCTCTGTAGGTGACTAGTGACCGCGGCGCACGATAGCGGGACTTACCGGTGATCGCCGGGCGCCACAGCGCACTCTCATGTTTGCTTTCGGTGGCTGGGCTGGAGGCGGATCGGCTGATCCGTCGGCCGTAGCATGAGAGACATGGACATCACGCATCAGGCCGACGCTGCCCGCGCCGCCTCTCGTACGCTCGCCGTCACCCGCCGCGAGGTCAAGGACTCCGCGCTCGGGGCCATGGCCGATGCGCTGATGGCGCACGAAGCCGACCTCCTGACGGCGAACGCTGCCGACGTGGCTGCGGCACGCGAAGCGGGCACGGACGAGTGGCTCATTGACCGGCTGAGCCTGACCTCGAAGCGGGTCGCCGACATGGCCGACGGGCTGCGGTCGCTGGCGCGGCTCGCCGATCCGGTGGGCGACGTGGTCAGGGGCTGGACGAATCCGAACGGCGTGCAGATCCGGCAAGTACGGGTGCCGTTCGGCGTCGTCGGCATCATCTACGAGGCCCGGCCCAACGTCACCGCCGACGCTGCGGGAATCTGCCTCAAGTCGGGCAACGCCGTGCTCCTGTGCGGCTCCCGGTCGGCCGAACGGTCGAACCAGGCGGTCGTCGCGGCCCTCCGCGAGGGTTTGGAGCGATCTGGGCTGCCGGTCGACTCCGTACAGCTCCTGCCTGCTGGACGAGATGCCTCCGCGGCGCTCATGGAGGCTCGGGGCAAGGTCGACGTGCTCGTACCGCGTGGCGGCGCCGGGCTGATCGCGGCGGTGGTCGAGGGGTCGAAGGTGCCCGTGATCGAGACGGGCACGGGGAACTGCCACCTGTACGTGGACGCCACCGCCGATCTCGAGATGGCGCGCGACATCCTCGTGAACGCCAAGACCCAGCGGCCCAGCGTGTGCAATTCGGTGGAGACGCTGCTCGTGCATGCGGCGATCGCCGACAAGGCGCTGCCCGTACTGCTCGCGGCCATGAAGGAGAAAGGCGTCACCGTCCACGGCGATGCGGCGTTCTGTGCGGCCTCGGCCGATGTCGTACCGGCCGGGCCGGGGGAGTACGACGGCGAATACCTCACGCTCGATCTCGCGGCTCGCGTCGTCGATGACTTCGACGCCGCCCTGACCCACATCCGTGAGCACACCACGGGCCACTCTGAGACCATCATCACCCGCGATCTCACCGCCGCGGAGCGGTTCGTCGCCGAGGTCGACGCGGCGGTGGTCCTCGTCAACGCCAGCAGCCGCTTCACCGACGGTGGCGAGTTCGGATTCGGCGCGGAGATCGGCATCTCGACGCAGAAGCTGCACGCGCGCGGGCCGATGGCGCTGCCCGAGATGACGAGCACCAAGTACGTGGTCACCGGCTCGGGTCAGATCCGCCCGTGACCGTACGGATCTCGCCGCTGACTCTTTTGTCGGCATGAGCCGGTAGGATTCCGCGCATGCTGCATCTGTTGGTGACCGGGATCGACTTCGGCGTGCCGACGTGGGTGTTCGGCCTCATCGCCCTCGCGATCTTCTTGGGCGTCCTCGTGGCGCTCCGATCGTTCGGCAAGGGACGTCCTCACTGGTGAACCGCCCATGACCCTGCCCAATGGGCTCGCCCGCATTCCGGGCGCCACCCGGCACCGTCTCGGTGTCATGGGTGGAACCTTCGACCCCATCCACCACGGCCACCTCGTCGCCGCCAGTGAAGTCGCTGCGCGATTCGCGCTCGACGAGGTCGTCTTCGTGCCCACCGGTCAGCCCTGGCAGAAAGCCGACCGGAAGGTCTCGCAGGCCGAGGACCGCTACCTCATGACGGTCATCGCGACCGCGTCGAACCCCCGGTTCTCGACGAGCCGTGTCGACATCGCGCGCGTGGCTAACACGTACACGGTCGATACCCTCGCTGACCTGCGCGCCCAGGTCGGCAAGGACACCGATCTCTTCTTCATCACCGGCGCCGACGCGCTGAGCCAGATCCTCACCTGGCGCGGCGCGGAGAAGCTGTTCGATCTCGCCCACTTCATCGGCGTGTCTCGCCCGGGGTCCCCCCTCGACGAGTCGACCGTGGACCACCTGCCCTCGGACAAGGTCACCTTGATCGAGGTGCCGGCGCTGTCCATCTCGTCGACAGACTGCCGGCGACGCGTCACCGAAGGCCTTCCGATCTGGTACCTCGTGCCCGACGGCATCGTCCAGTACATCGCCAAGCGCGGTCTCTACCGCGAACACTAGGAGTTTCGTGCCAGCAACCCACCAAGCGATCGAGCTCACCCGACTCGCGGCTGAAGCTTCGGCCTCGAAGAAGGGCAGCGAGCTGGTCGCCTTCGACGTGTCCGAGCAGCTCGGCATCACCGACGTCTTTCTCATCGTTTCCGCGACCAACGAGCGCCAGGTCGGCGCGGTCGTCGACGCCGTCGAGGAGCGTCTCCTCGGCCAAGCCACGAAGCCGCTGCGGCGCGAAGGCGGCCGCGAGAACCGCTGGGTGCTGCTCGACTACGGCGACGTGGTGGTCCACGTCCAGCACACCGACGAGAGGCAGCTGTACGCGCTCGAGCGGCTCTGGCGCGACTGCCCCCGGATCAGCCTCGACGGCATCGAGTCCGCCCCGGTGGAAGACGACGATGACGGCCCCGCACCGGGTCTTCTGGCGGGCGAGCGACCCGCTCGCTGAGTTCGCATCCGCCCGGTCTCGTGGGGTAGAGTTTCACGGGTCGCTTCGGCGGCTGAGGGGCTATGGCGCAGTTGGTAGCGCGCTTCCATGGCATGGAAGAGGCCACGGGTTCGAATCCCGTTAGCTCCACCTAGTCAGAGGCAAATTCAGACCGAACGGGCGTCATACGGGCAACATACGGGCAACATACGGGCAACATCTGGCCGGATTTGTGGCAGCCGGCACGTGCTCTGTTCGTGCGAACTAACAGCCGTAGGCTCTGGAACGAGATCACTGGAGCTCGCCCGTCTCAGCGGCCTCGTCGGCGCCCATCAGGATTGCGGCTCTGCCGTGATCCTCCTCGAGATCGCTTGGGTGGTGCGCGAGGTCGGCCAGCGCCCACCTCACGACCAGGATGCCTCGGATGGGTAGCCGCCAAGGTAGCCCCTGCACGCCAATTCCTGGACCGACACTGACGATCTGGCAACGGGTCACCTGCAACGACGAGCAAGATGGGATCCCGTGACAGAACTGTCGTCGTCGGTGTACGTCCGTTGGGACTCGAGCGGCCCCGTCAACAACCTAGTGACCCTCGCGCTCGCGCACTTGCGGTTGTGGACCGGAGGGAACTACCGAAGGCTGACGATCGTGCAGTCGTCCATGCACGAGATGGGATAATCTGGTGATGTTAGCCGATCGGCTTGTCCAAGCCAGATAATATGGTGTGTGTTAGCCGATCGGCTTGTCCAAGCCAGATAAGGATTACCATGTTTAGGGCAAGAAGGTTCTTGGTCATCGTAGCGATCGCATCGGCGCTGGTGCTGTCCGCCTGCGCTTCCGCCGTGACCCCCGCGCCGACGCCCTCCCCGACGCCGATTCCGGGCATCGCAGCCCCGGTCAATGTGGCCGGCGGCCAGATCCTGATCGAGTCGGTGACCTATGAGCCGAAGGGGTTCGGGCCGATGAGCGGCGCCGACTCCTGGCTGGGGGTGATCGGCAAGGTGGTCTCAGGGTCTCCTGATTTCAGCCAGCTGGGATCGGCCGTGACGCTCACGAGCGACGGGACGGTCTGTCGGCACGTCGCCAGCGGCTCCGAGGCCCCGTTCTGGGTGTTTATGGTGAAAACGAGCATGCACTCGTTCGTGCTGCACCTGCCGGGCGGTCACGACATCCCGCTGGACTCGATCCTGCCGGCTCGCTGACAGGAGACTGACATGACGCAGATCGGGAGTGGAACGAAGGCGCACAGCCATCGCCGCCTCTGTTCCACCTGCGCTGAAGAGCGAAAGCAACAAGGTCAGCGAGCTGCACACCAGGGCTCGCTTTCGAGCTTACAAAGTGCATCGTGTCGATTACGGTATTAAGACGTCGTCCAGGGACCTCCCCCCACCCCAATCCTGCAAGTCAGCCACCATTCTGATCGCGCGGAGTTGGTGTTCTTTTGCCTCGTCAGCAATCAGAATCTTCAGGCCAGAAGTATAGTAGGAATCTAAGGTCGTCAAGCACTGAGATTGCCTGCTCATAGGCCGCAATCAGCTCATCGTTTGACTTACCATCCCAATACTCGCTCCCACCCCACATCTCCGTCCCGTGCAGCTCGAAATCTGTCGGCAGCCAACCGAGGTGGTCCCAAGCTACTTTCTGGAACGCCTTGGCAAGTGGCTGCACCCTCGCCTCATCGACGAGAACGGCTACCAGAGTTAGTAAGGGCTGACCGCTTGCACCTCGCCCAACTGACCCGGTTTCGTCGATGTACACCAGCTGCGCCATGGCACATAGTCAACCACGACTTTGTCCTTCAGACGGAGTAACGCACCGTCCTGATCCGCCGCGATGCGGCGGCGCGGGTCAGCCGAAACCAGGCCGCCAAGGCACGTTCCTTCCAAAGACACGACGGGACTCAACCCACACGCGATGGAATCCTTCGGTGATGTCTGGGGGCAATCTCGGTCTGTGATCGGCTGTTCAGCGATAGTCCGGTGTCCTCCGGGTGCCCTTAATTCCGCCGGCTTCCAGTCCCTACCCACTCGTCGAGCCCGTGGGGCCACCTGAGGATGCGGATCCCGGCCCACCAGTTCTCTGTCACGGGTGGGTCCACCCGTCCTCTCCTGCTCCCAGGGTAGGTATTCCCCCCGTCATCCCAGAAGGACTCGGACCACCTTTCACGTCGATCCTCGCACCACACCGCGCGCGCACGCAGCGCCCAGTAACCATCAGGTGATCCCTCGACAATGAGTCATGATTTTGGGCGCCAGCACCGAGCGAGCCGCGTCAGGCCGACGCGAAGAATTCCCCAAGTCGGTAGCCCTGCGCAAACTCGAAGAGGAGATGATGGTGCGCCTCTGCCAGCTCAATGATCCAGCCATAGGCCAGGAGTTGGTCTCGTTCGCTGTCGGCGCGTGCAAGTACCTGCGACGGGCAGGGTCGAGCCCATCCGCCCTGGCGAGCGGCACCTCACATCGCGTCCATCGTCGCTCTGGCGCTGGGACACGCCGGCCACAGTCAGGGCACGCCACACATATTCCCTGCGACCGCTACTGTTCCGGATTGTGGACGCAATTGACTTCAAACTGAACCTGGATGCGCCGGGCCTGTAGGGCGGGTCTGATGGCGAATGCTCCTGTGACAAGCAAGGATAGGACTACTTAGGTTCACATCCGCTGCTTGACA